>Ga0116149_1004556_pt1 | contig 13539 bp, 17 predicted proteins | sample AD_UKC057_MetaG_FD_89787 | JGI IMG/M metagenome (GOLD analysis project Ga0116149, IMG submission 89787) | Active sludge microbial communities of municipal wastewater-treating anaerobic digesters from USA - AD_UKC057_MetaG | ecosystem: Engineered > Bioreactor > Anaerobic > Digestate | place: USA...
ACATAATACCAAGTACCACGGATTCAATTGCTTCAATCACGATATTGCCTGACCACTATGTTCCATTGCCCTTTAAAGAACTATAGGCTGTGTATTATACCGATAAGAATTTTTATGTAAACTTTTACCCATATATGAAAATGCAGACAAAAAAAAGGACCGTCATTGCGACGGTCCTTAAAGCTCTTAGTTGTACGCCCACCCAAAAAAGATGAAAAGGCCGGGGTTTTTTACCGATTCGATGCACCCTGCAGGCCCCCACTTGTTTTCTATTCTGGGATCGCCTTCATCGGTAAGGCGCATGCAGAACTCGCGTTCAGACTCGCCTTCTTTTTTTTCTTTCTTATAGTCGATCAGGACAAAACTATCCTTCTCGGCTATGGTTCCCGTAAAGCCATAGTTACCATATTCGCGGATGGCGTTGTTCATGGCGTTGCTAAAAGCCTTGCCAATTGTTTCTCCGCGGGACACCGCTATAAATGATTTTGCTGCCATAAATGGCCCCCAATATTTATTTTATATTTTGTATTAACTGCATGGTTTCTCTGTCCGCACGCAGTTTTTCTTTGTAGCTAATGTTTGTGCAGTCCGACTTCACACCGTATTTTAGTACGATGTTAAGCGACTTCTTTGTGTAACCTGCCAAACTCGCTTTTACAAACTTGCCCGATATGTGCGTGTAACCCATCTCGCACTCCACATCTTGTTCGATTTTTTCGAGCAGGCAGGCGACTTCTCTTAATTCCGTTGAGGTCATAGTTACCTTCCTTTATGTTTCTTTTGTCGGCCATAATTGATATCATTCACCTCTACTTCCTCGCTGCTTACGCCTTCTGCATCAGCGACATACTCAATGGCTGCCGCAAGATCGTCGGGCATGGCATTATCTGTATCTATTGATAGGACAAGCTTTTGTCCTACAAACAAGCCCATCATATGTATAAACCTCCTTTACCTATACTTCTCGTATAGGGGTGTCATATGGGACAACTACGGGATTTATCCACCCCTGTCCCTTGACAAACTTTTCGTATACGAGCCGGCCATTGGCCTTTACGTACCTGTCTATCGTACCGATGCTCACATTTCCCTTTAGCATGTCATTTTTGTAACGTACAATCTCCCTGGCATCTGCCTTCGCCCTGATCAGGTCGTAGATTATCGTGCAAATCAGGTGCACCGTGTAGCTGCGCCCCAGAGGGACTAATGGATATAGGACAGTACCGTTTTTCACTGTAACTTCGGCCACGTTCCCCGGTTGCATCGGGTACTGCGGTAGATCGTCCTCGCCCTTTGCTATTTTGTTGTCCTGGACGAACCGGATGTGCTTGCATACCTGTCTTTTGAACTTCCAGACAGGGCAAGAGCACCCATAATTGCCGTCCTTGTCTATGCCCACCGTCCACACGGCTCCGTTAGAGCCGGGGACTTCGTATCTTTCTACCCATGTTGCCATTTTGCCTCCTTAGCTAAATGTACCCTTCTGATTTCATCGACAGAAAATTTGCCGGATCAGCCGTAACTACAACATGATCCAGCAATTCTACGCCGAGAATTTTGCCCGCTTCTGCGAGCCTCTTTGTAACTCTTATGTCTTCGTCTGAAGGTGCTGGATTCCCCGATGGATGGTTGTGTGCGACAATAATGGCCGCCACACCGCCGGTCATTATGGCCGGGCGATATACTTCCCTCGGATGTACAATTGTTGTGAATAGCGAACCCATGCTTATGAGTTCGACTATTTTAACGTGATTTTTCGAATTTAGCCCGAGCATCCAGAAATGCTCTTTTTCTCTGTCGTATTCCGACTCGTTGCTCAGAATAGCAGAGAAGATTGCCGAGACATTTTCCGGATGATTTACATCTTTTATTTCTTTCACCCTTGGTATTTTTACGACCATTTTGCCCTCGCTTTTTTGTAATTGCTTTGAAATTAAATTATGTAGCAGCCGTCGGCGAAAAATTCGCCCAGGTGTACAACAGAAATACAGGTTTCGGTTTTTTCATCGGTCCGCCCCCCTTGTTGAGCGCACTTCGTTTACTGCGTTATTGAAGGCTGCGGATGATGAAAACAGGTCGAACACGCCTACCAGCATGTTCAAAGGGTTTCCCGAGACTATGCCCAAAATACCCGTTCCCACGCCGGCAACGCCACCTGTAGCATGAACCAGGTGAATGTTTTTTCTTGGTGTTGACGTTGTTGCATGTGTGGCGCAGGACGCCGCGAAAACACACAGCAGCACCAGAATTGTTAGCATTAGCCGTTTGAGGGGATTATCTCCAAACCCTTTGCTTTCATATTCGCCGCTGATGCCGCAGTATGCGACATCGCTAACCGGCATACCAGCATCTCTGCAGAATACGCCATAGAGGTGCTCACAACCTGCCCTCTTGCATGCGTCTTTATTCATGTTGCCCTCCTTCGTTTGTGTGTGCTTAAATTAACGGATTGCCGGGGTAAACCACTTAATCGACGGTATGAAAGAGGCCAGTCGATCCGGCGTAAGAAATTTCAATTCCTCGACAAAATCCACAAGGTAGTGCAGATAGTAGAAACAGTCTTCTACCTCCAGTTCCAGCGCCTTCATTAATTTCGGGTAGGGATTGAGATTGAAGTTCTTCGCGATTGCCTGAAGCATGTCTTTGCCATCAATACCACTGAACATCATATTTATTGAAGTTCTTGTAGGCGAAGCACCCGACCCATATAACTGGACGTCGAAAAATTTGTCTAAATCCCCCTCATATACCGCTGAGATTGCCTTAAAGACAACCGCCGGCGGAATGTAGTCCCACTCATGAACGGGATTGTTCCCATCTATCGCGCCCATATCGACAAGTCTCTTGAAAATCAACCCGTTATTTTCCGTGGATGCCGTGCACGCAAAATATGTATCCAGTGCAGTGCATATCGCGTAGTTTTTCTCTGTCCGCAGCCTTTCCGGAAGATGAGAATACACGCTTTCATCTTCCATTGCCATCTCGTGAAAGCCGAATACCGCCGCAACTTTTTTGAGCTGCCTTGACGAATACCCTGCCGGGTTATTCTTTTCCATATTAGCTATTGCTGGCTGCGTAACCCGCGCATACCGTGCAAGCTCCGTCTGCGATATTCCCCTGATTGCTCTCGAGAAATAGATCATGTCGCCGATTTTCTCGTAATTCATTGCGCCTCCTTTTTTTGTGTGTGTTTTGAATTTTTGGTACAGAAATCGCCTAATAGCCTTTAGAGAAAGGCATAAAGCGATAAAGATGGTATTCGTTTGACCTACAGATTTATTGCTTACATATGTATTAATTCCGAGGGCAAATATGCTGTGCTGACAGCGGATGATAATGGAGCAATGGTTTTATATAAGTCCGGTCAAAAAAATCGTTTATAGCGCAATTATGGAGCCGGTTTTTTTCAAATTGTCCCTCCGGAACGAAATTTGTAAAATTTGCAGAAATCGCCAGCTCAATTTTCAAAAAAATACATGTATCATAATTTTTGAATCAGCAAAAATCAGAGAAAATACAAATTATTTACCGACATCCTGCAAGTATGCACCCTCTTCCCCCCAAAAAAACTATCAGCGCCCATTGCAACCGTCCTGAGAATTTTTTGTAGTATCCATGATGCCCAGGCTACAGAATTAATACATAGTCAGACAATAAATCTGTAGGCCAAACGAACATAACAACATTGCCGGGTCTTTCTTCAAGACCAGCGCAGCAAAAACTATAATAAGCATATTGAACTCTTGACTTTTGCGATGTATGTAATTACAATGTGTACACCATTCGAGGAGGTAAAATAATGAGAGCACACATTGTAAAAATAGGAAATTCCCAAGGAATTCGTATTCCAAAACCATTGCTTGATCAAACTGGAATTATTGATGATGTTGAGCTTGAGGTGGACAAAACCCAAATCATCATTCGACCGATCTCCAGTCCAAGGACAGGTTGGGATAATGCATTCAGAGCGATGGCCCAAAATGGTCATGACATATTGATAGACGGAAACGAAAATATTTCCCATTCCTGGGATGAAGAGGAATGGCAATGGTAGTGAACCGATTCGATGTATATCTGACAAATCTTGACCCCACAGTTGGTTCTGAAATTCAAAAAACACGGCCTTGTTTGGTTATTTCTCCGGACGAAATGAACCGACATATCCGCACCGTAATAGTTGCCCCGATGACTACAGCCGAGAAGGGCTATCCCACACGAATAGTATGCCAATTTAAGAAGAAAAAGGTGCATATCGTTTTAGATCAGATACGAACAATAGACAAAACACGACTTATAAAAAACCTTGGTACTCTTGATACAGAAACCCAGTTAATGGTTATTTCCGTCTTGCAGAGACTATTTGCATTTTGAAATTGTCAACCTGCCGGTTCCCCTGAATTTTGTTCCGCTGTGCTTCGCAACAACAGGTAATTTCCATTTTTACCTTCATAAATACTGCACATTATGGGTAGAAGTATAGCACTGGTTGCCAGCCAATTTTTAGTGCACGTGGACCCCGGTTGCCTTCCTGAACTAAATAGTCTTGGAAATTGTGTCTTATTCTTTATTTTAGGCGGTAATCATCGTATTACTAAATGATATTCAAAATAACTTGATAACTCAGCAAAATAGCGAAAGAATAAATTAAAGGGTGAAATCAAGATACATTTTATCTTAATATTTTTTAATTTTCCAATCCCGTGTATGTATATTGGATATTATGACAAAATTGTGTGTAATATCCAATATACATACAAAAATTGTTGTATAGTAAATTGTTATGAAAAAGAAAAAAATCGGCCGAAATGATCCTTGCCCCTGCGGTAGCGGTAGAAAATATAAAAAGTGCTGTATCGAAAAACTGTCAGTTCCAAACCCGCTTGATGTTTCATTACCTAAAATTCCTTTAGAAGCTCCAGCAAATAAAATTGAATTAATCAAAGAGCTTAAGAATACCCTGTCAACTAAGTACAAACAAAAGCCAAAGAGACGAAAACATCATTATGTTCCAATCTGGCTTCAGAATAGATTTCTGCCAGAGGGTCAAAAGTCTTTTTATTATCTCGATCTTCATCCGTTTAAAGATCTTCCTGACGGCAGACAGGTAAAACTTAGAGAAATATACAATTGGGGCCCGGCAAATTGCTTTCAGGAAAAGGACCTATATACAATCAAGTTTTTTGGCATCAGAAATGACGAAATAGAAGAATACTTATTCGGCACAATCGATAATGAAGGAGCTATGGCCATTGAGGCTTTGGTGGCACAGGATCACCGAGGGATGTCCCACTATTTCAACAATATTTTCGAATTTATGGATGCTGAAAAGCTGAGAACCCCCAAGGGACTTGATTGGATACGTTCTAACTATTTTCAGCTTTCCCGCGTTGAACTGTTGTTGGAAATGCAACACTTGAGAATGATGCACTGTACTATGTGGGTTGAAGGGGTCTTGGAAATAGTATCAGCTGCAGACTCGGATGTGAAATTTATTCTTTCCGATCATCCAGTCACTATCTATAACTATGCCTGCCCTCTAAATTCAGAGATTTGCCGATATCCGAATGATCCGCACACTGCCTGGAAAGGGTCTCAGACAGTTTTCCCCTTGGACCTTAACCATTGCTTCATAGTAACCAATCTTGAGTACGCGCGCGATCCGGATGGCGCAGATCCATTGGCTAGCAGAACCAACCCTAGATGTTTCGCCCAAACTATAACGAGATGGGATACTATTATCAGAGAGCGGAAATTAACAGCCGAGGAAGTCTGCGCTATTAACTATGTTGTAAAGAAAAGGGCGCGGAAGTATATCGCTTCGGCCAACCAAGCTTGGCTTTATCCGGAAAAATACCTGCCACCTGATCCATGGCAGTCAGCCCGTTCATTGTTGTTACCGCCCGAAAAGGGATTATGGCATTTCGGAGGTGAGATTTATGTTGGCGGCAAAGACGGCGGACTTGCTTGGTATCAGGATGAATTCGGGCGCCAGCACACTAGCCGGGAGAATAGAGATGATCCGGTTCGAAATTATTCAATAAAACGTAGGAACCAAATTTTATTGAATGCAATTTATGAAATCTTCGGCTTCGCAAAAGGTAAGGATTGGGATGATTTTCGAAAAGAGCTGACAGACGATAAGATAAAAGAGTTGTATGGTGTTGTGGGTGGGCTTTGGAATCCGGACACCGAGATTATGTCATTTTTACCTAAACCTGACGATACAGTGTCCGCATTATACAGTGGAACCATTGATCCTCGTATAGCACCACTTACTATCAGCGCCTATTCCCTATATGTGGATAGAATTATAATTATTTCACCTTTTATGAACCCCAGAGCCATGAACATGGAATACAGCCCTTATGAATCGCCTTCCCAATATCATAGCGATACCATTAAGAACATTCTTTTAATGATACAATTAAGCCCCCTAATCGAAGCCGGCATAGTGGAAATGATACCCAATCCGTTTGATTTTGATCCATATTTTCGAAAACGTGTATATAAAATGGCGGAAGCTAGGCTTAAGGGGAGAGGACCAAACGAGGAGGATGTCGAGCAAGGTACTAAACTAATGCGTGACGATTTTCAAAGGTCAATGTTAAGTTTGCCTCCTGATATATTGAGACATCAAATCAGAGCGGCTATTCCAGATTTATCAGAAGATAAAATCCAATCCACAATTGAATACATGCAAAAGGTAAGGGAACAAGATCCCTTAGCGTCCTTTCGACCTATAAAGCCAGGCGAAAAAGGTGGACAGCTCCAAATTTCCCATATGGGTGGGAATCTTGAACTGTCTTTGTATCTGGCTCAAGTAACCGGGTCGTACATTTATACTGATATTAGATTTAGATGGCGTGAATTTGAATCGTGCATAAACAGAACGCCAGAACAAAAAGATCTTGACCCTTGGGCTCCTATTGTACAGGCTTTTAATAGGTTTCATTTTTTCATGCACATAGGGCTCGCTCCTGAATTTATATGCCAAATCAAGGAGCAAGGTACACTTGATAACTTTATGAACATTTTTCGTCGTATTTGTAGTTCAGTTCGAAAGATAAAAGACCCTAACGACGCTCAAACTGAAGCAAAGGAACTAGCTTATCAAATTCATAACATTGATATGGAATTAATATGTAATGAAATCGATAAAAATTATAAAAATTTTTCAAAAGAGATTTATTCTCAAATGAAGCACTACAAAACAGCAGCACCGGTTAGTTTTTTGATTCCATATAATGGTCTAAGCTCGAATACGATAACTCAACTGATATTGACCCACGGCTTTAATACTCTCTATTGGAGAGAGGTTCCATTTGGGGTATTTATTGATACCGAAAACATAAAACCGATTTAGAGAGTTCCCAAAATGGAAACAAAAGGGTGCTATAGACGACAAGTTAAAAATGAGTTTTAAGATGTGACCTCGTTTTTTTAAATTCGTTGAAAAGAACTAATTTGCAGCTATTGGCAAGAAGGCCAAAGTGCCGTCAGGAGAGTGACGAAACAATCATTAAAAAAAGGGTCATAACCAGTGGCTGCACATGGACCTCAAGGGCCTGCGACCCTTTCGGCCCGTGAGCCTTAGCGTTATACACCCTTTCTTCCCGTAATCCACGATCAAAGTTAAAAGGCCATATGCAACAGTTGTAGGTGGTCAGAATTGCAGGTAAATTCCGTTTTTCAGTTTATAAATACTGCACATAACGGGTAGAAGTAAAGCACTGGTTGCCTGCCAATTTTCAGTGCACGCGGACTCAGGCTGCTTCCTGAAATGTTGTTTTTATGATATTTTTGGGTATAAGCATTGCAAACGGTATTAACTAATTCTGTTATGTTGTTTTTACTTGCAAATTCATTAACATTGCAGGAGAATTAATTAAAAGGATACGAGGATCAAGGCTGAATGAGTCATTACAAGATTCGACCATTTTCATTAAAAACACTGGTTTGTATTGGGCAAGTCCACAATCGTTATCAACAGAGAAAGATCTTTTAAAAAATGACATTAAACAAAGACATAGTTAAGTTATTAATAATATATATAGTTGTTATTGTATTACTTTCTCTTGTGAATTTTGGTGGTGATATTTATGTTTATGAAAAAACAGGCACAATCAATGGATTTGCCCTTAGCTTGGGCCTCAAGGCATGGCAGATGGGTTCCAATACGACGGTACCCTCCGTATTGGGCTTAGCGGCATATTTCATTATGGGAACAGCAGCAGCATTTGGCTTATCGTACATATATCCAAATTTTTCCTTAAGGGCAATAGCCAGAAAAATAGAGGATAATACGAAAACAACAATTGAACAAGAAATTGAGTTGAAGAGGCTAAACGACTTGGTCGAGTCACTGTACAAACAAGGTAGCTATGAATACGCAGTAGTGATGGCAAAAAAGTCGTTGCTGCTTGCCGAGCAAACATTCGGCCCGGATCATCCCAATGTAGCGCTGAGTCTGAACAACTTGGGTAAGCTGTATTATTCCCAAGGAGAGTACGCGCAGGCCGAACCGATCTATAGGCGCTCGCTGACGATCAGAGAACAAGCTCTTGGCCCGGATCATCCCTATACGGCAAAAACCCTTGAGAATATGGCACTGCTATTTCGGGAAACTAACCGGGAAAAAGAAGCAAAATCTTTAGAAGAACGGGTTGCAGCAATCCACGAAATCAAGCGATGATGTTAATTATTCAATATGCAGAGGGCTAATTATGAATACGCTTGGATATGAAGAAAGTATTGCTCAGGCTCAGGAAAATTTTAAAAATCGTCTCGTTGAAACCGCTGACGAAACCATTGAAGTAAAAGTTAGTTGGCCAACGGAGACCGTATTAAGAACCGTATATTACAATAAAAAATACGACATCTGGTTTTATTCAAAACTTAGAGAAAATAGATATAGGAATGTTTTTGGAATTGGAAAGCCAGTCAAGCATTCAACGGTGAAAATTGATTGTCTCATAGCAATACCGATTGTTGGAATAGACAAAAAGATAGCCGGAGGGTTTGCAAAAGATACCAAGGGTAATGTTTACGTCTTTCACCGGGGAAAGATCGGTGGAGGAAAGAAAGGCATTGGCAAAGAGCTATTTTGGAGGAATTACACCGGAGAATGGGATTATGTTTATGAAAGTGGCAGCGAGAGCAAAGTTGCTATTATCACAGATCTTGATGCGCCCGATTTGATAGAAAAAGTAAGCAGTTTTGTTCATGAAGTAAGAAGAATAAAAGATGTTGGGAGTAGATGAAGATATATAAACACTCTTTGTCATATCTGGAAGCAATATTGAGTATTTGTGCTGAAATGAGGGGGGACAAATGGTTACAGATGATGAAATCGACAAGATTATCGATTATCTGAATAAAATTGGCAATTCCGTGAGAAGCGTAGGTAACAGAATGCTTTCTGTATCTGATATTGCCAAGATAAGGAGCAAAACGGGAGAATTTGGCCAAAAGTACGATGCGAAACTGATCTTGGCAGATGTTTGCTTGGCCTGGAGAAACCAATATAAGAAGAAAGTCATCCCAAGAGTCCTATCTATTAAAGAAAGATATTCAAGTATTAAAACCCTGGAACAGCTCCAAGGTACAATGGAATCATTAGGTGATAGATTCAATAAAGAGTTCTGGGACTTCAACAGCCCAAGGCGAAAACAGATGTTCTCAGAACTTATCGCGGAATTTATCCAATACAAGGGAAAGATGCTCATTGAAAACGACCTGGAAGCCATGCGACATTGGGCAAGAAATGCCGTTTTGGAAGACTATAAAAAGGGTATCAACGGAAAACCTGTTACCTGTCTTGGTATAGCTAATTATCAATATCTCAGAATGTTGTGCGGGATCAATACAGTCAAGCCCGATACCCATATTTTGCGAGGAGTAAAGGATGCCTTGGGGTATGAGATAGGACCGTTTCAAGTTGTCAAATTAATAGAGATAACATCTCACCACATGGGAACATCAGCATTGGAAATCGATCAATTACTTTGGGTTTATTATACAGATGAAGTGCCTGAAATAGGCTGGAATGAGTGAAAAACGCTTTGAAACTAATTATCATGGTGAACCATGGCAGTCAACAAATTGCATTTTTTTGAAATAAACTGGGTAATTTACTTCCCTTCAACCGGAAATGAAGAAAGACCATTGACAAAATATGGGGTCGCTTATCGTGACAGAACTTATGGTAAAACACAACCAGGTAAAAGAATTGATTTAATAGATGTTCTATCAATGCCACTAATTAAGAATTTCTATCCACATACGATTGGGTGGTTCAAGGAATCATCTGGGAAAGGAAGGAACTGGAAAGCAGAATATATAGATATAAAAAGGATTAATAATGAACATGAGCTCCTTGAGTTTATAAAGGAAATAGAGCTTGGTCACGGAAATTGATGGCGCTTATCTGTATGCCTTTCCAATCTATTGCCTTCATTTTATTGGGATCAGATATACTGAGCATAACATTCAAGAATTGGATTCTGCTTCTGAACAAAGAATAATTGCTATGTTGGGTTTAGAAAAATGATCGAAATGTTGAATAAAAACATCAGGTACGTTGTAAAGAAACCACACAAGCGAGGTCGAAGATGACGTCTATTTGGGATTCCAAATATAAACCACGACCAATAAACAAGACTGCAACCGACGTTATTTTACCTGGTGAAGATGAGCATTCGGCACCTGCAACACCTATGGTAGAGTTGCCTTTAGAAAACGGCTGCTTCTTTTGCGGAAAAGAAATGGATGAAAATGAAATGGTTAGAGGAACCATTATATTTGATGAAGAAGGTAACAAAACTAAAAACTTCTCGCCATCTCATCCGGAATGCGTAGAAAAATTTAAGAAAAATTACCCCTATTTCAATATCACTATAGAAAAACTGAATATGGAAGGACCTCTTCCGCTTTACCTTTTAATATATAAAAGAAAAGCGAAATAGCAATCTGAAAATGTTTTGTAGCAGCCTTAAAAGCGATAAATCGATACAAAAAAGGTGTAAGCAGGGACTTCTTGGGCGTTTAATGCGGTAACATTTACTTTATGCAGCATACCCCTATACCTTCTTTGTAGGTGCTCAGAATAACAACTAAATTCAATTTTCCAGTTCATAAACACTGCGCATAACGGGTAGAAGTAAAGCACTGGTTGCCAGCCAGTTTTCAGTGCACGTGGACTCCGGCTGCCTTCCTGCTATACGTAGCATAACTTCCTGAACTATTGATTTTCTGATTTATTAGTCCATACAAGATTACAACCTCTAATCCGTGCATACCTTAAACATTTTTCTTGCAATTTCATGACGTTTTTAGGAGAATGGATTCGTGGGTGGAACCAATCAATCGTTTAAAGTAACCTTGGACAAAAGTTTATAAAAAACCAATAAAGTTTTTTTGTGATATTACGGACAAAAACCATATGTTTCCAAAAAGTGGATTTTTATTATCTAATAATTTCAATATCATTGAAAGTTTACAATTTTTAAGTAGCAACCGTATGATATTAAAAAAATCGGAAATTACCCATTGGGTATATTAATTGTTGTATCACGAAGAAAATGACAAAAAGATCATGATAAGGGCATGAAAAAAGCTGATAACAGCAAAAAGCATGATATAATGAAAGAAACAAAAACAAATTGAAAAACAAAATGGGGGAAAAAGAACAAAAGCTACAACAAGTCAGTACACTTGACGCGGAAGAATATCGGGCTCAATTCCATGAGGTTTTCGGCGGCCACATCATCCATCCGCCGCGCAGGTGACTTTTGTGTTAGGAGGAAAATATGATGAAAAAGTTATTATTATTGATGTTTCTTTCTCTGTGCCTGTCAGGATGTACTGTAATTCGCATGAACCAGACTTCAACCGAACTCAAGCAGGCCCCTGGAACCATTACAAAAACAATCAATTCTGACAAAAATTATCAGGCTGTCTATGAATCTTTGTACACACATATGAGGGACTGCTGGCAGCGTGGTCTTGCCTTTGCCACATGTAATGTTTCGGGTACTATATATAGCGAATTGAGAAAAGCAGAAATAGCTACCACTTTGCAACCTACTGGAGGGATTTTCAATATATTTGAAATTCAAGGTATTGGAGATGGTTCCACGATAAAAGCTTATATGAATCCTAATTTTTGCTCTAACGAGGGTACGCCCGACGAAAGGATTGAAAAGATAATCAAGTGGATTGATGGATATGATCTTTGCGACTAATATTGAGAGGCAAACAAGGTGATGGTTGTAGGCAATAAGTTGTGATTAGTGGATCATTCGACTTTACCAGGGCAGTGGGGGAACAAGGATCTTTAACGTTTGAATTTTGGTTTAGACTAATGAGGTCAATAATAAACTCTATATTGACAACCCCACCTAACGATCGGATGCAGCCAATCGTTCATGCGACGGACTCTGACTGATCACGGTGTTTGGGTCTTATCAAAGCATAGATGGTAGGGTAAAATGAAATTTGGGTCGCCACTTACGGGAGAAGAGGCAAGAGATTTGATTGATACACTTAGGAAAGTGGCTGAAGCATCTCCCATGTCTGAAAATGAGAAAAAATCAAGGGCAAAAGCCTTGGAGGAAGACGGATACAGACTTCTTTATGAGGAGAAAAAACCACAGGAAGCATTCGGAGCATTCGATGAGGCAGCCCGCCTCTTTAAAGGAGTAAGTGACCATCAGCAGGCGGCTGCCTGCTTCGCTAGTGCCGGATCATGCTGGCTTATACAATGCGGAGAAGAGTTGCTCTGGAACGCAGCTTCCAGGTATGAATATGCTGGTGATGAAGCCGTAAAATACAACCATTACGAATATGCTAAGTTTTTATATGAAAAATCGGCTGCCCTTGCGAGGACCGAGAACTCATTGCCTGCTTTTTCCCGCTCGTTCTATAAATCCAAACTCTCGGAAACCAAACACACATTCCTGATGTTTACTAACTCCGATAAGCTTAAGAAAATACCTGGAGTCGGTTATTCCATCGGATTTCGTTCTAAGTGTAAGTATTTCTTGGCATGGCTAATGAATTCCTTTCTGTTTCTTGTCTGGGGATATGGCGAAAGACCATTTCGCGCCTTTTGCTCTTCTCTATTCGTCATCTTCTTGAGTTCGCTGACCTACTACTATTCGGGCCAACTAAAGTGCAACGGACAGTTCTTTAAGCCCTCCGTTTTTGATTCCATATACCTCAGTGTGGTCACATTTACCACGTTGGGCTATGGAGACATAGTGCCAACAGGTTTTTGTAGAGTGGCCTCTATGGTCGAGGCGTTGTCGGGCCTGTTTCTGGCCCCGCTATTCTTGGTGGCACTTGTTCGAAAGTACGTAGGAACATTCTAATGAGGATAAATAAGATTGCCAGTGATAGCTATGAAATTAAGTTAAGGCAAGGGAAAAGGCATTGATAACCCTAACGATTAGATCCAGCCAATCGGCCATAAGTCGGCCTCTGGCTGATCCCCGGCGTTATGAATAAAAATAGAGGCATAAAAAGCACAAATTATTAGAC
>Ga0116149_1004563_pt1 | contig 13511 bp, 9 predicted proteins | sample AD_UKC057_MetaG_FD_89787 | JGI IMG/M metagenome (GOLD analysis project Ga0116149, IMG submission 89787) | Active sludge microbial communities of municipal wastewater-treating anaerobic digesters from USA - AD_UKC057_MetaG | ecosystem: Engineered > Bioreactor > Anaerobic > Digestate | place: USA...
CATGACTAGTGTAATACTTCCATTCATTGAGGTCAAATCACATACCCCCACCTCTTTTTCAAGCAGGGTGGCCGTGATGGATCCTGTAATCGTGGAAGCCTGCAAGGCGCCCTGGCGCAGGCTTGCCACAATACTGCCATTCACCGTCTCCAAAACGGTTTCGTCCGCGCATTGCTGCGCACTTATCCGTCCGTTCACCGTCTTAAGATGCGCCCGGCCACGGGGCGCCAAAACCTCGATATCGGAATTGTTGCCCTCTATCTTGACATGGTTGCATCCCGGCCCGACCCAGACATTACCGTTTGAAAACTGCAAGGCGATATCGGTGCCTTCGGGTACGGTGATGGTGTAGTCCACGCGCAAATCCACCGTATCCGGCCGTTTTTCCGGCTCAGTAACAATGTTTATCAGGTCTTCCGATTCGGTAACTTTAAAGAAAGAAGCCACGTACGATTCCGCCAGGGGAATGGACTCCGCGCTGTCGGTATATACGCGTATTTTCGCCTCAACTTCCACTGTACCTGATGAGTCCGACGTGCTGACATGGGCCGCACCGTCCTTGTTCTCGATGCACAAAGCAGGCGCGGAAGCAAAAGAAAAGGTACGGGCCATTTCTACACCCGGCTGGCATACCTCACGCGGTAGTTTCGGTGCGAGTATGCCCACCGTAAAGATTTGGATTGCCGTTGCTATTAAAACGGCTGTAAATGCGCTTTTTAACATAGACGCTTCACATATACACCATCTGAGTTGCCGGGCACAGGCATTTTCTTTTTACAAAATCACTCCGTGATCTACATGGATCCTGTTGTGGTAACACCCGACACACCACCGATGTTCCTGACACGTATGACCACGATTTCCGATGAAAAGTTTCACAAGATTAGGTATACTTCATCATCTGTTAATAAGATACCGTATAATGACGAGAACGTAACACCATGTCAACCCACGGGAACGTCATAACCACAGGAACCAGCAATGACTGCATTAACACGGGTAAGTTTTACCATTGAAGAAACGCTTTATGAGGAGATGGAAGGGCTATTGGCTTCAAGCAAATACAAAAACCGCTCAGAGTTTATTCGGGACTTGGTGCGGGAACGGCTTGTTCGCGATTCCTGGAAAAATAATGAGGAAGCCATCGGAACCATTACCATGGTATATGAGCATGAACGCCGTGAGTTGTCCGGCAAACTGCTGCATTTGCAACACGACCACCATCATTCCATTCTGGCGACAACCCACGTGCACCTTTCGCATACCCTTTGCGCTGAAATGCTCATGGTGCGCGGACGCGCCCAGGCCATAGAATCTTTGGCGAATGAACTGGGCCGGCAAAAGGGGGTATTACACGTTTCCGTGTCCGTGAGCACCACCGGTATACGGCTCAAATAAGAGAATCGGGCGAGGAATCAGCGTTCATCCTTCTCCATCGGCACTTTCACCGGCCGGTTGCTTTTCCCGGGCGAGAATGGCGGCTTTGGCGGCGTTCATCATGTCACGCATCTGGGGACTTTTCTCAGTGTCAAGGCAGGCCTCTATCTTCTCCACAGTCACGGTGTTGCCCAACATGCCAAGCAGATTCAGGGCATGCGACCTGGCAATGGCATCAATATTCGGGTTGCAGACCACTTCTTCATATATGAACAGGTAATCTTTTGCCCGGTCTGCCGGGAAGGCGAGTATAATCTCATTCCGATTTTCATCGGTCATGGTATCCGCCTTCCACAGTTCCAGCACCTTTTGAACCGCGGTATCATCACCACGTCTCAGCAGGGCAAAAACAGCTTCCTTGCTGACATGGAAATCCGGGTCTTCCATCAACGTGCGAATACGGTTGTCCGCCTCGGCATCCGCTATAAGACCAAGCAGATGGACGGCGCACCCGCGCAGCGTCTGGTCATTGCCGGTTTCGGTAAGGGCGGCAAGGCGGGAGACATGCGCTTTGTTCACATGAGGCCCCAGGCTGATTGTCGCCACAATTTTTTCCACAGGGCGCGCGTCTTTGGAGGATAGAACTTCGAAAATGGGCTCCAGGCCTTGAGGGCCCTGGGCAGCCATCTGCCCGGCGATTTCCACGGCGCGATTGACATCGGTATCCTCCAATTTTTCCTGGGGAATGGAACGCCATGTCCCCATCAGGTCCGTATTCGATTCCACTGCCCTTGGGGAGTCCAGAACTTTTGGAACAGACGCATCCCGGGGGCTGCACGCGACAAGCGACACCATTCCGATTATCAAGCAGATGTATCGACGCATTACGGTAATTCCTCTTGAGCAGGTGATTGATGAGACAGGAGCGGCGTACGCCGCAATTCTTGACGGCGCCAGCCGGAAAGAGTGTACCATAGTAGGGGATAGTTCACAAGCCTTCCCCGCCTTTCTGCCGAAGGACTATCTGCATATGGGAGCGGCAAGTGACATGCCTCGTTTCAATTTAGTACTATGTAAGACAATTCCAACCATCCGATTGCGCCATGAAACCGAGGAGGAACTCCTGTCATGAGAAACGATGCCTACACGTCTCTGGTTCATCAAATGAGGGCTATCCTGAAAAAAAACGCGCGGGGAAAACCGCCTTCGATACGACTCTCGAGAGAAACAGCCGCTTTGCTGGAATCCGTTACCCTTCCAAAAACGATGCAGAAACCCCACCTTGAACAGGTGTTGAAGGAAACCGTTTCCGAATCGCCACCCGACGATGAAAAGGCAGCCTGTAGTGTCGAGAGTCCATGCATCGAGTCTGCGGGCCCGGACTCCCTGGATAAAATCAACGCCGAGATATCGTCCTGCAAGAAATGTCCGTTGTACGCCTCACGGCTGCACACCGTATCCGGGGAGGGGAATCCGTCGGCCTCTCTTGTTTTCGTGGGCGAAGCGCCCGGCGCCTCGGAAGACCGTCAGGGACGGCCCTTCGTGGGGCGGGCCGGGCAACTGTTAACGGATATCATTTCAAAAGGCATGAAAATGAGCCGCGATGACGTGTTTATCTGCAATGTGCTCAAGTGCCGCCCTCCGGAAAACCGGGTTCCCAATCCGGAGGAGATTATGTATTGCGAACCGTATCTGCTGCGGCAACTTGACCTCATTCGCCCCAGAGTCATTTGCGCGCTCGGCGCCGTAGCCGCCCATACGTTGCTGAAAAACGATCTTACCATTTCCAGGCTTCGCGGCGAGTGGCACACCTATCACGGCATTGCGCTTCGCGTCACCTACCATCCGGCTTATCTTTTAAGAAACCCGGCGGATAAGGTAAAGACATGGGACGATGTCAAAGAAATTCTACAATTCCTGAAAGCGCAAGGAAGACCAGCCGACCATGAAGAAACATGAAGGAGACCAGGAACCCGCGTCCGGGCAAAGGCCTGTCCGCATCCTGTGGTATAAATCACTCTTTTTCAGGGTCATCGTACTGTGCGCCATCCTGCTGCTTTGCCTTTTCGGCATGGTCTATGTAATCACCCGTCACTTTTTTCAGGAAACCATACAGCAGATGGAACTGGAGGCGGCGGATATCGCGCACAGCCTGGAAATCCGTTTCGAAGAGGGCTTTGCCGCCGACTACACCTCCCTGGAAACGGAATTTATGGATTTATATGAGGGATTCGACATCAAGCTGGATGAAAACATTGAAGAGGCCAAGGCGGCCACCTTCACCATAGAACGGCTGAATGACGGCTCCTTTGCGCGTATTGCCAAAATCCCCTTGACGAACCGGGACAAACCCGTCCTGATGACCGTGTCCATGATCATTCATCCGCAAACGGAGCTTTTATTGGCTTTTCGAAACCGGTATATCATGGCCTTGATAACGGTTTTTGTTGTCACCCTGGGTTTGATGATGTATTTTATCGGCAAGGCCCTCCGCCCGCTGGTACGGCTTTCCGACAGTTGTGCGGCCATTGGCAAAGGCGAACTGACAACGGTTGCCACGCGGGGCGGTTCCGGGGAAATCCTGGCGCTCGAGCAGACCTTCAACGACATGGTGGCCAGTCTTCGGGAAAAGGAGGTCATGGAGGTAAAGCTGCGCCAGGCCCAGCGTCTTTCGGCGTTGGGCAACCTGGCGGCCGGGGTGGCCCATGATATCCGCAACCCGCTGAACGCGATAAAACTATTGTCAGGGCATGCCCTGGACCTGCTGGACCGGGAATCGCATCCCGCGGAGAAATCCTTGCGCACGATCAGTGAAGAAGCGGACCGGCTCGCAGAGATTGTCTCCAGTTTTTTGTCTTTGGCGCGGGAAACCGAACTGAAACGGGAGCCTGTGGAGATGGATGCCCTGCTCGGGGAATGTCTGCGCCTGTTTCAGCAAGACGCGGAAGCGCGGGAAGTCCGGCTGGTAGGCGATTTTCATGCAAAAGGGGTGGAGCTCATGCTCGACCCGAAGCAGTGGAAACGGGCGGTGCTGAACATCATCTTGAACGCCCTGGAGGCCTGTCCCCCGGGGGGACGCGTGCGGGTTTTGTCCCGCCGCGGCGACACGCACTGCGAAATAGAAATCCGGGACGACGGCCCGGGTATACCCAAGGATGCGCTGGAGCAGGTTTTTGATCCCTATTTCACCACCAAACCCGGAGGCACGGGCCTTGGCCTGTCCATTACACGGGGTATTGTGGAAGAACACGGGGGTACTATCGATATCAGCAGTTCGCCGGAATGGGGATGCCAGGTGCTTATAACCATGCCCCTGGACAACCCCGGTTTTACGGCACAAACGCAAAAGAGAACATCATGAGTCCTTGTATTCTTGTTACGGAAGATGACCGCGTACAGCGCGAAATTATTACCGACATTCTGAAACAGGCCGGCTATGAAACACTTTCCAGCGCGTCGGGAAAAGAGACACTGGAACTCTTGTCCGGCAGAACCTGCGACGTGCTGCTGACGGACCTGAAAATGCCCGGTATGGACGGCCTGGAATTAATGCGTGAAGCCTCCCGCATAACCCCGGAAATCGACGTGGTCATCATGACGGCACACGCCACGATAAAAACAGCGGTAACCGCCATCAAAGAAGGCGCGGCGGATTATCTTGAAAAACCTTTTGACAAGGAAGAACTGCTGCTGGTCATGAATCGCACCTGCGAACGTCACGCCTTGCGCTTTCAGAATAAGCTGCTGGCCAAACTGGTGGATGAGTCGGTTTCTTTGGGAAATATAATCGGCAAGAGCACGGCCATGCACCACGTCTATGAACGGACCCGGCGTGCGGTGGCGGTGTCGAGTACGGTGCTCATCCAGGGCGAATCCGGCACGGGCAAGGAACTTATCGCCAGGCACATTCACTTCAAGGGGGCGCGGGCACAAAAACCCTTTATCGTGGTCAACTGTGCCGCCATCCCCGAGACCCTCGTGGAATCCGAACTGTTCGGTCATGAAAAGGGAGCGTTTACGGGGGCGGAAGCGGCCCGGCCGGGCAAGTTCGAACTGGCTGATGGCGGCACGCTGTTCCTTGATGAAATCGGCGATATGCGCCTGGACAGCCAGGCGAAACTGCTGCGCGTGTTGCAGGACGGGGTCATTGAACGGGTGGGCGGCACCAAGACCCGAACCGTGGATGTGAGAACGATTGTCGCCACCAACCGGAACCTGCGGCTCTGTGTCGAGGAAGGCACCTTCCGCAAAGACCTGTATTACCGGTTGGAAGTCTTGTCCATCGACCTGCCGCCCTTGCGCGACCGCATGGATGACCTACCCCTGCTTGTGTCCCATTTTCGCGAAAAAATCGGCAAGAAATTACAGATGGAAGTCCCCCAGATCGGCCCGGAAGTTATGGACGCTCTTCGCCGTTACCGCTGGCCCGGCAATGTGCGTGAACTCGAAAACACGCTGGAAGAAATTTTTATCCTGTCATCCGGCCCCAAAATCCAACTTGAGGATCTGCCCGCGAAATTGCTCATCCGGGAGCCGCAGACGGGAGAAATCGCGCTGCCTTCCGGCGGCCTTGTCCTGGAGGAACTGGAACAGGATCTCATCCGGCAGGCCATGGAACGTTCCGGCGGAAGAATCAAGGAGGCGGCGGAACTTCTGGGCTTGTCCTATAAAACCCTGCAATACCGGCTGAAAAAGTACGAGGTGGAAAGAAATTCCTAGTCCGCCTTTGTGGACACGGTTTTCGGTTACAGAAGTTCCGATAACAACCGTTCGAATGCCGCAGGAGTATTCACCGGCGGGAGGCACCGGTTGTTACGGCAGACATACACTGTGGCCCGGTTGTCAAGCATTGTTTTTGACGCGCACAAGGGACGCTGGAGGGGATCCCCGGCAGCATCGGTGTAGGCGATAACCCGGCTGGGAACGAAATAGGTGGACAAAACTTCTTTCAGCGATTCCATGTCTTCGCTGTCCGGCTGGCCGCAAAACACGATATCGACGGTAGATTGCTCCAGATAATCCGCCGCCAGAAGGGTGTGCAGGCATGCCAGCGGCATGCGTTTGGCCGTGCCGGAATCGGCGGCGACACTCTTTTCCGCGAGAGCGGTTACTTCCGGAAGGCTAAAATGACGGCCAAGCCGCGCCAGGGCAAGCGCAGCCAGGGCGTTGGGGGAAGGTTCCGCCGTGTCATGCAAGGCTCGTACGCGTACCAGCAGGCCTGAATGAGACGCATCTGTGCTGTAAAAACCGCCGCTTTGGGGGTCCGTAAAACGGTTTTTCAGCAGGTCGGCCAGCCGCTTCGCCGTTTCCAGCCAGTGCACGTCCGCCGTACATTCATACAGGTCGATGAAAGCGTTTGCTGTGAAGGCGTAGTCGTCCAGATACCCCGTGTGGCGAACGCTGCCGCGCCGCCAGGTGCGATACAAGGCGTCCCCGGAAAGCATGACGCCTTCAATAAACGCCGCCGCTTTGCATGCGGCCTCCTTGAATGCCGGGATCTTCCAGGCGAAAGCGGCCCTGGCGAGGGCGGAAATCATAAGGGCGTTCCAGGCGGTAATGATTTTATCGTCGCGGGCAGGACGGACACGCAGATTGCGCGCGCTTTGAAGCGCCGCTCTCAGAGCGGTATACCGGCCTTCCCCCCCGTTTTCGCAATCGTTTTCCAGGACGTTTCTGTACAAAATATTCCGTTTGTGGTGACTGGGCTCATGGGAATCAAAATTGCCTTCCTCCGATATGGAGTATACACGGCAGAATTCATCAGCATCCCGCGGTCCGAGATGCGCCAGAATCTCCTGCCGGGTCCAGAGATAAAACCGCCCTTCTTCTCTTTCGCTGTCCGCGTCTTCAGACGAATAGAACCCGCCTTCGGGATCCCGCAAGTCCCGCAGCACATAATCCAGCGTCTCACAGGCCACCACCTTGAAGAACGGATCCCCGGCAACCTGCCAGGCTTCCAGGTAAGCGACAGGCAGCTGTGCATTGTCATACAGCATTTTCTCGAAATGGGGCACCCGCCATTTCTCATCGGTGGAATAACGATGGAAACCGCCCCCGACATGGTCGTACAAGCCGCCCGACGCCATGTTTCGCAGTGTGGCCAATGCCATATCCAGCAATAAACGGTCACCGGTGCGCTGATGCTGGCGCAGAAGAAAACTGACGGACGCCGGCGACGGGAATTTGGGAGCGCCGCCCCAGCCCCCCCATTGTTTGTCGAAAGAGGATTCCAGTTGCGATGCGGCCTGCTGGCGCATTTGGTCCACGGGTAGATTCGACCCGGCCGGCGGGATGACAAAACGTTCCCGTAAATGAGCGGTAAGTTGTTCCGCAGCCGTCAGGGCCCGGGACGGTTCCTTATGCCAAATATGGACGACTTGCTGCAGCACATCAAGGAAAGAAGGCATGCCGTACCGGCCAAGGGGAGGAAAATAGGTGCCGCCGTAAAAGGGCTTCAGGTCTGGCGTCAGGAAAACACTCAACGGCCATCCCCCGTTTCCCGTCATCGCGGTCACGGCATTCATATAGATATCATCCAGGTCGGGACGTTCCTCCCGGTCCACCTTGATGTTGACAAAATGGGCATTCATAAAGGAAGCGAGCACTTCATTCTCAAAGGACTCCCGCTCCATGACATGACACCAGTGACAGGCCGAATAACCGATGGAAAGAAAAATCGGCTTGTTCTCATTCCGGGCCAATGCAAGCGCCTCTTCATCCCACGGATGCCAGTCCACGGGATTGCCGGCATGCTGCAAGAGGTAGGGACTGGTTTCACGGGCAAGGCGGTTCATCCTCTTGCCGCGGGGCTCGTCGGGAAAGGTTTTTTCCGGGGATGAAACATCAGATGTCATGGCAGGCGGGAATCTCCCTTTATCGTTTCGTTGCAGTAAGTCGCACACGTGCTCCGCTATAACGATTTTTACCGGATGTAAATTCCCGCCATGCACAGAAAGCGTCTTGCTGTCGGGCGATACCGGGCTCAGCCGCAGGCATTCGCCCGTAATTCCCGGTAACGGATGCGCATGCGTTGCAGCGTATCCGCATACGCCTTATCAGCAACGAGATTAGTGCTTTCATGGGGGTCATTTTGAAGGTCGAGTAATTCCTCATACACTGGATTCTGGTCGATATAGCGCAGGTACTTGATGCTTCGGGAAACGACACCCTCCGATTTCGGAATACCCCCATGGTCAAAGGTGTGTTCATAGAAAAAGTCTTCCCGCCAGGGAACCTTTTCGCCGGACAGCAACGGCGAAATATCCCGGCCCTGCATCCCTTCGGGCGGGGTGATGCCCGCCAGGCTGAGCAGGGTAGGCGCAACATCCAGATTCAACACAATATCATCACGGCGTGCTCCCCGCAGTTCCCGAGGCAGACGGGGATCATAAACGACAAAGGGTACGCGTATGGAAGACTCGTACCCGAACCACTTGCCCGCAAGGCCGTGGTCGCCCAGGAAGAAACCGTTATCCCCCGTAAATATAAGAATGGTGTTATCAGCAATGCCTAGTGCTTCCAGGCGTTGGCGGAGGGCGCCAATCACATGGTCCACGCCGGTGATAAGGCGGTAATAGGCCTTGACCATTTTCTGAAATTGCTCCGGGGTGGAAAAACGCATTTCCCACCGTTTCCTTCCTTCATTATTTTTTCGAAAAAAGGCGGGAAAACGCTCCGAGAAAGTATCGGTCAAATAGTCGGGCTGTGGAATAGTCGTGTCATTGTACAGGGACTCATATTCCGGGTCATAGAGGAATTGGCGCGGGTCACCGTCCTGGCAGTGGGGCGCCTTAAAACTTACGGATAAACAGAAAGACCCCTCCTTGCCATACCGGTCTAGAAACTGCAGCGCCTGTTCTTCCTGGATACGGGTCAGGTGTTTATAACAGCCCTTTTCGTCCTGTTGCTCATAGTGTCCCTGGCCGGCGAAACCGCACCAGTAGTCAAAAGCCGTTTCCGGCAGGGTTGTTCCAACGCCGTATTTACCGATGAATCCGGTAGTATAGCCCGTGTTGCGCAGTTGAACGGGATAGGTGTTTTCGAATTGTTCGTCGGTGAAGGTTTTTTTGAAGTTATCGATGCCGTGCCGGCATACATATTGCCCGGAGAGAATCGTGGCGCGGCTTGCCGCGCAAATGGAGGTTGTCACGTAGGCATTATTGAATACCATGCCGTCAGCCGCCAAGGCATCCAGGCAGGGCGTATGGATTTGGGAATTACCCATGAATCCGACACCATCCCAACGATGGTCATCGGTAAGAAGAAAAATCAGGTTGGGTGGCCGCTTTGCTTTTGAGGTTTCCGATGATTTCTCAGAAACACCGGATACGGCAAATGCCAGAGAAGATGCCAGACCCGCAAGTGTGAAAGAACGACGAGACAGCGTGCTCATAGGATTGGCCTCCTTGCTTTAAGGTAGTATGCCCTTAGAAGGGAACTATGTCAACTCGGATGTCTGTACCTAAGCGTTCAAATACCTTCATACTAAAAAGAAGTTAAATGCCGGGGCGGGGAAAAAATGGGACTTTTCCCTCATTTTTTCGGTCTTGTGCACCTCGTCCGCATAAAATTCGGGACAGCCACCGGCGCTATTCAGGATTAAATACACCGTTCATGGTTCTTAGGCGCGCCGGAAGTCCCATATTATGCTCAGGTAGTGTTACTTTTTTAGGTTTCGGGTAACACCCGCGTTAGACAAATGAGGCGGTCATTCGTTATGTAAAGGCAGGCCTATGGTACACTGTATGAGGTTTTACTTTCTCAGGAGAAGGTCATTCTCGTGTACAAAACACTTTTTTTTGTGTATATAGTTTCATTATCGGTAATTTCGACAGCGGAAGAAACGCCGTCTCCAGACGAGACAAAGGCTTCCGGCCTGTCCTATAAGACCGTTTCCGCCCGGGAATTTCAGGTAACGCCCGACACCGGCGAAGATATGGGTGCTCCTCTTTCCGCGTTAATCCACCAGATCATTAAGGAACAAACTCCCGCGATAATACAGCTCGAAAAAGGGACGTATTACCTTGACGGCAAGGGGTGTGACCATTCCATATTCATGGTCGACAATGCACAACACCTGATTGTCCGGGGAGAAGGCCCGGAGACACGTCTAATCGTGGGACGCCCCTCCCTCGGCACGTTTTTCTTTTCCTCCGGACAAGACCTATGGGTTGAAGACCTGTCCATCGACTATGACCCGCTGCCCTATACACAGGGACGTGTTCTTGTTGTGAATCCGCGCAATGGCTGGTTCGACCTCGCAATAGACCCCGGATACGCCCTTTTGTCGGAACCCTGGTTCGCCAACGCCCCCGAACCGGACGGTAAATGGGGAATGATTTTCAGCGCCGAAGCCCCAGAAATCAAGCAAGGAGCGTCTGATTTCCTTTACATTGAAAAATGGGAACAACTTGGGAAACGCGCCTGGCGCCTGTACCCGCCCGCCGAGCACACCCAACGCCTGGCGGACCTGCGAATGGGTGATCGTTTTGTACAACTGGCGCGCCACGGAAAAGGCGGGGCCGTGTTTTTCTGGCGCTGCGTTGAAAGCGGCGTCAGAAACGTGCACATTTATGCCTCGCAAAGCGTTGCGGTCGGGGCCGTCAGCGCCGACCGCATTACAGTCTCTCACCTCTCCGTTTTCAGGAAACCCGACACAGACCGACTGGTGAGCACCAACGCGGACGCCGTTCACATCCAGCAGAACCTCCGCGGCCCGGTTATTGAAGAATGCCTTTTTGAAAGTATGGCGGACGATGGCATCAACATTTACTATCCTTCAAATATCGTAACTTCCATTGTATCGGAAACGGCAGTGCGAACCGACCGCAGCGGCATCATCGAACCGGGGGACCGGTTACAACTTTTCGACGCGATGGAAGGGCGCATCGCGCTTGAAACGAAGGCGGAATCCGTCGTACCCGGGCCGGATAACGAATACCGGGTGACCCTGGACAAAGCCCTTCCGGAACTGGAAGTGGGAGCGGTACACGGCCTCAGCCTCCATAACGTTTCACGCTGCGGCGCTGATTTCATCATACGGAAAAACACCTTCCGCAATCACCGTCGTCATGGCATGGTGATAAAAGCGCCACAGGGCGTAATAGAGGACAATGTGATGGAATCTCTTGGCGGTTATGGAATTGTTGTCGGGAACGATGCGGAAACGCCCGAAGGGATCGTTCCTTACGACTTGAGCCTCTCCGGCAATCATATCCGGGAGGTGGGGCGTTCCCGCTGGTATGGTGTTGACAGCATGGCTGCCGCCCTGCAGATAACAACCCATGCGGAACGGGGCCGCCTGGCAAAGGAACGGGCAATCCATGACATCACCCTGAAAAACAACCGTATTGAGAACCCTCCCGGACCGGCGCTTTATATTGGAGCAGCCCGGGACATACACATTGATGCCCTCCATATCTCCTATGCGGAGAACAGCGTTGTGCCGAAAAAAACCGCCGCAATCGTGATTGAAAACGCCGCCTCAATCGGAATGAAGCGTATCCAAGTCGAATCGCAACAAAAAGAGGTCCATGCCGGTGTCTTGATTTGCGATTCCGTGGATGAGGGATTTGAAGGCGCCGACATCGAAGAGATACAGATCACAGGGCCGATAACCATGGAAACAGTCCGCGATGAACGCCAATGAACCTGTTTCCAGAACCGCGAGCATGCCAGCCCACCGCACCGAGGGCATCTCGAACCGGCAGTCTCACCACCATCCTCACGCCGTGAAGGGAGACCCATGCTTTATTGAGACTGGCGGCCGCGCCGCAGTTCCGGGTCAAGGGCGAACTCGGGTTTAAACGTCTGGATTACATGGGATGAACCCGGGGGTATAAGTGATTTTATTTGCATCAACGCTTCCTCTGTCATAAAGGGTGCCCCGAATGTGGTGCGAAAATGATGAGATATCCCTGAGGCGGCAATCAACGCAATACTTGCCTGGATGTCATTGGTGGAAACAGGCACCCCGCACAGCCCCGCATAGCCTTCCATGGCTGATTTCACATCCATGGCAACATAATCCAGCAGTTCTTGCTTCAGCAAGCGCTGAATAACGCCGGGGCGACTGCCGTTGGTATCCAATTTCACCTTGTACCCCAATTCCTTTATCCGCGACAGGAAGTGAGGCAGGTCCTCTTGTAGTGTTGGCTCTCCCCCGCTCACCACAAGCCCTTTCAGCCTGCCCCTGCGATTTTCCAGTTCCTTCACGACAAAATCATCTGACATAAGACCGGTGCCGGGAACAGGAGCATGCAGCAAGGTGGTGTTATGGCAAAACCGGCAACGGAAATTACACCCCTGTGCAAACGCGATTGCCGCGACACAGGCGGGGTAATCGCTTAAAGTAAAAGGCTGAAAGCCTCCGAACCACATGGCAGCGCCTCAAGCGTTTCAGATGTATTTCATGCGCTGTTTGTAACCATAAGTGCCGATTCAGGGTCCGGCACCGGATCGAGCGAATAACGGGTGCGCATTTTGAATTCGGCCTGTTTTCCTTCGTTCCACTGGTTGACCGGCCGCAGGTACCCGACTATTCTGGAATAAATCTCCGTCTCCAAATCACAGTGAGGGCAGCAAGGCTGTTCCCCGCGCAGATAACCGTGCTGGGGACAAACCGAAAAACTCGGCGACAGTGTGAAATAAGGCAGGCGGTACTTCTCGCACACCAATTTTACGAATTGCTTCACCGCCTTCGGGTCCGCAACGGACTCGCCAAGAAAGAAATGCAGCACGGTGCCCCCCGTATACTTGGTCTGCAAGTCATCCTGCAAGTCCAACACGGTGAAAATATCGTCGGTATAGTCGACCGGCAGCTGTGTGGAATTGGTATAGAAGGGTTCCGCACCCTGTTCCACCTTCTCCTGATTGGCAAAAATAATTCCCGGATACCGTTCCTGATCAAGCCGGGCAAGCCGGTAGGAAGTCCCCTCGGCCGGGGTCGCTTCCAGGTTATACAGATTGCCGGTTTCTTCGTGATACTCGGCCAAACGGTCCCGCATGCCATCCAGGACGCGGGCGGCGAAGGCCCGCCCCTCCTCGGTTCCCACGTCGCAACCCAGCAGATTCATGCACGCCTCATTCATACCCACGAGCCCGATGGTGGAGAAATGGTTGTGCCAATAGGTCCC
>Ga0116149_1004564_pt1 | contig 13511 bp, 30 predicted proteins | sample AD_UKC057_MetaG_FD_89787 | JGI IMG/M metagenome (GOLD analysis project Ga0116149, IMG submission 89787) | Active sludge microbial communities of municipal wastewater-treating anaerobic digesters from USA - AD_UKC057_MetaG | ecosystem: Engineered > Bioreactor > Anaerobic > Digestate | place: USA...
CCGGTAGTCCTCCCCTACCGAATGGAAAGATGTCTGAGTGGTTTAAAGAGTAGGTTTGCTAAACCTATGTGCCGAAAGGTACCGTGAGTTCGAATCTCACTCTTTCCGATGTGTATTTGTGAAAGGTTGGCTTAGAAGCAGCCATCCTCTAAGGAGTCGGGCAATTGCCATAAGGAACGAGAAAATTTAGGCAAAGGTAATGTTTCTAGGGCATTATCAAACAGTCCACGGTAGTAATCAGTGAAATCCCACTTCAAGTAAACTGGTTATTATCAAAAAGAACTGGCTGTGGAATTTCTCACGGTGATATTGTTAAAATTTATCACTGTTCTTTTGGTGTGGGTCGAGGTAAGTCAGCATTGCTGATACATAGCACCCCGTAACTGGTAAGGCTTTGATCACCCGTTTGGCGTAATAGCACATCACAAATACTAAGCTCAAGAGAGCTGTTATTCAGCTCGTGTGGTGTTTGTCTACCTTGAGCTTCCATGCTAGTATGGCGAAATTGGCAGACGCACAAGACTCAAAATCTTGCGGTAGCAATACTGTGTCGGTTCGACCCCGACTATTAGCATTGTGTGATCGCTGGCTGTGCCGGGTCACATAGAGTTCAGAAAGCTTGAGAATGATGTGATTCTGTACGGTTACGACATTCTTATTGCTAGGTGGATTCGCTGGTGTAGATACCATTTGAACTGTGAAGCAGTGGTATTGGCACCAGTCTTAGGGGATTAGTTCAGTTGGTGGAACGTCAGACTTTGATTCTGAATGTCGTTGGTTCGAATCCAGCATCCCCTATTGTGAATATTAGATATTTCTTTGGCTGTTTCTTTAGTCTAGTGTTTACATTTTTGTGTGGTAAAGAAACTCCCGACACCGGGGTATAACTCAGTTGGTAGAGTGCATGGTTTGGGGCCATGATGTCGCTGGTTCAAGTCCAGCTATCCCGATTGTTGATGTGGATGTGTCTGCTACTCTTGATCTACATCTACGTTCCAACCCAAGGTACGAGCAAAGCTTTGTGTAAGAGTAGCATTAAACTAAGGGAATTATGAAAAGATCAACACTCAGAAGTAAACAAAAATCAGAGTTCAAAAGAATGGTCGAGAAGTTTCCTGGTCGAAGTATAAAAGAATGGGCACTGTGCTTCGGCGTTAAAGATGCTATGATACGCAACTGGATTAAATCTATTGACACGAAAGGAATTACAAACTAATGGGATTTTCATCATTTTCTGAACATGCAAAGAGAATAATCGAAGCTGTTAAAAATAACGTCGATGATGATGATGCCAGAGAAGTCATCTACAAAGAATTTGTAGATATCTTTGGTGACATGGATTTTGACAATCTTGAAGAAATTGAAGGCATTGATCGTGTTATGGACAAGATCATTGCTGATTTAAACGAAGCTTCTGATGACGTTGAAATGGATGAAGAAGTCGATGAAGAAGATGACTGGGAAGATGATGAAGAAGTCGATGAAGATTTTGATGACGATTATCAAGATGACGATGAAGATTATTGACAATCATCAAAAATGGTGCTATTCTGAATGTCTTGAATCCCTCTGATTTTTACCTCTCATGATAAGTGCCAGCCAATAACTGGCACTTTTTTTTATAATAATGAAAAATAAAATAATTTTCTGTCAAGATTGCCATCATTCTCGTTGTATTCGTGGAAAAATCACAACATATTACTGTATGATTAAACCAAATTTACCAGTAGTTGCTGCGAAATCCACCTGCAAGAGAGCCAAACCCAAACAATATCTTTTTTAATTGTCAAAATTTTTATTGACATTTGTTAATGCTGATGTTATAATTAATAACATCGGAGGTAAGGTATATGATTAAAATTTTGAAAATGGATGAACAGTGTGAAGATCGCTGTATTATTGGTATGTTAGATGACGGCATGGGCATCGTCTATGATGGTGATGTATTTGATTGCGGTCAGGTTTCGCTATTCAACTTTTGCCCTGCTTGTGGCCAGGAATTGGAAATTAGACAAACAAAAACTGAAAGTGGAGTGAGGTTTATAAAAATATGATACACAAATGTTTCGTTGGAACTCGTTGGCATCTTCTTTCGCAGTTTGGATATGTTCAAAAAAATTCAAGCGATATGTTTTTGTTTTTGCATAACAATTCATATACGACTGGTGCAAATATCGCAGAATTCAATACCGATACTGCACCAGAAATAACCATTGGTGAACTTTTAAATAGGCTTAAAGAACAGCACACAACGCCAATAAAGCATATGTTTCACAATCATATTTCCATGTTCCAGAAACACAACACACCAGAAGTTCAACAAAAAATCATGACATGGGCCAATATGATTGTAAATTGTGTTAAGAACGGTCACAAAGTTTTAATTGCTGGTAATGGTGGTTCTGCTGCCGATGCTCAACATTTTGCTGCTGAACTTGTGGTGAGATTCAAAAAGAATCGACAGGGAATTCCAGCCATTGCATTAACCACCGACACAAGCATTTTGACGGCCCTTGTTAATGACTTTGGTATGCTCCACATGTTTTCACGCCAAGTCGATACGTTTGGCGAAAATGGGGATGTTTTCATCGCAATATCAACATCTGGGAACAGCGAAAATATACTTGAGGCAATCGAATCAGCAAATAGCAATCTTTTAAATGTGATTGTGCTAACAGGTAAAGATGGTGGCGAAGTAAAGCACATGGTATCTGAAGATGAAATTCTTATAGTCGATGAAAAGGAAACCGGAAGAATACAGGAATTTCATGAGTTTGTATTACATGCCATTGCAGAACTTGTTGAAATTCAATTTGAAGAAAAGGTTGAGAAATGATATGCCTGGTGAAAAAACTGCCAGAATAAAAGCCGACCGAATTGCCGAAATGCTCAGAATGTTGAAAAAACATCCCCTTCTTACCAATAGAGAACTTAGCAAAATGTTCAGTGTCAATATCAACACAATTGCTATGTGGAAAAGAAAAGCAAATGAAAATCAGTAATCAAAAGAAACTTGAAAATGTAATTGATGAGGCCAAGAAAATAATTGAACTTGCAAAAATTGCCATTGATGAGATAAAAGAACATCAAAAATGGCAGAAAGAACACGCATGGTATGTATCTGAACCATGTCAATCAAGAAAATACGCCAGAGTTAAACGACAATCAATGGAACTTCAAGAACATCTTATAGTTTTAAGAGGTAATAGAAAAAATGGAAGAAATTAAAACAAAAGGAACAATTACCAAAAAAAGAACTCATTGAAATGGGTTTTGTGTTTGGTTCTTAAATTAAATTATGCAACGAGAAATTTTATTTCGGGCGAAATATCAACAATCTGAAGATGTGAATGATTTGAAATGGGTTTATGGTCATCTGTGTTTGGATTCTCACCTATATCGAAGTTCATTACCAGCTATTCAAACTGTTCCAAATCCATATGAGATATCTCAATCAAAAATTCTTTATACAATTCATCACCCAGAAACAATCAGTCAATTTATTGGTTGCAATGACATAAACGGTAATAAAATTTTTGAAGGCGATATTCTCCGAGATGAAAATGGAAACACCGGTTTTGTAGTTTTCATCAATGGTTCATTTGAAATAGAACAAATCACAGGAATACAATCAGACTGGTACAATTCATTCTATGACCCAGATGGTCGTAGTTTTTCGTGGAATGAGCTTGAAATAATCGGAAATATACACGACAAAAAGGATAAACAATAATGGAAGAAATTAAACAAGAACATCCATCACAGATACAGGTATCTTTTTCAAGATGTCAATCTTCACATCCAGTTTCATTTTATGGTTCAGATATTGGTTGTAACTCTTACATAATGCTGGAAATCAGAACCAGTGTTAAAACCAGAAAACTATCAAACGACTATTATTTTGCCGACAAAATCATTCTTCGTGCAAGGTTGTCACCAAATCAGTTCGCAGAACTGCTTACAACCATGAATACAATGGGTGGAGTTCCTGCCACGCTTGAATATTTCTATCATAATGGATTACAAGAAGGTAGAATTCCAGAACCAATCCATAAAGATAAAGTTGAAATATTCAAAAAGGAAATCGAGCTTGATGCTCAACAGGTTTTTGTGTCAATAAATGACTTGACAAAAGAGATAAATGATCTTAAAATAAGCAATAAACAAAAGGATAATCTTGTTAAGAAGATTAATGGCCTGAAATCACTTTTCATCAGCGGAATTCCTTTTATCATTGATCAGGCACAAGAACAGGTCGATAAAATTGTGACTGCCGGTAAAAGCGTGATTGATTCCTTTTATACAGGTGTCATAAGCAGGCTTGGAATCGAAGCATTGAAAGATGCTATTAAGGTAAAGATGATAACTAAGGGGGATTCGGTAGATGATAATAATTAAAAAGAGTCCTACCGCAGATTCAAGATGCTGCGATGCCAAGAATGTAAGCAAGGAAACTTTAATTGAATCAACCAGATTCCACATACGAGATGTTTTCCGATCAATGGATTTTTTATGTCAACTAGTCGAAAATGCTGGGTTTGAACACGATAGACATAAACTTGAAACGATGGATGCTTTTCACAAAGCATTTACCGGTGGTTTCATTGATGAAACATGGTGGAACGAACACAAGAAAGAGCGACACCATTTACCAGAAAATCTTGAAGATGTAAATCTGGTTGATGTTCTGGAGCATATTGCTGATTGTGTAACTGCTGGAATGGCAAGAAGTGGCAAAGTAAGACCATTGACAATCAGTAATGAAAAACTACAGAAAGCATTTCAGAACACTGTGAATTTGTTGATCAGAAACATTAAAGTCGAGGATTGATTATTATGAAAATGGTAAAAGGAAGAATCATTTTACAAGACGCTACGAGCTTTACACCAAATTACAATTTCATTGATTATATTGACATGGATTGTAATAAAGTTTCAATACCATTAAAAACTGTGATCAGATTATATGAAGGTGCTAGATACAAGTTTGTAAAAGATGGTGTTGATTGGGGTAAATTCTGTGATGCAATGTTTAAAACGGATGACAACACATGAGTGGTGGTAGCTATGATTATCTTTGTTACAAAGATGTATTTGAACTTGAATCACAACGCGAACATATCGTTCGTATGAGAGATCGCCTTATTGAACTTGGTCATTTGGATGCTGCCAAAGAAACTGAAAGTATTCTTTTGGTTCTTGATTCATTTAAGGTCAGGATGGTGTCCAGATTAGAGCGATTAAAAGCAGTTTGGCAAGCTGTAGAATGGTTAGATTCTGGTGATTCTGGAAAAGACTGCGTTGATGACGCTATAAAAGAATATCAGGAGAAGTGATTTATGGAAGATTTTATTTGTTTCATATTGATGTGTATTGGTGTGTTATTTCTGATTGCTGTGTTTGATGCCGGTATTGACGCAGTGGATAAGAAAGATGATCTGATAAACAGAGCAATCCAGAACAAACTTGGTCAGTACTATATTATAAACAACAAACAGGTTTTTAAGTTCAATGTTGAAATGGTTGGTGAAGTGAAGTGATTTTCGTTTACACGATAAAAGACATTTTCATTCTGTTAATTCTTGGCTTCTGGGTATTTATCCTCTTGTATTCTTTATGTTTAGATGTTTACAGGAAGTGGAGAAAAAGAAAATGAACACAACAATAGAACAGGCCAATAAACAACTCTATGATTGGTAAAATGATCATGTTGAATGTGGGATGATTATGTGTTTATTATACGCTCTTAAACTATTAAAAAGACACGGTGGTAAACTAATAATTAGCTTTCAACCAAACCTTCATTTTATGGTTTGTGTTAATGGTAAAATATTACACGGAACCAACAGAGGAACCAAGGGATGGAGAATTGAAGAATTGGATGCAGCCGCGCTTGCAACATGGTTTAAAAGCGGTTTAATGAAAACCAGATAGGGTGTGTCAAAATAATTGTTGACAAAGATTAAATAAAATGTTAATCTTGTGAGGAAGATTTTAAACAAAGGAATATAATAATGAAAAATGGTGAATCTCTGGTCAAAGAAGGTTCTTCCCTTTTAATCAAACCGAACACAGAAGCTAAGAGCTTTTTGTGGATGTATATACCAAAATATCCATTTTATGGAGTTAAACGCATAATACATTGTGGGAGTTTAAATGAAACACTTTATTAAATTATTTTTGTGCTTATCGTTATTTTCAATTGGCTGTAATAATCCAATACCATGTCACTACATTTGATGGTGAACTTGATGAACTGATTAAAAAATTGCTTCTAATCAGGTCAAAGAAATCTGTATTGGTCGATGCTATTAGAACGGAGAATAAATTATAATATGATAGAAATGATTAAAATGTGTAACTTGGCTGCGATTGCAGGTATCTTGCTTGGATGTGCTGTCCATATCGGACAAATCGCAGCAGAACTAAAAGAACTGAACACGATACTGAAATCATGGGAAATCAGAATAGAGCAGATACATAAACCATAAAGGAATATAAAAACTATGATATACAACTCAAAACATCTGACTGATAAAATTCTTGATCTGCTTAACGATGCGAAAGACTCGGACTTAACGTTCATTGATACATTTGGAGCATTAACTGTTGCTAGAATGGTTCATGAACGAACATTTAACAAATTACAAGACAGTCGTATAAAAGTCAATAAATGTGTTATTAAAAATAAAAGGAAAATCAGAATAGAACAGATACATAAACCATAACATTTTATAACAAAATGTAATAAAGGCTTGCAATTGCAAGCCTTTTGTGTTAAGATAATCTTATACAAATGAAAGGGAAATTCTAATGATCATTGATGTGGCCATATGCACCAAAGCACACGAATGTCAATTTCTTACTTTAGTTGAAGGTAAAAAATATGATGTTTCTAAATGTGAAGATGGTGGACTTTTGATATTCATCAAAGATGGGTGGTTTAAACTGATAGAGTGGTCAGAGAATTTAACCATTCTTGAGGATTAGTTAATGTTTTACCAAACCAGAAAGGCTTAAAAATAAATGTCAAAAACAGAATCAATTAACTGTGATAACTGTGGTAAAGAGTTGATCTGTGATACACAATATCCTCATGTGTATGCACTTGAGTTAAAAGCAATTGATGTCAACAAACGATCTAGTGGTGGTATTTATGCTGTTGTTGTAAGACCACCACTAGATGGAACTAAACATTTCTGTAATAAGAAATGTTTGCGGGAGTTTTTGGATGGATTTTAAAATCATAATAATCTTAACAATTCTCATCTTCATAACTGCCTGTGAAAAGAAAGGTAATTATGTTGATGTTGGGCCTGCACTTGTCGATGAAAATCTCTTACCAAAAAGCAAATGATCAAATTAAATAAATGGAAGATCGGGATTTCCGCACGCAATAGGAAAGAATGTTTTGTAGGAATGTCATATGTAGAAAACTGGTTGTGTTAAAAATAACCGAATCTTAAAAGGAGCAAATAAAATGGATAGACAAATTATATTCCGAGGGAAACGTATCGGCGATGGCAAGTGGATTGAAGGATACTTAGTCGAAAGATTGCCACCAAAACACTGCGTGACGCCTAAAGATTACGAACCGGAGCCGAGCGAATGGTATATCGTAGAAACTGGATTCGCAGACTGGGACATGCCGCGTCCATTAAATATTACAAAGGTGGATGGGAACACGGTTGGACAATTCACTGGATTAGTAGACCGGAACGGAACAAAGATTTTTGAAGGCGATCTTCTTGAGCGGAAATACCGATCAATGAATATAAGAGGGCAAATGTCAGACCATTGCGACCGAGAGGTTGTTAGCTTTGGCAGATGCGAGCTTACGATTGACGATATTGATCTTGTTACTTACTGTTGGATGCTTGGGAATGAGCCTCTTGAAGATGATGATCTCGCCCTATGCACTTCTGAACCCTTATGGTGGCTAGCGTCGGGTAGTCTGCAATATACTGTCTGCGGGAACATTCACGACAACCCGGACTTAGTTGATGAAAATCTTCTAACAAAGGATAAATTAAAATGATCGAATTAAATTATTTATATATTGATCAATTTGGTAACACTTATTATGTTAAAGGAAACATAGACAGACCACCGGGCGTTGTCAGATACAATAAAATATTAAACCAGTGGGTGTGTGAATCTAATGATTCATATAAATTAAGATCACCACACACAAAAGAAATGGAAGATGATTTGAAAAAGTGTTATTTGTGTCTTGGACAAAACAAATGAAAAGTAAAAAATGGTCAAGACGGAGATCAAAGAGCAAATACATAAATTTGTTTGGTAAAATACCAAAATTAAATAAAATTTTCCCTCAATTAATTGCTTATGAAATTTGTTCAATTCAACCATTATCACAAGAAGATTTCTTTAACAAAATGGAAGAACGAAAAACATATTATGCAAAAATTGCAAAGTTTGGTTCATTTTATCCATCGTGGCTGTCACCACTTATTTTTGACGGTAAAGAATTTATACCAGCACAGCAATTTATAAACTGGTTTGGCAGGGATAAAATATTAAAATCGAAGCGCCAAATTTATTTAAAAATGCGAGGTATTTTATAAATGATTGAGCATTGGCAGTTAAAACAAAGACAAAGCTTACCACTTGAAGGCAAGATTTTATTTTCACAAAAACGAATTAAAGAATTTTATGAAAAGCTTGAAGGACAAATAAAATGATTAAGTTAATGAAAGGTGATTGTCTGGAAAGAATGAAAGAAATTCCTGATGGCAGCGTTGACCTGACAGTCACTTCGCCGCCGTATGATAATCTGAGAACTTATAACAATACCTTACAATGGAATGAATCAATCTGGAAGCAGGTGTTAAAAGAGCTTTTCAGGGTTACTAAGCAAGGTGGCGTTGTTGTGTGGGTTGTTGGTGATGCTACTATTAAAGGAAGCGAAACAGGCACAAGTTTTAAGCAGGCGTTGTGGGCTATGGAGTGTGGGTTTAATCTACATGATACTATGATTTATGAAAAAGCTCAGGCGTGTTTTGGTAGCAATCTCTGCTATCTGCAGAGCTTTGAGTATATGTTCGTTTTTGCCAAAGACAAGCCCAAAACAATAAACTTTATACGCGACCGCAAAAACGTGAGGGGCAATGTCACGGAAAGCACGGTTTCAAAAGGCATGAATACAAACGGCATTTCAGGGGCAAGAATACCCAAAACTGCAAAAGAGTTTGGTAAAAGAAAAAATATTTGGAAGTATGGCGTTGGCGGCGGGAACACAGGACACCCTGCGCCATTTCCCGAACAATTAGCCAATGACCACATAATATCATGGTCGAACGAAGGCGATACCGTTTTCGACCCGTTTATGGGTTCGGGTACGACTGGTAAAATGGCGGTATTAAACGGTAGGAACTTTATCGGTATTGAAGTTGTGAAAGAATATTTTCAAATTGCTAAAGAACGAATTGTAAAACAACACAATTCTTTAAAAGCAAAGCAAATCCAGATACTCCAATTAAAATCGACATTATATGATCAAATTAAATAAATTCAAGACAGGCATCTCAAGACGGAATAGAATACCATTATATTTCGGATTGAGTTATGTACACAATTGGGATTCTCCAAATGTTTTGTTGCGTGGTATTGTGAGATCGCCATTGTTTACAAGAGAAGCTGTACAAATAAGTCCAATTCTGGAACCAATGAGTAAGAGCTTCTACATTGATTACATAAATTTGTTAAAAGATAAAATCATTAAATCAAGACGTGAAATTTATAGAAAGATGAGAGATATTCTATGAAAGAACCAAAATCAATCCAGTTGTATGAATGAACAGGAGAAATTAAATGATTGATGTTAAATTAGTTAAGTGTGTTTTAAAAATGACAGAGATTTTCAATAAAAAGAATATTGAATATAAACTTAATGAATCTTATTGTGCATTAAGAAATCTTCTTTCTTTTAACATTAAAATCAATGACAAATATAAAACAATTTCAACAACTTATGAATTTATAGAAGGTTGTGGATGGATTACATTTTAAGGAGTTAAAAACATGAGCGTAAGAACAACTGCCGACGAAAAAAGAGATGAAGCAAAAGAACATATTAATGATGCATTGAAGTGTTTAACTGAAATTATTGATGATGAAATCTGGGGATATGAAGATTACAACGAAGATTACAAGGATAAACTTGAGAATTCAATGAATCTTCTACGTAAAATAAGAAGAATGTTATAAAAGCAAAAGGAGCAAATTAAATGATCGACGTATTTGAACAGATTAAACCATTGCTTTCTTTCAACACCCCTGATGATTTCTATTTTCTTCAGGTATTCCAGAGAAGAAAAGATATGGCCAATGGAGCCAAGAAGAACACTATTATTATCAAGGATTATTACATCCACTCAATGGAATACTTTGAAAAGAAGTACCCAGAGATAAAAGCTCTGTGTGAATTCTATGGTGCAAGAGCTGGATTGCGTTTGAATAAGCGATCATTCCAGAAATGCACATTTAGAACTATGTTGAACATTACTGCACAGATAATGCAGGAAGATTTTCATTCAACTAAACAAGCTTTCAGTAAAGCTGCTGGACAATGCCACAATGACCCTGTTAAAAAGTGGATTGTGGATATTGATGAGAAAGATCAGACGCTTGTAAACGTCGTTTCAAACTTTATAAATAATGAATGTAGACCAGATAACGAAAATAAGGTAATTATGCATCTTGAAACTAAAAATGGTATTCATTTAATCACAACACCATTTGATAAAGGCCAGTTCAATAAAGCATTTCAGATAGACATCCAAACTGATAACCCAATCAATCTTTATATCCCAGACAACACAATCCCAAGATTTGAAGGCCAGACTGAAGGATAATAATCACGCCTTATTTACATATAAATTACAGCAACATTCACCATATTCACGAAATTTCAAACATGGGCAAATGTGATCATCATCTCGTTTAGGACTACAAGGACAATAACCATCACTCATAATTAATGCTTTTTTAATAGCCTGAGTAACTCTAATAGCTGGATTTTCAATTAGTTCGATAGTTTCAATATCACAAACTACTTCAAAAATAACAACGCCTCGATGCAAGGCGTTTTCTTTTATCCCTTTACTTCTATTGCTTTTGCCATCCCAAATTAGTAATAGAACATCATCACGACCGGTCTTATCAAATAAACCATGCTCAACAGGGAAACCATTGACAGGAATACCCTGTAATTGGCCATAGATTTCACCAAGTAGATCAACACCACATCTACCACCAGTGTAAATACGCCTTGGCTGTATATTATTGTCTTTGATAACAGCAGGAATAATTCTAGCAAATGCATCTGAACTAAAATTACGACAACCAGTTATAACTAAATCACAATTTTTTAAACGATGTGCCTGTCCAGATAAATTGTGAACAATTAAACTGTATTTTTTCAAAACTGTGATGTTGTACATGAATAGCCTCAAGTGATAGATTTAACGAGAATAATATCACAAAGTTAATACACATACAATACGATAGTAATTAAGAGATAATTGTAGTATTTTTGCGATAATTAACCATAATCGGCACACACTACCCAAAAATCACCAAATATCGAAAACAAATTATATGATGACGATTCGCTATGAAAATAGTAGAAAATCAAAGATTATAATTACTGACCCAAAATTATTATTAATATTGTTAAAAAATTGAACTTGACAACAGAAAATGTTCGTGCTAAATTTAACACGATTCCGTAACAGGAATTGGGGCGGCGATGCCGAAACTTTAACAACCCAAGCCTACTGTTCCCAATGGGGGGACTAGGGGGGCTTAAACCGAACTTTAACTAGTTTAAAAAATGTAATTTAACTAGTTAAAACGAACTTTAACTAGTTTAAAAAATGTAATTTAACTAGTTAAAACGAACTTTAACTAGTTTAAAAAAATGTATTTTAACTAGTTTAAAACGACGTAAAATCCAGTAAATTCATCTAAAATTAAAGATTTTCTGAAAACGATCTGCCATAAATAACAGAGATCAAATATTCAGAAAATCTTTTTTTATGTACAGATTTTGGCATACATTTATGAGAAATAACGATATTTAGGTGTACAATTAGAAAGTGTTGTATTTTTACAACAACTAAAATTTTTTAACAGTTGGTAAACAGCACCAATCCTCATTTACAAAGCACTTAAATTATGATATAATCACACAGCACAGTCCTGATAATCGCACAGGATTTTATACAAAAGGATTTAAAATGGCCAAAGATATAGTAATGACATTTAAAATTGATTCTGCTCTTAAAAAAATATTAGATAAACAACAAAATCGCTCTCTTTTCATCAGAGCGGCCATCATAAATCAGCTTGATATCGCCTGTCCTCACTGTAAAGGAACTGGAATAAATGCTATCAATCACAAGCCTACGCCAGAAACAGATACTACCGCTAACTGAGAAAATAATTCTTTCTAAACACAGAATAAAAGAGTTTAAAGATAAACTAAATAATATTTTTGTATCATTTTCTGGTGGCGTAGACTCATTAGTCCTATTACATTTAACACGCACAATCTATCCAGATACACCAGCAGTATTCTCAGATACCGGTCTGGAATTTCCAGAAGTGCGTGAATTTGTCCATTCGCATACAAACGTAATTACAATACGCCCAAAAATGTCATTTAAACAGGTAATTGAACAAGATGGATATCCTGTTATTTCAAAGGAAATCTCACAAATAATCTCTGAACTTCGTCACGGCACACCAGGTAAAACAAGAGATAAACGAAGAACACAAATACCACAATCATGCCATTATCTGTTAGCAGCACCATTTAAAATATCACACCTATGCTGCAAACATCTTAAAAAAGACCCATTTAAAATATACATAAAACAAACCAACTCATTCCCATTAATAGGAACAAGAGCAGATGAATCAAGATTAAGAGAAACAGCATATTTGAAACATGGCTGTAATAATTTTAATAAAAATCAATCTACACCACTCTCATTCTGGACTAATAAAGATATATGGGAATATATAAAATTGAATAATATCCCATATTGCAAACTATATGATCAAGGTTGGGAAAGAACAGGTTGTATGTTCTGTCTATTTGGGCAAGATGCCATCCCAAGATTTGAAAGACTAAAACAAACACACCCACAATTATATACTTACTGTATAAATCAACTAAAAATGCAACCAGTAATAGATTTTATGAAGTCGAAAGGCTTCATAATTAACCCAAAATCAAAGTACGCAGAATACCTATAAAATGTACATAAAAAAAGTGCCTTCTCCCAATAAGAGAGAAGGCACTGTCAGAAAACTGACACTGTGGTAAATTTACCACACCTTTGTGAAACCTTTCCTACAATTTCCAACAGTTGGAAATTATGTACAACATTTTTGATATTTTAAAAACAGACCCACCCTTTCTAATATTTTGGAAATGTCATAATAAAACGTACATAAAAAAAGTGCCTTTCCCCAATAAA
>Ga0116149_1004569_pt1 | contig 13502 bp, 12 predicted proteins | sample AD_UKC057_MetaG_FD_89787 | JGI IMG/M metagenome (GOLD analysis project Ga0116149, IMG submission 89787) | Active sludge microbial communities of municipal wastewater-treating anaerobic digesters from USA - AD_UKC057_MetaG | ecosystem: Engineered > Bioreactor > Anaerobic > Digestate | place: USA...
ACCTCCTGTGTACTTATTATGTCCGCTTACGGCAGAAATATGCTGTCAGCGCTCGTCGCCGTCAATATCCTCTATCTTTTCGTAGGGGCAGTATCCCAGTATCTCGAAAGCCTGGGAATTCAGCCACATATGGGTGGTGACTATGATATCGAAGCCCTCGCCGAATTTTGCGGTAAGCACATCGGGCTCATACTTCGGGATGCCGAAACATCGCAGCATATTGGAGATTATTCCGCCATGGGTTATCATAGCGCAGTGAGTAAGGCCTTCCTCCATCATATTCATTATGATATTGTGGAGCGCCTTGTAGGTCCTTGCGGTCATCTCCTCAAGACTTTCACCGTTGGGGGGACAGACATCCTTAGTGCCCTTGAGCCACTGTATATAGTCACTTCTGCCTGCAAGCTCGTCTATGGACTTATTTTCAAAGTCACCGAAATTCAGCTCGGTCAGGTCGTCTACCTTGACTAATTCAGTGCAGGGGAAGAGTATATCCGCTGTCTCGGTACATCGTCTCAGCGGTGAAGAATATACCCTGTGGACAGACGGATAATCAAATTCATCCATCTTTGCGGCAAGCTCTGCGGCACCTTTCGGCGAGAGCGGCACATCGGTCCTGCCTATGTAAACGCCCTTTTCATTGGCTTCGGTCATGCCGTGGCGAATAACGCTGATACGGTATCCTTTCATAAAAAGACTCCTTTTTAAGTGTAATATTGCACAAAAATATTTTCCGTTTTTTTAACTCTCGGTAAATTTCACGAAAACATCGAAAAAATCAAACATATTCTTTCATATTTCTCCATATTTACAAATTATACATTTTGTATTATAATAGTAATAGTTACATATTTCGTTAATTTTGCTTTGATAAAGCTATAGGAGGATATAATTATGAATTCAGATTTTGCGAGAATAATCACCCTTCAGAGAAAGGAAAGACATATCAGCCAGAAGCAGGCTGCTACCGACCTCGGCATCTCACAGGCTCTCCTCTCACATTATGAGAAGGGCATCCGTGAATGCGGACTTAACTTCCTCGTAAAGATCGCTGATTATTACAACGTTTCCTGTGACTACCTCCTCGGAAGAACTCCCGAGCCTGAGGGAAAGACAATTACTATCGAAGACATCCCCGATGATGACGGAAACAACACACTGAAAATGCCATCCCCCGAGATAATCAATTTCAACAGAAGAATCATCAACAACTCGATCTCTCTGCTTTTCAGCCTTGCACAGAAAGCCAACAGCATCACCCTCATCAAAGAGGTATCATCCTATCTCATGCTTTCAGTGTATAAGCTGTTCAGGATCGTGTACAATGCAAATCCCCATAACGACCAGAAGCTGTTCCGTATCCCCAAGGTCATCGCCAACGACAGTGCAAACGCTATCGTATCAATGAGCGAGGCAAACATCAAGGCCGCATCCAGCGGTATCCCGCTTGACGGCAACGACTGCGTAAACAATTTCGATACCCTTTACGTTACCACAGCTACCCTCCAGAAGGATTATGCACAGTATTCCTCATCCCTCCTCAACCTCATCAAGAGAAGCGAGGAGAGCATTTCCCGTACCCGTTCCAAGTACCGTACAGACGGAAAATAATACGGGCAAGGGTACAACAGTTATATTATATCACTTTTGTTACAGCTTGAAAAGACTTTTTTCAAAAATGTTGCACATACGAAACTGTTTCGGGAGCATATATTTATAAGGCAACACCGCACAAAACTTGTGCTGAATATGCGCCGACAGATTTTTCGTCAGATTGTATAGAAATTTCGCAGGCATACTGACGTATGGCAAGGGATTTCTGTGCAAGATGACGGAAAATATGCAAGCAGATTCAGTGCAAAGCCGTCAGGCGGGCTTTGTGCGGTGTTGCCATAATGTGCTGATTTGACAAATACCTGCATTAGTGATATAATGATTTCTTGTGATATCTATTAAGAAAGGAGCTGTTCGGTATGGGGAATAATGAACTTGACGAAGCATCATCAGATAAGCGTGACAGGATAGGCTTCGGCGGTATGATAACCATTATCGGTGCATATTTCGCCAAGGTGCTGACTGCTGTGGTTCTCGGTCTTATCAAAGGCTTCAGGTTCATATTCACCGAGATAAAGGAACTTTTCCTGCTTTTTGCTAAAGCTGTAAGATGGATCTTCCGTGACCTTTCTGCTCCTATGAAAGAGCGTATGGAGCTCAACCGTGAGCTTCAGCGTGAAATGAGGGCGGCTAAGAAGGAAAGCCCCGAAGCTTACAGTGCCGCTTCTAAAAAGTTCTGGAAGTCATACCTCTTCGGCAAGAGCGGACTGGTATTCACTTCCCTCAATTACCTTCTGCCCATTGTTTCCATTATAGTGCTCGTCAACGTTATCAGGTACGGCTCAGGCCTTGAATACGGCATAAGCGTTGAATACAAAGAGAAGGAACTGGGCGTTATAAATGCAGAAGCTGATTACGATGAGGCGGTGCGTGAAGTCCGCCAGAGAATAGCCTACCTTGACTCGGAAAAGGAAAATGTTGACCTTAATGCTCAGCTTTCGCTGAAGCTGATATCAGGCGGAGACAAGATGCTCTCATCAACACAGCTTGCCAATGAGATACTTACCGCTTCAGATGAGGAGCTTACCGAGGCTTACGGCGTATATATCGACGGAACTTTCGTCGGCGCTGTTCCCGATAAGGATGCAGTACAGGAGGCTCTCGACGAGAATCTGCTGAAATATCCCATCGAAGGCGTAGTCAAGGATGTTTCCTATAAAAATAATATAGAGTACGAAAAGGGTATGTACCTCTCAGGAAGCGTACTCGATAATAAACAGATGATAAAGCTTCTCACCTCTTCCAAGAAGAAGAAGGCGGTCTACGTTGCACAGTCCGACGATACCTCAGCTACCATCGCCCAGAAATTCAGTATGGACGTCAACGAGCTGGAGGATATGAATGCAGGCCTTTCCAAGAAATGCCGCCCGGGCAGACTTGTAAACGTAACCGAGACAGAAAGCTATCTCCCTATTCAGTACACCCGTGAAATGGAGCTCATTTCCTTCCTGGATTATGAGACCATTGAGGTGGAGACCAGTGAGCTGAATCTCGGCGCAAGAGAAACTCTTGTGAAGGGCGAGAGAGGCGAAAAGGTCAACAGCATAGAGATAACCTATGTTGACGGCAAGGAATATGCCAGAAAGACCGTAAAATCAAAAATAACAAAGGTTCCTGTGGTCGAGCAGATAGGTATAGGCACATATACCGCCCGTCCGTACAGCGCAGATACAAAGCTTTACGGTACAGGTCAGTTTGCATGGCCTGTTGACGGAGGCTGGGTCAGCGATGTATTCATCAGCGACCGAAACCACAAGGGCTTCGATATCGCAGCGGATTTGGGTACTGATATCTATGCCGCAGGCGACGGTGAAGTAGTTTCCGCCGGCTGGAATCCCGGAGGCTACGGCTACTTCGTAATGATAGACCATCTTGACGGCTACCAGACGGTTTACGCTCATATGAGCCAGGTCTACGCAACTACCGGCACCACTGTAAAGCGTGGACAGCTTATTGGTGCGGTAGGTTCAACAGGTGACTCAACAGGTCCTCACTGTCACTTCGAGGTAAGATATATGGGCATCTGCTATGACCCTGCCAAGTTCATGTACACCGCCGATTATACGGAGGATATGGACCTTTCCGAAAGAACGACCACCGCTGTGGTGACCGACGAATACGGCAATATAATCACTAACGAGACCACTACCGTGACTGCTGTGGAAACCGACGAAAGTTCGGAATCTACAAAGAAGACCACCACAAAGAAAACGACTACCAGGAAAACTACGACTAAAAAAAGCTCCACAAAAAAGACTACCACAACCAAAACAGCAGTCGAACAGGCAACTCACTAAATTAAAGGGACGCACTTATGTGCGTCCTTCTGTTTGTCGATAAAGTCAGATTTTTTCAGAATTATCGGGCGGCCGCCCCTACAATGCGACTATTCTGCATGAATGATTTTGTAGGGGGCGATGCCCACATCGCCCCGTGCCTTAAACGTTGTTCTATCGGGCTGATGTGGGCATCAGCCCCTACACCACCAATTATCGGGACATCGAGGCAAAACTCACTAAATTAAAAGGACACACTCATGCGTGCTATCCTTAACGGAACATTATTAAAACCTTATGTAAACCGAGTGGTGTTAAGCCACTCGGTTTCTCTTTTAGCAGGCCGCCTGAGCAAATGTCTTGTTTTCTGTTGGTGTCAACATTGGTGCCGTTTTGTTGATTGAGAGGAATGTATAGTGTATCAGTAACATGTTGCCGCAGGTTCTTGAGTATTTCTCAGGCTTCTCATAAACTTCGATACGTGATATGAACGCTCTGAGCACTTCAGGAGTAACCTCTTTCATTTCGATGTTAGCCTTCGCCTTTTCAATAAAGTCAAGCACATATTTCTCCTGTAAGCCCATGTTCTCGAGCTGATTCGAGAGCGTAGAAAGTTCTGCTTTCATCTCGGACTGCTCCTTTTCGTAGCCTGCTGCGAGACTGTCGTAGCGCTCGGTAGACAGTCTCCCTGACACTCTATCCTCGTAAAGACAGCGAATGATATTGTCAAGCTCCCTGTTACGTTTTTCCAGCTTTGATTTCTTCTGCTCTGACTCTTTTCGGAGCTTCTGAGCTTCCTTTTCGCCGTTCTGCATTGCCATTTCATAGAACTGCTGTGGATGCTCACGTGCAAGTAACGTTATTTTTTTGAGTTCCGCGAGAACTACCGCATCCAGCTCCATCGCTTTCATGTGATGAACGGAGCAATAGCTTCCTCCCTTAGTCTGATAACCGCCGCACTGATAATAGTTGTTCTCAGGCTTTATGCTCTTTCCTCGATGAAGATACATTTTCGAACCGCAGTCAGCACAGTAGATATATCCAGCGTACTTGTCAGTGTCACCCTGTCTGTCGGGGCGCCTTCTTCCCTCATAATGCTTCTGAACAAGTGCAAACAGTTCTCGACTGATTATTGCTTCATGTGTATTCTCGAAGATGAGTATGTTTTCGGGGGCGTTCTTGATACGCTTCTTCAGCTTATTGGACTTGCTGTATGTCTGAAAGTTCACAGTATCACCGCAGTATATGCGATTGGACAGCATATCTCTGACTGTACTTTGCGTCCAAAGGTATGGATGTTCAAGGTCAGGGTGCTTGCTTTTCGTTCCCTTGGTGTGAAACTCATAAACACCTGGACTCTCAATTTCGTGCTCTTCAAGGTATCTGCATATTGCTCTCGTTCCCTTGCCGTCGGCGCAAAGTTCGTAAATCTGCCGTACAACAGGAGCGGTAACTGGATCAGGGATAAGCTGTTTCGTATTGTCGGGATTCTTCATGTAGCCATATGGAATTGAAGTCCCGACACGCTCTCCGCGTTCACCTTTTGCCTTGAACACCGCCCGTATCTTCTTTGAGCAGTCACGGGCATAAAAGTCATTAAAATAATTCTTTATGCCCGACATTTCATTGAAGCCGTTTGCACTGTCAACACCGTCAGTCACCGCAATGAAGCGGATATCGTAAGCAGGAAACACAATCTCCATAAGCTTGTCAGTCTCCAAGTGGTCACGTCCAAGTCTCGACTGGTCTTTCACAATGACCGTTCCTACAATTCCGTCCTCCACGTCCTTCAGCATACGAACGTACTCAGGTCTGTTCTTATTGACTCCGCTGAAGCCGTCGTCAACGTAGAACTGACAGTTGCGGAAGCCATTCCGCTCTGCGTACTCACTTAGCATCTTCTTTTGATTTTCTATCGACAGTGACTCTCCTTCACGAGCATCTTCCTGTGAAAGTCGACAATACAAAGCTGTTATTAAATCATTGTTTGGTTTCATAAATCCTCCTTCTCTGGAAACCAAACCGAATAGGACTCTGTTGGCGTACCTCTCGGCACACCAACAGTATACTCCTACTTGGCTCAGAAGTCCAGTAAAATTTTCGTTAGCTTACTTTCACAAGATAGCGGAGCCTGTCCTCTAAGGTCACATCTGTGTCAGTTGGAAATGCATTTATGACGGTAAATGTCTTGCCGTCTATCACGACCGTATCTATCTCATACTGTGTTCGGCGCAGTTCTGCATACTTGTTTGTTTCAGCTTTTGTGTTCTTTTCATCCATTCAATCATACTCCTTCTCATTGTCTTTATCTCGTTTCCTATGTGATTTGAATTGTTCACTTTTATCATTCCTTTACTTAGAATTAAAGGGTACGGCTCTGTTCCGTACCCTTTCCGTTTAATTGTTATGTTGTTATTTCATGTTCTCGCTCCTGCCAAACATCACATCTATGATAAGCTCGGCGCAGTCGCGGAAGCCTTGTACGTAGCTTTCAGCTACCAATGTCTCGGACAACATTCCCTGCATATCCGTTATGTCGTTCAGTAGTTTCTTATCGTCAGTCGACAGCCGTTTCTCCAGTGTGTCGCACATCTCCAACAGCTCCAGACTTCGCTTTGCGTAGTCGGAGTCCTTTCTTACATCGTGCTGACACGGTATGACATTTCCGTAATACAGATCCTGCAACTTCATCGCCGCGATCACCTCCTGACCAACAATCATACCACAGCTCGCTGTCGAAATCCATTCATCAGACCTGACGAAAACTGACTGTTGAAACAAAGCACACCTCACAGGACTATCCCATGTGTATTCCGAAAGCTGCCTTTCGCTCTCGTTCCTCGGCAAGTGCTTTGCTGTCGGTGTGCTCACGAGCGTACTCGGTATCATCAGCAGGCTCGTCATCAATCATCGAAGCCACAGCTGTAACGCCGCCGACAATGCTATCAAGACCGACTGCGAAACTACTATCCACTTGGCAACTTTCAATCTGAGCATGTGCTTGTATTCGTCGAGCTCTTTCAGTTTCGAGCCATATTCCTCGTTCAGCTTCCCAGCCTGTGAGGACAGGTCCGCTGTTGCTTTCTTCAACTGCTCGATTGCTAACGTCGTGTTTTCCGACGTTTGATCCAGCAGCTTCTGACAGGTCGCTATGGTATCCCTCTGCTCGGAGCGTATTGTTTTCAGCACCTGTTCTGTATCCGCTTTCGTCGCCAGTACCGAGAGTCTGGTTAGTATTTCCAGCTGCTCCTGCGACATCAGCTTGTTCAATTCTATCAGCGCTCTCCAATTTGAATCGAGCACCACCACTGTCGGCTGAGTGTCCGCCGCTGCCGACAATTCCTTGTCGTACATCTGCTGTAATTCTTCTTGCTTTGAATTCATACTCCATGTTCTCCTTTCTATACTTCTCGCCGTGAAGCTTATTGTCACGGCATCTCTTGCCATTAGGACAAGTGTATGTGATATACTTGCGGTTGTCCTCCCACCTGACACCGTATCCCTGCCGTTTCATCATATAGCAGAACTGCTTTCGTGTCTTTGCTTGCTTCATGACTTGGTTTATGACATTCATCAGCTCCCACTTGAAGCTCTCGCCGCGCTTGGCTGACCTGTACTCGCTGTCAGAGAGGAAGTCCTTGTTCATTTTCTTCTTGGGAGCGTCGAGGACATGAACTCCGTACCGCTGACAAATCTCATCGCTGAGCTTCATCAGTTGTTCGACACTCTCCTTGTTGGAGTGATACTTCTTCCCGTCCTCGAAGCTGACAGAGTTCACCACCAAGTGGCTGTGGATATGTTCTCTGTCAATGTGAGTTGCGACTACAACTTCGTATTTGTTGAATGCTTTCTCCGCAAGCTCCACCGCTATCTTGTGGGCAAGCTCGGGTTCGATCTCATATCCACTCGGGAAGCTCTGCACCAGATGATAGTACAGCCGCCCGTCAGGCTTGTGGTAGAGATTCTTGGTTGCGGTCATTTCGTCGATTGCAGTTTCGGGCGAGCAGTTGACTCCTGTCACGAAACGCTTGTCCTCTGAGACCGTCTTTTCCTTTCTGCTGACGTAGTTGAGGACGTTTTTCATGCCGCCAGCTGTCTGAGTTTTGTTGTTTATAAAATGGATTATTGGCATCACTTCACCACCTTTGCTATCTCGCAGACGGCTTGGGTGACAGCCTTGTGCTGCTCCACAAGCTCGTCCAGTCGAACGGAGTGAAGCCGTCCTTCGTGAGCCAGCATTGCTATCTGATTGAGGTTCCGACCGATAGCTTTCTGCTGCTTTGCTACCTCGTCCAGCCCGTCAGCCACGATGATTTTCTTATCGAGTGCCGATCTGAGAACGAAGTTGCTGAGGGACATCTTGTGCCGCTGAGCCTTACTGTGTATCCGCTCATACTCGTCGTCGGTACAGCGGATAGTGATTGTTCTGTTCCTTTTTCGCATATTTCGACCTCCTTTGCTTCCGTTTTGTGTTGTGTTTCGTCGCGCCGACATGGTGACTTCCAGTCCGTTTGGACTATGCGGAGGCGCCATTGGGCGCGGCACCTCGCCGCAGGGGGGTTCGGGGTTCTCCCCGGCCAGCAAGCGTTCGGCGGACTGCCGAATGCGATGCTGGCATTTCATACTTCCGCCGCCTGTACTGCTCCGTCAGCAATAGTTTTCTCCTTATGCCAATGCCGCCACACTCGCTCGACGTTGCGCAACAATCGCTTTTGTGGGGACGGGTGGGATAACTCCCCGATTTGGACTGCTGCGGCAAAAACGGCACATTTTGTGCGTGACAGTAACTCAGCCGTGACAGTAGCTTTACCGACACGGAAGCCTACCGACACGCCCCGCAGATGAAGCTATATAGAGGTTTTATGGCTATTGGTAAGCGTTACCGTGACAGTATCAATTCTACCGTCACTACCGTCACCCTATCACTTGCAGAAGAGAAAATGTGGGAGCAGTATCCTTTTTGCAATTTGAAGCAAAATCAGCACGTTTTTTAGCCCTCTAATTGTATTATGGTATGATTTTTCAGTTTTGTATAAAATCAGGTAACATTTTCAATTCATTCAAAACGACAATTATCAGTCACAGGGACAGCATAATTTTGAGAGCTGTTGAGACTACAACTGACCGTTTGTAAAGATATATCGGAGTTTGCAAACATCTCAGGTACGCCATTTCATCACACATCAATATGGTGCCACTGCTGTCCCTGTCGGCATGACAATTGTACTCGCAGAGAACAAAATGTGGGAGCAGTATCCTTTTTACAAATTAGCCTGTTTTTGAATGTATTTTCCCCCTTGCGCAGTACCGTTCCTTTCATTTCGCTTTACGTGACGTGAGAGAAGTATTTTCACAACTCGATGCGCTAAGCCCCTCCAAGCTGTCGCGGCGCACTTAACTGATGTGTATCACTCCTGCGCAGGATATTCAATTTTCAAGTTTCTAATTTGCCCCTCTACTTATAGGGGGATGGGAGAGGCGTTTTTGCCACCCTTTTCACAAAACCTTCACATTGATTTGTAGAGCTGCACAACTGCAAATGCGTTTTCAGTATTCTTATTGAACAAAAAAACAGCGTCTGCAACTGTAATAGTCACAAGCGCTGTTTTTCATAGTTGTAAAAACGTATTTACTTTAAACAATGATAAATTCTTAAAGAAAAGAACATGAACGAAAGAAATGTGTTTACACTCTATTTACCAGAGCGTTTTCAAGTCGAATCAATTAAATAAGATGTTCGCTGCTTCATAAAAGCTTAATTTATATGCAATGCAATATACGCTTTTCCCGCAATATCAAGATATCTCCACTCATCAGTTTCGTCTGTAGAGATACCCAGTTGATTTTCAGCAAAGCGTGTGCTGTAGCCGCGTTTATATTTCAGGCGGAACATGGTATCAAGGTCAGTGATATGATTTTCAAGCGCAGGGAGATCATAATCCCTGCATATACGCTCTATGAACTTGCTATCAAAATCATGGTGCATGGTGACCAAATCGCTGCCGCAGCAGAACTCTATGAACTGCCAATAAGCATCTTCCATAGTCGTACCGTATCTTTGCAGCGTATCATTTGTGAATCCAAGTATCTCGGAGATACTATCAGATAGGACAGTTCCGCTGTTGACATACTCAAAGAAACGGTCGGTTAGAACTCCGTTTTCAAATCTGAGCGCGGCAAAGCTGACTATTTCAGAATCTTCATCAAGACCGTTTGTAATAATATCGATAACAACGAATTCATCTTTCATATTATCACCTCAATTATAAAATAACAGAGCCTGTTTTTTAACGTAAATATTGCAATATAAGAGCATATGATAAGACCGCATCTTCATTTCTCATCTCAATAAGACGTTACAAGAAATAATATAAACTGATGTTTTTCTCACATCGCTTTGGTGATCATAATATGGAGAGATTTTTGACATCACTCAAAGGTGTACCATTTTTCGAGGCGCTTTCTAAAAAAAACTGCAGGAACAATCGTCTTTTAAAAACTTATATAAATCCTCTCTTGATATTACTTCGATATTTTTAGATGGTGTTCCCGATACACCTTCTGCACTAAATATGTAGATTTTCTCATAAATATTCTTGTCATCCCTGTAATCATCACGATTTATAATTTTCTTGTTTTTAACTTGACAAGTTATTTGCTTGCAATCATCATTAATCATAATAAACTCATATTTTTGTGTTGAATTCTTGCATGAAGAAGGCAGAAAGTGATAATTTTTATTATTTGCTTCCATATAGAAGCCTACAAGATCTTCCAATTCATCCGCATTAAGAACATCGTTAAAATTATCAATATTTACTGCGTTTTTAACTTTATCCGAAGAGATTAAATTCTCCATTATGTTTTTAAGCATTTCATTTGCAACACGAGTAATTGATTGATGCATCCTTTGAGAAAAACGACCTACAATTATCGAAGGAACAGCACCATATTTTTCTTCAATATCTATCCATTTTTCAACTCTACAATAGAATGACAGAGGGCTTTTTTCCACATTCTTTTCTTCAAGATTAAAATAATCATTATAGTAATCTGTTTTCTTCATCTCTATATACGAATGATATTTAGCTGTTTGAGAAACTTTTCCAATATAATAGTGTGAATCTTTGTTCCTGATAATCACAATATCCCCTTTTTCAATTTTATTATAATTATAAAAAGCGGTTTTACTAACTTCAGCATTATTATCGTTAAGATATTCCTTCCATTTGATGTTATAATCATCATATGTTAGCTTATCAATATCATCAAAATCATTTGTATCTCCAATTGACCACCCCATGCCGAATATTCCATCCTTAATGCAACCTTTCTGAAATTCTGCAACTTTCTGACTATTCCTATCTTCAGGTGCAAATGGAATCAAATATACAATCCAACAATTACTCATAGTAGATACTTCCTTTCTTAAATAAAATGCTTTCATTACTTGTTTCTTTGGCGACACCTTAATATTTCTTGAATACTATTACCCTATCAAACAACATAATTCATACCTCCTCATAGTTGTTGATTGCTTTTTTCAGCTCATTTATGACACGCTCCCTGAGGGGAGCAGGTTCAAGAACCACAGCGTGACCTGCATACTGCACCGTCCACTTGAACATATCCTCTTCGCTGATATGTGCGCGGACTATGAAGTCCTTTTCTGTAACGTCTGAAATATCAATATTTGTACCAAAATAGTCAATGACATCGTTGATAATGTAACTATTGGCACGGAACTTCACATTGATCTTCTCGCTTGTGAACATATAAATGTGCTCTGCCATATGTCCGGCGAGATCGAGTCCGTACTTGTATCCGGCGACTTTGTCCGCAGGCTTTATCGGAGTATCGAGCATATGTATATCGCTTATCCTGTCCACGCGGTAATTGGAGAGCTTGTCGTACTTATCATAGTTGCAGATAAGGTAATACCGACCGCTCATGACAGCGAGCTGATAAGGATTAACGATATATCTGCGAATCTCGCCGTTATCGCTCTTGCGTGGATGAAGCTGCTTGTCGGTACCGTAACTGCAATACTCAAACTCAACCTGACGCTTCTTTTCGATAGCCTCATCGAGAACGTCGATAGTGTAGAAGAGCTGCTTATTCGAGCCGCTGTCATCTGGCATAGTACAGATATGGCGTACCTTGCTGTGGAAGTATACTGACGACAGCCCCTCCAGCTTCGTGATGAGCTCTTTCCGCTGACTGTAAGGAATATGACGCGAAAACAGAAGCCCGTCAATAAGCAGGCGCAGTTCCGCGTCGCTGAAGTCGTGGCTGAGATACCAGTCGGTCAGAACAGTCTTGTCCTCGCCGTTTTTGTCCTTGCGAAGAGACTCGCTGTAATTGATAGGATATCCGAAGTCCACAAGGTTCATCAGGTTGCTCTTTACCGCTTTTCTGTCCGCAGGCATACTATACTCTTTTTTGAGAATATCAACAATGTCCTTCTGAGACAGTCGGTGGTCTTCGTCAGTGTATTTCTTCAATATATCGAGAATATTGATGATCATCAGCTTCTTTGGCTGTATCGTGTACATAGTCACACCTCGCTTTGATTGTTCTATATACAGTATACGGATAGCAATGTTCGCTTTTTCGTACATGGTCTTTGTTATATTATACCATAGAGGGACGAAAAATCAATAGTTTCAAATTATTTTTGGAGGGATTAACTATGAAAACACCTGTACTTGACTTTATTGACTCTGATACACTGAGAGAGCATCTCAGTAATCAGACGCTCGAACCGGCTGTAGAATGTATATTGATAGTCCGTAGTCGCAGATGTTCAATAGAGAAGAAGCTAGAAGCACTGAAAGAGAGATATGATGCCTATTCAAAAGAAGACTTCAACAAGGGAACATACTACTGTCGGGAAAAAGACTTTAAATCAGCTTTAAAAGAGTATATCAATTCTACAGAAAAGGTTCTTGACGATATGTACCGTCCTGACAATAATCATGTTTTTAGCGCTCATGCCACAGATAATATCGGTTTCCATGGAACATTTGATACTTTTGAAGCAGCCATAGATGGAATAAAGAATAGTTATTCTGGAAATGAGTTTTGTATAGTAAAAGCGAGAATAAATGAATTTGAAAATGTTACTAATATAACAGCACTTATCAATGAAAATGGTGAGCCGTATGATTTGTGGAATATATATAACGACAGAATAGGCTGGAGTTTATATGGTGCATATGCTTGGATTCCACATCGTTACGCAACCAGTGATATTGTTATATTCACCTGTGACAATACATTTGCTGTTGTCGTTGAGGAAAACAAATGTCCTATAAAAAACACAGGTCTTGATATGAACGATATGACCGTAAGTTGTGTGGTATTTGAAAAGAACGCTTGTCATTCCAGCGGCGGTGTATTTATCCAAAGGGACTTTTCATTGCTCCGTATTGAATCATGCAAAGAGTCAGAGATGGAAGAATGTCCTAAAGAACTGATCAGGCTAAGTCACCTGATAAAGGGTGGGATCAGTGCAGCTGAATTCTTGGGAGTCTATCCTAAAATTTGTGTAAACCTCTGAAGTAGTGTATAATAGAAGAGACACTACTTTGGAGGTTTTAATTATGAGCA
>Ga0116149_1004570_pt1 | contig 13498 bp, 16 predicted proteins | sample AD_UKC057_MetaG_FD_89787 | JGI IMG/M metagenome (GOLD analysis project Ga0116149, IMG submission 89787) | Active sludge microbial communities of municipal wastewater-treating anaerobic digesters from USA - AD_UKC057_MetaG | ecosystem: Engineered > Bioreactor > Anaerobic > Digestate | place: USA...
AGGAGGAGTACTGATGCCGCCGCGCTCGGGCTCCCGCTACACGTTCTGCTCGGGCGTCCGCGACGCCGAGGACGTGCTCCAGCTCACCGAGCGCGAGCCGTACCGTTTCCGCGCGCAGAAGGACACGCGAGTCCACACGGCGGTCCAGGGCGACACGTTGTTCGACCTCGCCGGCCGCTACTTCGCGCCGCTGCCGCGCGCCTGCGGCTTCTGGTGGGTCATCGCCGACTTCCAGCCTGACCCGATCGTCGACCCCACGCTCGAGCTGGTGCCGGGTCGGCGGCTGTTCATCCCGTCGCTGCGGGTACTCACCGACGTGATCCTCGGCGAGGCCGGACGGAGGTCGCGCGGATGAACCCGATCATAGACCGCAGCGCCCCCGGGGTCCGCATCACGCTGCTCGCTGACGAGCGGGCCGAGAGCGGCGAGCCGCTCGAGCTCGGCGGCCGCATCATCGGCTTCACCTTTGACGATGCCGAGAGCAAGGCCGACAAGCTGTCGCTCCAGCTCGACAACCAGGACCTGTCGCTCTTCGACCGCGAGGACCTGATGGGCGGCGCCACGCTCGAGGTCTCCTGGGGCTACGCGGGCAACATGGCCGTGCCGCGCCGGGTGGTGGTCAAGAAGCTCAAGGGCTTCACCACGCTCGAGGTCGAGGGCCAGGCGCTCTCGACGCTGATGAACCGCGAGGCCAAGACCCGGAGCTGGGAGAACGTGACCCGCTCGGCAGTGGTCCGGCAGATCGCCGAGGAGCACGGCTACGAGGGGCAGTTCATCGACGTCGAGGATACCGGCGAGGTGCTCGACGTCATCAACCAGACCGCCGAGACCGACGCGCGCTTTCTGCGGCGGCTCGCCTCGCGCGAGGAGTTCGAATTCTACGTGGACGACGGCGGCTTCCACTTCCACGAGCGGCGCCAGGAGGCCGCACCGACCCACGTCTTCACCTGGTACTCCGACCCGGGCCGCGGGGACATCCTGTCGATCAACGTCGAGTCGGATCTCATCAAGCGCGCTGGCCGTGTGACCGTGCGCGGCCGCGATCCGATGAGCCGCTCGACCATCGAGAGCTCCTCGAGCAACGACACTGCCGGGCGGTCGACTCTGGCCGAGGTGGTCGAGGTGGTGGACCCGGAAACGGGCTCTACCTCGCTCGAGACGCGCAACGCGACGGCGACCGTGCATCCGACCTCGGCACCCACCGTGGGCCGGGCGGCGCGCGAGTCCGCGGCCAGGTTCCGCCGCGCCGAGCGGGCGACCGTGAAGCTCTCGATGCAGGTCGTGGGCGACCCGACCCTGCACGCCAAGGGCATCGTCGAGGTGCGCGGCATCTCCGGGCTGCTCTCGGGCAAGTACTACGTCACCGGGGTCAAGCACGTCGTCTCGTCCTCGGGCTACACCTGCGAGCTCAAGCTCACCCGTGATGGGCAGGGTCGCCGCGCGCGCCAGGTCGCCCGCGAGCAGCGGGGCGAGCGCAACACCAGCCGCCCGCGCACCGACGGAGAGATGACCCAGGTCGAGGCCGTGGACCCGGAGACCGGTGCGACCCGCATCGAGTACCGCCGGGACGGCCGCCGCATCGGCTACGACGACCCCGAGGCCGGGATGAGCGTGATGGAGTAGCCATGTCCTACAGCCAATTCGACGACGACATCGGCGCGCACGATACCCGGCTCCCGGGGATGTACGTGGGCTACGTGACCCATCGCAACGACCCCGAGAAGCTCGGCCGAGTGCGCGTGTGCATCCCCGGCGTGCTGGAGCCATTCAGCGCCTGGGCCTGGCCGCTCGGCACCGCGGGCGGCGGCTTCAAGGACCAGGGCTTCTTCGCCGTGCCCGAGGAGGGGGCCGAGGTCGCGGTCTTCTTCAACCAGGGCGACGTGGACGCGCCCTACTACCTGTCCGCGCACTGGGGCAAGCCGGACGGCGAGAGCGAGGTGCCCGAGGAGGCCCAGAAGGATCCGCCCGACAACCGGGTCATTGCCACGCCGACCTTCCGCATCGAACTCGACGAGTCAGACAAGGGCAAGAAGCTCAAGCTCACCAACCGCAAGACCGGCGACCACCTGCTATTCGACGCCGAGGAGAACACCATCACGCTCGAGGGAACCACGGCGATCACCATCCGCGCGGTCGGCGCCATCAGCCTCGAGGCGGCGCAGGTGACCATCGCCGGCCGGGTCGTGCGCCCGGTCCCGGATCCCATCTGAAGGAGGCGGCCGTGGCCTTGCCGATTTGTATTGAGATCCCCGAAATTCCCGACCCCTTCAACCTGACGCTGCCGGGCGGGATTCAGATCGAGCACATCAACCTGATGGAGGTGATCCAGCCCGCGCTCACCCCGCTCGTGCCGATCTTCGACATCATCGACACCGTGGTCGCGGTGTTCAACTGCATCAAGGCCATCCCGGACACGCTCGGTCCGCCGCCTGACCCGACCGCTATCGCGGCTTGCCTGCCCGACCTCGCCGAGAAGGTGGCGAAGCTCCTCAAGCTCATCCCGCAGCTCTCGATCCCGCTGACCATCATCGGGCTCATCGACCTGGTGATCGACACGCTGCTCCGGGCGCGCAGCGAGATCATGCACCTGCAGCAACAGATGCAGCAGATCCTCGGGGTCATCGACCGGGCCACGAACCTCGACGACGCGGGGCTGATGGCCATCGCCCAGTGCGCCCAGGCGAACGTCGCCCAGGAGGCGGCGAACGTGGGCAAGAGCCTGGCGGCGCTCGGCAAGCTCATCGGCATCATCAACCTGTTCATGGGCATGGTGGGCGGGCCCGAGATCCCGGACCTGTCGAACCTCGCGGGCCGCCCGCTCGACAACGTGGTCCCGCCGATCGACGCGATCGTGGACGCGCTCAAGACCGCGCGCGATGCGGTGCCGGTGCCATAGGAGGAACGCGATGAACGACCAAGAGAGCCAGAGCCGGGGCCTGTTGGTCCCCTTCAGGAGGGACAAGAAGAGGGACTTCGCCTCCGACATCGGTGCGGATCTTCTCGGGTCGAAGGTTCTCCAGGCGCTCATGACCTGCGTCGCCACACCCCGCTCGTCGGGTGAGCTGCCGTGGCGCACGGCCTTCGGCGCGGGCCTGGATCTCCTGCGCCACCAGCGCAACGATGCGGCCCTGGCCGAGCTGGCCCGGGTGCAGGTCCGGGACGCCCTCAAGCGCTGGGTGCCCGAGGCCGAGATGGTGGAGGTGACCGCGACGCGTGACGGCGCGAACCTGCAGCTCAAGGTCCGGTTTCGTGGGGCCAAGAACGCCGCCGAAGCGGCGACCACCGAGATCGAGATCGCAGTTCCTCGCTGAATCGCTCAGACCTACTGGGAGCCCTGCAACTCGCTCAGCGGGATAATCTCGACCTCGGCTTCGACGGCCGCGCCGCGAACGGGAACAATCCGCACGACCGCAACAGTCCGGCCCGTCAACTCGACGGAAGAACCGCCCGACAAACCTCTGCCGAAGAACCAGGCGCCTCGAGACGTAGCCCACGATTCGACGCGAACGCCCGAAGGAGGATACCAGTCCCGCCCTTCTGCTTGCAGGTTCGGCGGCGGGACGGTTGGCTCGAAATCTTCGCCACCTATCGTCAGAAGGACGCGCTCCACTGAGTTGGGTCTATCCGACCGGTTGGTCAGGCTCGCGGGAACCATCACGGCCTTGTAGTCCCGACTGTGAACCGGTTGCCCTAGCGCGACGACGAAAGCGTCTTCCGCCCCAGCAGAGGGGTCCTTCGCAGTATCGACAGCCTCGGGCGGGCTGACGAGTTCACCCGCTGCCAGGCGTATTGCCGATGCGCCTGGCAGGACCCCCACTTGCCACGGTGAGACGACTGAGGTCACGGAGAAGGGGGCACCGCCTACCTGGCAGACTGGGATCGTGAGACCGCGAATGAAGTTGTCTGCATCGGGCAGTCGTCTGTCAGGATCGTAGACAAAGAATACGAGGTGCTTCAGGTCGGGCCACCGCGAGTAGGTGACAACGCGCTCCTTGCACTCGCGTGCAATCGCTCGCGCTCGTGCCTCATCCTTGGCGCACTTGATCTCGATCACGGTGCCCAGCAACCGGCTGCTAAGGTCAACGCGACCGGAGTCGCCAGCCGTCTTGGGAACCGGGTCCTCCCGCTCGAGGTCGTCGCACACAGGCTTCAAGATGGCGAACAGGAGATCCTGAACGTCGTATTCGTCGGCGATTGCGTAGCCGAGTGTCTTCTTGTCTGCTCGCGGCCGATCCTTCAAGACGCGAGCGGTCACGTCGAATCGGCGCAGGATGTTCAGGAGCCAGTCGATTTCCGCCAGTGGGGCCACGGCAGTGGCGGCGGGAACCGAGTCCAACGTCTCCGGCGGGTCTGGGTCAAGGGCTAGTAAGCCATCCACGAAGCTCAGGATTTGCTTCTGCGCTTTCTGAGCGATAGACGTGTTGGCCGCCTTGTCGGCGGCAGCTGCTCTCGCGAAGTTATCGCCACGTGAGCTCGCGAAACGAGGTGACATCACCCAGCGAGGCATCTTGACGACGTCGTCGAAGTCCTTGCCGTGATCCGGATAGGCGCTGCGGATGAGAGGGCGCGCCTTCGCCGTCCAAACCGCGATCGTCCCGCTCCAATCCAAGGGGTCGCCGATCGCGGCCAGCTCGTCTCGCAATGCCTGCAACTTCGCCTTGCTCACCGCCAGCCTCCAACTGCGCAGAAACGATAGCACGAAATGCCCAGTAGTTCCGAGGGGCGGGCAAGCCATGTCCCCGTACGGCCCCCCGGAGGCTTTGCCCCCTTGGAGGTGAGACCCGTGGCCGTGCTCCCGACCAGCCTCGACTACACGGACAAGGACTTCGACGCCCTGCGGGCGCGACTCATCGCGCTCGTGAAGAGCGTGTTCCCGGACTGGTCCGACTTCTCGGTTGCAAGCTTCGGCAACCTCCTCATCGAGATGTACGCGTTCGTAGGGGACGTGCTCACTTTCTACCTCGACAACCAGGCCCGCGAGTCCCGGCTCTCGACCGCGACCCAGCGCAAGAACGTCATCGCGCTCGCCCGCATGCTCGGCTACAAGCTCCACGGCGCCCAGGCCGCAACCGCCGAGGTGTTGCTCCAGCTCGCGCGGCCACCGTCAGCGGACGTGGTCATCCCCGCGGGCACGGTCGTGCGCACCCAGGAGGTGACCGAGCCGGTCCGCTTCCAGCTCCTCGCCGACGTCACCATCCCGGCCGGCGCCGACCCGCCCGAGCTGCTGTGTGTGGTCGAGAGTTCGGAGACCCGCACCCAGCTCTTCGACGCCCGGGGGCTCGTCGATCTCGACATCCTGCTCGACCACGCGCCCTACCTCGACGGCTCGGCCGTGGTCTCCGCGGCCAACGGTGGCTACGTCGAACAGGACAGCCTGCTCGGCTCCGAGCCTAACGACCGGCACTTCATGGTCCTGGTGGACCAGAACGACAGGGCCACCATTCGCTTCGGCAATGGCACAAGCGGCGCGCCGCCCACGGGCACGGTGCAGATCGCCTACAAGACCGGCGGCGGCGCGGGCGGCAACGTGGACGCCGGCAGGCTCGTGGTCATCGAGGGTGCCTTCGCCGATGTCCACGGTCACCCGGTGCAGGTCTCGGTCACGAATCCATCGCCGGCAACGGGTGGTGCCGACCGCCAGGGCGTGGCATCGGCCAAGCTGCTCGCGCCCGAGAGCCTGCGCACCCTCACTCGCACGGTTACCCGTGAGGACTTCGAGGTTAACGCGCGCCGGGTGCCGGGCGTGGCCCGGGCCTTGATGCTGACCTCGAACGAGGACACCTCGATCGACGAGAACGCGGGCATCCTCTACGTCATCCCCGAGGGCGGCGGCCTGCCTACGGTCGCGCTCAGGAACCTCGTCCTGGCCCAGGTCACCGACGTCTACCCGCACACGCTGACCTTCCAGGTCGCGGTGCAGAGCCCGGTCTACCGCAACGTCGACATCGAGGCGCGGATCTATCTGCGCCAGGGCCACGCCAAGGCCACGGTGCGCGACCGCGTGAAGGCGAACCTCCAGGCTATGTTCCGGGTGAGCGAGCCCGACGGCACGCCCAATCCGCTCGTGGACTTCGGCTTCAACATCAAGGACGCGGACGGCAACCCGGTGGGTGAGATCGCCTGGTCCGACGTGTTCAACGTCATCCGCGACACGACGGGCGTGCGCAAGGTCGGCGACCGCCATGGCGATCTCAAGCTCAACAACCTGCCCGCAGACGTGCGGCTGGGGATCAAGGAGTTCCCGCTGCTCGGCAACGTGACGCTCATCGACGGCGACACGGGGAGCTACCTCTGATGGCCATCGCGAACCCGAGCTTCGAGGACGCGGGAGCGGCGCCGGGCCAGGCCGAGCACTGGACGATGAGATCCGCGGCCGCTCTGGAGCGGATCGCCGGCTTCGGTCCCGATCCGTACCGCGCCTGGGAGGACTTCGAACGCTGGTTCGACCTCATGCTGTCGCTCGGCCCCGGCGATGTGGCGCTCGCCTTCTTCGACCCGCTCGCCGAGGGCTACGAGGACTTCGAGGAGGCCTGGGACAACGACCTCTTCATGACCGAGCTGCCGAGCGGCCAGGTCGTCACCGCGCCCTTCGGCGGCGGCGCGGTCGAAGACCTGGAGGATGGCTGGGACAACGTGTCCTACGCCTGGGCATGGGAAGAGGTCGCGGCCGTGACCGGAGTCTTCGACGGCGAACCCCGCGAGGACTTCGAGGACCAGTGGCGCTCGAACCAGAGCTACGCCTGGTCCTGGAGCTCGGTCACTTCCCAAGCGGCGATGTTCGACGGTGGCACCCAGAACCGCGAGGACTTCGAGAACGGATGGAGTGCCGCGAGCACCATCTGAAGGAGACGCGCATGGCCGAAACCGACTGGACCTACCTCAACGACGGGCTCGACATCGCCACCGTGGACCGGGGCGTGACGACGGGCATCGCCCGGCCGCCGGGCGGCGGGAGCTTCCTCTTTGCCTTCAACTCGCTCGCCGCCGTGCAGGGCGCGGTCGCGCTCTTCGCCAACCTCGTCGACTTCGCGCCCATGGCCAAGGGCGGCTCCATCCGGGGCTGCGTGCAGCGCGGCCCGGGCGGCGGTCCCACCGGGTTCTCTCCGTTCCTTTACCTGTGCTGCCAGGGCAACTCGGTCAACGACACGGCCTACCTGCTCGGCCTCTCCGACGACGACCCGCACCGCATCGTGCTGCGCAAGGGCATGGTCGGCGCCGGCATCCCGGACTCGGAGGGCGCGAACGTGCTCCTCGCCTCGGGCGAGAGCTTCGCGCAGGCGACCTGGCTGCACCTCAGGCTCGACGCCATCGTGAACCTGAACGGCGACGTGGTGCTCAAGGTGTTCCAGAACGACCTCGCCGCCCACCCGCTCGGCAGCGCGCCCGACTGGCAACCGGTCTCGGGCATGGCCGACTTCATCGACGATCACCTCGGCATCAACAGCGGCAGCCAGCCTCTGACTTCGGGCCGCGGCGGCTTCGGCGTGACGGTCAAGGACGTGACGCGTCGCTGCTTCTTCGATCACCTCGAGCTGCTGAGGCAGGTCTGATGGAGCTCGACGCCTTCACGAGCCGCCTCGGTCTGGGCCAGGGACGGATCGCGCCGGTCAACGCTGCGCCGGCATCAGGCGACCACGTGTTCGTGCTGGGCGAGGACGAGCCCGGACGGTTCTTCGATCTCGCACCCGGTGACCACGCGGACGTCGTGCAGGACACGAACCTCACCGACGTGGCCCTCGTCCGCGCCCACCTACGGCTGCGCGTGCCCGCGAGCCTGCCAAGCACGCACAGCTGGGAGGTGTCGATCGTCGTGGACGGCGTGAAGGCTGCCCACGCTACTTGCCGCGCTGGACGAGAGCGCCTGTTCACCGACCTCGCAGCCAACGTCTCGAAGCTGACCGGACTGCACGAGGTGGGCGTGCGCCTCGAGCTCGTGGAGGTTTAGATGTCGCGCTTCGAGCTGCCGGCACTCTACGCCGACAATGTTGCGGCCATCGTCACGGTCGAGCGGCTCCTGCTCGTGAACCGCGACCCGGGTCCGGCCGAGACCGGCGTGCCGCTTGACTGGACCGTCGCCCTCGAGGTGCTCGACACGGGACCGGACGGCGTGGACCGTTCGGCGACGCGCGTCTTCGTGGACGGCGTACTCGCCTTCGATGGCGGGGCCGCGCCCGAGCTGCAACCCGGCTTCGACGGTCCGATGTCCGATGTCGTCGAGACCGCAGACACCCTGCGCATCGTGATCGATCCGGCCGTTCTCTTTGCCAGTGAGGCCGAGGTCGAGGTGCGGGTGGTCTCCGCGACGGTCGGCGGCGGCCACGCGCTCGACGAGAGCTATGCGTTCTTCGCCGAGGACCGCACCGCGCCCAAGGTGCTGGCGGCGCAGGCGACCAGCCCGACCACGGTGCAGATCGGCTTCGACGAGGACGTGGTCGTGACCAACCCCGAGGGGTTCGTGTTCGCGCCTCGGGCCTTCCCGGCCGTGTCGGTGCTGGCGGTTGGCGCCTCGGCCCAGGGCTCGGTCGTCACGGTCGATCTCGACACCGAGATGACCCCCGACGTGCTCCACGACGTCGTGGTGTCGGGCATCGCCGACCTGCGAGGCAACCCGGTCCTCGAGCCCCACGACCGCACGTTCTTCGCCAGCTTCAGGCCCGCGCGCCCGCCGAGCCGGCGCTTCGACCTCTGGTCCATGCTGCCCCGACACAACCGCCGCGGGGACGCGACCGGTGACCTGCGGCGCTTCATCGCCTGCCTCCAGGAGGCGCTCGATCTGGTCCTCGCCGAGGCCGACCGCTTCGCCGATGTGTTCGACATCGAGCGGGCACCCGAGGCCTTCCTCGATCTCATCCTCCAAGACCTCGGCAACCCGTTCCCCTTCGATCTGGACGTGCTCGGCAAGCGGCGGCTCGCCTCGGTGCTCGTGGAGATGTACCGCCAGAAGGGGACCGAGGCCGGCATCGAGAACGCGATCCGCTTCTTCCTCGGCATCGACGTCACGGCCATAACCCCGTTCACGGGGACCACCCTTGTACTTGGCGAGTCCGAGCTGGGGATGGACTGGGAGCTCGGCCCCTCCGACCGCTTCGCCCGCTACGCCTTCGACGTCGAGGTGGACGTGCCGCTCACCGTCACGGAGCGCCGCCAGATCCGGGCCATCGTGGACTACCTCAAGCCCGCCCACACCCACTTCGTGGACCTGATCGAGCCAGGAGCCCCGGTCGCCTACGACCACTGGGAGCTGGGCATCAGCGAGCTGGGGGAGACGACCGACCTGCACTGACTTGGGGAGCCAATCGACGGACCTGGAGCTACTTTGCCTTTACAGGGCACTGCAGCAATCCATCGGACTTCGCTCTGTTGTTCTGCCACTGCAATGGCTGGAGATTCGAAATGTCGTCACTACCGCCCTTCGAGACGGGATGGACATGGTCTACTTCCCAACCGAGTCCATTTTCTGTCGTGTCTCCATAGAGATCCCGTTGAATGAATGCGCCGCAAGCATCCTTCCGTATCTTGCTGGGATCTTTGCCAGGGACAACCGTGCCCTTCTGCCAGACGGCGTCGATCACATCCAAGGGAAAGGCTGAGCCTATCCGTGTTGTTCCAAACTTCCTGATCATTGTCGACGCTCCTTTCTCATCGCAGGCGCGGTGGTGTGATGATCGTTTCTCACCTTTCGGAAGATTCTACTGATCTGTCCCCAAAAAGCGAGTGCCCGGCTTTGCCCCTCTGGAGGCAGACCGCCCCCCGAGGAGCACCGGATGGCCGAGACGAATCCAACGACCAAAACCTGCCGGACCTGCGGCCGGGAGATGAGTGCTCTGCGGCGGGGGTTCTGCGCCAACTGCTATCGCATCTGGCAACGGGACAACGCACCACCCAACGCGACCTGCGAGGTGTGCGGGCGGGAGTACTTCAGACGGTCGTCCGCGTCGCCGTCAGGACGGACGTGTTCGAGGGAGTGCTACGCGACCTGGAAACGGGGACGCGATCAGCACAACCAGCCGACCAATGGCGCGACCCTGGTCGAGCGTGTCTGCGAGTGGTGCGGATGCGCCTTCACCGTCGAGCAGCGGCAGGTCGACAAGGGCCTCGGACGGTTCTGCTCGCTGAGATGCAACGGTGCCCGCCGTGCGACACCCCGACTGTTCATCGCCTGCGAACGATGCGGGAGAGCCTTCGAGTTCCTGCCCAACCGCGTCTTCCTCGCCGGAGGTCGGTTCTGCTCTCGGCGCTGCTATCAGGCAACCCGGCACGAGGAGAGGCTCTCGCCCGAGGGAGATCGCGGGCGCACCTACCGCAGTTTCCGAGACGGGTGGATTGCGAAGCAGGAAACCTGTGAGCGGTGCGGAAGCCGACACGACCTCCTCGTTCATCACCGGATCCGCAGTCGTGAGCGGCCAGATCTGCTCTTCGACCCATTGAACCTCGAAGTGCTGTGCCGCTCGTGCCACACACGGTGCCACGGCGAGCTGGGCCATATGCGAGTGCCGGAGGTAGCGCATGAGCTCGCGAACTGACTTTTTCTTCCGCCAGAAGGTCACGGAGGCCGAGCTGGACCTGGCCTTCGAGCTGCTCGAGCTGGCCGACCGCAACTTGGCCGCGGACATCGGCGTCTACGGCATCATCAGCGGAGCCGAGCCAGCACCCCACTCGCCGGTCCCGAACCTCACCGTCGACCTGACCGCGCCGGCACGCGCCTACGACAACCTGGGCCAGCGCATCTTCTTCGGCACGGGCCAGGTGGTCGACTGCTCGGTGGACTTGACCGGCATCCCCACCGAGGTACCCGTCGCCGGGCAGGAGCGCTGGCTCGGGCTGTTCCTTCGCTTCGACCGCATCCTCTCCGACCCGCGCACCGACGGAAACTCTCAGCAGGTGTTCTTCCGACGCGACGAGTCCTTCGAGGTCGTGGTCCGCCAGGGACCTGTCGGGCCGGCAGGTAACGCCGCGAAGGTGCCGCTCATGGCCGACGAGCTGCTCGTCTGCGACGTGCTGCGCAAGAACGCTCAGACCCAGATTCTGGCTCCGGACATCGATGTGGCCCGGCGCCAAGCTTTCATTTTCGCCCAGGGAGACGCCGTGGAAATCGTCAGCGGCCTCTGGAGCGTACTCTCACCCGCAGTCAACACGGTGCAGGCCGCGCTCGACGAGGTCGATGCCGAACTCGCCGGCCACTTCGGGGGCTCAGCACGACGCCACGCGGCGAGCGACATCGATTACACCCCCCACGGCTTCGTCGCCGCCGACGACGTGCAGGCCGCCATCGACGAGGTGGTTGATGACCTCTCCTCGAGCGCCTCCGGCAACCCAGGTGCCCAGCGGGTGGGCGCAGACGCGGTGAGCGGCACGCCGCACGCGCTCACGGCGAGCAACGTGGACAGCCACCTCTCGCAGATCCTCGGCTGGCTCAACGCGCACGTGGCCGCCACCGTGGGGGCGCACAACGCGAGCGCCATTGCGGCCGCGGTGCACAGCTATATCTCGGGTACCACGGTCCAGGCACAGCTCCAGGAGATCGTGAGCGACCTGGCTTTGCAAACTGCGGGCTCGGCCGGCGCCTCTCGCGTCGGCGCCGACGCGGTCTCGGGCAGCCCGAATTCGCTCAGCGCCGGCACGGTCGACAGCCAACTCTCGGCGCTGCTCGCGGACATCAACAACCACCAGAACGACAGCAGCGACGCCCACGACGCCTCGGCCATCTCGGTCGCGGATGCGGGGGGCATCATCACCGCGACCAATGTCGAGGCTGCGCTTCAGGAGGTCGTCGGCAACCACAACGCTCATCTGGCGGATACGAACGATGCGCACGACGCCTCGGCCATCTCCGTCGCCGATTCCGGCGGCAACCTCTCGGCGAGCAACGTGGAAGCGGCGCTCGCTGAGATTCTCGATGCGTTCGAGGACGATCACTTTCGTGGGAATGAAGCGAACGGCGGCTATCACCGCGTGATCCGGCAGCCCAGTCTCGGGTCCGGCATAGCCCTCCTCTTCGATCTGCGGGGGGCAGGAGGAGCCCACGGCCGTCTACGCATTCTCGCGGACCTTGGCTCGTTCTACTTCACGCTCAACGCGGCATACGACAACGATGCCGACGTTTGGGTGAAGGATCAGGCCAGCTCGTATTCGGGAGGCTTCAAGTTCTCGCGCAACGAGTTCATCTTCATGCACCACCACGGTCTCACCGCGACGTTTTCCTCATGGGAGAGGACCTGGACCCTGCCCATGAGCGACAACGTGAACTCGGCCTTCGAGACCACGGGCTCCGTTCAGGAGATTGGTCGGCTCGGCTTCGAGGCGGCAAACACCCACACTGGCACCAGAACAGTCGCGCTGGGTGGGGCCGTCACCTTCCGGAGTCGATTCCCCGCGGCGCCGTCATCCATCACCTTGGCGGAAGACGACGCGAGCAGCTCCTGGTCGGGAACGCCCGGCGTATACCAAACCGACCGAGATGGGTTCGCCTACTTCTCCTATCAATCCGTGAGCGCCGGCTCGGCCGCATGGTGGTTCGGACGGTACACGGCGATTGCCTGAGGTGTGCCATGACGATTCGAGAGATTTTTGAAAGCGAGTTCGAACAGGAGTGCGAGGTGTGCGGCTCCGTTCGTCGAGTACCCGATGCCGACGTCGTGGTTGGCGTCGCGCGGGACGGCCAGCTCGACGAGAAAGTGGTTCAACTTCCCGTGTGCCCTGTTTGCGGTGCGCGAGAGTTCCTCATCCGGTCGGCGGATGACGAGCCGGAGCATCCGTCTCCCGGCAGCTTCGGCCATCGTCACCGCCTCATCGTCGACGTGCTTCACAGCAAGCTGGTGAAACACGGGCGGATCACAGACGGGATCGATCCTCAAAAGGCCCAGGGCCGTGAACGAGCTTTGGAGGAGCTGGACAGGTGGTTCAAAGGGCGTCTGCGGGTGCAGCGCGCAAAGGAGCAAGAGGGCGTCGATCGCTCTGAATCGGAGTTGGCCGAGTTGCCGGAATAGGAGGGAACATGGACCCGAGCAGCTTCACCAGCATCGCCGAGGTCCTGAAGGCCACTGGTCCCTACGGTTTGGTCGCCGTACTGGGTTGGGCCTTCTGGCGGGTGAACGAGAAGAAGGACCGCGAGCTGAAGGACCTGCACGCGACCGTGGTGAAGATGGCCGAGGCGCAGACGTCGGCGATCACCAAGGTCGAGGCCGCCCTGGTCGCGCTCAAGGAAGCCATCCGCGAGATGCGCGCGGGGTGAGGCGATCCGGGGAGGGCGGCCCGTGCGATTTCTCGCGCCGCTCCTGCCGACATTGAGCATCCCGCTGCCACTTCCCGCGTGATTTCCGCGATCTGAGCAGCCAATTCAACCCATCGAAAATGCTCGGGAAAGTGGCAGAAAGACCTTGAGGTTCTGCCCGCGCAACGCCTGTATGTCCATGAGGCGCCGGGATGGGCCCGGACCCGAAGGAGGACGCGAAGATGGACCCCACGACGACCAGGCGAGAGACGGAGATCGAGGACGAGG
>Ga0116149_1004574_pt1 | contig 13491 bp, 9 predicted proteins | sample AD_UKC057_MetaG_FD_89787 | JGI IMG/M metagenome (GOLD analysis project Ga0116149, IMG submission 89787) | Active sludge microbial communities of municipal wastewater-treating anaerobic digesters from USA - AD_UKC057_MetaG | ecosystem: Engineered > Bioreactor > Anaerobic > Digestate | place: USA...
AATTGCTGCGTCGCGCCGTTTGGTTCCTGGCCATAGCCGCTCTCTCCGGGATGATGCCTTCGGGCGCGGAGGCGCTGACCTGGGACATCACGACCGTCGATGGGCCGGGAGACGTCGGAGCCTACGCCTCCATCGCGCTGGACTCCGGCGAGAACCCCGGCATCTCCTACTGCGCCTCGGGGAGCGACGACCTCAAGTACGCCTATCGGACCGGAGGAGTCTGGGTCGTCGAGACCGTCGACGCGACCGGGCGCACCGGCTGGTACACCTCGCTGGCCTTCGACGCGGCCGATCTTCCCTGCATCGCCTACTGGGACCTGAGCAACTCGGCTCTGCGATTCGCCCGCTGGAACGGATCCGTCTGGAACAAGGAGACGGTCGACAACAGCGCCTACGTCGGGCAATGCGCCAGCCTGGCCCTCGACTCCGCCGGGCTCCCGTCGATCAGCTACTACGACTACACCAACGGCGACCTCCGCTATGCCCGTTTCGACGGGTCCGTCTGGCACATCGAGGTGCTGGACGACGGCGCTCCTCTGATGGGAGCGGGCCTCTACACGTCGCTCGCCCTGGATTCCCAGGATCGACCGCACATCTCCTACGCCGACCACACCACCGGTCGTCTCCGGTATGCCGGGTGGGACGGTGCGGCCTGGACCTTGGAAACGGTCGACGGCGGGACGCCGATCGGAACATCCATCCGGCTGGACTCCAACGGCGTTCCCCACATCAGCTACGCCTACCAGTACGGCCAGGGCTCGCATCTCAAGTACGCCGCGCGCACGGGAGACGGGGGCACGTGGCAGGTCCGGGTGGCGCGGTTCGGCGGACAGGTCGGTCTGTACAGCTCGCTGCGGCTGCGCTCCGACGCGGAACCGTGCATCCTGAGCTGGGACCTGGGGAACTCCATCGTCGACTATGACTGCTTCGTGGACGGCGCCTGGTCTCACGACACGGTCGAGACGATGGGCTTCACGGATCAATGGTGCGCCTTGGCGCTCAACGGCGCGGGAGAGCCGCTGGCTGCCTACCGTAGCTCCGGCGAGGCGGATCTTCACTTCGCGCTGGGCGCCGGAACGAGCAGCGTGGCCGGCGAGCCGGCTCGTGTCCCCGTCGATCCCCTGAGGATCTTCCCCAACCCGGTGGCGTCGGGAGGGCGGATCCAGCTCTCCTTGCCCGAGGGAGCGAGCGTGGTGCGCTGGTTCGACGCGCAGGGCCGGGAGGCCGCCCCTCCAGCCGTCTTCGAAGCCGGGCCCAAGCGAGAGGCGAACTGGGATGCGGGACGCCTTGGCCCCGGCGTCTATTTCGCGGTCAGCCGCGGGCGAAGCGGGGAACACGTGGGTCGCGTGGTCGTCCGGTAAGAGGGAGAGCAGGCCAGGTCCGGGGGGCGGCGCAATTGCCTGGCGAGGGCGCTTCAGGCTCGGGGCCGCCCGAGGCCACCCGCATCGCGGCCGGCCACTCGAGGGCATCGCCGGCCTCGCGCACCGTTGGTCGGCTGCGCCGGCTGGCGGTCTTGACGGCCGCATCCCTGATCGCGCTTGCGGTGGCCGAAGGGATCGCTCGCGTCTATCTGGCTCTGGTTCCCGGGCCGCCCGACTCGCGCTACGTCAGCCACGCGGACGCCGGCTATCTGCTCCGTCCCAGCGCCCGAGAACTGGATCCGACGGTCTATGTCAACCGGCTGGGCTTTCGCGACCGCGAACACGCCGTGCCCAAACCGGCCGGGACCTACCGCATTCTGGGGATCGGCGACTCCTTCGTGAACAGCCGGGTTCCGCTGGCGGACAACTTCCTGAGGGTCGCGGCGGAGGAACTCGCTCCTGACCTGGTGGGGGATGGGCTGCGCCCGGACATGGTCCTGATGGGGCTGGGCGGCTACTCGCCGGTCAACGAGGTGGGCGTGCTCCGCTCCGAGGGACTGGCATTGGATCCGGACCTGGCTGTCCTCAACCTCTACGTCGGCAATGACGTCCTCGGGATCGGGGTGAGGGGCGAAGTCTGGCGCGGGCGCCTCTTCTATGTCGGTTCGGCGTATCCGACGCTCGATCTGCTGCGCCGCTCGCGCCTCTTCGTGCTTGGGGAGTTCGTGTTCCGGGCGCGCGTGCTGCCGGCGATCCAGGCCTGGCGCCGGTCTCCGGTACGCCCGGCCGCCGTGGATGCCGCGGTCCCGCCGGCGGCCGGGGCGGAGGCCAAGGCGCCCCCGGCGGCCGGCCGCGGGGAACGGCCGGGATCGATCGATCAGGCCTACGTTCACATCGTGCGCAAGAACCTGCCTCTCTATCTTCGGACCGGCGACCCACGCATGCTGCGATGGTGGCGGAAGCTGGAAGACTGCCTTCTGGAATTCGATCAGCTCTGTCGGGACGCGGGGGTGCCCTGGGTGTTGAACATCATCCCCGAGGAGATCCAGGTGGATCCGGAAGTCCGTGCCCAGGTGCTCGCAGATCTGTCCCTGTCCGTCTCGGACTATGACTTCGATGCCCCGCAGCGACGGCTGCGGCGCTTCGCGGAGGCTCACGGCATTCTTGCCCTCGACTTGCTCCCGGAGATGCGGACACGGCACCGGCCCGAGGCCCGCTTGTACGAACCGAATGACACACACTGGAACGTCCGGGGGAACCGATTCGCGGGGCAACTGCTGGCCGGCTATCTCCGGCACGTGCGGCGGGAAGAAACAAGCGCGCCGGGCGACTGAAGCCCCGGCGCGCTGATGGTGGACTGGCGCTGGCGAGGCTCGGGTGGTGCCCGAGCGCCGCCGTTCGACCGAGCCTACCGATAGAGAGCCTTGACGTTGCCCCAGGAAACGACCTCGACCGGATTGGGCGTGTCCCCGCAGCACATCGTGTTGGTGAAGAGCTGCGCGTAGTCGCCGCCGATGTCGCCCCAGGTGAAGTCCGGGAAGAGGTTGACGCCGACGACGTTGCCCTTGTCGGCAACGAGCGGCTCGTTGTCGCTCCAACTGGCGCGAAGGACCGCGCCGTCAGAGAGACGAACGTTGTCGTGGAAGTAGCCGGTCACGGTGTTGACGCCCTCGAAGTAGCAGCTGCCGTCGTTGCTGGCCATCTCGACGTTGTTGTAGATCGAGCCGCCGTCAGAAAGCAGCGGGGAGATCTGCTCGTCGATGAGCCGGCCGCCGAGGGTGTTGCTCCCCTGCTCGGCCCAGCTGAAAGTGGCCAACACGAGGCGGCGGCCGGTGTCGGCGTAGTCGGCCAGGACGTTGCCGATCGCGATCGGATCCTGGCTTCCACTGCTGTTGGAGAAGTAGAGAACGGCGTCATAGGTGGTCAGCGTGGCGAGGTCGACGAAGTCGGCATCGGTGGCGTCGACCCGGTCGAAGCAGCCGAGCCGCTGGATGAAGTCGGCCACGTCCTGAGTGCCCGCGCCCCCGTTGCCCGTCGCCCAGACCAACGCGTTGCCGGCCAACGACGGCGTGGCGAGAACGACCAGGCAGACGAGGAGGAGGATCGGTGTCAATTTCCGCATGCGGATTCTCCTTGGTTAGGATCGCCCCCAGCGCGGGATCCTTGGGCCTCTCGCGCGGGGAGGAACATGATTACCGTACGGTCACGCGCGCTTCGAGCGGCTACGAAGCGCGAGAATCGCCTCACACGGAACGTACAACGAACGACCGGAGTGCAGTCCCGCTGATCCGGACAAACTTCCGTGGAGTCGACCGCACCATCGATGATATCACGTCTCGTTTGCGCGGACACCGGCGAACTCACTGCCAGTTCTTGGCCGAGATTGATAGTCGCGATGATGTCCATTGATCAGGCCGTAGCGCCAATCTCGGCACCTCGTCATTGAAAAGCCGCTTTCGATCCCTCGAACTGCGGATGTTGGTTCGGGTCAACGCGGCCGAGGCGGAGTTCGGCTCATCCCTGCTTCGGGTCAACGTTGGGGTGCGGTAGCACTATCCGGCAGAAGCTCCCGGTAGACCTCGCCCATGCGCTCGACCTGCCGGCGGATGTCAAACTCCGCTTCGACGTGCCGCCGCCCCGCCTCTCCCATGGCGCGCCATCGCTCCGGCTGCCGTAACAGCTGTTGCAGGAGGGAAGCCAGAGCGTTCGCGTCTCGCTCGGGCGCCAGAAGGGCGCTCTCGCCCGGGCGCGTGACCTCGGGGATGTCGCAGTGCGTCGTCGAGACGACGGGCAGTCCCGAGGCCTGTGCCTCGAGCAAACAGACCGGGGCGCCTCCCTCCGCGTCGCCGTCACGAGCGGTGCAACTGGGCGCGAGGAAGAAGTGCGCCCGCGCCAGCTCGAGCCGGTACTGCGGATAGGCGAGGTAGCCGAGCAGATCGACACGTCCCGCCAGGTCGGCCTGGGCGGCCCTTCGCTCGATCTCGGAACGGAGCGGGCCGTCGCCGATGATGCGGAGGCGAAGCCGGGGGAACTCCCGGGCGACGCGCGCGACGGCTTCCAGACCGTAGATGATTCCCTTTTTCTCCCGGAAGGACGCGGCGATCAGCCCGATCACCTCACCATCAGATCCGCCGTGAGCGCTCGCCTCTTCCAGGCGGGCATGCTGACCGGCAGCCCCGGCGTGGACCGCGGTCCCCTGTCCGGCTGTTGCCGGCGGTTGCCGCTGCACGAACGGGAACTGCTCCAACGGAATTCCCAGGTGCACGACGCGGATGCGGTCGGCCGGGGCTCCGATTCTCTCGAGCGTGCGGGCCATGAACGGGCCTTCGACGATCACCCGGTCGGCCAGCCGGAACAGACGCCGGTACAGGACCCGCCAGTAGGGATGGCGCGCCAGCTTCCCGCCATCCCTGCCGTAGAAGGACACCACGAAGGGACGACGTGGGGCGCGGGCCAGGCGCGCTGTCCGCGCGCCCTCCCATCCGAGGTGGGCGTGGATGAGGCGAACCGAGCGCGCCTCCAGGACGCGGCGGTACGGCCCCAGCGGATACTCCCCGAGCAGGAGGCGGTGGGCGTTCCACGTCGCCCGGGACCAGGCGGATCGGGCCGCGGACGCGGCTTGCCCAAAAGGGCCGAGGTCATGGATCTCGTCGTGGGGGAATATCTCCAGGTTCTGGGTCATCTGGGTAAGGACGATCGGACGGAACTCCGTCGTGAATCGCAGCTGCGAGTGCACCCAACTCCCGGTGGAGAAGAGGTACGGCGTGACCAGGTGGGCGACGACCGGCCGATCGTCTGCGGGTTCATCGGGATGGCTGACGACCCGTCGGCTGCCGCCGGGTCCGTCGTGATGGCTGACGCCGGCCCCGACGGGCCACGACGGCGCGGGGTGGCTGGTCGGTCGTTCCGCGCTCATGACCGGGCCGCCCGCTCGAGCACGTCCACCTCGAAAGCCAGGCGCTCACGCATCGGCAGCACGAGGCGCGGGATCCATCGCCGCCCGGCCTCGCCCATCGCTTGCATCCGCTCCGGCTGGTCTACCAACGCGGCCAGATCCGGCCCGATCGCCTCGATCTGGTCCGGCGCGAAGAGCAGCCCTGTTTCCCCGTCGCGCACAACCCTCCGCGAGGTGCCGGTGTCCAGCGCCACCACCGGGCGCGCGCAGGCCATCGCCTCGAAGACGGGGTTGGCCGCGTTGGTCCGGTCCAGCAGGGAGAGAACAACATCGGCGCTGCGGTACCAGTCGGGCAGTTCATCGTGGCGGACCGGGCCGGGAAATCGCACCGCCTCGGCCTGCCCTTGCCGAAGCGCGTACTCGCGCAGGCGCGACTCCTCGGGACCGCCGCCCAGGATCGCCAGGCGCGCTTCCGGCCGGAAACGGCGCAGGTCCCTCAAGACCGCGATCGAGCGCTCGAGCTTCTTCTCCGTGGCCAGCCGGGTCGCGGTCATCAGCAAGGGCTGTTCCGGTCGCACATCGAGCGAGTCCCGCAGACGGGACGACCGGGGACCAGGGTGGAAGCGCTCGAAGTCCAGTCCATTGCGCAGATGATACACCGGGCGTGGATCGATCCGCAGGCGGCGGATGACCGACAGGCCATCGGCGCCGTCGTCGTTGAGGATGATGGCCGCCGCCGGGGTGCGCAGGCCGGCCCACTCCGGGAAGTTCGCGTAGAAACGGGACGGGCGGGCCAGCGTCAGGGACAGGCTGTTGCCGAAGACGCGGGTGACATTGGGCACGCCCAGGCGTCGGGCCAGTCGCCGCGCGGCGGGGGCCTCGTAGTAACCCATGCCGATCACCAGGTGGGGGCGAAAGGAGAGCGCCAGCGGACGGGCATGGCGCCAGGACCAGTTCTGGTAACGGAGCCACTGACGGGTTCTCTCCGTGAGGCGCGCGAGGGCGCCCGGCGGCGTCACCGGCACGAAACTGCGCGACGCGGGAAAGCGATGAAGGTGAAACCCGTGATAGACGTCAACGCTGGCGCCGCCGCTGCCGAAGCTTGCGTCGCCGCCGAACGTCCGGCTGCCGCTGTCGAACCTCGCATCGCCGCGGCCGAACCCCGCGTCGTCGCTGCCGAACCTTGCATCACCGCTGCCGAACGTCCCCTCGCCGCCCTGGGAGCCGGGTCCTGCCGATGTGCCGATCGCGGGCAGGCAAACCCGCACGTCATGTCCGCGTTGCGCCAACGCGGAAGGGAGGGCGGTGAAGATGACCGCGCCGCATCCTTCGCCCATGGACCAGAAGACGGGCTGGGCGTAGAGGATCAGGATCCGGAGGGACGTGTCAGGCCCCGGACCGGCCGGCGGCGAGTTCGAGTGCATCGCCTTTCGCCACATAGGAGAGCCCGCACCGGCATTGGAGCGTCTCGGGGAGCCTCGTGCCGCAGCGGCAGGCGTACCCGATGAGGCGTGCCGGGTTGCCCGCGACCAGGCCGTGGGTGGGGACGTCCCGGGTGACTACCGCGCCCGCGGCGACGAACGCCCAGCACCCGATGGTGACCCCGCAGACGATCGTGGCATTGGCCCCGATGGTGGAGCCTTCGCGCAGCAGCGTGGGACGCCAGTCTCCGGGGTCCGTGCGGTAGTCGGGATGGCTGCGGGGGCATCGGTCATTGGTGAAGACGCAGGACGGTCCCAGGAAGACATAGTCCTCCGCGGTGACGCGATCCCAGACCGCGACGCCATTCTTCACCGTGACGTTGTTGCCCAGAACCGCGCCGCCTTCGACAAAGGAGCCCTCGCCGATGTTGCAGTGGCGCCCGATCCGCGCGCCCTTCATCACGTGCGCGAACGCCCAGATCCGGGTTCCCTCGCCGATCTCTTCGGACTCGCACATCCCTTGGGGGTGCACGAAAACAGCATCCATCTGGACTCCTTCCTGGAGCGGGAATGGCCTTGGGGGCATGGGGCGGCCAGCCGGCCGGCCGCTGCGGCCCGCGCGCGGCCCGCATGGTCAGATCGCGCACCGCTGCACGAGGTCCGATGTCACCATTTGCAGACCCTTGGGTCAAGCATGGCCACGGCACGCCTGCCGGCCTGGAGTGGCGGGAAGGCGGTCTACGCCGCGGATGATGGCCGGGTCAGGGTTGGATCGTTGTCATCCTCGTCGGTGCCCGTCGGGGTCCCGATCATCATCGTCGTCGCCGCCGAGGTCGTCGTCCCCGTCATCATCCTCGGGGTCGTCAAGGTCGTCGTCCCCGTCATCATCCTCGAGGTCGTCAAGGTCGTCGTCCCCATCATCGTCCTCGAGGTCGTCAAGGTCGTCGTCCTCGTCATCATCCTCGAGGTCGTCAAGGTCGTCGTCCCCGTCATCGTCCTCGAGGTCGTCAAGGTCGTCGTCCTCGTCATCGTCCTCGGGGTCCTCAAGGCCGTCGTCCCCGTCATCGTCCCCCGGGTCGTCGAGGTCGTCGTCCTCGTCCTCCTCCTCGAGATCATCGAAGTCGTCGGGGTCATCGTCTTCAGCATCGTCATCTTCTTCGGGGTCATCATCATCCAACTCATCGATGTCGTCGTCATCGTCCTCATCCAGGCCGGCTTCGTCATCAGCTTCAAAGTCCAGGATGTTGGAGACGGCCGCCGCATCCTGGGCGGCCTCGGCAATCTCCTCGTCCGGGGAGCCGCCGAGATGGATGAGGATGGACCTGGCCTCTTCCGGACAGATCTCTCCCGCGGCCTCGATGGCGGCCAGCAGCAGGGGACGTTCCACCCGTCGGTCCTGCAGCAGGCTGTGGACAACCGGCCACGCCTGGGAGATCCCCCAGTTGCCGGCCGCGCGGACGGCGTGAACGCGCACCTCCGGGTGCGGGCTGTGCAGGGACTGGAGTACCTCCTGCTCGAATCCTTCGATGAACTGCATGCAGAAGACCGCCGTCAGCATCCATTGGTCGTCTCCGCTTTCCCAGGCCTGGCGCACCGCGTCCACTTGCCACTCCTCCCGGGCGCGGACCGCCGCTTCGAGGATCGGGCGCCGCACGTCCTTCGGTGTCGCCGGATCCTGGTAGAGCTCGCGGAGGGAGGATTGGATCCGATGGAAGGTAGCCCTGGAGATGCAGGCGAGCTCGTCGTCATCGTCGAACGAATCATCCTCGGGCAGCAGGTCAAGGTCCGTCTGCTCGAGGACCGGACCGAGGGCGATCGCCGCCCCGCCGCGGAGAGCGGCGGGAAGGTGCGGAGCGCGGATGATGTCCAGGAGGGCTTCGGCGATCTCGTCGTTCATGACGCACAGGCTGGAAGCCAGACCAACCGCGCTCTGGCGCTGGTCGAGGGGGAGGTCGGGATCGCGCAGGGCGGAGTGGATCGTCTCGGCGGCTCCTTCGGGCCAGTACTCCTCTGGTGTGTTCTGGAGCGCCTTCAGGGCCTGGGCTGGATCTCTCATGACACCCTCCGTTCGGACGGACGCGACCTTGCGGGACAGAAATGCTGACGAACGGGATTGTCCCCCCAGGCGCGGCCCGTGGCAATCCTCGCCTCACGAGAGGGATCAGGCGCCGCGGCCCTCCAAACGACGGTGCATGGCGAAGTACCGCAGGGCCATTCTCTCCCGGCCGAGTCGCTCGTAGAGGAGCGCCAGATTCAACGCCGCATCGGACATCGCCGGATCGTGCTCCAGTGATCTGCGGTACAAGCGCACCGCCGCGCCGTGGCGGCCCTGGTCCTCGGCGCAGATGGCCAGGTTGTACAGGGCGGTGGCGTTGGCCGGATCTCGACGGACGGCGGCGCGGAAGTGCGCCTCCGCGGAGACGGTGTTGCCGTCGCCGTGCAGAATCCGGCCCAGGTTGATGTGCGCCTCAGGGTGATCGGGATCGACCTCCAGGGCGCGGCGGTAGGCGTCCCGGGCGGACTCCAGATCGCCGCTTTCCAGGTCGCAGGCGCGCTCGAACCACTCTTCCGCCTGCTTGTCACGTTGCCGGCGGCGCGCGGCGGAGGCAGCCCGATCCACCAGGGGCGCCACCTGCGCGGCGCAGCCGGCCACATTGAAGTTCAGGAGGATCTGTCCGGAGAGCGGCTCCCACGAAGAAGGTCCATCCTGGACAACGATGTTCTCGCCGTCCGCACGGATGCGCAGGGCGCTTGGATCGCGACCATCGGGGATCTGCGCGCGCAAAAGGACCAGCGCGCGGCCCAACCGCCGGGCGGGGATGCGGTCCGAGAGATCGCGGGCGGTGCGAAGCAGGACCAGATCCTGGAACGAGAACCGAAGGGCTCCGCCGCTCTCGGTGCGGGGACGAACGTAGCCGGATCGGAGAAGCGCGCGGATCCGCTGCGCGGAAAGACCGGTGGCGGCTACGGCCTCCCGCAGGCTGTAGCCGCCGGGCAGGCCGGGATCGCGTTCCACCGGTGGATGGACGACGTAGCCATTCATCCCGGCCATACTACCTCGTCGCTGTCCGCCCGAGTAGTGGCCTGGTGCCCGCGCCGGCTGCGGGGAATCCTGCGAGACGGAGAGACAGCCGAGGATCTGCGGCAGCGGGCCGACGAGCCGATGTCCCTTGCTGGCGTTTCGTTTCCCGGTCATCCCTCCGCGCGGCGGATCAGATCACTCCATAGCGCCTCCGGAACAGGGATCACCGACAGCCTTCCGAGCCGGACCAGATCGAAGTCCCGGTAGAGCGGATCGGCCTTGATCTCCGAGAGTGGGACAGGACGGGTCAGGGGGCGGTCGGCGGCGATCTCGACGACGACCATTTTGGGATCGTCCGAGCTGGGATCGGCGTGAGCGGCCCGGGTGACGCGGGCCAGGCCCACCAAGGCGCGCTGCGAACCGGTGTGGTAGATCAGCACGGGATCACCCACCGAGGTGTTGCGCAGGTGCTTCAGCGCGACGTGATTGCGGACCCCGTCCCAGATGTCTCGCTTCTTGCGCAGAAGATCATCGAACGAGTACGAATCCGGCTCGGTCTTGAAAATCCACCGGCCGTTGGGTTGCCGCTCCGCCGTCATCCGGACTTGCGCCGCCGCTGGTCGCCGCGCGCGGCCCTGGCGGGTCCGCGGCGGGAGATCGTGGTCTCCTGCTCCTGCTCTTCATCCGCCGCGATCGCGGGGGCTTTCGCGCTCCTGGGCGCGTTGGCGGCGGTCCGGCCCCCGCGGCGGCTCGCGGCCGGCTGCGCCTCGTCCTGATCGTCATCGCGGGCCCCGGCCTTGCCGGATCCCGACTTCGACAGGCTGGCCTTGAGCGCCTCCATGAGGTCGATCACCTTGGGCGGAGGAGCTTCCGACGGGGCCGAAATGGTCTCCCCTTCGACCTTTTTCTGCAGCACTTCCTGGAACCGTTCGAGGGTGGAGTCGCGGTACCGGTCGGGCTCGAATCGCTCGGAGGTCGACTGCTTCAGGAGCTGCAAGGCGAGGTCCAGTTCGGCGGGCTTCACCTCGGCGGCGTTGCCGGCCGGGACCTCGGAGAAGGCGCGGACCTCTGCCCCGTAGCGGAGCTGCTGCAGACAGAGCCCGTTCTCCATCGGCCGCACGACCACGAGGTAGTGCTTCCCCCGCACGGCATAGCGGGCCAGACCTCCCAGGCCGGTCTCGGCCAGGGCGCGCGAGAGCAGGCGATAGGCGCGGTCGCCTCCCTTATCCGCGGCCAGGTAATAGGCGCGATCGAAGTACACCGGATCGATCGTGTCCAGTGGGACGAACTCCTCGATGGCGATCGTGTGGGTCGCCTCTTCCTCGAGCGCCGCGATCTCCTCGGGGGAGAAGAGCACGAACTGGCCGCGGGAGAACTCGTAGCCTTTGACGATGCCTTCACGGTCGACGGTCTCGCCGTCCGTGGGGCAGACGTACTGCTGCTTCAACGGCGTCTTGCACTTGCTGTGCAGCATGCGGAAGGAGATCGACTCGACCGGGTTCGACGTGGTGAACAGCTTGACCGGGATCGAGACGAGCCCGAAGGATACGGTGGCGTTGCCAACAGAACGAGGAGCCATCAGAAATCCTCCTGAGATTTGATATCATCATAGTAGACTCCAGGAAGCATGGCTAGCAAAAAGAGAACCATTCCCCGGGTCGATGCCGCGGGTCCGGCCAGGAAGGCGGGCCGTTTGGTTTCCGGCCGAATCGAGGAGGCAGCTGATGAACCGGCTGGACTCGATGAGCGGACGGAGCGCCGGACGCATCCCCTCGAGGCCTACCGGGCCAAGCGGTCGGCCGAGCGGACCGGAGAACCTTTCGGGGGCGGTGTCGCGGCCCAGAGCCCGCTGGGGGGCGCGCAGCCTGCGCGTTTCTTCGTCATCCAGAAACACGCGGCGCGGCGACTGCACTATGACCTGCGCCTCGAATGGGGGGGCACGCTGCACTCCTGGGCGGTGCCCAACGGGCTGCCCATGGCCCCCGGCCAGTCGCGCCTGGCCGTGGAGGTCGAGGACCATCCGATCGAGTACGCCGACTTCGAGGGCCTGATCCCCAAGGGCAACTACGGCGCGGGCGCGGTCATCGTCTGGGACCGCGGCCAGTACACCTCCTACGAACCACCAGAAGAAGGACTGAAGGCCGGCAAGCTGCACGTCGTCATCCGTGGCTTCAAGCTGCATGGCGAGTGGATCCTTGTCCGCACCAAGGACGATCCGAAGTCGTGGCTGATCCTGCGCAAGGGGGTGAGGGACTCCCGCAAAGGCCGCGACAACGAAGGTGCCGAAGCCGGGCCGTCCACGGAGCTGCCGGGGGAGGAGTCGATCCTCTCCGGCCTCACGGTGCAGGAACTGCGCGATGGACGAGATCCGGGAGCCGAGATCCGGGAAGGGCTGGACAGGCTCGGCGTGCCCGCGGTGCCCTTCGATCCGGACCGCTTCGGCCTGATGCTGGCCGAGTCGGATCGCCGTCCCTTCTCGGATCCCGGGTGGATCTTCGAGATCAAGTTCGACGGTTACCGGGCGCTGGGGATGCGCGATCCCCGGGGGCGCGCCCTGCTGCGCTCCCGCAACGGGGAGGACATGGGGGTCGCCTTCCCGGAGATCGTGCGCGCCCTGGCGGCGCTGCCCTACGCCGGGATGATCCTGGACGGCGAGCTGATCGTGCTGGGCGAAACCGGCCGCGCCGACTTTCATCAACTGCAGGGGCGCGCCGCCATCCGCCGCCTCCTCGATGCTCAGCGCGCCGCGCGCGATACACCGGTCACCTTCCAGGTCTTCGATCTGCTGGCGGTCGAGGGACTCGACCTGCGCGGTCTTCCGTTGATCGAGCGCAAGCGATGGCTGCGCAGGATCGTGCCGCCGGCCGGCCCGCTCCGTTACACAGACCACATCGTGGAGCGGGGCGAGGAGATGCACGCGGCCGCCGCCGCGCTTCAGCTCGAAGGCATCATGGCCAAGAAGGCGGACTCCCGTTACCGCACGGGGCGCAGCCCGCATTGGCAGAAGCTGGTGGCCGATCGAACCCACGAGTTTGCCGTCATCGGTTTCACGGAGATGCAGGGCGCCGGCCAGAAGGATTCGCTCGGCGCGCTCCAACTCGCCGGGATCGAACCGGGGGGCGGTTTTCGCTACGTCGGGCGGGTCGGCACCGGCTTCAAGGAGCGCGATCGTGTGCAGCTCCGCTCCCGCCTCGAGGCGCGCGCGCGACCCGAACCGGTCTGCGAGGTTCCGGAGACGGAGTGGTCGCCAGGTCGTGGAGGCGGCCGCCCGCGCAGCGCCCCGCGTTCGGGGGCTACGCGCTGGCGGACCTCCAACGCGGCCACGATCTGGGTGGAGCCCGAACTGGTCGTGGAGGTGCGCTACCGCTCCTTCACGCCGGCCGGCGTGCTGCGGGCCGCGTCGCTGGTCCGGTTGCGGGAAGACCGCCGGCCACAGGACTGCGTGCTGCCGGCGATCCTGATCGGACAGGATACGGGCGCCGAAGCGGCCACGGCATACCGGACGGAATCGGGGGCGGAGTCCGGTACGGAATTCAAAACGCGAGACCTCAGTGAGGACGCCAGAGAGCACGTCGCCGGTCGGACACAGGCAAAGGCCGAGGCCGAGGCCGAAGCCAATGCCAAGTCCAAAGCCAAGGCCAAGGCCAAGGCCAAGGCAACGGTAAGCGCAGAGACAAAGGCAAGCGCGAAGGCAAAAGCAAAGACAAGGACAGAGGCCGAAGAAGAGGCAGCGGCAGTGTCAGAGCGCCCCGACGCCCGACAGAGCCGGTCGGCCACCTCGCGCCGGCCTCC
>Ga0116149_1004576_pt1 | contig 13483 bp, 10 predicted proteins | sample AD_UKC057_MetaG_FD_89787 | JGI IMG/M metagenome (GOLD analysis project Ga0116149, IMG submission 89787) | Active sludge microbial communities of municipal wastewater-treating anaerobic digesters from USA - AD_UKC057_MetaG | ecosystem: Engineered > Bioreactor > Anaerobic > Digestate | place: USA...
GAAGACATCTTCGCCCTCGCCGGCATCAAGAAGCCCAACATCGGCCTGCTCTCGAAGGAGTTTCTGGAAGACGTCCGCGCCATGCCGCAGAAGAACCTCGCGGTGGAGTTGCTGGAAAAACTCCTGCGCGACGAAATCAAGGCGCACACGCGAACCAACGTCGTCCTGCAAAAGAAATTCGGCGACCGCCTGCTGGAGGCGCTCCGCAAATATCACAACCGCGCCATCGAAACCGCCCAGGTGATCGCGGAGCTCCTCGCCATGGCCGGTGACTTCAAAGACGCCCTCAGCCGCAACGAGGCGCTCGGGCTAAGCGTCGACGAGATCGCGTTCTACGATGCTCTGGCCGAACGCCCGGAAGTCCTCAAGACGATGGGCGACGCGACCCTCAAACAGCTCGCGGCCGAACTCACCGAACAGCTCCGCAAGAGCACGACGGTGGACTGGCAGGTGCGCGATACCGTCCGCGCCCAGATGCGCATCCTGATCAAACGCCTGCTCCGTAAATACAAATACCCGCCGGAAGGCCAGGAAGAGGCCGTCACGCTCGTGCTCCAGCAAGCCGAGGCGCTGGCGGATGATTGGAGCAAGGAGTAGCACGCGGCGCCGCGCCAAACTTCGAGTGACGTGGCGCAGGCCTCCGGCCTGCGTGTCTATGCAGACTGGAAGTCTGCGCTACGACTGGCCTCGGGGCCGGCGGGCCGCTCAGGCGCCGGGGCGGAGAGCTTCGGTGAACTCGGGCGGGAGCGGGGCTTCGGCGACAAAGGCGTGTTTGCGTCCGCCAAACTCGTACTCGAAGCGCGTCGAGAGCGAGTGCAGGAAGAGGCGTTTCGCGCCGTAGATTTTGGCGTACTCGCGGTTGCGGGCAAAATCGCCGTAGGTGCCGTCGCCCACGATCGGCAGATGCCGCATCGCGCACTGCACGCGCAGCTGGTGGCTGCGGCCCGTGCGCGGCTCCAGTTGGATCAACGAGAAAAACGGCTCCGCCTCGGTGCGCTTCAGGAGGCTCATCAGGCTCTCGCAGGGGATGTTTCCCTCGCCGCGGGTGCGGACCTGCCCGCCACGTTTGTCGATCATGAGCCGGTCGTGCCAGACCTGGCGCGCCACTTTGGGGCGCCCGAAGACGAGTGCGTTGTAGAGCTTGCGGACCTGCTTGCGTTTGAACTGCGCACGCACTTCGCGGGCCAGCGGCTCGCTCGCGGCGGCGAGGATCACGCCGGAGGTCGCGGAATCGAGCCGGTTGAGCAGCCACAAGCGCCGCAGCGGGAGGCCGGCGCCGGGGCTCCACTCGAAATACTCGCCGTCGAGCGCGTAGCGGGCGGTGAGCAGCGAGCGCGGCTGGTCGGCGGCGGTGTTGGGGTGCGAGAGGCCGCCGGCGGGTTTGGCAAACGCGGCCAGCCCCTGGGCGTCCTGAGTGATGAGTTGCACGCCCCGGCCGAGCGGCAGCGTGGTCCAAAAGTCGTCGGCGGTGGTGCTCAATGGAAGAAGAAGGAGAAAGTCATTTCCTGCTCTTCGCCGAGCAGTGCCACCATGTCCTCGGTCCACTTCCCGTAGGGAGCGGGATTGGAGATTGAGGAGACACACCAGCCCTCGGCCTGTGGGCCGGCCTCGCCGCCCTCGACGGAGAGGATGCGGGCGATCTCGCCCTGGGCGTTGAGCACAAACTTCACGCGAACCATGCTGTTGCTGGTCGGATAGCTGCGGCTTTCCTCGATGAGCTTGTCGAACTGCATCTGCACGGCCTCGACGAGCTTCTGGAGGTACTCGCCGTAGCGGCTCCAGCGTGCGTCGACGGCCGGCATGCCGAGGTTTTTCGTGCCCTTGGTATTTTGGGCAAACACGGCGGGGCGCGCGCGCGATTGCGCCGCGAGCTGGGGCCGGGGCCTCGGGCGCGTGGGGTTGACGACCGCGCGCAGCGCCTCGGGCGAGAGCGGTTTCACCGGAGTGTCGGGCGCGCCTTTTTTCCACTCTTCGACGTCTTCGGGATGTGGCGCGATCTTGGCGATGTTGGTGCCGAAGGTGTCGGGGTTGTCGCCGATGTCTTTCTCAACTCCGGGCAACGGGACCTGCTCGCGGGCGATCTCGGCGCGCATCTGGGCGGCGGCGGCCTCGATCTCCTCCGGGCTCGGAGGCACCGGCGGGCTCGCGGGACGGGATTCCGACATCGTACCGCTGACGATCTGGGTGGGCGCGATGTCCGTGCGGCCTTCCAATTCGGGCCGGTCGCCGCCGTCGTTTTTCGGAGGCGTCAGCTGGGCGGCCTGCTGGTTTTGCGCACCGAAATTATTCGTATCGTCGGGCACATTGTCCGGGGCGTCGGGGTTGGTCTCGACGAAATTCATGGGCGGCTTCTGCGGCTGCCGGGCACTGTCTTCCGGAAACATCTCGGACATCATCTCGATGTCGTACACCGGCTCCTGGCGCGTGCGCTCCTCGCCGAGGGCGATCTCGCCGGAGTCAAACGAGTCCGGCAGGAGCACCAGCAAGAGGATGTGCACGAGGATCGTCGCGCCCACGCCGATCTGCATCGAGCGCGTCTCGGGATTGGCCGAGAGACGCGGGACAAACCGCCGGCGTGGTCGGGCCGCAGCGGGCGGTGGCGCAGAGTGGAGCGTGGGCATGTGACAGTTAAAAGACGTCTGAGATCAACGCAGGTGACCCGTCTGCGTCAAAATTTGTTTCATCGTCTCCACCGGAAGCCCGACGATATTGGTCCACGAGCCGGTCCAGCCGGCGACGATGAGCTCGCCGTGCTCCTGGATCGCGTAGGCGCCGGCCTTGTCGAGCACGTGCACGCGGGAGAGGTAGGTTTCGATGGTGGCGTCATCGAGGTGTTTGAAGGTCACCTCGCTGGCCACGCCCTCATCGATCTGCAAACCAGTGGCCCGATGCCGCACCGCCAGCCCGGTGAAAACCGTATGCGTCTGCCCGGACAGCCGGCGGAGCATCGCGCGCGCCTCGTCGAGATCCGCGGGTTTGTTGAGCGCGTGCCCGTCGATAAACACGGTCGTGTCGGCGCCGATGACGAGCGACTCCGGGTGCCGCGCAGCGACCCAGTCGGCCTTCAGTGCGGCGTTGTGCGCGACCATCACGCGTGGATCGGTCGCCGGATCCTCGTGCTCCACGATCTGCGCCACCACCACCTCGAAGGCCACGCCGAGTTGCCCCAGCAATTCGCGGCGGCGCGGACTGGCCGAGGCGAGAATCACGGGCGCGGGAGCGTTGCACGAGGCGGGAGCAGACATGGCGCCACGGCACCACCGCGAAGCGCGAGGCGCAAGCCCCGGAGTTGTCACGCCGCCAAAAGCCCTTCAACGTCCCGCTTTCCCATGCGCATCGGCCTCGCTCAGCTCAACACGACCGTCGGCGACCTCCCTGGCAATCGCCGCCTCATCCTCGACGCCTACCACGCCCTCGTCGCTCAGGGCGCGCAACTCGTCGTGTTCCCCGAGCTCGTCGTCTGCGGCTACCCGCCGCGCGATCTGCTGTTCAAACGCCGTTTCGTAGACGACACCCGCGCCTGCCTCGCCGAAATCGCCGCCGCCACCGGAGAGGTCCCGGCCATCCTCGGCACCGTCGAGCCCAATGCCAGCAACCTCGGCCGCCCCTTTTTCAACGCCGCCGCCTTCTGCCACCACGGCAAGGTCGTCGCCGTCGCCCACAAATGCCTCCTCCCCAGCTACGACGTCTTCGACGAGGACCGCTACTTCGAACCCGCCGCCGCCCCCACCATCGTCAAAATCGACGGCCTGCGCCTCGGACTGACCATCTGTGAAGACGTGTGGACGAGCACCGCCGACGGCGAACGCCGCCTCTACCGCCAGCTCGATCCCATCCAGCACCTCGCCGCCCGCGGCTGCGACCTCATGGTCAACCTCTCCGCCAGCCCCTGGCACCACGGCAAACGCCGCATCCGCGAACGCGTCGTCACCGACACCGCCCGCGCCCTCGCCTGCCCCGTCGTCTATTGCAACGCCGTCGGCGGAAACGACGAGATCATCTTCGACGGCCGCTCCCTCGTCACCGATGCGCAGGGCCGCCTGCTCGCCGAGCTCCCCGCCTTCCGCCCCTGCACCGAAATCGTCGAGGTCGAGGTCCCCGCGCCCGCCGCTGCCTGCCCGCCGAAACCCGCGCCCAAGTCCGTCCCCGCCAGCGCGCCCGACACCGAGTTGCCCGACCTCTACGACGCGCTCGTCCTCGGACTGCGCGACTACGCACACAAAAGCGGCTTCAAAAAAGCCCTCGTCGCCCTCTCCGGCGGCATCGACTCCGCGCTCGTCGCCGTGCTCGCCGCCGCCGCGCTCGGCAGCGAAAACGTCATCGGCGTCTCCCTCCCCTCCGCCATCTCCAGCCAGCACTCCCGCGACGACGCCCGCATCCTCGCCGACAACCTCGGCATCCGCTTCGAGACGATCGCCATCGCCGACATGGTCGCCGCCGGCGAGGCCGCGCTCGCCCCGCTTTTCACCGGACGCCCCCGCGACGTCGCCGAAGAAAACATCCAGGCCCGCATGCGCGGCGTGCTCATGATGGCCATCTCCAATAAATTTGGCGCGCTGCTCCTCTCGACAGGCAACAAGAGCGAAGTCGCCGTCGGCTACTGCACCCTTTACGGCGACATGTGCGGCGGCCTCTCGGTCATCTCCGACGTCTTCAAGACGCAGGTCTATGCCCTCTCGCGCTGGATCAACGACACCGCCCGCGCCGCCGGTCGCGTTGCGCCGATCCCGCAAAACACCATCGACAAGGCCCCCAGCGCCGAGCTCCGCCCCGGCCAGGTCGACCAGGACTCGCTCCCGCCCTACGACCTGCTTGATGCCCTGCTCCGCGGCTACGTCGAGCAAGGCCTCTCGCGGCGCGACCTCGTTGCCCAGGGCTTCCCCGAAACCGTCGTCCACGACATCGCCCGCAAGGTCGATCTCAACGAGTACAAGCGGAAGCAGGCCGCCCCCGGCCTCAAAATCACGCCCCTGGCCTTTGGCGTCGGCCGCCGCATCCCGATCGTCCAGCGCTACGTCAGCTGATCACCTGCGGCCGCAGTCCGGCTGAAAACCTGTGTGGACGTCGCCCGGCCACGACGTCATAGATTTTCCCACCCCATGAAAATCCGCTCACTCCTCATCACCGTGGCGATCCTCGGCGCCGTGGGTTCCGCTTTCTACCGGTTGGAGTCAGTCCGCAAAGCGGAGGACTTTTACGACAGCCCCACCGTCCCGCTCAGCCAGCGCGGCATGGAGCTGCTCGTCGCCGAATACGACGTGCGCCCGCAACGCATCCCCCTCGAAAAGGGCGAGCTCCTCTTTCTCCACTGCTGGGCCGAGTACGAAGTCACCGTGCCCTTCTGGCCCCGGGGCACACCCTACCGGAAAACCGGCCGCATCCGCCTCGTCTTCGAGCTCGACGATGGGGCCAACAATTTTGGCGTCGAACAACGCCTGCGCCTCGACGAGGAGTACGCCAAGCAGCGCTTCATCCGCGGCTCGGTCAACCACCGCCTCGCCTGGAGGTACTACCCGCAGCAAGCCCCGGTCGAGATGATGCTCGAACGCCGCAACGGCGACACCCAGATCCAGACGATCATCGAGTTGGTTAAAAAAACGCCCCTCACTCCGCCGGCCCGCTCGTGACCGAGCGGGCGCGAAACTGCGACGGCGGCACCCCACTCCACCGCTTAAACGCCGCCGAAAACGCGTACACGCTCGAAAAGCCCACCCGCAGCGCCACCTCCTCGACCTTCGCCGGCGTCGAGCGCAGCAAAATCCCCGCCCGTTGCATGCGCAGCTGCGCCAGATACGCCATCGGACTGCGTTGGTAATGCCGGTGGCACAGCCGGCGCAGATGCTCCTCGCTCAGCGCCGCCACGCGCGCCAGCTCCGATCCAGTCCAGTCCCGGCCCAGATCGGCCTCCACCCGCTCCCATAGGCGCCACAACCGCGCGTCCACCTGATCCGCGCCGGCCAGCCGCCGCGCATGCGTTTCGAGCAAAGTCGCCAGCGCCTGCAGCGCCGCCGGCTGCGCCGCCCCCGCCGCCTCGCGGGCCAGCATCTGCATCGTCGCGACAAAATCTCCCGCATCGGCCTGCACCAGCCGCGCCCGATCCGCCTGAATGACCGGCGGGCCATCGTGGTCGTCGAAAAACACCCACGCGATCCGCCACGGCCCCGCTCCCGCGATCTCAAAAGCATGGCACGCCCCCGCTGGCGCCAGCAGCACCTCGCCCGGATGCCAGGCGACTTCCCGCCCGTCGATCAACGCACGCCCCTCCCCGTCGAAAGGCGCCACCACATGGCTGTATCTCGATACCGGACGCACCATCCGATACGGCGGGTACAGCACGCTATGGCCCACCCACACCAGCCGGGCCGCGCACAGCTGCGCAAAGCTCGTGGCATCCAGCACCCACTCCCGGCAACGCGGACCGATCAGGTGGGTTTCAGTTAACAACTCGGGGGCGGGGAGCATTGGCCAAACAGGGGATGTCGTGCTTTAATTGGCGAACTCCGGTGGGAGGCAACCCTCTTCGCCGTCACTGTCCCCGTCCACCCCATGCGCACCTCCTCCATCCTGCTCTCCATCCTTCTGCTCGGCACGGGCCTCCGCGCCTCCGAGCCGACGCCGGCCATGCAACTCGACACCTCCGCCACCACGGCGCCCATCAACCCGTACATCTACGGACAGTTCATCGAACACCTCGGCCGCTGCATCTACGGCGGCATCTGGGCCGAAATGTTGGAGGATCGTAAATTCTACTTCCCGATCACCGAAAAATTCGAGCCGTACCGCGAGCTCGCGCCCACCGCCGGCACTTCCGATTTCAACGTCGGCAACCTCCAGCAGTCCGACTATCCCGCACTCGTGGCCTCCCCCTGGGAAATCGTCGGCGCCCCCGGCGGCGTCACGATGCAGACCAAGGACGCCTTCGTCGGCGAGCATACGCCTCGCATCCAAGCCGGGCATGGCATCCGCCACCACAAGCTCGGCGTCGTCGCGGGCAAAAGCTACACGGGCTATCTCTGGGCAAAACCCACCGAAGCCAAGCGCGCCACCATCGAAGTCACGCTGATCACAGGCCCGGCGCCGACCGACCGCATCACGACTACGTTCAACGTGCAACCGAGCGGCTACACCAAGCACCCGTTCATCCTCAAGGCGGTCCAGACCACCGACCAGGCCACACTGGAAATCACCGTGAAAGGCAGCGGGCTGCTCCTCGGCACCGTCTCCCTCATGCCCGCCGACAATGTCCGCGGCATGCGGCGCGACACCCTCGCCCTCCTCAAGCAACTCAACGGCACGATCTATCGCTGGCCGGGCGGCAACTTCGTCAGCGGCTACGACTGGCGCGACGGCATCGGCGACCGCGACCGCCGCCCCCCGCGCGGCAACCCCGCCTGGACCGGCATCGAGCACAACGATTTCGGCACCGACGAGTTTATCGACTTCTGCCGCGAGATCGGCACCGAGCCCATGATCGCCGCCAACACCGGCTTCGGCGACGCCTACTCCGCCGCCCAATGGGTCGAGTATGTCAACGGCCCCTCCACCTCGCTCGCCGGCGGCTGGCGCACACGCAACGGGCACCAGACACCCTACTCCGTGAAGCACTGGTGCGTGGGCAACGAAATGTTCGGCCCCTGGCAGCTCGGCTTCATGCAGCTCCACCAGTACGCGCTGAAGCACAACCTCGTCGCCAAAGCCATGCACGCCGTCGATCCATCGCTCGTGCTGGTCGGCGTCGGCTCCATCGGAAAAATCAACAAGGACAACGACCCCGAGCAGGCGAAGCGCGGCCTCGGCTGGTCCGAGGGCATGCTGCTGGCCTGCGCCGATCGCATGGACCTGATCTCCGAACACGTTTACGCCGGCCGCCTCCCCTGGGAAGCCGACACCGGCCGCGCCCCGCTCGAAACCCACGTCGGCCTGCTGCGCACCGCCATCCGCAACGTCGCCGAGCAACACCGCGCATTCCAGACCGGCCGCCCCGAGCTGAAGGGCCGCATCGTCCCCATCGCGATGGACGAATGGAACTACTGGCACCGCGAATACACCTTCGGCGAGCTCGGCTGCGCCTACGACCTCGCCGACGCGCTCGGCATCGCCGCCGCCCTCCACGAATACTTCCGGCAAAGCGACATCATCCAGATGGCCCACTACGCCCAAACGGTAAACGTCATCGGCGCCATCAAAACCTCGAAGACCGCCGCCGAAATGGAAACGACCGGCCTCGTGCTCCAAATGTACCGCGCGCACTTCGGCCAGACGCCGATCAAGATCGCCCAGGATTTCGCCCCGCTCGACGTCGCCGCGGCTCTCACCGCCGACGGCAAGGCGCTCACCGTCGCCATCGTCAACCCGACCGAAAAAAACGTGGCCCTGCCGCTCGCCCTGACCGGAATCCAGCCCGCTGGCCCGGCCAGCCGCTGGCTCATCGGTGGCCCCGACGAACGCGCCGCCAACATCCCGGGCCAGCCGCGCCGCGTCGACATCGTGCAGGCCGACGGCCTCGATGCCGCCCTGCCCCTCGAAGCTCCCGCCCGCAGCTGCGCGCTCTATCGCATCCCGCTGCGCTAACCGGCGCCGCGCTAACGTAAGCCCACCGCACAGCTCGTTTCCCTCCGTCTCCCACAAACAATCCCCCCACCTCTTCTCATGAAAAACACCCCGACTTCACGATCCCTGTTCGCAGGCCTCGCGCTCTGCATGGGCTCGCTGTTCGCCACGCTCACGGCGACAGCCGCCCCCACCAACCCCGCCGGCTTCGCCATCCAGCGCGGCACCAACATCAGCCACTGGCTCTCGCAAGACTTCGGCTGGGCTCCCCGCGAAAGCTGGTTCACCGAAAAAGACGTGCAGTTCATCGCAGCCCAGGGCTTCGACCACATCCGCCTCCCCGTCGACGAAAAGGAGCTCTGGTCCGCCAAGGGGCAGGCCATCGAGTCGGAATTTAAACGCCTGATCACCGCCATCGAGTGGGCCCAGAAAGCCGGCCTGCGCGTGATCGTCGATCTGCACACGCTCAATTCGCACCACTTCAACGCCGTCAACGAGGGGTTGAAGAACACCCTGTGGACCGATCCCGCCGAGCAGGAACACCTCCTCGATCTCTGGCGCGAGCTCTCCGCACGACTCCGCCACTTCCCCGTCGATCAGGTCGCGTACGAAATCCTCAACGAACCCGTCGCCGACAATCCCGAGGACTGGAACCAGCTCATCGCAAAATGCTACACGATGCTCCGCAAGGCGGAGCCCAACCGCGTCTTCATCTTCGGCGCCAACCGCTGGCAGATGCCCGAGAACGTCCCGTTCCTCAAGGTCCCCGAGGGCGACAAGAACATCATCCTCAGCTTCCACACCTACACCCCGCTGCTGCTCACCCACTACAAAGCCGACTGGGTGCCCATCAAGGTCTACACCGGCCCGGTCAACTACCCCGGCCCGATTGTGAGCGCCGAGACCTTTGCCGAGCTCACCCGCAACTACGACGAAAGCCTGAAGAACCAGATCGGCAACGCCGCCGCAGACTGGGGCCCCGCCCTGCTCCGCAAGGAGTGCGAGCCCGCCTTCCGCCGCGCCCGTGAGCTCGGACTCCAGCTCTATTGCGGCGAGTTTGGCTGCCTGCCCACCGTCCCGCGCAAAGCCCGCCTCGCCTACTATCGCGACCTCGTCGGCGTCTTCGATGCCGAGGGCATCGCCTACGCCAACTGGGAATACAAGGGCGACTTCGGCGTCTACGAATGGCTCGGGCTCAAGGACCTCACCGGCAAGCCCGATGAGGAGCTGCTCCAGATCCTCGCCCCGAAAAAATAAAACCCATCTCCACGAGGGCCGCAGCTGCGGCCCTCGTCCGTTTCAGCCCGCCCGAAAACACGCCTTTTCGCACATGTCCACCTCGCCTGCATCTCCCTCCGGCCGTCGCCAGTTTCTCGCTCAAGGCGTCGGCCTGACCGCCGCCGCACTCGCCGCGCCCGCGCTCAACTTCGCCGCGCCAGATGCCGCCGCCGCCCCCGCCACCACCGCCTCTCCCAAAGTCCCCGAGTTCGAATGGGGCGTCGCCACCGCGGCCATCCAGGTAGAGGGCGCCGCGACTGCGGACGGGCGCGGGCCGAGCATCTGGGATACGTTTTGCCGCCAGCCCGGCCGCATCGCCGACGGCGGCACCGTCGATGTTTCCTGCGACCACTATCACCGCATGGCCGACGACATCGCGCTGATGGCCGCCCTCGGCGTGAAACACTACCGATTCAGCATCGCCTGGCCGCGCATCATTCCGGAAGGCCGCGGCAAAGTTAACGAGAAGGGCGTGGACTTCTACCGCCGGCTGGTGGACTGCCTGCGCGAGCACGGCATCACCCCGCACGCCACGCTCTACCACTGGGACCTGCCGCAACCGTTGCAGGACCGCTACGCCGGCTGGCAAAGCCGCGAGGTCGCGAAGGATTTCGCCGACTTTGCCGCCGCCGTCGCCACCCGGCTCGGCGACCGGATCGACCGCTGGATCCCTCTCAACGAGATCGCCACCTTCGCCTATTACAGCGGCTACGCAGTCGGCCACACGCCGCCGCACGCGCCGGGCATCGCCCTGAGCACACCGCGCGAGCAGTCGCAGATCATCCATCACGCGCTCCTCGCCTACGGACTCGGCACCCAGGCGATCCGCGCCGCCTCGCCGCGTCCGTGCCGCATCGCCGCGGCGGAAAACTTCGAGAGCTGCGTACCCATCGTCGAGACGCCCGAGCATATCGCCGCCGCGCGAAAAGCCTTCGACGACTCGTTCGTCAACGGCGCCATCCTGCACCCGCTACTGCACGGCAACTGGGACCCGGCCTGGGCGGAACTGCACCGCGAGCGGCTCCCCGAGGTCTCCGACGGCGACTGGAAGATCATTGCCCAGCCGCTCGATGAGCTCGGCTTCAATTGCTACACTGGCAGCTATTTCAAGGCCTCGCCCGAAGGCCGCGGTTACGAGGGCATCGCGATTCCCACCGGTTATCCGAAGGGCGGCCTGCCCTGGCTGAGCATCATTCCCGAGGCGGCGTATTGGGGGATCCGCCTCGCCAGCGAACAACTCGGGAGCCGGCGTCTGCCGATCTTCATGAGCGAAAACGGACTCTCCGACAGCGCCACGGCCGACGCCACCGGGCTCGTCTCCGATGTGGACCGCATCGCCTACACGCGTGCCTACCTGCGCCAGGTCCTGCGCGCGCGCGAAGAGGGCTTCCCCGTCAGTGGCTATTATCACTGGAGCTTCCTCGACAACTTCGAGTGGGCTGAGGGCTATCGCAGCCGCTTCGGGCTCGTCCATGTGGACTACGCCACGCAGCGCCGCACACCCAAGCTCGGCTACCACTGGTACCGCGAGACGATCCGCGCCGGCCGCGTGTTGTAGCGCGCAAGTCGCATCGCAAATTGCCCGGCCGGCTGGCCGGGCCGCAAGGCCCGGCTATCGTGGGGCATGCGTTGGTTACTCCGATTCTTCGCGCACGACGCCGCCACGGCCGAGAGCGCGCCCCACCTCACCGAGGCACTTGATCAAGCCTGGCGCCGCGAAGCCCTGCGCAACGCCCGCCTCGTCAATTATGGCCGTGCGCTCGTCGCCACGTTGTTCTTCGCGCTGCACGTCGTCCTCGGAGCCGTGTTGCACGATGAAGCCTGGCGGGGCTCCCTGCGCGACGCCGCCCTCTACTGGATCGCCGCGTTGCTGCTGCTCGGCGCGTACCGCCGGCGCGAATCGCTGGGCCGTGTGGGCGGCTGGATTGTCGCCGTGCTCGACGTGCCAATGGTCTTCCTCATCCAGTCCGGTTCGCTGGCCACCTCGACGAGCGAGCGCGCCGTGGCGGCCTTCAGCGTGGGACTCTTTTTGTTTCTCGTGCTGCTGGCCGCGCAAACGCTGCGTGCGAGCTCGATCTGGTGGACGGCGCTGGCCGGCTGCGCCGCGGAGGTCGCGTTGCAATGGTCCGTGAAGGACTCCACAGGCGGCATGATCTCGTCGGTTTTTCTTCTGCTGGCCGGGGCGGCGCTCTGCGATTTCGCACGCCACCGCCGGCTCGCGCTCGTGCGCCAGGTGGTGACCGAAAACGCGAGGCGGGAGCGGCTGGGACGCTATCTCTCGCCGGCGGTGGCGCGCTTCGTGGAGCAACAGAGCGGGGAGCTCGTCGCGGGAAAGTCGTTTGAGGTCACGGTGCTCTTCAGCGATCTGCGCGACTTCACCGCGATGAGCGAGGCCCAGCCGAGCGAAACGATCGTCGCCTGGCTTAACGAATACCACGCCATCATGGTCGAGACGATTTTCCGTCACGGCGGCACGCTCGATAAATACACCGGCGACGGAGTGATGGCCTATTTCGGCGCGCCGGTCGCGCAGGAAGACCATGCCATCCGCGCGGTCAACTGTGCCGTCGAGATGTACGCCAATCTCGCCAAGGTGAACGAGCGGCGCGCAGCACGCGGCGAGGCGCCGCTGCGCATGGGCATCGGCATCCACAGCGGCCCGGCGGTGATCGGCGACATCGGCGCGCCCAACCGGCGCGAGTACACAGCCATCGGCGACACGGTAAACCTCGCCTCGCGGATCGAGAGCCTCACCAAGATCCACGGCGAACACATCCTCGTCTCGGAGGAGACGCGCCGGCGCAACGGCGCCGCGCATCGGTTCAAGGATGCCCCGCCGCTGCCCGTGAAGGGAAAGAGCAAGCCCGTGGCCACCTTCGCGCCGCTCGGCTGAGCCGCAAAAAAGCCCGCACGCGGCGGGCTTTTCTTCGAAGCGAAAGGCTCAGCGGGCGTCGCCGTAGCCGTTGGGATGCGACTGGTGCCACTTCCACGCGGTGGCGATGACGGACTCGGCGTCCATGTACTTGGGAGTCCAACCGAGCTCTTTCTGGGCCTTGGAGGAATCGGCAAAGAGCGCCGGAGGATCGCCGGCGCGGCGGTGAGACTCGATCACCAGCACTTTCTTGCCCGTGATCTTTTCGACGGCTTGGATGATTTCGCGCACGGAGAACGGTTTCCCCGTGCCGAGGTTGTAGAAGAAGCGCGCGCCGGGCGTGGCGAGTTTATCGAAGACGGCGATGTGCGCACGGCTGAGGTCGTCCACATGCACGTAGTCGCGCAGGCAGGTGCCGTCGGGCGTCGGGTAATCGGTGCCGAAAATCTGGAGGTTGGCGCGTTTGCCGGTGGCCACCTGGATCGCGAGCGGGATGAGGTGCGTCTCGGGATTGTGGTCCTCGCCGATGGTGCCGTCCTCGGCGGCGCCGGCGGCGTTGAAATAGCGGAAGGCGGCAAAGCTCAACCCGTGCGCGGTCGAGAGCGCCTTGAGCATGTTTTCCACGTCGAGCTTGGTCTGGCCGTAGGGGTTGATCGGAGCCTGCGGGAGATCCTCGGTCATCGGCAGACGCTCGGGCACACCGAAGGTCGCGCAGGTCGAGGAGAAGACGAATTTCTTCACGCCGGCCTGGAGCATGGCGTCGAGCAGGTGCAGCGTCGCCAC
>Ga0116149_1004578_pt1 | contig 13480 bp, 8 predicted proteins | sample AD_UKC057_MetaG_FD_89787 | JGI IMG/M metagenome (GOLD analysis project Ga0116149, IMG submission 89787) | Active sludge microbial communities of municipal wastewater-treating anaerobic digesters from USA - AD_UKC057_MetaG | ecosystem: Engineered > Bioreactor > Anaerobic > Digestate | place: USA...
CATCCCGATGAGGCGGGGATTTGTCTATCTGGTTGCGATAATGGACTGGGCAACAAGGCGTGTACTCTCCTGGCGTCTGTCAAACAGTTTAAGCACGGATTTCTGTATTGAGGCGGCTGAGGAAGCCTTCGGCCTTTACGGTACGCCCGAGATCTTCAACACCGACCAGGGCAGCCAGTTTACCAGCGTGGAGTTTACTGAGCTTTTGAAGGAAAAGGGTATTGCCATTAGCATGGACGGCAGAGGCTGCTGGCGTGACAATGTGTTCGTAGAGAGGCTCTGGAGAAGCATCAAGTACGAGGAAGTCTATTTGCACGCCTATGACAGTGTCAGTGAAGCGAAAAGGGGCTTGGAGCGCTATCTGACATTCTATAATCATTTCAGACCACATTCAATGCTTGACGGGCTTACCCCGAATGAGGCTTATCAGAAAGGGCTGGACCATGCAGCGTAACTGGGATCGGCAAGATCACACTTATAAATCGCCATCCCCTGTCTCAACAACCGGAGCCACTTCTCACCACTTATTGAAGCAATTATCACATAGATCAAAAGTGCAATATTGAGACAAATAATCTTAGGTATCTGTTTTATATTCATAGTGACATCGAACGTAGGCATCACCGGCGGCTGTAAGCCGTCCGGTGGATGCCTTGGTTAAACTTTATTATTCAAGTTTAAAACCAATTGGATTGTTTTCAACTGATTTTAATAATTCATTTTTTGACTTTTCAAACTCATCCTCAGTAATGACGCCTTTAATTTTTAACTCATTCAACTGAAGTATCTCAGATGCTATTGTTTTTTTCATTGAATGTTTAACATCTTCTTGAAAATCGATAATTCTATTTTTAAGCTTCTTAATAAACTGATTAAATGTCATAGGATCTGGCTTATTCGTCCATAGTATAATATCAGCTTGCCCCGAGAACTTGTTGTAGAAGGAAGTATAATCTCTAGAATTTCTCAAATAATTTATGATGCAGAGAATAGTTATAAAACTTAACATTACAAAAAGAACAAAAAGGCCAAGGCTATCTTCACTTTTTTTAGCATTTAAAGATCCCCACAGAAGGGCAAATGAAAAAAATGAGAAAATTATTGATGCCCAAAAAGAAGGGTAATGAACTTTTTTAAGTCTAACAGGATTTTGTTCAAGCGCATTAATATCAATTGTATATTCATTTAGATTTCTGAACTGTTTTATTAAAACATTGGCAGTGTTGTTATTTATGGAAATAGTTCGCTTTCCAGAAAAAAGAGCTTTCTGCTCAAGCTTAATTACATCATTGTCCTTCATTATCTCTCCTTAAAGTTTAACGTGCTGATCAGCGGCGGCTGAAAGCCGTCCGCTGGATTAGTTGGTTCGCATTTTTCTATTCTTTTTCAAAATTTATTTCGTTGCAATCTAACTCAATAAAACCAGGTGGGGCTCCTCCAAAATCAAAAAGTATATGCCAAATTCCTTTTTCTGATTTATTGAATTCAACTTCCCATGTAAGACAATTTGTTAGAGAACCAAAGTCGAGTTCAATCTTTAAATTCTGGAACCATAAACATTTCAAAATAGCTTTTGATTTGTCTGCAAGCGAAACAATTATATGCAAATCATTATTCTCACTTTTCCATAAGATACCCATTATCGATGAATCACAAAGATTCAGTTGTTGCGTTTGTTCTATTGATTCTATTTTCATTCAATCACCTGCGAACAAGTTTCTCTACTGCATAATTGCAGCAAAAGACGCTATATAGCAACTTTTGCTGCAATATTATGCATACCGAATATTCCCCGTCCCCTTTTCCGGAGTATCATAATCCTTACAATGGAGCATGAGAAGATTGCACACGGAGCAAAGACAGACTCCGTCCGTCGAAGGTGAACAGGAAGACGAGAAATGGTCTCCTCTCTTTCATTGCACGCATCGCCAAGGTCCGGCAGCCCTATCGGAGCCGCCGATCAGTAACCTGGAGAATACAATATCATTTTTTCTTCAATGAAGCTACATCACAGTGAGAATATTCATGTTTCATAGGCCGTGCCGCGCATTGCCCTGCCTCTGTGTGTGGGCGATATAAGGGATGAGCGGGTCCATGCCGGGTTTTTCAAAGCGGATACGGCACGTGAATGAGATGCCCTGCAGCAAGCGGCGGGGCAAGAGAAGAAGCTGTCTGAGCTCCCGCTCCTTTGTCATCTCCATCGAGAGGAGAGGAGGAAGAGCCCGCCCCTGAAGCTAAGCCGTAAGATGTGTTTTGAAGGGAACAGGCCGTGCGGCACTACCCTGCCGCGGCGTCCCGGTACGCGCAGCTCGCCTTGATGAAGTCGCGGAACAGGGGGTGCGGCTGCATGGGCTTTGACTTGAACTCGGGGTGAAACTGGCAGCCCAGGAACCATGGGTGGTCGGGCAGCTCCACGATCTCCACGAGCTTTGTCTCCGGGTTGCGGCCGCTGATGATCAGGCCTTTGTCGGTCAGCTGCTTCTCATATCTGCTGTTGAACTCGTAGCGGTGGCGGTGGCGCTCGGAGATCTCCTTGTCCTGGTAGGCCTGCATGGCCTTCGTGCCCGGCTGGAGGATGCAGCGGTAGGCGCCCAGGCGCATGGTGCCGCCCTTTTTCGTGATGAGCCGCTGGTCGGGAAGAAAGTCGATGACCGCATCCGGCGTGTCCTGGTCGAACTCCGAGCTGTTGGCGCGCCCGATGCCGCTCACATGGCGGGCGAATTCGACGACCGCGAGCTGCATGCCCAGGCAGATGCCGAAGTAGGGGATCATCTTCGTCCTGGCATACTCCGCGGCCCGGATCTTGCCCTCGATGCCCCGGTCTCCGAATCCCCCCGGCACCAGGATGCCGTGGATGTTCTCGAAATGGCGGGAGATGTCGTCCTCCTCCATGAGCGCCTCCGCGTCCACATACACCCGGTTCACCCGGGTGTCGTTGAACAGGCCGCCGTGCTCCAGGGCCTCGTTCAGGCTCTTGTATGAGTCGGTGAGCTTCACATACTTGCCCACCACCGCGATGTTCACCTCGGCTGTGCGGCTGCCGAACTTCTCCACGAGCTGCTCCCAGCCCTGCATTCGGGGCTCGCGGGTCCACATGTTCAGGTATTCCACGATCCGCTCGTCGAGCCCTTCGCGGTGAAACTCGACCGGCACCTGATAGATGTTGCTCACGTCGACGGCATTGATCACCGCGTCCTTCTCCACATTACAGAAGAGCGCGATCTTCTCCTTCAGCTCGGCGGAGAGGCGCTTCTCGGAGCGGCACAGCAGGATCTGCGGCTGGATGCCGATCTCGCGCAGCTTCTGAACCGAGTGCTGGGTGGGCTTGGTCTTGAGCTCTCCCGCAGTGGGGATGTACGGCACCAGGGTGAGATGGATGTAGAGCACGTTCGACCTGCCCAGGTCGAAGCCGAACTGCCTGATCGCCTCCAGGAAGGGGAGCGACTCGATGTCGCCGACAGTGCCGCCGATCTCTACGATGGCGATGTCGCAGCCGTTCGCCGCCTCGATGATGCGTCTCTTGATCTCGTCGGTGATGTGGGGGATCACCTGAACGGTCTTTCCCAGATACTCGCCGTTTCGCTCCTTCTGGATCACCGTGTCGTAGACCTGCCCGGTGGTGAAGTTGTTCTTCGCGGTGAGAGGCGATGAGGTGAAGCGCTCGTAGTGCCCGAGGTCGAGGTCGGTCTCGGCCCCGTCGTCTGTGACGAAGACCTCGCCGTGCTGGAAGGGGCTCATGGTGCCGGGGTCGACGTTGATGTAGGGGTCCAGCTTGATGTTGGTCACATTCAGCCCGCGCGCCTCCATGATGGCGCCGATGGATGCGGCCGCCAGGCCCTTGCCCAGGGAGGAGAGCACCCCTCCGGTGATAAAGATGTACTTGGTCGATTTTTTCTGCGACATGATCAATACCTGCCGTAATCAAATTGTGGGCGTCAACGCACGACCGCCCCGGATTATCTGCCTGCAGCAGAAATGAACGTCCACTCTACCGCCCCTCTCAAGCTGTGAATCCATGAAAGAAAAAAGCCGGATGCCCCCTTTCATCGATCCAGCCGCGATCCATGAGAGCACGCCAGCGCACAGGCCGCGAAAACGCCGCGCGCCCTCTCCTTCCATGCCTGCCCACAGCAGGCATGACGGCCGGAAAACAGCCTCACCCGCCGGCATACAGGTCCTGCAGCGGTGCAACGGCGAAGCCGTTCGACCTGAGCGCCCTGATGGCCTCCAGGCTCGCCCGCGAGGCCGCGATGGTCGTGGCGTAGGGGATGTTGTAGCGGATCGCGCTGCTGCGTATGTGGTAGGCCTCTTCCGAGGGCTTTCTGCCTATGCTCGTGTTGATGATCATCTGGATGCCCCGGTTCTTGATGTGGTCGACCACATTGGGCCGCCCCTCCCTCACCTTGAGCACCACCTCGGCGTCTATGCCTTCCGCCTGAAGCCGCTTCGCGGTGCCCCTGGTCGCCAGGATGCGGAAGCCCAGGTCCGCAAAGCCCCTGGCCACGCCCGAGATCCGGTCTTTGTGGAAGTCGTGCACGCTGATGAACACGGCGCCAGAATCGGGCAAGGTCGAGCCCGCTGCCATCTGCGACTTGGCGAAGGCCGCCCCGAACGACGAGTCGATGCCCATGACCTCGCCCGTCGATTTCATCTCCGGGCCGAGCCCCACGTCCACGTTCGGGAAGCGCTGGAACGGAAACACGGCCTCCTTCACCGAGACGTGTTTCGGGATGATCTGCTCGGTGAACCCGATGTCGCTCAGCGACCTCCCCATCATCACCTGGGTGGCGATCTGCGCCAGGGGTTTTCCGATCGCCTTGCTCACAAACGGCACGGTCCTCGACGCCCGGGGGTTCACCTCCAGCACGTAGACCTCGCCATCCTTGACCGCATACTGGATGTTCATGAGCCCGATCACGCCGATCTCGGAGGCGATCAGCCGGGTCTGCTCCCTGATCCTCTCCACGATCCTCTCCGGCAGGGTCGCGGGCGGCAGCACGCACGCGCTGTCTCCCGAGTGGATGCCCGCCTCCTCGATGTGCTCCATGATCCCGCCGATCACCGTGATCCTCCCGTCGCAGACCGCGTCCACGTCCACCTCCACGGCGTCCTCCAGAAAGCGATCGATGAGCACCGCATTGTCCGGGAAGAGCTTGAACACGCCGGTGATGAACTTCTCCAGGCTCTGCGCGTCGTAGATGATCTCCATGGAGCGGCCTCCCAGCACGTACGAGGGCCTCACCAGCACCGGGAAGCCGATTCGCTTCGCGGCCCGTATCGCCTTGTCGACCGTAAAGACGATGTCGCTGTCGGGCTGTCTCAGGTCGAGCTTTCTCACGATCTCGCTGAACCGCTCCCGGTCCTCGGCCCGGTCGATGGCGTCCGGCGAGGTGCCCAGGATGGTGACGCCCTCCTTCCACAGGCTCCGCGCGAGGTTCAGCGGGGTCTGGCCGCCGAACTGCACGATCACGCCCACCGGGCTCTCGGTCTTGACCACGTGCAGCACGTCCTCAAACGTGAGGGGCTCGAAGTAGAGCTTGTCCGAGATGTCGTAGTCCGTGCTCACGGTCTCGGGGTTGGAGTTGATCATGATGCTTTCGTAGCCCATGTCCCTCAGGGCGAACGAGGCGTGCACGCAGCAGTAGTCGAACTCGATTCCCTGGCCGATCCGGTTCGGCCCTCCGCCTATGATCACGACCTTGGATCTTTCGCTCGCCTTTGTCTCGGTCTCGGTCTCGTAGGTGGAGTAGTAGTAGGGGGTGAAGGCCTCGAACTCCGCGGCACAGGTGTCTACGAGCTTGTACACCGGCTGGATCCCCTCCCTGCGCCGCATCTCGCGCACCTCGTCCTCCTTCATGCCCCAGATGCTCCCCAGGTAGCGGTCGGAAAAGCCCATCCGCTTCGCCTCTTTCAGCAGGTCCCGTCCGCGCGGCCCGCCCCTCAGAGCGCCCTCGAACTCCACCAGCTCGCTGATGTGCTGGAGAAACCACGGGTCGATCCCGGTCATGGAGCTCACCTCGCTTACGGACATGCCCCTCCTGAAGGCCTCGGCAAGCCAGAAGAGCCTGGCCGAGTTCGGATAGGTGAGCCGTGAAACGATCTCCTTACGCCCCACGGCCGAGCCCGCGTCCGCAGGGCTGTTCAGGCCGGTCCTGCCGGTCTCCAGAGAGCGGATGGCCTTTCCCAGTGCCTCTTTGAAGGTGCGTCCGATCGACATGGTCTCTCCCACGGACTTCATGGAGGTGGTGAGAAGGTCCGGGGTCTCCGGGAACTTCTCGAAGGTCCACCGCGGGATTTTCACAACGCAGTAATCGATGGCGGGCTCGAACGACGCGCAGGTCACGCGGGTGATGTCGTTGCGGATCTCGTCAAGGGTGTAGCCTACGGCCAGCTTGGCTGCGATCTTCGCAATGGGGAAGCCGGTCGCCTTCGACGCCAGCGCCGAAGACCGCGACACGCGGGGGTTCATCTCGATGACCGCGACCTCGCCGTTGGCGGGGTTTACCGCGAACTGCACGTTGGAGCCCCCCGTCTCCACGCCGATCTCGCGCATGATGGCGATCGATGCGTTGCGCAGGCGCTGATATTCCATGTCCGTCAGGGTCTGGGCCGGAGCTACGGTGATGGAGTCGCCCGTGTGCACGCCCATGGGGTCGAGGTTTTCTATGGAGCAGATGATCACGACGTTGTCCGCCCTGTCGCGCATCACCTCTAGCTCGTACTCCTTCCACCCGATCACCGACTCCTCGAGCATGATCTCGCCGATCATGCTCGCATCGAGGCCCGCCCTGGCCATGCTCTTCAGCTCTTCGGTGTTGTAGGCGATCCCGCCCCCGATGCCGCCGAGGGTGAACGACGGCCTGATGATGAGCGGGAAGCCGATATCCCCTGCTATGGAGAAGGCCTCGTCCATGCTCCGGGCGAACCCGCTGGCCGGCACGCGCAGGCCGATGTTTTCCATGGCGCGCCTGAACTTCTCGCGGTCCTCGGCCTTGTGGATGACCTCCGGCGTGGCGCCGATCATCTCGACGCCGAATCGGTCGAGCACCCCCATCTCGTGGACCTTCACCGACACGTTCAGGCCGGTCTGGCCCCCCAGGGTGGGCAGGACGGCGTCCGGCCGCTCCATCTCGATGATCCGGGCCACCACCTCGGTCGTGATGGGCTCGATGTAGGTCCTGTCCGAGAGGTTCGGATCGGTCATGATGGTGGCCGGGTTCGAGTTGATGAGCACGACCCGGTATCCTTCTTCCTTCAGGGCCTTGCAGGCCTGGACGCCTGAGTAGTCGAACTCGCAGGCTTGTGAGATGACAATCGGCCCTGACCCGATGATGAGTATTTTATTCAGATCTTCCCGTCGCGGCATGGTTTCCTTCGCTGTAAATTGACGCTTCCGTGCCTTATCACAGATGCACGTGCGCTGTCTCGTCTTTTGTGGTCGCCGTCTTCATGCGGCGGGACCGCGTCTCCTCTCCATTGCAGTCAGACTCGAGGGGCGGTTTCAGGCGGCCGGTCCGGGTGCTCCCGGCGGGCCCCCGTTTTCACACGGCGCGGCGGCCGTTCATCCGCGCGAGCCCTTTTGAAGACTAAGCCGCCGATACGGCGCCCCGGCCGTCCACTTCCCTGATCTTCACGCCTTTTTTCGCCAGCGCCTTTTTCTCGGCGAGCAGCTCCCTGCCGGCGATTCTGTCGAGCACGTAGATCAGGTCGCCTCCCTGCGCGGCGTATATCTGCCCGTATGAGATCGGAACCTCGGGCGTGGGGTCGTCCAGTATCGAGCGGGTCACCGGCTCAACCTTGCGCTCGCCGTTTGCCAGCAGAAGAACGGAGCGCGCCTGGTAGACGAGCTCCGCACCCATGGATATCGCGTAGTTGGGAGAATCCTTCTTCGATGCAAAGTGGCCGTCGGCCACCGCGTCGGCGACCGTGCTGTCGTCGAGCTTGACGAGCAGGACGCTGCTTCCCTTGAACGGGATTCCGGACTCGTGAAAGGCCACGTGGCCCCTGCCGCCGACCCCGATGACCTGCAGGTCTATGCCTCCCGCCTTCCTGATCTTGCGAGCATAGCCGTCCAGTATGTACTTCCTGATCCATCCCAGATATTCCGACTCCGGGCTCCTTCTGATGGCGATGGACTTGCCCCTGTCCGCGCCTCGCGCCTCCCAGTCCGCCGGGTGCGCCTTGAGCTCGGCTATGAGCCTATTCTGCTCGATCAGCGAGCCGGGAGGCACATTGGTCTCGATGAACTTTCCCTTCAGAAGAGAGAAGAATTCCTGAATCATGAAGTAGGCGTAGCTCTCGTGATGCATGACGCGGCTCTGGACATTCTCTCCGGGCAGACCCACATACTCGTCAAGGTTGAAGCTCCTGCACCGTGTGGAGTCGAACTCGCCCGCATTGGCGTCGCGTGCGAGATGCTTGTAGAGCCCGGTGGGGGAGTTGCCTGTCGCAAGCCCAAGGACCGCCTCCTGCTTGCTCTTCAGCGTGTCCCGGATCTTCTTTGTTGCGATTCCTGCTGCAAATGCGCTCATGCCCTCGAAGTCTTCGGCAACGAAAATCTGAATGCCCATCGATCGATATCCTCTCCCTGAAAAGGGCGCCCGCCCGGGCTATGATGCCGCCGCCTCGCTCATCCCGAGCACCTTTTCTACGAGATCTGCCAGCTCGGTGCAGTATCTCTCCGTCACCTCATTCGTCGGGCCCTCGACCATGACCCGGCACATGTTCTGCGTCCCGGAATAGCGCACCAGAACGCGGCCGTCGTCCCCGAGCTCCTGTTCGACCTGCCGGATCGCCTCCTTGAGCTCCGGCACCGTGTCGATGTCCGGCTTGCTCTTCACGTTCACGTTGATCAGCTTCTGCGGGTAGATCTGCATGATCTTCGCGAGCTCCGAGAGGGGCTTGCCCGTCCTCACCATGGCGGCGATCAGCTGGAGCGCGGTGAGGATGCCGTCGCCGGTGGTGTGATGGTCCAGGAAGATGAGGTGCCCCGAGTCCTCGCCCCCGATCACGCCGCCGAGCTTGAGCATGTCCTCGAGCACGTAGCGGTCGCCCACCTTTGCGGCGTGGTGCCTGTAGCCGTACTTCTTGCACGCCACCCGCAGGCCCAGGTTGCTCATCACGGTGCTCACCAGCAGGTCGTTCTTCAGCTTCCCCTGCTCCTTGAGCATCTGCGCGCAGATGAGGAGGATCTGGTCGCCCGTGATCTCCTCGCCCTTTTCGTCCACCGCGATCAGCCGGTCGCCGTCGCCGTCGAAGGCGAGGCCTATCGCAGCCCCTGTTTCAAGCACCCTTTTCCTCAGATCACCGGTATACTGGGAGCCGCACGCGTCATTGATGTTCAGCCCGTTGGGCTTGTTGTGGATCACCTCGACCTCGGCGCCGAGCTCGATGAAGGTGTCCGGCGCGACCCGGTAGGTGGCCCCGTTCGCGGTGTCCATGACGATCTTCATACCCTCCATGGAGAGGTCCCGCGGGAAGGTGTTTTTCAGAAACACGACATACCGCCCGTTCACATCGCTCATGCGGAATGCCTGTCCCATGTCTCTGGAGGGGGGCAGGAGCTTCGCAAGCTTGCCGTTCAGGATAAGGTCCTCGATGGTGTTCTCCTGCTCGTCGGTGAGCTTGAATCCGTTTCCGCCGAAGATCTTGATCCCGTTGTCCTCGTAGGGATTGTGGGAGGCGGAGATCACGATGCCCGCATCGGCCCGCATGCTGTTCGCGATAAAGGCGATGCCCGGGGTGGGAAGCACGCCCGTGAGATACGTGTTGCCGCCCATGGACGTTATGCCTGCCTCAAGCGAGCTTTCGAGCATGTAGCCCGATATGCGGGTGTCTTTGCCGATGATGATCCTGGTGCGGTGATGCTCCTTTCTCATGAGATATGCCACCGCCTGGCCTACCGCAAAGGCGATCTCCGCGTTCATGGGATACCGGTTCGCCTCGCCGCGTATCCCGTCAGTTCCGAAAAGTTTGCCCATCAGCATTCCTCCTTTGGTAATGGGTATAAGCTATATCCGTCGCTTCTGAAACAGCTCCAGGCCGGGCATGGCGGCCGAAGCCGCGCTGCAGAAGTGAGCCACGAGGCGCTCCAGCCATCCGGTGCCCTGTGCCGAAACGTCCGCCGGCAGCCTCTGGATGGTCTCGATATAGCCGCCCCGGCCCCCTCCGGCGGCCCTGTCAAGACCGGAGAGAAACTCGTTCCTGAGCGTATCCGCTTGCAAATCCGGGGCCGCATCTCCCTCGAATATGCCCTGGAGCTTATGAATATCCCGCCCCACTGCGCTCCTCAAGCGCTCCGCCTCCTCCGAGCGCGGGGTGTTTGAGGATGTCGCCCTTTTGGCCATTGCCTCGAGCCGCTTCAGCCGCTCTTTCCGCGCGATCGAGAGCTTGTCGAGGAGCCCCTCGTGGATGAGCGCGCCGAATTCCAGGCTGTCGAAAAAGGGCTTGCGCACGTGGATGTACCACTCCCGGAGCGCCATGAGGTTCGCGAGGTAGATGATGTTGTTCTCCACGACACGCAGCAGGTTCGGATACAGCGAGGGGAGAAATTCCTTGACGCAGCCGGAGCCGGCCTTTCCCGTGATCAGCCTGTTGTCTTCGGGGCAATCCTGCCTGAGCACCGAGCCCGCGGCCACGACATTCCCGAACCCGATCCGCACGGGCCCCACGATCCCTCCCTGGCCTCCCAGGAATATGGGCGGCTGGTTGAGCATCACGCCCCTGGGCACGTCGCCGATCAGGGAGGGTGTCGTCTTGTCTCCGTCCGGAGTGAAGTTGAAGTGGATGTACGAGCTGCCCACCTCACTGTGGTCCTTGCGGCTGGTGCCGCCCGCCATCAGACAGTCGCAGAAGTTGATGAGGCTGCCCAGAGTCACGAAGGGGAAGAGAATGGTCTGCTTGAGCCCGACGCAGTGAGCCCCGCCCGCCTCCTCCTCCAGGATGGATCCTTCGCGGACATGGGCGCCCAGCCCCATGTTCGACCCGTCGAGGAACACGGATTTGCTGAAATAGCCGCCCTTGAGCTCCACGTCCCGCCCGATCTGGCAGTTCTCGATCGTCACCGGCCCTTCCCGGCCGATCTGCGCCCCCGACGATATGACGGTCTTCTCGCCGTATATCCGGCAGCCGGGGTAGATCTTGACCCCGGACGCGGAGATCTTCCCGATATCGACCTCTTGTCCGATGTCGAGGGTCAGGGGGTTGGGGATGTCGACCCCTTTTTCGATCATCTTTGCGATCTTCTCGTGGCACTGCGGTTTCAGGTCCATCGATTCCTCCTCATGCCGCGGCGTCGAAGCCGGACGCCGCACGAAATGAAGGTCTTTCACACCCACCGGCCTTCATGTATCTGTCTTTCATGAGTTCCTCATCTGTTCGAATATCATATTTTTGATCACTTCGACATCCTCTCCGAGGAGCAGCCCGACAGGCAGGCTCTTCAGATATCCGTCGCTCCAGGGCACGTTGTACTCGTCGATGAGGTTCTTGATGTCGCCGAACTTTTCTCCCAGGATCTCCTTTTTCCGCTCCACGTCCATGGCCTCGTCGTACTCAACGTGGAGCAGGAGCAGGTGCTCCACAGTTTTCAGGGGATTCAGGAGCGGAACGATGACGATGGGGGCGCGGTCGGACTTTCCCAACCCGGCATAGACATCGCCGGTGCGGACGATGGTCTTCTTGGTGCCCATGAGCGGGCCGGTCTCGTCGAAACGCGACCGAAGGCCCTCGGCCGTCCCCTGCTTCCGGATCACCCTGATGGTCGAGCGCTCGGTGGGGCTTCCCTCTTCGTCGAGGCCTTGAACGGCGTAGAGCGTGTATCCGTTGATCCGCAAGACCGCATCCTGGAGGCGCTTCAGGGCAATGCCGCCCTTTGCGGGTATGTTCTCGACCGTGAAGGAGAGGTCTTCGAGCGCATCGAAGATGAGCCCCCTGGGCGCCTCGATCCGTCTGCTCGTCCCCACGGTCACGGTCTTGGCCTGGTGGCGGATGGCGTCAACGGGCCTCGAGAGCTCTTCGACGGCCCTGCCCAGGGTCATGTCGAGCCGGTCGAGGGGCGACGCCGTCACTTTCGGCTCGCCGAACTCGCTCCAGAAGTCCTCGATGGGCAGCTTGCCAACCGCGTACTTCAGGAGCAGGGTGATGTCGGAGGCGGTGTCGACGTTCATGGACGTGAGCTGGCCGGACCTCCTCCAGGAGTTGAACAGCTCTGAAAAATCGTCCACGCACCTCCTGAGCTCGCGGTCCTCTATGCTCTCGTAGAGTGAAAGACCCTTCTTCTCCTGGCTGCGCATGATCCCGGACAGGCTCGAGCGGAAGGCTTTGAAGGCCCCGGCCTGCGCGTCGAGACTGCACGCGGCGTAGTATCCCCAGATATGGCCGGCCAGGGTATTGAGAATGACCGAGAGCGGGAAGGATGATCTGGGAACGTGGATCACCGACTCCGCGATGCGGTCGAACCGCCGGTCACCCTCGTCCGCGATGACCGCCACGCTGGAAGCGTGGGCGTTGAAGATGGCCACGTCCTTGGCGACGTCTTCGAGCACGATGTCCGGGCTGCCCGCCGCGCACACCAGGATCAGGGGTTCGGACGAGAGGTCGATATGCTTTTTGTCCTCGATGATGTCCGAGGAGATGGTCTTGTAGCACAGCTCGCTGAGCTTGATCCGGATCTCGTCGGAGGCGGTCTTGTTGGCGCCGCTTCCCACCACGGCCCAGTACCTCTTCTTTCGGACCAGGTCCCACGCGGAGCTTCTGATCGCCTCACGGGCGTCGATGACCTTCTGCATCAGCTTCGGCGCCTGCTCGAGCTTGAAGAGCTCTTCCGCGATTCTCTCTCTCGAGAGCGTGCCCAGCATCCGGGCCATGAACAGGGCCAGGAGATAGCCCGCCGTGATCTGTGAGTAGAACGCCTTGGTGGATGCCACGGACATCTCGATGTCGCGGCCGTCGCTCGTGTAGAAGACCCCGTCGACCTTGGTTATGATGTCGGACTGCCTCCGGTTCACGATGGCGATGAGGTGGGCGCCCCGCTCCCTGGCCATGGCCACGGCCCGGTTGGTGTCCGTGGTGGTGCCCGACTGGGTGATGGCGATCACCAGGCAGCCCCCCCATGTCGTCGTCGAGGCAGAAACCGCTCAGGTCCGAGGCCTTGCGGGCCTGGACCGATATCCTCGTGCCCTTCAGATAGAAGGAAAGTGCTTCGGCCACGGCCGCGCCCGCGACTGCAGCGGTGCCCTGCCCCACCACATAGATGTGCCTGATCTCACCCGATACGAGCGCATCGCGCACCCTGCGCGGAAAAACGGCCTCGTCCAGGTTGAACACCACCCCCTGATCCTTCTCGATGCGGTATTTGCCGCGCATGGTCTTGCGGATGGACTGCGGAGAATCCATGATTTCCTTGAGAAGAAAGTGAGGATGAGCCCCGCGGTCGATGTCCCGGGTGGTTATCTCGGCGTGCCTCACGTCTTCGGGTCCG
>Ga0116149_1004579_pt1 | contig 13478 bp, 9 predicted proteins | sample AD_UKC057_MetaG_FD_89787 | JGI IMG/M metagenome (GOLD analysis project Ga0116149, IMG submission 89787) | Active sludge microbial communities of municipal wastewater-treating anaerobic digesters from USA - AD_UKC057_MetaG | ecosystem: Engineered > Bioreactor > Anaerobic > Digestate | place: USA...
AGAGGGGACGGGCTCCTGTTAGGAGACAGCGTCCCCCTGACAAAGTAGTAAAGCAAGAGTAGCGATGCTTTACGGATGGTTTGCAAGAATTATGAATCGCCCCAAAAAGTAAATGCTGTTGCCCTGGGCAGATTGAATAGATCAAAAAGGGCGCACTTAAGTGCGCCCTTTTGCATATTCACGATCAGAGATTTGATGTCTTTACAGAGATAATTCTCATTGAATCGATAGTATATGAACCGTCATTCTGTTCTGTGAGCTGATACTCAACGGTTTTTGCTACGCTCTTCGGCATCCACTCAGGGAGCTCGTCGATATAGTCAACAGTGAGAGTGTAGATCGAACCGCTCTTAACGACTGATCTTACGTCAGGAGCATATGTAAATGTGATAGGTCTCAGCTTTACATTGTATGCGCCGTCGGAGTAGTAGAAACGTGCCTCAACAGGGCCGACTGTGCAGTGCTCGAAAGCAGGGATATTCTCGCCGAACAGCTCAACTGCGTACTTCTCAACGTCCACATCCGGGATGGATACTGTATCGCCAAGCTGGCTTTCGTAGTTGCCGATCTTGTTCTTGTCCATGATGATGGACCACAGAGTTGCAGTGATGATCTGCTCGGATGAAAGCTCTGACGGATTATTGAATGCATCGATATCCATAATTGCAGCCGGATAGATAACGTGAGTGAAACGATCCTTCTTGTCGTTAGCGCTTCCGATATTCTTCAGCATACCGATAGCACCTGTGAGAAGTGATACAAGTCCGATAAGTGCGAGAATTCCGCAAACAATGCCAAGTACTGCGTACTTTCTTCTCTTAGCCTTTATCTCTCTGAGAGGACGGAAACTCTTGCCGATCTCAGCCTGTTCGCTCTGAGCCTTTACAAGCTCCTCGGGGTCTTCGTCGAGGATATCCTCAAGAGTAGAAGTGATCTTATCCTCTGGTTCTTCCTCAGCGGATTCGTCTGTTTCCTCATCTGTAACTTCTTCGATGGAGAAGTCATCGCTTGTATCCTTAGCAGCTTCAGCAGCTGTTTCCTCAGTCTCGGAGATGACCTCATCCAGCTTAGCCTCGAACTCATCTTCAGCCTCAGCAGCTTTTTCCTCAACGGTATCAGCAACAGTTTCGGCAGCCTCCGCAGCCTCCTCAGCCTTTTCTTCGGCAGCTGAGATAACAGGCTCATCGTTGATAGCGGCCATTGCGGCGCTTACCAGTTCGTCAGCCTCGGAGCTGTCTTCCTGCTCGAACATAGCTTCGTCTTCGTGATCGACGGGAGCAGTTTCAGCGGGAGCCTTTTCAGCGAATTCTTCCTGCTCGTCCTCGTCGAAAACGTCGCCTGAAAACATTTCCTTTATCTTAGCAAAGAAGCCTTTCTTCTTGCCCTTAGCTTTCTTAGGCTTGAAATCAGCAAAATCATCGTCATCGATACTGCCCTGTGAAGCAGCAGCCGCACCGAGAGCTTCGATAGCTTCATCCAGCTCATCAGGCTCGTTTTCAGGCATTTCCTCGATGCCGTAGTCATCGGAAATTGTAGCTACAGGGATGTCAGCGGCATCAGCTGAATCATCGGCTTCTGCGAGAGCCTTGAGTGCATCCTCTTCGGATACGATGATCTCCTCGGCTTCTTCAGCTTCCATAGCAGCTTCCTCAGCTTCGAGACGAGCCTTTTCTTCTTCGAGACGCTTTCTCTTTTCAGCCAGTTCAGCAGCTTTTTTTTCAGCGATGCGCTTTTTCTTTTCGGCAAATCTTGCCTCAGCCTCGGCTCTTTCCTCAGCAAGGCGCTTTTCTTCTTCCTTAGCCTTTTTCTCGGCAGCAATACGTGCTTCCTCAGCGGCTCTTTCTTCAGCGAGACGCTTTCTCTCATCTGCGATGCGAGCTTCTTCCTTTGCTCTTTCCTCAGCGAGACGCTTCTTTTCGGCGATACGTGCTTCTTCCTGTGCACGTTCCTCAGCAAGGCGCTGTCTTTCGAGAGCAGCCTTTTCAGCTTCTTCCTTAGCCTTTTCTTCGTCAAGTCTTCTCTTTTCGGCTATTTTCTCGGCAGCAACACGAGCCTCCTGAGCAGCTGTCTCCTCAGCCTTGCGGGCTTCTTCGGCAGCCTTTGCAGCTCTGTCCTTTTCAAGCTCCTGCTGACGGATAGCTTCATAGTCGGGGAGCTCGCCTGAGATGACGATCTTCATTTTCTTCTTCTTCACGGGAGAAGGCTCATCATCGGAAGGATAAACGGGTCTTTCCACGGGAGTATCGGGTATAGGCTTGATCTTCTTGCCGAATTTACGGTCAAAAGCGCTTACGGGCTTCTTGTCGAAGACCTTTGTGGCTTCGTTGGAATTTTCCTTGCGGGCTCTTGTTTTCGGAGCAGCAGCCTGTTCAGCCGCATTCTCATCCGAGAGAGCGTCGAGAAGGTCGTCAAGTGAAGCGTTGTCAAAAGCATCGCTTACCTTAGCTTTCTGAGTCTTTTTCTTTGCAGCCGACGGATTTCTGAGATTATCCAGCATATCGTCGAGTTCTTTTTTAGTAGCCATTCTTACCTCCAAATATTTAAAGAAAGCGGATTATTTCCCCTTCATATCTTTATCTTATCTGTCCGTTGCCGTTGATAAGGTACTTCACACTTGTCAGCTCGGTAAGTCCCATAGGACCTCTTGCATGGAGCTTCTGTGTGGAAATTCCTATCTCAGCGCCGAAACCGAATTCACCGCCGTCGGTAAAGCGTGTGGAAGCGTTCACATAAACTGCGGCAGCATCCACCTCATTCTGGAATTTCTGAGCATTTGCCAGCGAACTTGTAACTATGCACTCGGAATGTCCTGTGCTGTACTTTCTTATATGAGCAATAGCCTCATCGATATCATCAACGACCTTTACAGCGATAATGAAATCGTTGAACTCTGTAGCGTACTCAGTCTCTGTGGCCTTTTCGATGCCGCTGCCGAGGACAGCGATAGTTCTGTCACAGCCGTATATCTTCACATCATGCTCCTTGAAGCGGTCAGCGATCATAGGCAGGAATTTATCAGCGATATCCTTGTGAACGAGAAGGCTCTCAATAGCGTTGCATACAGAAGGGCGCTGAGTCTTTGCGTTGTCGGTTATCTCAACAGCCATATCAAGGTCAGCAGATGCATCAACGTAAACATGGCAGTTGCCTGCGCCTGTCTCGATAACGGGAACAGTAGCATTCTTCACAACAGCCTGTATCAGGTTAGCGCTTCCACGGGGGATGATAACATCCACGTAACCGTTGAGCTTCATCAGCTCGGTCGTCGTCTCACGGGAAGTATTCTCTACCACCTGGATGATATCCTCGGGAAGTCCTGTTTCAGCCAGAGCCTTTCTCATGATGCTGCCGAGGCAGATGTTTGAGTTGATAGCCTCCTTGCCGCCTTTGAGGATGACCACATTGCCTGCCTTGAGGCAGAGGGCAGCAGCGTCAACAGTAACATTGGGGCGTGACTCAAAGATGATGCCGATAACGCCCAGAGGAACACGCTTCTTGACTATCTGCAAGCCGTTGGGACGATTGCCGCCGCCGATGACTTCGCCGACAGGGTCAGCCGGAGCGATAAGCTGTTCAACGCCCTGAGCTATGCCCTCGATGCGTTTCTCGTCCAGTTTCAGTCTGTCCTGCTTGGCTTCGGTCATGCCGTTAGCCTGAGCAGCAGCGATATCCTTGGCATTTTCTGCTATTATTGTATCCTTGTTATCACGGAGCGCCTTTGCTATAGCAGCAAGAGCGTCGTTTTTCTGCTGAGTTGAAGCACCTGCCGCAGCTGCAACGGCAGCCTTGGCTTTTTTTCCGAGTTCCTCTGTATAACTCATATTCACACCTCTTATAATCTATTTTCGGTAAACCATTCCAGTTCTCCGGCAGGAACGCATTTATAGCCGTCAGGCTCACTGCTCTGGCGGAGGTAGACATTTTTTATGCCTGCCTGGATAATCATTCTTGCACAAAGTGGACATGGCTTTGCCATATGCACCGAACCGTCCTCGGGATTCACACCTGTCAGGTAAAGGTCGGCGCCCACAGTCTGGTCACGGGAACAATTCAGCAGAGCGTTCGCCTCAGCGTGAACAGCCCTGCACATTGCATAGCCCTCGCCCTGATGGAGCCCGAGAGCCATCCTCGGACATTCCCCTCTGTCGCAGCAGTTTTCCGTACCTCGGGGAGAGCCGTTGTAGCCTGTGGAGACAACAGCGTCATTCTTCACGATGACAGCGCCGTATTTCCGCTTGAGGCAAGTGCTCCTGTAAGCGAAGACCTCGGCGCAGTTAAGGTATGTGTCCGCCTTGGACACTCTGGCGCTGTTTTTAGAGATCACCATATCTCAGTTGGCCTTGAAAAGCGTACCTATCTCCTTGTCCTCAAAGAGGTCATACAGCTTTTCAGGGTCACGGCCGTTCATGATGACCATATCGATGCCTGCATTGGTAGCTATCTTGGCAGCGGTTATCTTTGTTGACATACCGCCTGTTCCGAGACTTGAACCTGCACCGCCTGCCATTGCCTCTATTTCGGGAGTTATCTTCTCGACCAGTGGTATAGGCTTTGCATCGGGATTTGTACGTGGGTCATCGTCGTAGAGAGCGTCGATGTCGGAGAGGATAAGCAGAAGGTCAGCCCTTGCCAGCTCTGCAACCAGTGCGGAAAGGGAGTCATTCTCGCCTATTTCAAGCTCCAGCTCATCTATGGCGATAGTATCGTTCTCATTAACGATAGGGATAACGTCCATATTCACCAGCTTCTCCACAGTATTCATGAAGTTTTTGCAGTGATTGGCGTTGTTTATGATAGTTTTGGTGAGCAGTATCTGTGCCACCGTAACGCTGTATTTTGCGAACATATCGTCGTATACGTGCATCAGCTCGCACTGACCGATAGCGGCAACGGCCTGCTTGGTCTTGGTGTCCTTGGGCTTTTCGGGAAGTCCCAGCTTTCCTGCGCCCAGACCTACAGCACCCGATGATACCATGATTATCTCACGGCCCGAGTTGTGGAGGTCGGAAATCACACGTACAAGATTTGTCATACGGCGGATATTCAGCTTGCCTGTCTTATGGGCAAGGGTAGAAGTACCCAGCTTGATGACGATACGCTGTTTTTCGGAAATATTTCTCATAAATATCTTCTTTCAGTTAACTTTATTCTTTGGAGCACCGCTCTGCCATGCTCTTATATTGTCACATACGATATCCACAAGGCGCTGTCTTGTTTCAAGGGGCGCCCATGCTGTGTGGGGAGTGATGATACAGTTCTGTAAACCCTTCAGCGGTGTATCGGGTGACATTGGCTCCTTTTCCAGCACATCAAGATAAGCGGCTGCGATAGTGCCGTTTTTCAGGGCTTCTGCCAGTTCTGCTTCATTGACTACTCCGCCTCTTGCCGTATTTATCAGCATTGCGGAGGGCTTCATATGTGAAAGCAGCTCCTTGTTTATGATGCCTGCTGTCTTGTCGGTGAGAGGACAGTGGAAGGTGAGAACGTCCGCTTTTTCTGCGGCGCTCATCATATCCGTGACCTCGTAAGGGCAGTCAGCCGGCTTTGTGCGTGTGCTGATTACGATATCCATACCGAAAGCACGGCCTATCTCAGCGACTTTTCTGCCGATAGAGCCATAGCCTACGATGGAAAGCGTCTTTCCTGCCAGTTCGGACGTAGGAACGGGGAAATAGGAGAATGCAGGAGAGCGCTCCCACTCGCCGTTTCTGACGGCTTTATCGTATTCCCTTATCCTGCTGAAATGGTCAAGGATGTATGCGAATGTCTGCTGTGCTACGGCGTTTGTGGAATACTGTCCCGCATTGCAGACGGTAATGCCTTTTTCTGCGGCATATTCAATATCCACGTTATTGAAGCCTGTAGCGAATAGACCGATGTATTTTATATCCGGGCAGGCGTCCATTACTTCACGGGTAATGAGCACCTTGTTGCAGAGAACTATCTCCGCATCGCCTATATTAGCGGCAGTCTCCCCGGGAGAAGTAAGAGAGAAGACCCTCACATCGCCCAGTTCCTCAAGCTGAGAAACAGGGATATCGCCGCTGTTATTGACGGTATACCAGTCGAGAACAGCGATCTTCAAGGCTTATTCCTCCGTCTTCTCGGCTTTCTCGGCTTTCTCAGCAGCTTCGGATGCTGTTTCTTTATTCTTCGGCTTGCAGATAATGTTTGTTATCAGAGCAAGAAGCAGTATAATAAGCTCGAGGATGCCGATACCGTAGTACATATTCCTGTTGCCGTCTGCCAGCCATAAGAGCAGAGAAAGCGGGATGCCTACAGCTAACAGAAGCTGATACGGCTTTCTGAAGCGGAAAAAGCTTACGATAAAGAATATAAAACTGATAACGGCAAAAACCAGATGGAAAGGGAACGGGAACGCAAAAAGCGTAGGTGATTCCGTTTCAGTAATTAATGCCGCTGTTGTGAGAAAATCGGTAAATATCATATTATCTCCTTATTTCTTTGCGGAGCTGTGGCTCCTTACTTGTTTTTTCAGCAGAGCGTCATGTGATACATTATGTATAATACAGCGCCTCCTGAAAAGTATGCTCTTTACAGTATAGCATAATTCCTTGAAAAATTCAACCGATTTTTTAAATTTAAAGGAATAAATTTTGAAAATGTCCTCTGATGCGCCGGCAGTTGATGCAAAAAACCGCAATATTTGAAAAAATAGCATTTTTTGTCATGTAAAAAGTACTATTATTCATTGATTTTTAATGAAAGATATTATATAATGTGTATCAGAGGCGATGAGTTGTTACCGTCGCTGTTACATAAATGCTTATCAGTTTTCGCTTTTTTGGCGTTTCATTTTATATTATCGGAATTATTCAATCTTTCGGAGGGATATTAATGTTTGGAAAAAAACGGAAAGCTGCTGCAGTGTTCACGAGCATGGCCGCCATGCTCGCTGCTGTGGCAGGCACGCTTCCCCAGCCACGGGCACTTACAGCTGAAGCCGCTTCAAATGTAGTGGCTTTCCCGGGCGCAGTCGGCGGAGGAAAGTACGCAACAGGCGGACGTGGAGGCGAGGTCTACCACGTTACCAACCTCAATGACAGCGGTGAAGGCTCTTTCCGTGACGCTGTCAGCAAATCAAACCGCATAGTCGTTTTCGACGTAAGCGGCACCATCGAGCTCAAAGGCAACATCCTCTGTTCAAGCAATGTTACTATTGCTGGACAGACTGCTCCGGGCGGCTCGGGAATCACACTTAAAAACTACAAAATGGGTATGTCGGGGGATAATATCATCTGCCGCTATATCAGTTCACGCCCCGGTCCCGATGCCGCAACTTCTTCGGGAAATGACGCATGGGGCGGCGCAAAAGGCTCCAACTCCATCATAGACCACTGCTCGATGGGCTGGACTACCGATGAACAATGGGGTCTCTATTCTAATAATGTGAATTATACCGTTCAGTATTCCGTGCTGGGCCCTGCTGATTCATGGGGCGGTCATAAGAAAGGTCTTCACGGCTTCGGCATTATGCTTGGCAAGGGCGACCTCACTTTCGACCATAACCTCATCATCCACAACGTTTCACGTAATTTCCGTGGAAAGGTGCCTGACCAGTATGTGGCAGACTTCACCAACAACATCATCTACGACTGGGGCTACCAGACAACTTACGGCACTATCGGCCATCTCAACTATGTCAACAACACGCTGAAAGCCGGAAATTCCACCACAGGCGGTTATCACTGGATGAACGTTGACAGCACCACAAAGCCGGAGAATTTCAAGGTGTACTGCTCAGGCAACCGCATGATAAACAAGGACGGCACAATAAACGGTATCACCAATAACAACTGGGACGGAGTTACTGTCAAAAGCGGTATAGGCATCACAAAGGATAACCTTTACAGCGCTTCTGCATTCCCGATAAATATCAGCGGTGAGAACGTTTCAACTGCAACTACCTGTGAAAGTGCCGAGGCTTCATACGACCATGTTGTCAGCTTCGCTGGCAACGGAATATCGTCTGAAAAGCGTACCGCCATCGACAGACAGTGCGCAGAGGAAACAAGGACAGGAACAGGTCAGTGCAGCGGTACAGCGGCATTTGACAGCTCCGAGGAGAAACTCACCAAGTACAATATCAAGTGCGGCGTGACTTATACCTATCCGTCAGCCGTTCTGAAAAAGGAAATAACCGACAATGACAACGACGGCATGGACGACGGCTGGGAACTGGCAAGAGGCCTTGATCCCAATGATCCGAAGGATACAAACGGCGACTACTGCGGTCAGGGCTATACCAATATCGAATACTACATCAACGACCTGACTGTTGATTCCTTCCCTGAGGGAGTTGTAAAACTTTCACCCGAAAAATCGGCTCCTGTACAAACTACCCTGCCTGTAACGACTACACAGGAAAAGTCTGCTGAGACAACTGTTCCGGTTACAACAACAGTTCCTGTTACGCCGCCTTCTCTCAACGGAACCTTATTCAGAGATGTCACTGTTAACGACAGCGCTTTCCCTGACCGCTGGACGATCGGCACCGATGCTCAGGTGGGATCGAAATTCTTCTGCGACCGTGACTTTACCTTTGCACAGCTTCAGTCAAACCTCGCAGGCGCTGAGATACTTATGACTGCCTGTGACGCAAAGGGCGCTGCAGGCGATGTGGCTTCATTTACAGCAGGTGCGGATATGTCCCTTTATGTCGGACTTGACAGCCGTGTGGAGAATGTCCCCGAATGGCTTGGTGACTATGTACTCATGCGCACGCTCTGTACATCCGATAATGACGTTACTTTCAAAATGTACAAGAAGGACGTTAAGGCAGGGGAGAAGATAACTCTCGGCGGAAACGGTCAGTCTTATATGTGCGTGAATTATGTAGTCCTTGGCGTACCGTCAGCAGCCGTTCCGGAAGTCATCGAAGGCGATATCAATTCCGACAGCGAAACAGGTGCAGCTGACCTTGTGATAATGGAGAAATTTCTCCTCGGCGCCGGAACTATGACAGCAGAACAGTGCGAAAGAGCTGATCTCATCAAAGATGGCGTCATAGATATCTACGACCTTATAAAACTGAGAAAAATAATTCTCGCAAAAAAATAACGGCGGTACTTAACCGTGGTACTCATACGGCAACTTTATATGTATTTATCGGGGGAAAACCTTTCTGAGGAAAGGTTCTTCCCCCGTACCCCCTTTCCAAAGACTTTTAATAGAATTTTGCCCCATAGAGGGCGCTCCACGTAAGATGTGAAAAACAGTAGTTTTACTGGGAGCGCCCTCTATGGGGCAAAATTAATACTGAAAGTTTTAGGAAGGGAGTTTGAGGGAGAACCCTTTTTCAAAAGGGTTTCCCTCAATAGACACGCATAAAGTTGCTGTAAGAGTACCACGGTTATGCGGCGCTTTATATGTATGATATTTTATTGCACGGGCAGTTCGATGGTGAAAGTGGTTCCACGGTCGGGAGTGCTTTCCACTCTGATATTTCCGCCCATGCGCATTACGGAGTGCTTGACGATGGAAAGTCCGAGGCCTGTGCCTTTTATCTTGCCTGAGCGGCTTTTATCTCCACGGTAGAAGCGCTCGAAGATACGCTCCTGCTGTTCGTGAGGAATGCCGATACCCGTATCTTTCACGGTGATAAGGACGTGCTTTTTCTTTTCCGAGATGATAACTTCAAGGCTGCCGCCCTGTTTATTGTACTTTATGCCGTTGTCGCAGATGTTGTAGAGGGTTTCGCTGAGAAGCAGACGCTCACATTTAATGCTGATATTTTCGCCTGTTACTGATGTGGAAACTCCTTTTTCAGCTGCCGCTAGTTCCAGACGTGAGAGTATCTCCTCAACGAATGGGATAAGCTCAACGGTTTCTTTTTCTCCGATGACAGTACCCTCATCAAGCTTGGAAAGCGCAATTGTATCCGTGACGAGGGATATGAGCCTTTCCGCCTCGCTTCGGATATTTTCACCGAAGCCTGCAACATCTTCGGCTTTGACGATGCCGCCTGCAAGCATATCGGATATTCCGTAGATAGTGGTAAGAGGAGTTTTCAGCTCGTGTGAAACGTTGGCTGTGAATTCACGGCGCATAGTTTCCAGCTTCTGCTTTTCGGTGATATCCATTATGAATACCGCCACGCCGCAGACCATTTCCATGCTTCTTGCAGGGCTGGCGATTATTTCACGGTCGCCGTTGCCTGTGTGGATGATGCATTCCGAGCGCCGTCCGCCCAGAGCGTCAAGGAGGCATCTTCTGAATCCCTCGGAGTTGTTGAGAGCGTAGATGCTGTGTCCCGTGCGGAATGAAGACGAGCCGAGAAGCCCGGCCGCTGCTGTATTCTGAGCCACCACATTCAGCTTCTGGTCGGCTATAATTATGCCTTCGCTCATGCTTCCCATGATAAGTTCAAACTGGTCCTGATTGGTGCGGAGTTCATCCATCTGCCTTCCTACACGGGCATTCTGCACTCTGAGCTTGTTGAGCAGAGGTTCCAGCTCACGGTAGCAGGCGGCGGTATTCGGCGATTCTAAGTCGATATCGTTGATAGGACGGACAATGCTCCTTGAGATAAGAACAGCCGAAGCCGCCGAGATAAGCGCTGCGGCAACAAGTATGATTATGATAGGGCCGAGCATATTCATCATCTGAGCCAGTATCGAGCGGTGGATCCCCGAAACTCTTATGACGCTTCCGTCCGAAAGGCGGAGCGCATAGTTGATGGTTGTATGCATTATTGTATCGGAGTAGCGGGCTGATATTCCCTCGCCGTTTTTTACGGCATCCTTTACCTCTTTTCTGTCGGAATGGTCATCAAGGGTCTCAGGGTCTTCAATAGAGTCGAAAATGACTTTGCCACTGTCGGATATCCATGTGACACGGATTATATCCTCGAATTGTGTGATATCCAGATAGCGTCCGCCGTTCAGTTCCAGGGCAGATGCGATGATCTCCGCATCCTGTTTCAGCCCATCGGCAGTCTTTTCACGGAAATAGCTGTTCATCAGCATGGTTACGAGAGTTATGGTTATGAGCACAGCGGCGCCTGAGACGAGCATGATGCTCTTCATTATTTTATTGGTCATTGGATGTATCCCCCTGCCTTATAGCCTACGCCCCTGATGGTCTGTATCACATCTCCGCAAACTCTCAGCTTTGAGCGGAGAGTACGGATGTGTACGTCCACGGTACGGCTCTCGCCCGAAAAATCGTATCCCCATATCTTCTTCAGCAGTTCGTCACGGGATATGACAGTGCCCTTGTGACGCATGAGATAGAGGAGCATATCGTATTCTTTCAGCGTCAGCACCACAGGTTCGCCTGCCGCAAAGACTTCATGCTTTACGGGATAGATGCATAGTTCGCCTGCGGTAAGCTTTTCGGAAGAACCGCTTCGTCTGAGGAGAGCCTTTATTCGTGAGATAAGCTCCATAGTGCCGAAGGGCTTTGCTATGTAGTCATCGGCACCTCCGTCCAGACCTTCCACCTTGTCGGCTTCGCTGTCAAGAGCGGTCAGCATGATAACGGGAAGCTCCGCAGTTTCGGGAGAATTTCTCAGCTTTTTCAGCACCGTCATGCCGTCCTCTTCGGGGAGCATCCTGTCCAGCAGTACCAGTTCGGGAAGAGCCACTCCTAAAGCTGAGTAGAATTCCGAGGGAGTCTCGAATCCTTTCGCTTCAAATCCCGAATTGTTCAGTGCATAAAGGACGAAATTGCGTATGCCGCCGTCGTCCTCCAGCAGATATATCATATCATCACCACCTCATTAAATGTAAGCCTGCTTCTTCAGCAAAGCAGTAATTGTTCTGCCTACGATTGCGCAGTAGTTTATGTCAGTTACCGCCCATTTCTTGAATCTGCCGATATAGCAGAATGAGATAACGCCCTTGACCATGTTGTTTTCGGTCATGAGATATTGTACAGCGCCGCCGATATTCTGTTCCATCAGCTTAGCGAATGCGTTGTCGTCACGGCCTTCAAGCTCGTTGACGTTGTCGATGACGAATACTCCGTCACCTGAGAAACGGTCGGTATAATTATTCTCGAAAAGGTAGGAAGCGTCCTTGCAGGGAGCGTTTCCGCAGCTGAGAATGAGGCCCATATCAGCGCCTGCAAATACGCATATATCGTCGATATCGAAGCCGACTCGCAGCTGTTCCAGAAGCACGGAAAGGTCGGGGATGCGTCCCATTACCAGATTCTCTGCAAGCTGACCGATGAAGTCAAGCTTTTCGGAGGATTCGCCACGGTTGCTGAGGAATGCCGAGCGGCTTCCCATATCTTTTGCAACAGCGCCGTGCTTGCAGATATCGTAGATAACATAGCGGTTCTGACCTTTTTCCTGAGCGATGCCGAGAGCTTTTTCCGCCTGCATGAAAAGCTCCTCATAGTCTGAGCTGTCATCGGGATAGCCTGCGATGCCCATAGAACAGGTGATGCGCAGTTCGTTCTCCCTGTCGGCAAAGGCAAATTCGGTATTGCTTCTGATGGCACGGAGTATGCCTCTCAGTTCCTCCTCGTCACGGATATCCTCAAGGACGATGAGATAGCCCTCAGCGCTTATTCTTCCTGCAAAGCCGTGTTCGCCTATCTCACGCTTGATTATCTGAGCCACACGGTAAATGATCTCATCGCCGAAGGAATGTCCCAGACTTCCAGTCATTCCGCTGAAATTGTCGATATAGAGAAGCACCAGCTTTACAGTATATGCAGGTTTTGCCGATATCATTTCCTCTGCGTAGGAAGTGACGGCACGTTTGTTGAGAAGCCCCGAAAGTGAGTCACGGTTAGCCTCCAGCGCCATGTTGATATCCTTGCCTCTGTGCTGAGAGCTGATAGCCGAGATAACGCCTATAACTTTGCGGCTGTCAGGGGAATCGTAACGGGTTATGCCTCTGAAAAGGTACATCTCCTTTATTCTTCCCTCGTTCAGCAGTGACGACTCAAATTCATGGTCGAAGCGGTAAGTGCCGTTTCTGATGTCGTCGCAGAGGCTGCTGAATGGTTCAAGGTAGCGTGAAAGTACGTAGCCTTTGTCAATGGCGTTTTTTTGCCATGCGTCAAGTTCTTCGTCCACCAGCACCACTTCACGGCACAGGTCGAACATGAATATCTTAATGTGTTTTGTGCCGAAGCTGTACTCAAAGGCAAGGTCGCCGCTTAAACCGAGAAAGCTGCGGTAATCGGAAAGTCTGCGCTGTCTGAGGTAGCCCTGAGCTTCGAGGGACATGATATCGCTGAATCTGATGCTGAAAACAGGGGAGTCGCCGGTTATTTCCAGAAGGCTGACAGAGGCGAGCACCCATCTGAGCATACCGCTGACACCTTTCATGCGGATGACGGTGCAGGCGTTGCCGTCGTTTTCGGCTTCTTTCAGGCACTGTTCTATATGCGGGAAGTCGGCATCATCTATGGTTCGTCTTATGGAATATGTAACATCGTTGCCGAAATAGCTGAAAAAGGCTTCGTCTGCCCGCTGAGTATGGAAACTTCCGTCAACG
>Ga0116149_1004582_pt1 | contig 13476 bp, 13 predicted proteins | sample AD_UKC057_MetaG_FD_89787 | JGI IMG/M metagenome (GOLD analysis project Ga0116149, IMG submission 89787) | Active sludge microbial communities of municipal wastewater-treating anaerobic digesters from USA - AD_UKC057_MetaG | ecosystem: Engineered > Bioreactor > Anaerobic > Digestate | place: USA...
GCAGTTACTCGGCCGCTCCGACTTGCGCCTGCACCGCTTGGCCGCCCCCGCCGCCAAGCCCAAGCCTAGAAAACCGTGAGGAGCTTTTTCAGCGGAATCAACTATTTAGATGCGACCCCATTGCCGGTTAGGAATCGCGGACGGTCGCCTGCAGGTCCCGCACCAATCGCTCCACGATCTTCTCTTGCGCGGCATTGACCTCGGCATCGGTCAAGGTGCGCGCCGCACTGCGGTAGGTGAACGCATACGCGAGACTCTTCTGGCCGGACGCGATCTTTTTGCCTTGATAGACATCGAACAGCTCGACCGACTCGAGGTTCTGGGCTTTGGCCTGCTTGACAGCCGCAAGCACCGCGTCGTGTGTGACGCTCTGGGACACCACGATCGCCAGGTCGCGCCGGATGGCCGGATAGGCCGGCAACGCCTTGAAGCCCTTGCCGGTGTTGCGCCGCAGCAGCAATTGCGCGAGATCGAGCTCGGCCAGGAACACTGGATCGCGCAGGTCATAGCGCCTGGCCAGGGCCGGAGCGAGCTGCCCCAGGACGCCGAGAGGCAGCTTGCCCCCGAGCAGGATGGCGGCGGACTCGACGAAGAGCGGGAGAGGCTCGATCGTGCGGGCGTAACTGACACCGCGCAGCCCATACTGCTCGAGGAATTCCTCGACCAATCCCTTGAGGTCCGAGACATCGAATCTGGCATCCCGATCCGCGCCGCTCCAAAAGGTGGGCTGACGGCGTCCGGTCAGCGCCAGGCCGATCCGCCTCTGCTCGCCGACGCCGTCGTCGGAGTGCAGAAAGACGCGGCCCACTTCGAAGAGGGCGACATCCTGGTTCTGGCGGCTGAGATTGTGCTTCAGGGACTCGAGGAGCCCAGGCAACAGGCTTGGGCGCAGGACATTCATGTCGCTGCTGAGCGGATTGGCCAGCGCCACTGCCCCCGGAGGCCCTCCGGCATCGCCGCCTGGCGAGCCCGCCTGCAACAGAGCGGCGGCGGAATCCGCGATGAGCGTCTGCCCTTGTGCCTCGTGGAGACCCAGGCCGCTGAGAAGCTGCCGCGCCTGGGCAAGCTGGTCGTGGATCGGATCGTATTCGCTGGCGCCGCGGGCGCCTCGAGGGAGCACGGCGGGGATCTTGTCGACGCCATGGAGCCGACAGACCTCCTCGATGAGATCCGCTTCACGTTTGAGGTCGGGGCGGAACGTCGGAATGGCAAAGGTGACCGGCTGGGTCGCATCGGAGTCGCCTACCGGCCGGGGTTTGCGTCCGACAACCTTGAGCCCGAGCTGGCCGAGATAATACTCGATGTCCGCCGCGAGGATCTCGATGCCGAGCAGTTCGTTCACCTTGTGGTGCCGCAATGTGATCTGCCGCGGCTCCACCGGACGAGGGTAGGCGTCGACAACCCCGGCGGCCAGGCGGCCGCCGCCAGCCTCGAGTATCAACTGCGCGCAGCGCTGACTGGCCCAATCCGTCATGGCCGCGTCCACCCCCCGCTCGAAGCGGTACGAAGCGTCGGTCCGCAATCCCAGGGCCTTCGAGGTGCGCCGGATGTTGGTTGGCTTGAAGCAGGCGCTCTCGATCAGCACGTCGACCGTCTGCTCGTTGATCTCCGAGTTTTGTCCTCCCATGACCCCCGCCAGTGCGATGCCTTTCTCAGCATCGGCGATGAGCAGCATCTCCTCGGTCAGACAATGATTCTGACCGTCCAGAGTGACAAAGGCCTCGCCGGCCCGGGCCCGGCGGACAACGATCGTGGGAACCGCGCCCGGCGCGCCCGAGCCCGATCCGGACTCGGCGGAGGCCGCGGGAGCGCGGGCGATGAGGTGGTAGTCGAAGGCATGGAGCGGCTGCCCGATTTCGAGCATCACGAAGTTCGTGGCATCGACCACGTTGTTGATGCTTCGCAAACCCACACGCTCGAGAAGAGCCCGCATCCAGTCCGGACTGGGTCCGACTTTCACTCCCCGGAGCACGCGGGCGGTGTAGCGCGGGCAAAGGTCGGGATCTTCAATGCGCACGGCCACCAGGTCGGAGGCCCGCGCGGCATCGGGTGGCGGGGAGGGCAGCGTCAGCGCCGGCAGGCGCAAGGGATGGCCGGTAAGCGCGGCGATTTCGCGCGCGATGCCGACGACGCTGTTGAGATCGGGGCGGTTGGGTGTGACTTCCAGGTCATAGACCACGTCGCCCGCGGTGCGGCCCAGGTAGGCGGCAAACGGCTGCCCGACGGGGGCATCCGCCCGCAGGATCATCAGTCCTTCCGCATCCTCGGCCAGCCCGAGCTCTTTGGGGGAGCAGAGCATGCCGTGTGACTCGACGCCCCGGATTTTGCCGATCTTGATCGTGAACGGGGGCTCGCCGGGCCTGGCAGGCAGGGAATGACCCGGCAGGATCAGGGGCACCTTGTCACCAGCCTGGAAATTCTGGGCGCCGCAGACAATTTGGCGTTCCCCTTGTCCGTCGAGCACGCGACAGAGCGAGAGCTTGTCGGCATTGGGGTGTTTGTCCCGGGTGAGCACCTGGGCCACGACGATGCCCTCGAACTCGCCGGCCAGCCGATTGACCCCTTCCACTTCGAGTCCGAGCATGGTCAATCGCTCCGCCAGTTCGTCCGGAGACCAATCGAAATCGACGTATCCCTTCAGCCAATTGAGAGTCACATTCATGGCGCATGAGGCCCGCGGCGCCTGCGCCGGGCCCTCTGGACGCGGGAGATTAGGGAGAGCCGCCCGCTGGCGCAATCGAGTTCTCGCGCACCGCCCGCGTTCGGAGATCGCGTGTTTTGAAGATTGCCGACCCCGCCTCCGTCTCGGTAGAAGAAGGCGATGTTACCCGACCTGCTCAGTCATGGCGGTTCGATGATGTGGCTCCTCCTGGTTGCCGGGGCCGTTGCCGTCGCCGTGTTCATCGAGCGTTTGCTCCACTATCATCGCGAGCAGATCAACACCCTCGACTTCATCAACGGCGTGCGCAACGTCCTCAAGCGCGATAACGTCGTCGAGGCCATCTCGATCTGCGACGCCACCCCGGGCCCCGTGGCGCGGCTGGTCAAGACGGCCATTCTCAATCGGGAACGCGGCAGGGAAGGCGTGCGCGAGGCGCTCGAGGACGCGGGATTGGTCGAGGTGCCTCGGCTCGAGGAGAAGCTGGCTCTCCTGGCGACAATCGGACAGATCGCCCCGATCATGGGCTTGCTCGGCACGGTTCTCGGGTTCATCGAGGTCTTCCGCGTCCTCCAGACCCAGGGTTTGTCCGCGCCGGCCACACTACTGGCCGAAGGGGTCTGGCAGGCGCTTGTCTGCACCGGGGCGGGGCTGGCGGTGGCCATCCCCTGCTACGCCGGCTACAACTACCTCGTCAGCCGCGTCAACGAAATCGTCGTCGACATGGAGAAAGCGTCATCCGAGATTGTCAGCCTCCTGACCGATCTTCAGAAGCTCTGAACGCCCGCCTGCGGCACGCCGCGCATCGAGCCGTGCCTGCCGCCCCTCGCCCATGAGATACCAACGCAACCTCAAGCCTTTTACTGGACGTCTGGACGTTGCGCCGATCGCGGGTGTGCTCTTCATTCTGGTGCTCTTCCTGTTGCTGCAGACCTCGCTCGCGCCGGGGCCGGGATTGCGAATCCAGCTCCCCTCAGTGGCGCTCGAGGATGAGCCGGCCCCGCGGGGGCCGGTGCTTGTCGTGACCGTCGACCAGCACGAGTTGGTCTATTTCGAGCACCAGGTGATTGGGGACGAGGAGTTGCGAGCGCGCCTCGCGGCGAAATCCGAGCAGAGCCGGCACCCCCTCTCCCTGCTCGTTCAAGCTGACGCCTCGGTCAAGCACGAGGCCATCGTACGCCTGGCAGCCCTGGCCCGACAGGCGGGGATTCGCGACATCGTCATCGGCACTCGCCCCCCTCTGTTCCCTCTCGAGGCCGACCGTCCCCCGGGCAATCCATGAATTCCCGGGCGCCGCATGGATTCGAGCGGTGGGATCGCGCCCGTTGGTGGGGCTTGGTCGCCGGCGTCTTCCTGCTGCAAGTGATCATCATCCTGGTGCTCTCTCCCCGCCCCCCAGTGTCCGCTACGCCCGCACACCGACCCGCCCGGCTCAGTCTCATCACCCAACCCGTCTCCGGGTCGCAGGTCGAATCCAGGGTGTGGCTGAACGATCCGGCGGAAATCGCCCTTGTGAGCGCCCGGGGCTTCTCGGGGCCCGTCTGGCTTCAACTGCCGCGCATGGAAACCGGCCTGCGGCACTGGGCCGAGCCTCCCCGCTGGTTGACTCAGGACGTGAGCCGCCTGGCCACCCTCCCACCCCTCCCGGAAACTCAACTCGCTCGATTTCCCCTGCCGCCCGCCCCCGCGGCAACGCCGTTTCTCGGCGCCACCGCGGCCTCGTCATCGTCCGCCCCGCCTCAGTCGACCGTTCGCGTTGAGGGCGACCTGGCCAAGCGCCGGAGACTCGACAATCCCGAGTTGCCAAGCTGGCCCTACAACGACGTTCTGGCCGCAACGAGTGTGCAACTGGTGGTCGATCGCCACGGCAGCGTCCTTGCGGCCAATCTCCTGACCCGCAGCGGGCTCCCGGCCGCCGACCAACGCGCGCTGGAGTTGGCGCGTGCCGCCCAATTCGAGCTGGCCAACCCGGCATCCGGCGCCTCGTCCCTGACCTGGGGACAGATGGTGTTTCAATGGCAGGCGGTTCCGCCCGGCACCCACGCCCCATGACAGTCGACCACCTGCTCCTGACCTACGTCGTTGTCCTCCTGGCCGGAGTGTCCGCCATCGCCGTTTATTACGAGCTGCGGCGACGCAGCTTCGGCCCCACCGCCACTGAAGATCACATCTTCCGCTGCGGCCGTTGCGGCTATGTCTACACCGACGACCCGGATGTCGACCTCTCCCGCTGTCCCCAGTGCGGTCAGATGAACGAGATCTTCGAGTTCTAACGCCAACAGTAGCGCGTCGCACCGGCGGTTCGTGCCAGCGAGCGGGCCAGGGCCAGTGCCTCGGCACGGGGGAGGTTGGCGATTCCGGGGGCCCCGCCGGTGTGCGACTGGCCGGCGGTGTCGAGGTGCAGGGTGACGACGCCGTGCCGCCGGTCAAAGGGCGTTTCGCGGATCTCCACGGTCTGGGCATTTCGCAGGGGCAAGATGTGCCAGGCGCGGCCAAGCCAGCCGCGGCGGGTCTGGAAATAGAAGCGGCCCGACGCGTATCCGAGGTGGCGATAGCTGATCACATTCAGCCAGTAGACGGCGGGCAGCAGAAACAGCGGCCAGATGTCGAACCAGCGCGGCGCGCGCAACAACGCTTCCACGGCGAAGAGCCCGCCTGCAAGGAACACGAGCGCAATCGAACCTTTGAGGAAGCCGCGCCGGATCGCGCGACGCGACACCTGCCGCCACGGCGCCGCGTCGCCCTCGAGTCCGGGCAGCAATTGGGGCAGGAGCGCGGGCAACTCGTCGCGCCGCACGATCGGCAACAGGACATCGCGGCCTGACTTCCGCTCCTCCTCATCCGAGGCGCCGGATGCGGTGTCGACGCGGATTGTGGCGAGGCGGAGCCAGCGCCGCAGCAGGCCTTCCTCGACCTTGAGCAACTGGATCCTGCGTCGCGGCAGGTTGCTCGAACGCTGCCGCAGGAGCCCGTACCTCCGCTGCAAGTCCTCCCCCCGCCGGGCCAGCGTGAATCGGTGGAAAAGGACAATCGAGCCCACGACCGAGATGCCAACGCTGACAAGCACGCCCGCCACAGCGAGAAGCCCCAGCGGGATCCAGAGCGATTCACCGTAGCGCGCGCTCAAGCGCGCCACCATCTCGCCTCCCTCCCGAAGCCACTGCTCGTAACGCTCGCGCGGCACGAGATCATCGACAAAACCCAATCCGACAGCGAAGAGGACGAGCACGGAGGCCATCCGATTCGACGTCAAACCCTCGAGCACCAGTTCGCGCAGACCAATCGTGCGGATGATCTCGGCCGCCGCCATTGGCTCCCCGCCTCGGGTGGCGGCGGGCGTGGCGCCTGCCCCCGCCGGAAGAGACTCGAAGACCGCCTGGCGCAGACGCTCGGCCTCGGCGCGCGACAGCACAGAGAGCGACGCCTCCGGGCCTTTGCCGGCCCCGGTTTCGACCTGGGCCTCGACAACCCCAAAGAGGCGATGCAACACGCCTTGCTCGATTCGGATATCCTGCACGCGCGCCAGCGGAATATGCCGCTCGTGCCGGGCGATGATTCCGTGCTTCGTGATCAACTCGCCCTGGTCCAACCGGTATCGGAAGGTCAGATAACGCACGACGGCCGAATAAACCGGGAGCGCCAGAAACACCCAGAACAACGGGTGCATCGCCCCATCCCCGCGGCCAAAGATGCCCACGGCGATGATGGGCACAAGAAACGACTTGAGGGAATCGAGCGCCGCGAACACCAGAGTCAGCGGATGGAGCCGTCCCCGGAAGGGCGCCCCCGCCGCCCCCGCCGCCTGCGACGGGTTGGCGTCCAATCCCCCCGAAGTTGGCGGTTCAGACGGCATCGTCTCCCCCCACGGCGACGAGGTGGTCGCGGAGTTGCCGGGCGCGGCTGGCTTCGAGCCCCGGCAGCACGATGATTGCATTCTGCGTCCCGGCAGTGTGGAACACGAGCGAGGCCAAACCCAATCCGCGCTCGATCGGTCCGGCATCGAGATCCACATGCTGCAATCGCGACAGCGGCAACAAGGTGAGCGACCGGAACCAGATGCCTTGCCTGATCTCGAGCACCTTCTCGTCCAGCCGGTACCCCCAGGCCCGGTACGCGCGCCGGGGATGCCAGCACACCCTGATCCCCAGCAAGCCCATGATCACCAGCCAGCCCACCAGAGGCCACAGCCAGCGTCCGCTGCGAACACCGAGCATGAACAACGGGATGAGCAGGACACCCCCAAACACGGCCGCAAAGATCAACTGGTGCAACCGCCAGAGTCTGACAACGCGCGGATCGAGCGATTGGAACTCCTCGGCACCGGCCTCGATGGTCGGGGTGAGCGTCTGATCTGGCGCCTCGATCGTTGCGGACAACTCGGAGGGCTCTGCCCCCGGCATCGCTTCATCAGCCATGCGCCCAGAGTCGCGGAGCGGCCCCGGAACGTCAATCCGCGGTTGCGCTCCGTGAAGCGCCCGGTGTCGGGGCAGCCTCGCGTCGAGACAATGTGCCGGGCAAAAGCCCGGCGATGCGGCGATGGGCGCTGCTGAAGGGCAGATGACGGATCTGGGTCAGCGACCGCCACTGGCCCGCCCATGCGCGCGGAGGGCTGCCGGACCGCGCGCGGTAGATCTCGAGCCGGATCCGGGAGCGGGTAATTGTGTGGTTGATTTCACCCAATCGTTCGAGCTGGTCGGGCCGCAGTCCGGCGAACACCTTCAGAGCCGAAAGCACGCCTTGTCCGCGCCGGACCTCGATCTGCGGGAACTCCCACAAACGGGCGTTGACTGCGCCCTCGGGGCGGCGGCGGACATACCAGAGAGTGTTCCTGTTGAAGATGACGGCGGCGCAGTGGACATCGACGAGGCGAGGACGGACCGGGCGGCGGGGGATCTCCGCGGTGGAGCCGTCGCGCCGGGCGATGCACGTGCGGCGGAGCGGGCAAACAGGGCATCGGGGGGTGCGCGGAGTGCAGATCGTGGCGCCCAATTCCATCATCGCTTCGTTCAGTCGACCGCAGGCTCCGGGTGTCCGGAACCGGGCCGCGGCGGCCACCAGCTCCTGCGCCCATTGCCACAACCGGGCTCGGGCACTTGCCGACTCGACATCGTCGCGCAGGCCGCGCAGCCGAGCCAGGACACGGATGACATTTCCGTCCAGGACGGGTGTGGGTTCGTCGAATGCGATGCTGCAAATGGCGCCGGCGGTGTAGCGCCCGATGCCGGGCAACTCGAGCACCTCGGCAAAACGACGGGGAAAGAGCCCATCGGGACGCGCCGCCATGATCCGGGCCGCGCGCAGCAGGTTCTCCGCGCGACGGTAGTAACCGAGGCCTTCCCAGAGCCGGTAGACGCGTTGCGGCGAGGCGGCGGCCAAAGCGCCAATTGTCGGGACCTCGCGCATCCAGCGGGTGAAATGCGGAACCACAGCCGCGACGGTTGTCTGTTGCAGCATGACCTCCGCGATCCAGATGGCGTACGGATCCCGGGTGCGGCGCCAGGGCAAATCGCGCGCGGCGGTCGAGAACCAGCGCACCAGGGCGCGCGCAACGCGGGGCGTCCCAATGATCGGCGCGTTCACATCTCGAACTGGCTGATGCGTCGCAGGCTCAGGCGCAACGGGAGCCAACCGACGCCGGCCGACAGAAGGACGAACCCGGCCCAGCTCGGCATGAGGCCGGAGCCGCCGGGTTCTCCGTAGCGGGTCCAGGGCGAGCCCAGGGCCAGGAGAACGACGGAGGCGACAATGTAGAGGAAACTGACGACGAGGCAGAACGTGCCGCCGAAGCCGCTGACGATCTTGCTTGGGTTGTCTTCCTTGAAGTTGGGGTAGAGCGCGCCGAGGCCCACGGCGAGCCCGTTCAGCGTGAAGGTCATGACCGTGATCGCCACCGTGAGGTAGAGCGTGCGATCCCACGCCAGCATGAGCATGCGACAGGAGAGAATGATCAGGCCGGCGGTGAGCGCGAGGGACAGAGTGCTTGCCAGGGCGAACTTGGCCAGCACCAGGCGGCGCAGCCCCAGCGGCGCCATCCCGACGATCCAGAGGCGCTTGCCTTCGAGCGAGAACTGCGGATAGACGAAGCGGGTCGTGAGCGTTGCCAGGTTCAGCGCGCAGGCGCCGAGGTTGAGATAGGAGACCAGGAAGATCCAGAAGGGACTGGTCAATTGCTGGCTGAAATGCCGGAGGTTAAGGAAGTACACGCCCAGCAGCCCGAAGAGCACCAGAGTCTGGCCCCATTGGGTTGTGTCCCGCCAGAACAACCGCATGTCCTTCAAAAGCACAGCGCGCACGTCGACGGGGATCGGGCGCGCCCAAGCCAGGGCGCGTTCGAGCCAGCCGGTCGAGCGGGCGCGGCGGTCAAGTCGCTGCTGCCATGCCCGAAACCACGGCCAGCGATTCATGGCGCTGCCGCGGCTCTGAACCATCGAGACGGCGGCGTAGAACGCGTTGCCCATGCGCGTGAGCGCGAGGGTGCCAAAGAACAGCACGTGGCTCAGAAGAACCAGCGCGAAGAACAACGCGGCGCCCAGAGCCCCTTCAGCCCACTGTTGCACGCCGGCCGAGAGCCAGTAGCTGGGAAGCAAGGGGAAGAGCGCGAAATGGGTTCGCGACAGGAGGCGATCGAGGACCACCAGCACCCGCGTTTCGAGTTGCTCGTCCGTGATGGGATCGGTCTTGAGCCAGATTGCGGTCGCGGCCAGGAGGCCTGAAGCCACCAGCAGGGCGGCGACCTGGAAGGCCCGGCGATCGAGGAAGCGGGCGAGGTTCACGGCCAGCCAGGAACCGGCCACGGCGGGCAGCATGATGAAGAGGCCGAGGAACCCGAGCGTCGCCGCGTAGAAGTGCCACGGCACGCCCTGAGTCAGCCCGTACGCGGCCAGCATGGGCGCAATCAGAAACAGAAACGCCCACGACGCCAGGAGCGCGGACTCGATGAACTTCCAGCGGAAGATCGATTCCCAGGGGATCGGGAGGGGCAACAGGAACGACGTCTCCCGGTTGCGGAACAGGTTGGTGTAGCTGATGATCAGGTTGCTCAGCAGCAGCAGGCCGAACAAGAACGCGAACAGCAGGAAGAGCATCCGCTCGATCAGCACCGCGCCCAGCCCCGGAAAGGAGCCGGCGAACCGCAGCCCTCTGTAGAAAATCGCGAATGCCAGCGCCGCGTAGCCGCCGAGAAACAACACGATCAGGGCGGTCAGCAGACGCGATTGCTGTCGGATCGCGAGCAGGCGCCGCCAGGCCTGCCGCATGTTGACCCGAACCAGCAACGTCAACGGGCTCGGGGAGGCGGCACGGGACGCCGGGGCGCGGTTCGTGGACATCGGCCTGTTCATTCGCTCTGAGCAGCGGGTGCGGCGGAGGAGCTGGGGGGCTCCTCGCGCAGGTTGGCTTCCTGGCGCGTGAGCGTGAGGAAGGTCTGCTCGAGCGCCCCGGACGTGCCGCTCTGACGCCGCAGTTCGTCGCGCGTGCCGAGGGCGATCAGCCGGCCTTCATGCATGATGCCGATCCGATCCGCCATTTCCTCAGCCACGCTCAATTGATGGGTCGAGACGAACACGGTCATGCCGGCGAGCGCGCGCTCCTTGAGGATGTCCTTCAGCACCCGCGCGTGGTGCGGGTCCAGGCCCACCATGGGCTCATCGAGCACGACCACGTCCGGAGCGTGCAGCAGAGCCGAGACGATCACGATCCGCTGCCGGGTCCCATGCGAGAGGGCCTCGATCGGTTTGGCGAGGTAGGGTTCGAGATTGAAACGCGCGACGAGCTCGCGCGCGCCTGAGGCGATCCGCTCCTCCGACATCTGGAAAAGCTGGCCCGTGAAACGGATGAACTCCCAGGGCGTGAGCTTGTCGTAGAGAAATGGAAAGTCCGGCACATACGCGATCCTGCGACGCGCTTCGAGCGGCTGTTCCTGAACGTCATAGCCGGCGATGCGGGCCGCGCCCGAAGTCGGTTTCATCAGGCCGGCGAGGATCTTCACTGTCGTCGTCTTGCCGGCGGCGTTCGGGCCGAGCAACGCGAAGAACTGGCCCCGCGGCACCACCAGGTCCACCGCATTCACCGCGACCAGGTCGCCAAACCGTTTGACCAGATGGATCAGCTCGATCATCGGTTGTTCACAAGTCCATACACAAGTCCATACAACATGCGGGCTAGCCCGGATCGATCACAGGCTGCGCGCTATACCTGATCCGGGCTGGGCTGCAGTTGTCGGCTTCGCCCTGGTTGCAAGTCCATACAAAACGCGGGCTAGAGGGCGGCGATCGCTTCGTTGACCAGCACGATGTCGTCCGGCAACTCGACGCGGAGAATCTCGCCCACGCGGCTCACCACGACCGATGCGCGGTGCGTGTCGAGCAGCCGGGCCTCGATGCGGTAGGCGCGCACGCGCGAGTGGCCCAGCGCGAACCAGTCGCTCCGGGCCTCCCATACCAGCCCGCGCGCGAGGACGGCGGCATCCGGCACCTTGAGATCCCGCGTCACAGCGACCAGCCCGGCGATCGCGGGCGGCAGGCCGAGTTGCGCCATCAGTTTCTCGGGGCGGGCGAGATCGGCGAAGGCCACCGCCTGCTCCCACTCGCTCCCGCGCTCGCCAGTGCGCAGCACGAGCTGCTCGGTGTCCGCGTCCGCCTCGATCTCCCACGCGTTGGGCTTGAGATTCAGGCGGAGCCGGAACTTCCGCCACGCCTGGTCGACACCGAAGACCGCGTGCAGGGCAAACCGCAATCGCCTGGGCGATTCATCGAGGAGCAGATTGCCGTCCAGGTCGATCGTGTAGCCCGTGAATGCCCGGACACGGCCCTCGACCGCCTCCTGCTCGGCTTCCGTGCGCGCCATCGCGGTTTCGTCAATGGTCGCCACCCAACGGCAGAACCCGATCTTCTGTCCGCGATGAAATACCTGGAGTGCCGAGTCGTCCGGCGCCGTCAGGATCCGTTCCCAGACAGTGGCGATCGGGACGCGGCTGCCGCTGTTCTGGTGGCTGCTCATTTCCGAGCGCCAGAGCAGGACATTCATGATCACCCAAAACAGGATGACCAGGGGAAAGTACATCCGTTTGACCATGGGCGGCGCGGATTACGTTGCGGGGATGCGGATGACCTGCCCCACGTTCAGCCGGTTCGGATTCACGTTCGGATTGGCGGAGAGAAGCGTGCGGAGCGGAAGGCCATAGCGGCGAGCGATTGTGCTCATCGTCTCCCCCCGTCTGACGGTGTACTGGAGGTAGCTGCGTGGGGCCGGCACCGCCGGAGCGGATGAGGTCGACACCAAAGGCCTGCGCTCATCAGACGACGGATTGACCGCGGCATTGGGGCGGGGCGAGACCGGGGCAGACCGGGCCGGGTCCGGGCCGGACGCGGCGCGGTTGGACTGCTGCGTTTCCGACGGCGGATGCGGCTGGGCGGCGGCGATGAGCGCTCCGGAGGCCGCGGTGGTTGCCGGCAGGGCGGAGGCCGCGGAGGCGGCGGACGCGGTGCGCAACGCTTCTCTGAGCTGGGCGTTCTCGGCCCGAAGCTGCTGCACGTACATGTGCAGCGTCTGGTTGGTCACTCTGAGCTGGTTGAGTTCCTTGTCCGTGTCATGGACCCTCGAGACCATGCGGTCGAACTGCTGCTGGAAGGCGGGCAACTGGGGGCCCAGCGGCACGCTCTTGGCGATCTCGACCTGACAATCCCTGATCTTCTGCCGGGCCGTCTCGGCGTGGCGCCATCCCGGCTGCAGCTTGAGGAGTTTGTTGAAGTGGTAAATCGCCCCGGCCGGGTCCGACAAATGCTGGCAGAAGATCAAGCCCAGCTCCCAGTGGGCCAGGGCCAGCCGCGGATTCGCTTCGAGGGCCTTTTCGAGCGAGGCCACCGCACCCTGGAAGTTGTACGCCGATTTCTTGGCGCGGGCATCGAGAATCAAAGGATTCTTCTCTTCCGACTCCTGATCCGGCAAAGGGAGGCAGCCGCAGAGCCAACACGCGCCCAGCAGCAAGCAACAAAGACGAATCGCATCAAGATGCCTCACGGACCGAACCTTAACAGACAACCCGCGCGGTGCAATCCGCGAAACACAAATGCATCAACCCGTCAACCCGCCACGAGCCGACCACGTGGCGGCGCCTATTGCAGAGTGGCGAGGCAAGCCTTGATGGCTTCGAAGCTCGGCAGGTCCTTGGGAGTCGGCGTTTGCTCGCTGTAGCGAACCACGCCGGCCTTGTCGATCACGAACGCGGCGCGGGCGGCGGCCGAGCCGAGCCCGCCCAGGTCGGCCAGCAGGACGCCGTAGTCCGCGGCCACTTTCTTGTTGAGATCGCTGGCCAGGGTGACCCGGATCTTCTCCTTCTCGGCCCAGGCGGATTGAGCGAAGGGGCTGTCCACACTCACCGCAATCACATCGGCACCGAGCTGCGCATACGTGTTGAGGCCGGAGCTGATATCGCACATCTCCTGCGTGCAGACGCCGGTGAAGGCCAGAGGGAAGAAGAGAAGGACGGTGTTTTTCCGCCCGAAGTTGTCGCTCAGCTTCACATCCACGATCTCTTCAGCGGTTTTGGATTTGAGACAGAAGTCCGGTGCTTTGGAGCCGACAGCGATTGCCATACAATTGTGGTTTTCGGTTCGTTTTGGTTCTGTGGCAGGGCCACAACGCGACAGACGCAATGTATAGTGGCCCCTCCCGCCACTGTCAAATCGGCACGGGCTACCCTGATCCTCGCCTAATTTTCTGGAAAGGTGAAAAAAGTGTGTGTGGGCGCAGGTTTTCTGTTGACAATGAGCTATAGATATTCTATAGGTCATTCCGAATGGCTGCACGCTTGCCCCTCC
>Ga0116149_1004584_pt1 | contig 13467 bp, 5 predicted proteins | sample AD_UKC057_MetaG_FD_89787 | JGI IMG/M metagenome (GOLD analysis project Ga0116149, IMG submission 89787) | Active sludge microbial communities of municipal wastewater-treating anaerobic digesters from USA - AD_UKC057_MetaG | ecosystem: Engineered > Bioreactor > Anaerobic > Digestate | place: USA...
ACGCTTCGTGCACTCGCCGACCGCGCCGGATTTGAAGTCGTGGTCCTTTACACACGGGAAACTCATCTGGCTGACCGCGACCTGCGCACCCGCGTGTTTGCCCCGGCGTTCGGCTATCTCGAAGATCCTGCGACAGGCTCGGGCAACGCCGCCCTCGCGCACTGGCTCCGCAAACACGGCGCCTGGACGGGCGAAACGCTCGCCATCGAGCAGGGGCCGGACCGGGCCAATCCCAACCTCATCCAGCTCCGCGCCGACGCCCACAGCCGCCTGCACATCGGCGGACGCGCCGTCGCCCGCATCGAAGGCGAATACATCCTGCACGGCTGACCAGCCACGGGGCTGCCAAAACAAAAACGGCTGGCGCGAACAAGTCGCACCAGCCGCGAAAGAAACCGTCTGTTTCGAGAAGACGATCAAGCCTGAGCCGGCTTGCCTTGGAATTGAGCGTCACCGAAGCCGAGGATCGGGTAGAACACGAAGCCGAGCAGCGCCAGACCGATGCCGAAACCAGCGCTCTTGCCGAACACCTTGGCCAGCTCGATCGAGAGCAGGATCGCGATGATCACGTTGACGAACGGGATCAGGAACAGAACGACCCACCACGCCGGTTTGCCCACGATCTGCGTGAGAACGTAGATGTTATAGATCGGGATGATCGAAGCCCAGCCAGGCTGGCCGGCTTTGACGAAGACCTTCCAAATGCCCGCGATGCCCGATCCCACGAAAGTGACAAGTAATTTTTCGCCCAACACTCAGTAGGTTTGCCCACCAAAGCGGAATCCTTCGTGCCTCAATCGGTGCCCCCACCGACGGGCTCATTTTCCTCTGGGGGCGGGCACTAGGACCACCTCGACGGCGCGCCCGACAGGTTCGGGCCAGTTGCCCTCGAAGCTGCTCGCCACCGCAATGCGCCCGGCGCGCTGCGACACCTGAAACGTCGTCAACCGGTACATCCCGTGCTCATAACCGTAGCCGTCGCCGGCATCCTCGTACAACGTGCCACGCGCCTCGCCCTGGGCATCCAGGCAGACGATCAGCGTGACCTTGTCGAGCGGCCGCTCGTCCACGTACTGCACCACCGGACCAGTCGGCACCGCCGCCCCCGGACGCAGGTAAAGCTCCGGGAGATTCGGATCCTCGCCCGACTCGCCAGGCAGACGACACTTCACCCAACCGGCAGGATGCCGCGCCTCACGGTGGCGGCCGGGCGTGACCTGACACGAGACGAGCAGATCGCCGCCGAGCAAAAACGCACGGTCTTCAGCCCGCAGCGCCGGATCGCGCGGATCGGCGAAAAACACCGGACGCACCACCGGCATGCCGGTGACCGAGGCTTCACGAAACAGCGTGTAAAGGTACGGCATCAGGCGATAGCGGCGCTCGATCGCCGTACGGCAGGTGCGCTCGACCTCGGGGCCAAACGCCCACGGCTCCTTGTCGCCGTTGCCCTTGTTGGTGTGCGCACGGCTAAAGGGCAGCAATGCGCCCACGCCCATCCAGCGCGCAAAGTGCGTGCCGCGCTCGGCCGCCGTGGCGCCCGCCGGACCGTCCTCCGCGAAGCCACCGATGTCGGGGCCGGTGAATGGCTGGCCGGAGAGACCGAGGTTGAGCGCCATCGGGATCGACCAGCCGAGTTGCTCCCAGTTGGCGGTGTTGTCGCCGGTCCAGGTGGCGCCGTAGCGCTGGCCTCCGATAAAATTGGCACGGGAGAGCACGAAAGGCCGGCGGTCGGGCCGCGCCGCAGCGATGCCAGCCCGCGTCGCGCGGATCATCTGCATGCCATAGACATTGTGGTAACGCGCATGCGGACCGGGGCCGCCCAGCTCGGCGTCGGCGCGGTGGAGGTTGTCCTCGGGCATGGTCTTCGTCGGCACGTTAAACACCGCCGGCTCGTTCATGTCGTTCCACACGCCGTCGATGCCTTGCGCGAGATAGTCCGCGTAAAGGCCGCCCCACCACGACCGAACATCGGCGCGAGTGAAGTCAGGAAAATAACACTGGCCGGGCCAGACCTCGCCTTCGTAGTCGGTGCCATCGGCACGCTGCACGTAGAAATGCCGACGCCGGCCCTCCTCGCGCATCGCCGCAAAACGCCCGCGCACGGCCGCGCGCGCCGCAGCCTGCTCCGGCGTATCGGGCGTGGTGGCGACGGGCGTCGGCGGCGTGGACGGCGCCCGCTCGTCGCTCTTCAGACCGGGGTCGATCATCCACACGGTGTGGAAATTGAGCGCGTGCAGATCGTCGTTGAGCCGTTTCGGATCGGGAAACCGCCGGGAATCGAAGGTGAAAATCCGAAAGTCGTCCATGTAGTCGATGTCGAGCCAGACGACGTCGCACGGGATGCGCCGGGCGCGAAACTCGCGCGCGATCTCCCGCGCGCGGTCATCCGGCGAGTAGCCCCAGCGGCTCTGCTGAAAACCCAGCGCCCACTTCGGAGGCAGCGGCATCCGGCCGGTCAACTCCGCCAGCGCCTGCACCACCGCCGCCGGTGTCTCGCGCTCAATCGCCACGACGGGAAATTCCGGGCCGTCCGCCTGCACCCGAACCACGCCACCACTGAGCGGCGGCAGCGCGATCGTCTGCCGGTAAGTGGAGTCGAAGATCAGGCCGAAGGCCGTGCCGTCGGCACGCACGCCCAGCACCCACGGATGCGATTGGTAGAGCGCCGGTGTCTTGGCGTCGTAGCCATAGACATCGCTATTCCAGAGCGTGACCGTGCGCCCGTTGCGCAGCAGCGGCCCGCTCACCTCGCCCGTGCCGTACAACGACGTGCCCGCGGGCACCTGCAACGTCACCACCTGGCGCCCGTCGGCCGTGGCAAACTCCGGCCGGAGCGCCACGCCTCCGTCGCCCTCGGTGCCGCGACGCGAGCCAAGCAACGCCACCGAAGGCAACGCCGCCGCTCGCGCCTCGGGCGACGCGTAAAACACCGCGACGCGCGACGCCGGCGTCTCGACCACCGGCGCGGCCCACAAGCCGGTCCACAGTGCACATCCCGCCAACCACAGACGAAAGAGTTTCATGGGGTATTGGAGTTTCGTTGCCCGCATCCAACACCCCCTAGCCCGCAGCGTCGAGCCTGCGCCCGCTCAACCGCGCGCAGGCTCGGCCCATCGCGACTCAGGGCACCTCGTAGATTTCCACGAGGCCGACGCCTGTCGTGCCGCCCACGCCGCTGAGCTGCGCCGTGTAGATGCCAGGCTCCAACGTCAGCACGAGCGCGGCATCCTTCGATTCCGCCGCCAGCGTCGACATGCCCACCGAGGCAAACGCAGCCGAGGTTTCCGCGGTGCCGTCCCAGTCGTCGTTTTCTCCGGCAACCGCCCACGCCGAAGCAGCCGCGTCGTACTTGTACACGCGCAAGAACGGGTCCGTCAGATGGCCGGACACAGTCGACGCCAGCGCCGGCCCCACTCCGCGCACGATCACCTTGAGCGGCGGACCACCGGCGATCACAAATCCCGCGATCAAAATCTCACCATCCGTCCCGACCTGATTGCGCAAGGAGAGCGCCGAAAGGCGGCGGGCTTTGTTGGAGACCACTCCGTCGTACACTTCGGCGAGCGCCACGCCCGTCGTCCCGCTCACACCACTGATGTGCGCCGTATAAATGTTGTCCGCCAGTGTCCCGAGGAGCGCAGCGTCGGCCGAGCCCGGCGCCAGCGGCCCACAGCCGAGCTGGGCAAAGGCAGTCGCCAGCTCCGAAGTGTCGCCCCAATTGTCGTTGGTCGCGACGCGTTCCCAGGCCCCCGATCTGAGGGCAAACAAGTCCACCTGTGGATCGGCGAGCCGCGCACCTACCTCCGCCGGCAGCCCCGGTCCGACACCGCGCACGAGTGCGGCCTTCGCGCCACTGCCGGTAAACACAAAGCCCATGATCAAAGTCGAGTCACCAGTCCCCGCCACACTCCGCGCCGACAGCGCGATCAGACTGCTCCGCACGACCGTAAGCGTCGCCTCCACCGACGCCACCGAAGGCGCCACCATGTTGCCCAGCAAGCACCGGTACTGATCACCCTGCATGGACAGCGTCGCCGAGCGGATGCGCAACGTCGCCGTGGCGCTCCCGTCGTACACCGTATCGTCGGCCAACGTCACCCACTCGACTGAGCCCGCACGCTGGCACTGCCACTGGTAGGTCGGCACAGGCCAGCCGCTGGCGACGACGTGAAACACCGCCGACTGCCCGTCCACGGCCGTCACATCCACCGGCGATTGGCTGAAACGCGGGGCAACATCGTGTGTCCCTTCGCGCAGCCCGAGAAACGCCGTGCCGTTGCCCGCCAGCGTCACAAGGTCGCACCACGCGCCCGACCACGCGACAGGCGCCGATTCTCCGGGTGCCCAGGCCACGCCGGTGCCATCGGCCTTCAGCGCAAGAAACCGGTCGCCGGCCGAGCCGATCGACACCACGCCACTCAGCCCCGCCGGCAATATCGATTGCCCCAAACCCCACGCCACCAGCGTGCCGTCGGCGCGCAGCGCAAGCGAGCTGTGACTCGTCGCCGCCACCTGCACGACTCCGGCAAGCCCCGCCGGCACCGTGGCCTCGCCATACGCGTTGCCCGACTGATACCACCCAACCACCGTGCCGTCCGCCCGTGCCGCGAGCGCGTGCGAGCCGTTGCCCACCGCCAGCGAAACGACGTCGGCGAGTCCGGCCGGTACCGAGAACGCCGCCAGCTCCGTGCACGCCGTCTGATAACTTGCCTCCCAGCCGGCGACCGTGCCGTCGGCCTTAAGCGCCAACGCGTACGCATCGCACGTCGCCAGCGCGACCACGTCCGCCAGGGCATCCGGTTTGCCCGAGGTGTAGCCAGCCGGACTTCGCAAAGTCGTCACTGTGCCGTCGGCGAGAAGCGCGAGCGTGGGCGTCTCGCGCGCCGCGGAGGGCGCGGCGAGCTGCACCACTCCCGAAGTCGCCAGCGTGCTCACGCTCGCATCGCTCCAATTCCAGCCGACCACCGAGCCATCGGCGCGCAACGCCATGGCGTACGACTCCGCATCCACCGCCACTGAGGCGACGGGGCCCGCGCCAGCTGCCAGCGCCGCATCGAGGCTCGCCCCCGTGGTCGTCCAGCCCACGAGGCGCGGCTGCTCCGGCGTCACCATGACAAAGAAGGTCGGACTCTGCGTGGTCCCGAGCGAGTTGGTCGCACGCAGATAATACCAGCCCGCGTCGGCACGCGTCGCACCGCTCGTCGCCCATGTCGCCGAGGTCGCCCCGGCGACCGGGCGACCGTTGTGGTACCACTGGCAGCTCACGCCCGTCTGCGCCGCAAACAACTCCGCCCGCAACGCCACGTTCCCGCCAGCGGCCACCACCGTACGCGCCGCCGAAGTGGACACGATGCGCGGCGCGCCATCGACCACCGTCAGCGTAAAGCTCGCGTTGGCCGAGCCCCACTTGTTCGAGGCGTCCAGCTGGACGTCAAAGGTGCCGAGCGCCGCCACTCGTCCTGTGATGTGCTGTGTGGAAGGGTCGAATCTCAAACCCGCCGGCAGGCCGGAGACGGTGCATGCGTTGGCCCCCGTCAACGCCAGTGAAAGATCAAGCACGTCGCCCAAGGTCGCCTGCACCGCTGGCAGCACCCCAAACTCCGGCGCCCGGCAAAACACCGTGCCGGCCAGCGTGTATTGCCCGCAGCTCCCGTAGGCGGTGTAGCCCGTCGGCGGATTGCTCTTCGGACTGCCCACGCCCACCGGCGACAACCGCACGTAGCACACGCCCTGCGGCACCGTCGCACTCACGCTCGCCGCGAGCGCCCCCTCCGGATCGTTGGCCGCCAAGACAGTCCCGCTCGCGTCGAGCAGCTCCAGTTGCACATCGAGATTGGTCCCATAGGCACCGGCAGGTGCACGATAAGGCGTGACGGTCAACGCGACCGGCCCGCACGCCTCAAACGCGTACACCTCGACATCAGAGGCGTTCGCGATCACGCCCGCAGCGGACGCCTGCCCATCGACCACCGGCAGCGCCGTCGCCGCCGCAATCGTGTTGCCCACTTCGTCCGGCCGATAGCCCAGACAATCCGCCAGGATTGCCAAGTCGTCCTCGGCATTGGTCGCTCGATAATACTGCCCCTGCGACCACTGGGAGACGTTGCGCCCGTAACTCGCCCCCATGATCGGCCCCCACGACAAGGCCCCCGTCCCATGCCCGCGATAATACTCCGCAATGGAGCCGCTCGACGAAGGCCCGCCATCGTGGTGCAGCCCGAAATTGTGCCCGATCTCATGGGTCACCACCTCCGCGATATTTCCCTCCGACGAGAGGTTGTTGTAAAAAACAAACGCCGGGGAGCTCTCCAGGCAGTTCTCCTCTCCGAAAATCCCCACGTACGCCACACCCGTCGCCCCGCTGGAGTACGGCAGAGCCCGCCCCGCCACATCGCTCGTGTAGGTGATCAACGCACGCAGCGTCGTGGCCGTCCAGGCCGCCGGCTCCTCCGTCGTCACATCCACGTCGAAGGGCGCGTAGTCCTCTGCCACGCGCGCCCAGATCGAGAGGATCGCCGCCTGCTCGCTCTCGCTAAACGTCGCCGCATCCCCGTCCGCATCGTACGGCCGGCACACGTAGGTCGACACCCCAAACTCGCTGTTCCACTCCGTCTCGCTCACCGTGTGCCCGTTGAAATCCAGATAGATCACATGTGCCGAGCCCGGCCGGCTGTGCCGGATCGGCGGCGACGCGATCTCCACCGTCCCTGCGGACACCTCCGACGCCACGCCAGCCGTGGCTGCCTCCGCCGACGCCCGCGCCACCTCCGCCACCCCGGAATCCAAGCACACGTAGAACGGCATGCCCGAGCGGCTCACGCGCATCGACTGCGCATCGGCCACAGGAAACGGCCTCCGCGCCAGCCTCTCCAACGCCCGCCGCTGCACCTCCGGATCCAGCCGCTCCAGCGACTCCCTCAACGGCGTGCCGGCCGGAATATCAGCCAGCCTCAACGCCGTGCCCCCGAGCATCACCGGCGCCGCATCGTCCACCTGTGCGACCGTCGTCGCCCCCACCACCTGCGGGGACGCCGCCTGCGTCCCATCCGACGCCACCGCCGCCGTGTTTTTCTCCACACCCGACAAGGCGGCAGGTGCCACGCGTGGCCGCCACCACACGACGGCAGTGACCGACAACACCACAAAAGCGACAACGAGTGCGATCCGGCGAAAAGGCATGGAAAAACGAGGCCGGGCAGGACGCCCGGCGACTGCGCTCCGTAGATAACCGCCCGACTCCCCGCGCCAAGCGTCAACTAACCGCGATTTGCCACTTCCCCCGCCCACGCTCCGGGGGCCGTTTTACCCCTTCAATTTTCAATCTTCACGATTCACCATTTTATCAGCCCCAGCATGCACCAACTCCAGTGCGGCTTTCGCCAGACGATATCAACCCGCGTAAAGCCTTACTAAAAAATTCGTCTCATGGACAAACACTTGGGCAGCCATAGCAGGGACACCAGCCCGTGACCGGATCGGCGCCCACGAGCTGGACGGCTGGCCGGCAGACTGAAGTCCAGCTATCGGCTACGGAGGAGGAAGCGAGCGAGCGCAGCGAGGCGCCGCTTCGCCTCAGACCATGTAGAGCAACTTGCCGGCGAACTCCGGATCGCTGGTCGCCTGCACGCCGAGTTTGCGCAGCCCATCGGAGTCGCCGAGGCTGGGGATGTGCGTGATGTGCAGATCGCAGCCGTTGAGCTCCTTGAGCTGCTCGATGGCCATCGCGGCCGCGGGATTCATCGTCGCGCTGATGCTCAGGGCGATGAGCGTCTCCTCAAGGTCGAGGCTCATCACCTTGCCCTTGAGGACGTCCTTCTTGAAGTGCGTCAGGGAGGTGGTGACGATCGGAGGGAGGAGGTGGAGGTTGTCGGGGATGTCGGCCAGGAGCTTTGCGGCGTTGAGCACGACGCTCGCGGCGGCGTGCATGTGCGGCGAGTTCTTGCCGGTGACGATGCGGCCGTCCTTCAGCTCGATGGCGGCGGCGCAGCAGATGCCGTCGCGGCCCTTGCCGGCGGCGCGACCGAGGCGGGCGGCCTCGTGGGCCTCGGCGACGACCTTGCGGTCCTTCGTCGAGAGGCCGTGAGCGTTGAGCAGCAGTTCGACGCGCTCAACGGTCGCCTTGTCCACCAAGCCCATCGCGTACTCGCAGGCGTAGCTGTAGTAGCGACGGATGATCTCCTGGCGGCTGGCCTCGCGGCAGGCGGCGTCGTCGACGATGCCGAAGCCGGCGCGGTTCACGCCCATGTCGGTGGGCGATTTGTAGAACGAGGGCTCGCCGGTGATGCGCTCGATGATCCGGCGCAGGAGAGGGAACGCCTCGAGGTCGCGGTTGTAGTTCACGGCCTGCTGGCCGTAGGCCTCGAGGTGGAAATGGTCGATCAGGTTGACGTCCTTCATCTCGGCCGTGGCGGCCTCGTAGGCGACGTTGACCTCGTGCTTGAGCGGGAGGTTCCAGATGGGGAACGTCTCAAACTTTGCGTAGTGCGCCTTCACGCCGCGCTTGTGCTCGTGGTAGAGCTGGCTCAGGCAGGTCGCCAGCTTGCCGCTACCGGGGCCGGGGCCGGTGACGACGACGATCGGCCGCTCGGTCTCGATCATCGGGTTGGCGCCGTAGCCGGCCTCGCTCACGATGGTGTCGACATCGGCCGGGTAGCCGCGCGTGGCGTGGTGCGTGTAGACCTTTACGCCGCGGCGCTCGAGGCGGTTCTTGAAGGCGACCGCCGACGGCTGGCCATCGAAACGGGTGATGACGACCGCGCGCACCAAGACGTTCCACTCCCGCAAGTCGTCGATGGTTTTGAGCGTGTCGGTGTCGTAGGTGATCCCGAAGTCGGCTCGCATCTTCTTCTTCTCGATGTCGCCGGCGTGGATGCAGATCACGACCTCGGCCTGGTCGCGCAGCTTCTGGAGGAGCTGCATCTTCACGTTGGGGTTGAAACCCGGCAGCACGCGCGAGGCGTGGTAGTCGAAGAGCAGTTTGCCGCCAAACTCGAGGTAGAGCTTGCTGTCGAAGCCCTTCACGCGCTCGAGAATCGCCGCGCTCTGCTGTTCAAGATAACGTTCGTTGTCGAAACCGATCCGGGTAGCCATGGAAGTGTCGAGATTGCGGACAGTCAGCACGCGTCCGGCAACTATGAAACGGGCGCATGGGGTCCGCACTGGAGCCCCCACAACGGATTCCCTCCTGCTACGGCTGCTGAAAGCCGAGAGCGCCGATACCCCAGGGGCCGTTCAAGGGATAGCGCCGACATTCCCCAAGGCCCAGACCCCAAGGTCACCATCACGTATGGCGAGCATTACCAATGCGACAGACTGCGATGACTCGCGCGACGCCAAATTTCAATATAGAGGCTTCGGATTTATAGTCAGCGAACCCGCTCGATTCGAACCGGTCGATTTCAGCCTGCGCAGAGCAGAAAATCTATAGCGGTGCGATTGGCAGGCAGGCAGCTTATACATTTACCAACCTCCAATCATCATACAGCACGAACCGACAATGGTCATACAGTGACCGAATGGTTTTAAAGATAGGCCTACAGACAATCCAATGCCGGCTATCTACGCAAAAAAAGAGCCGGGACCGAAGTCCCGGCTCTGAAGCTAAATCAACACTTAAGCCTTAAGATGGCGCGAGCCACTTAGAACTTGAAGGTGTTGGTGAGCGTGAAGGTCTGGCCTTGGAGAATACGCCACTGAGCGATGTCACCATTGGGCTGGACACTGACCGGAGCCAACCGAGTGTTTTCAAGTACGTTCTGGATATTCAGCTGAATACGCCAGTCGATCTTGTCGCTGAGCTTGCGGCTATAGCCGATCCAGAAGTCGAAGTGGGCATCATCCCAGCCCTTGATCGGCTGATCGACGTCCATGAGCCACATGCTATTGCCGACTTCATCGGTCACCTGCTTGATGCCGTAGCCGAGAATCGGGCGGGAAGCCCAGCGATAAGCGCCACCGACATTGATGCCCTTGAGGGGACCCTTGTCGAAGGTGTAGTTGGTGATCGCCTTGGCGCTCCAGTTACGGAGTTCAGGCTGGGCGGAGCCCGTCTGGGCCGTCTGGAGGAGGTATGCAGAGTAGATATTCTGCATGAAGTACCCATAGAGCGTGCCGCTCTCGGAGTGAGCACCATCCCAGTAGCCCCAGAGCGGAAGCTGTCCGGCCGGGCCCTTGAAGAACTCATACGAAGCTTCAACAAACCGAGTCGTCGACTCGCCGAGAGCGGTCTGGGTCGCGTCAACCTTGGAAATGTTGAACGTGAGATCCCAGTTCTTCACGGGCCGAACCGTCGCTTCAATTTCCCAGCCCTTGGACTCGACATCCTGGCTGACGATCGGCCAGGTGCCGGCCACGTGGCCAGCGCCAGTGTTGGCGATCGTCCACGGGTAGGGATTCGAGGGGAAGGTGCTGGGGTTCTTATACACGCCAGCCCAGTTACCACTCGTGATCGAGTTGACGTCCACGCCCAAACCATAGGCGTCGAAGAACTCCTGCGAGAAGTACTTGCCGAAGTTGGCCTTCGCGTCAGCAACCGCATCGATCTGGCGCTGGGTCGCGGAGGTCGTCCCCTTTTCGCGGGTGAAACCACCACCATTCTGTGTCGAGTCGGCGACATACATGCCGGTCGCGGCGATATCTGCTGCACCCCACGCGGGCAGGAGGTAGAGATAGTAGCCGTTGGCACCGAGCGGGTCACCCGCGCCCGAAGTGGCCTGCGCATTCTTGTCAATCGTCTTGAAGTAGGTGACACGCAGCGTGGCCTTACCATTGAAGGTATCGAGCTGGAAGCCATAGTCATCGGTCTCACCAGACTCGTTGGGGAGCTGAGTCGCATCAAATCCATAGCGGATCTTCGGCGTACCGTTGGCACCATGGAAGTAGTGGAGGCTCAGATCCGAACCCAGCGGCAGCTTGTTCCGAAGGTTCTTCGGAAGGCGAAGCGTGACACCGTAGCTCTTCGAACTGGTCTCCATGACCGTCTCCTCACCCGTGATGTTGTAGTTCATGCTAGCTACATGGGTATTGGGATCGAGCGGAGCGTTCGAGGAGGTCAGCTTCACTTTGTCGCGGCGATAGCCGAACATCGGGACAACCATATCGTCGAACATCTTACCCTGATACATGAAGGCATAGGAGCGGAGCTTCTGCTTGCTCTTCGTGCCGGACTGGTAGAGGTCCTCAATGTCGTCCTCCGAGTTGAGCACGTTGAACGGGATGGTGGTCCAGCCCTTGTAGTTGGCCGGATTATCATCCTGTTGGTAGGTGCCGGTCGGGTCGGCCGGATTGGTCCACGCAGCAGCGGGATCAACGGAGCTGTCTGCGATCCACGTATTGTCGAAGTGCTGCATCGTGCCGCTCCTGGGCTCGAAATTCGTAGCAATGTTCGACAGGTTGAGACCAGACGCGGAAGTTTTCCCGATCAGGCTGTCGCCGAGGTAGGAAACCCACGAGATATTCCGCATCGACGAGATGAGGCCATTCTTATCGCCCATCTCATTGGCAAAGGCGACATCGGTGGCGTACATGCCCCAGTTACGAGACTCCGTCTTGGTGTCGTACTGACCGACCAAACCCGTGAACGAGTGCGTACCAACGAGCTTTGCAGCAGTGGATTGCGGGTCCAGAAAATCGGAACCGCGCACCTCACCGTTGACGAGCAACTGGTAGTTATCGTGCACGTTGCGGGTCGTGCCGTTGTTCGAACCGAAATCGCTGGCAATGAAGGGACGGCCCACGTTGGGATTCGCCACTGCACCACCGGGCAAACCGGTCGGCATCACCAGCTTGTACATATCCATGTCAACCGAGATGAACGGCTGGATGTAGTTGGAGAGCAAGCCTTCGCTGCCCAAGTCAAAATCCTGATGGTCGTAGATGCCCTGGAATGCCAGGCGACCATCGAAGAACGACTGGTCAACAGAGACGTTCATGGTCTTCCAATTCTGCCACTCACGCTTGGTGTCACCATCCATAAGCGTGTTGTAGAAATCGAAGATCGACCGATCGGTCAGCGAGCGGTTTCCATAGACAACCGTACCGGCCGCAGCACCCGGGAACTTAGTGCTATCGATATAGTTAACGGCGCGAGCATAGCTCGAAAAGCCGGTGGTATACAACGCGAAGGTCTGCGGCATGGTGCTGAGGGCACCTTCCGGCAAGATATGCGTCCCCTGACTATTGTTACCATTCAGGGTCGTCATGGTATCCAGCACCTGCCCGCTGCTGCCATCGAACCAGATAGCGGCACCAGGGCCCGGCCAGATGTAGTGGAAAGCGTCCGAGCCATTGATCCACGAGGACACATCCTTGTAGGAACCGATACCGGTAATCTGCGTATTATCGGAACCGGCACTGTAGTTAAACGGATCATAGCCAGTCTTGACTACATCATCATCGAAGTAGCCGGTGATCATATCGATCGGAGGCAAAGAGCGCGGGTTGTTCGAGCGAACACGACCATACTCGGCGTTGGCCTTGATGGTGGTCTTCGCCGAGCCAGCGTTCAGCGCCTTCGGATCATAGCGCAAAGCCGCATAGGCACGCTGCGAGTGATTGAAGGCCGGTTCCTGACGATACTTGGTATCATCATTCAAGAGGTCGATGCGAACCGACAACTCGCCAGGGAGGATGACCTGGTTATAGTCGAGGGACTCACGGATGCTATTGTAGCTGCCGTAGCGAACCTCAAAGGCGCCCTTGGTCTTGAACGTAGCCTCATTGGTAGAGGCATTCGAAATACCGGACGGGCTACCCACGCCGAACAGGAAGGAGTTCGGGCCACGGGAAATATCGACGCGATCAATGTTGTAGGAATCCCAGGGAATTTCGCTCAGGAAATAATTCCGGGTATTGTCCATCGGCGAGAGGCCACGAGCACGGTTGACCGCGCCCGGATTCGAAAGACGGCCGTGCTCGGCATTGCCTTGCACACCGGTGCCGCGGGAGGAGACGCCGGAGAAGTTGCCGTTTATACCACCCACTTCAGTATTGGTGGTGTAGACGAGCAGCTGCTGAGCGTTCGTGATACCCGTATCTTCGAGCAGTTTCTTCGAAACGACCGAGATTGAGGACGCGACGTCGCTCATATCGGTACGAACACGAGTGCCGCCCAAGGTATCTTTCACTTGGTAGCCATCTGAGGCATCGCTGGCACTCACTTCGAATGGAGACAGCTCAACAATATCCTCTTCAGCAGCTGCAGAAGCAGCGGGAGCAGGTGCGGGAGCAGCCTGTCCGAACGATTTGGGTACCGCAGCACAGAATGCGGCAGCCAAGAAGAACGCGGAGGTCGCTCGCAGAGCAACACCACGCGTCATAGCGCGTTTCATAGGTTTTAGTAGGGTTTGGTTAGGGGTGATGCCGCTAGTGTAGTGTCCCGTAAATAGGTGCCATTATCCTATGAGGCGAGAGATCGAGTGCGAAGCCGTGGCTGAGTGCAGCCGGGCCTGATCTGTTCAAGACGCA
>Ga0116149_1004591_pt1 | contig 13453 bp, 9 predicted proteins | sample AD_UKC057_MetaG_FD_89787 | JGI IMG/M metagenome (GOLD analysis project Ga0116149, IMG submission 89787) | Active sludge microbial communities of municipal wastewater-treating anaerobic digesters from USA - AD_UKC057_MetaG | ecosystem: Engineered > Bioreactor > Anaerobic > Digestate | place: USA...
GGGCGACTGGGTTGCATGAAAACCCGAAATGGCGCCACACGAAACCACTATGAACATTACCGGAAACAACAAGTGGGCATGTTGGCCTGTGGCTGCCTGACTCAAACTGTAAAAACTCAATTCCGTAAGGTGAAGGCTTCCGTTTGCCCCTTTCAGCACGAGTGAACCGCCAATGAGCACTGCCATCAGCAATAATAACACACCAAAAACCGGGTAAATCCTTCCAATTATTTTATTAATCGGGAGGAGCATTGCCAATATGTAATAGACGAAAACCACATAGAGCCAAACTACGTAGCCGCCACCAGTGATGGTTTCGAGCAGACGTGCCGGACCGCTCACAAAAGCGACACCCACAAAAATCAACAAAATCAATGTAAAAAAACGTAAAAAAACTTTGGTTCCGTTTCCAAGATAGGTACTTACAAGTTCCGGCAAACTGGCTCCGTTCTTACGTATCGAAAGCATTCCCGAAAAATAATCGTGTACGGCACCCATAAAAATACAACCCAATACTATCCAAATGTAGGCTGCCGGCCCGTAAACCGCTCCCAACACTGCTCCGAAAATCGGTCCAAGTCCTGCAATATTTAAAAACTGAATAATAAAAATTTTCCATGCAGGCATGGGAATAAAATCAACACCATCGGCCATGCTAACAGCCGGAGTTTTACTGCCTGAATCGGCACCAAAAAATCGTTCTATAAACCGGCCATATAGAAAATAGCCCGCTATAAGCACTGCAATTGCAACAATAAAAGTAATCATGACCTGTTTGTTATTCAGCTGTCAAGCATCAAAAACGAAGGTGCTTCACCGATTTATTTTCTGATTTAATAATTTCGAGTGCATTGATACCAATGCGCAGATGGTCTTCAACAAAACTGCGGGTAACTCCCTGATCGCTGTCGGAGGTTTTAATTCCGGTCGAAATCATGGGCTGGTCAGAAACCAGAAGCAAGGCGCCAGCCGAAATTTCGTTAGCAAAGCCCACTATAAAAATGGTGGCTGTTTCCATATCAATAGCCATAGCGCGGGTTTTCATCAGATATTTTTTAAAGCGCTCGTCGTATTCCCACACCCTTTTATTGGTGGTAAGCACTGTTCCAGTCCAATAGTCTCGTCCATAGTCCCGAATGGCGGTTGAAACAGCACGTTGGAGCATAAATGCCGGCAGTGCAGGCACCTCGGCAGGCAGGTAGTCATTTGACGTTCCCTCGCTTCGAATGGCGGCAATAGGCAGAATCAGGTCGCCCAACTCGTTTTTCTTTTTCAGTCCGCCACATTTACCAAGAAACAACACGGCCCGTGGGTGAATGGCACTCAGCAGGTCCATCATGGTGGCTGCATTGGGGCTGCCCATACCAAAGTTGATGATGGTAATGTCGCCACTGGTAGCTGATGGCATGTTTTTGTCGTGTCCTTCGATTTCGACGTTTCTTATTTTGGCAAACAACTCGACGTATAACTGAAAATTGGTCAGTAGAATGTGACGGCCAAAACTTTCCAATGGTTTGCCTGTGTAGCGTGGTAACCAGTTTTCAACAATTTCCTGCTTGGTTTTCATACGCATGAATTTTAGCAAAAATAGCAAATAGTTAGCGCTGCTACGCAACTTTAATCGATTTTTTTGAATCTAATGGATTGATTTTATTTTTTTTGTACCTTGCCACAAACGAAATTAACAATAAAAAATCAGGGTATGAAGAGACTTATTTCTACATTGACGGCCATGGTAATTCTTGCGGTCGTGTATGCTGCAGAGCAACCCAGAACACCTTTTGTGGTGCTGCGTATTAATGGTGTCGAATATAAAGAAGGTGCTGAAATTACTGTCCGGCCCGGCGAAAAAATACAAGTCGAGGCAGTGTTACTGGGTGGACGCAGAGATTATTGCTCCGACCCGAATACCTATGCCAACGTGGGTAAAAACACGGTAATTGAATCACAGGGCGAAAACGGCATGAGTTTCAGCATTAATGGAGGACAATTCAGTGGCGTGTGGAGTCTTACTGAAGAAACTGCAACTTTTAGTTCAGGACCCGAAGTATTGATTACACCAAATAACACCAATCCTAAAATGAAGCGAAGTGCCACCGTAGAGTTTAAACAGGGCAACTATTCGAAAGTATTCTTTAAAGTAAGCTCCAAAAATAGCTGGCACTACGTAAGAAACACCCAGGCCGGTCGCTCGGAACAGGATGAAACCAACGAAGGCACAGCAACATTTTACTTCGTACTCAAAGCGGGAGATGGTGTTTGGTACTCATCTAATAATATATCGGCAACCGGTACTGAAGATTTTTCGGTTCGGAACAACCTCGACCGCATTCAGACATCCTATAATGAAATTGAAAAATGCCTCTTGCAAAAAAACATCAACGGTGCCCAAATGCAATTTGTAAACTTAAAAGCTTCTATTGGTGAACTCCAGAAAAACATCGACCGGGCTAAAGAAAAAGATCCTAAATACCAATGCAGCGTAAGTTTGCTCGGCTTACCCAGCGATCTTTCGATGCAACATATCGGTAACCTGAAAACAGCCTCCGAAAAATGGAAGGAAAATTATCAGATTTGCTCTGATAATGTATTGGCTATTAACGACCTGCTTTTAAAAACGCAAATGGACTTATCGGCAAATATTCTCAGATCAATATTTAAAAACTATATAAACTGGGGGACATCAATTCCTACAGGTATCGAAGATGTGTTTACACTGTACGACCCAAAGAACATTTTCACTCCACTCGATTTACCCCGTAAAGTAATGGGATGGTACGAAGAGGCCGAAAAAGATGCATCAATTTTAAAAAATCAGGCCAACAGCGTTAAAAACTTGTCGGAACTACGCACATTCTATCAGACACGCATGGATAATTTCGTAAAAGAACGGCAGGCAATTGTTGATATGATTAAGGATTTAAAGCCAGTCGAAGACTTTAACACTACTATGCAAAGCTATATGCAAGGGCAAAAAATCGTAAAATGGAGTCCGAAAAAATAGAATAAAGATCCCCGACTAAAATGATGTTGAGTAAAAAGCAAAACAAGTTTGCCCGTACAAATTAATCATTCTTTTCGTTCTAATCAATGAGGTAAAGGATTTAGAGTCACCTATCGTTTACTCATCTTTACCAAAAGGAATAATTACGATAATTTTCATACCGGCGTGCCCGGTAATGGCATCAAGTTTTTCGGTGGATCCCTGATATGTTCCGGGGTTCAGATTTGCATTAACCGATTGCAGGTCAGCCATCATGTCGATTCCCAAAAATTTTGAAGGAGTTATACTCACATACGGTTCCAGGCAAATCAATCCGCCATAGGGTGAGTAACGGACAAAAAAGTTATAAGAAAATATGGTATTTCCGTGCCGTATTAAATTATCAGACCAACGCGCATTGGTTGCATAAGAAGCCACACTGCGTGTTTTAACCGAAAAATTACCCACACTGACACCACAACCCAGTGCAAAAAAATTCCAGTCGTAAAAAGGAGCACAAATGCCCACCGATATATCTAGCGTACGAAAACGGGCCCTTAGCTCCCGCGTAGTGGCAAAGCCATTGTCGTCGTTATAGGAAGCTTCGGCGGTTTGGGTTGCACCCCGATAGGATACCTCGGCAAATAAGCCGTGATAACGGTAACCCGAAGTCATGGTAAAACCCTGCAGAAAGTTGATGTATTCCATGGTTTTAGTCAGGTTGGGGTGGTTGTAATTGTAATTATCGATGATATAATCGAAGCGTTGAAACTTCAGCGGCGTTGCGGCGTTGTATCCCAATGCAACATAGGTTTGGGATTGCACTCCCATGGCAACGATTATAAACGTTAGTAAAATCAGAAGTTTTCGCAAGGGAATATGTTGTTTTTTCATTATATCAGGATAAAGTTCAGATCATCAAACGTAAAAAAAAACAAGGTTTAAATGCAACAAAAAATATGCTAACTTTTCGTATTTAAGAAAATAAAATGGCAGGTATGCAAACAAATTATAATTTTGAAATCGAATACTGAATAATTGAATAAAAAACAACTGATATTATCTGCCTTGTTTTCGGTACTTACCGGCCTTTTGCTATGGTTTATGTTCTGCATACCTCCCACCCTGTTCAACAACCCGGTGAGCATGGTACTGCTCGACTCCAACCGCCAGATATTAGGTGCTCAGATTGCCGGAGATCAGCAATGGCGTTTCCCCTACAACAGATCGGTAGCCGACAAATACCGGAAATGTCTTATTTGTTTCGAAGACAAACGTTTTTACCAGCACCCCGGGGTCGATCCTATTGCCATGATACGCGCTATGGGTCAAAACATCAGCGATGGTGAAATTACCAGTGGGGGCAGTACCCTGACCATGCAAGTGATACGATTAGAACGCAAAGGCAAATCAAGAAGTTTTGGTGAAAAATTACTGGAAGCCTTCATGGCGCTTCGCCTCGAAATTGAATATTCAAAAGACGAAATCCTGGCTCTCTATACGTCAAATGCACCTTTCGGTGGAAACATTGTTGGCCTTGATGCCGCATCATGGCGGTATTTCGGAAGGCCACCCGACCAATTGTCGTGGGCTGAGAGTGCCATGCTGGCCGTGTTGCCCAACAGCCCTTCGTTGATGCATACAGGAAAAAACCGTGATTTACTTCTGGCCAAACGCAACCGCCTTTTAGTAAAAATGTATGATAATGGAATTATCGACAGCATGACGATGGCTTTGGCAGTTGACGAAGACATACCCGATCACCCCTACCCCTACCCTTCGATGGCCAGACACCTGACGGGCCGTGCTGCAAACGAAATACCTGATAGCCGGCGAACCGGCCCCATGATCAGCACCATTGATAAAAATATTCAGGAGAGGGTAATGCAGATTGCTCTTTCGCATCAGAAATCGCTTGTCAGCAACGAAATCGGGAATGTAGCCGTACTGGTGCTGGATACGGAAACCGGAAAAACATTGGCCTATGCAGGCAATATTACCGATAGTTCGAATTACGTGTATAGCCCCTGGGTCGATATGATAATGGCTCCACGCAGCAGTGGCAGTATACTTAAACCCTTTTTGTATGCTGCCTTACTTTCGAGTGGAGAACTGCTACCCAATTCGTTGGTACCGGATATACCTATGCGGATTGGGGGTTTTGCTCCTGAAAATTTCGACAAGGAATATAGTGGTGCAGTTCATGCCGACCAGGCTCTAGCACGATCGCTCAATGTTCCCGCCGTATTGATGCTGAAAGACTATGGTGTTGCCCGGTTTAAATACCTGCTTGGAGATATGGGTTTGACTACTATCAGGCGCAGTGCCGGCGACTATGGTCTCTCGTTGATTCTGGGAGGTGCCGAAACCCGCTTATGGGAACTATGCGGTGTTTACTCTTCGATGGCCAGGGTATTGATGCACTACACCCGTTATAACAGCCGGTATTTTTCGCACGACTGGCGCAAACCCTATTACCTGAAGGACGATGAAAAACAATATGATTATTCGATTGAATCCGGTAGAAATTTTGGTATTCTGGGCGCTGCCTCGATCTGGTTCACTTTTCAGGCCATGCTTGAACCCGAACGACCCGAAGATCAGGGCATATGGCAACTTTTCGACTCACGGCAACAGATAGCCTGGAAAACCGGTACCAGTTTCGGTTTTCGGGATGCCTGGGCCATTGGGATAACCCCCCGCTTTGTCGTAGGGGTTTGGGTGGGCAATGCCCAGGGGAACGGGCGACCCGGAATTATCGGGGTTAAGGCAGCTGCCCCGGTGATGTTCGATGTTTTCCGTTCACTACCCGCCTACGAAAACTGGTTCGAAATACCATACGACGATATGACTGAAGCAGCAGTCTGTCGCGAAAGCGGTTTTCTCGCTTCAGAAATTTGCCCGCATGCCGATACCAGCCTGATACCTTCGCTGGGCACGCGTTTTTCGGTGTGCCCATACCACAAACTGATTTTTCTCGACAGCGAAGGCCTGAACCGGGTGTTTGCCAGTTGTTACCCTGTTGCCGAAATGCAGCAGGCATCCTGGTTCGTGCTGCCACCGACCATGGAATGGTACTATAAAACCTCTCATCCCGATTATCAATCGCTGCCTCCGCTGCTCGCCGGGTGCAGCGAAACCGGGGCTGCTTCCGACGATATAATGGACGTAGTTTATCCCGCAAACCTGTCACAGATTTTTATTCCACGAACCATGTCTGGCGAAAAAGGAAAAACCGTATTCGAGGTGACACACCGGAACCCTAAAACAACACTCTACTGGCATATTGATGACCAATTTGTAGGCACTACCGTGCCGCCTCATAAGATGGCTTTCTATATCGAAGCCGGTGCACATAAACTCACCCTGGTCGACAGCGAGGGAAACCGGATATCAAGAAAGTTCACCATTCTGGGAGAAAGACCCTAAGGAGTACCCTCAATACTTAAGTTTAATTTCGATGAGCCGTTCAACATCGGCAAGGTCGGTTTCCGTTAGAACATCGATTCTGATACCGCGCCCCTCAGCATATTTCCGCGCTTGCAAAAGGCCTGTTTTAACCGTATCAGAAACACTACTGCTTACAATGGCATCGACTGCTTTGTCACCAAAGACAAAAGCCGCTTTAAAATAGCCGGCACGAGGCAGCAGATAAATGATAGTTCTTTTCTTGTCATTCATACGAAAACTCCATCCGTATTTTGCTCCCGGATAATTCCACCCGGTCAGCGCCATGGGGTATCGCATAAACACCATACCACATATCTGCTGCCACCATAAATATCTGTCTTTTAACTCGCGAATCAGGTCGGCCTCATCAGGCTGCCCGGATTTATCCTGAAAAATACTTATGTCACTCATGGGTAATAGTGGATTTCAATGTTACTAATTGATTTTAACTGTAAAAATACAATATTCATTTCGAAATAATATATAACAATGTAAATATTGCTTTTGAAGGCAAAACAGACTCAGGTTACAAGGCGAATCATTTAAAATACAGTTTCATTACAATCTAAAGAAGTCGCTTCGGAGCAAGTATTTTTATTTTCGGGCTGAAATACTATTATCATATTGATTATATTTGCGTTGTTGTATAACTAAAATTAAAATTGTTATGAAAATTCACAAGCTATTGATTATCACATTTTTACTGATTATTTCATTTGTATTTACCCAGACAACAACCGCACAGATTAATGTAAAGGGTTATGTTAAGGATAAAGCACGCGAAAAAGCCAACGATGCGGTAAAAGATGGCGTTGACGATGTATTTGAGGTAGGAAAGAAAAACAAAGAAAACCAGCAGCAGGAAGAGGCGCAGACACCGGAAGAGTCAGAAGAAAATGTTGAGCAACCGGTGGCAACCGAAGAAGAACAACCGGAAGCCGGCAAGCCCGACGAAAAACCCAAATTAGAAAGCTACACAAAATACGATTTTGTTCCCGGTGATCAGATATTACTATTTGAGGATTTTTCGCAGGATGCCATTGGTGATTTCCCGGCCCTTTGGACAACCAATGGTTCGGGTGAGGTAAGAACCATAAATGGGTATCCGGGGAAATGGCTTTATATGAGTTCCGACGAAAACGCCTACTGCCTGATGAAAGATCTGGTTCTACCCGAAAACTTCATATTAGAATTCGATGTTATCGGCGAACCGCTGCCCGACGATTATGCAATCAGGTTCTGGATTTCGATGTATAATACAGATGCTGATTATATGATTGATGATTTGTATCCCGGAACCGAAGGTTTTCATATAACATTTGCCACCGATATCTGGGAAGTTACCGGATACCGGAATGAACAAAATTCGCTTTCGGCACATAGTACGCTCGATCCGATTAAAGCAAGCCAACTTGAGCACGTAATTGTATGGGTACAAAAACGAAGGTTGCGCATCTATCATAACGGATTAAAAATTCTTGACGGCCCGACAGTACTGTTTGCTGATGCCAAATACAACCGGCTCAGGTTTAACCAATGGGGCGGTATTGGGCATTCGTTTATTTCGAATATCAAAATTACCACCGCTTCGCCCGACACACGCAGCAAACTTCTCACCGAAGGTAAGCTGGTTTCGTACGGGATTTATTTCGATAGCGGGAAAGACATTGTAAAACCGGAATCGTATGGTTCGTTAAATGATATTGCCAAGGTACTGACAGAAAATCCAACGGTAAGGATTAATATTTTAGGGCACACCGACAGCGACGGCGACGATGCCATGAATCTCGATTTATCGAAACGCAGGGCTGCCAATGTGAAAAATTCGCTGGTAAAGGATTTCGGAATTGCAGCCGATCGCATTACAACCGATGGTAAAGGCGAAACGCAAGCCTTAGTTCCAAACACCAGTGTCGAGAACAAAGCCAAAAACCGCAGGGTAGAATTTATAAAGCTTTAGACTGAGAACAAGGTAGTTTTTATCCTTTTACCATTCGCTCTTCCGGATTTGCAATCAGGACGTTAAAAGGCTGTCTCGTGGTAAGGCAGCCTCTTCTGAAACTGATTGAAAAGTGATTAACAGAAACTACAGCCCTCAAAAAAATCAGAAAGCCGCAGGTTTGTTGTCAATTACAAATTATTAAAAATAAAATCGTTGAGCTTGGTGTACAAGTGCATCCGGGTATTACCACCATAAATTCCATGATTCCGGTTTGGATAATACAGCACTTCGAACTGTTTGTCGGAGTCAATCAGTTTATTAACCAGTTCGGCTGAATTCTGGAAGTGTACATTGTCATCGGCCATGCCATGAACCAGGAGGAATTTACCTTTCATTTTGGAAGTATGGTTAATAGGGGAATTGTCGTCATAACCAGAGGCATTGTCCTGAGGCATACCATTATATCGTTCGGTATAGATACTGTCGTAATAGCGCCAGTTCGTAACGGGTGCCACCGATACGCCTAATTTAAAATAATCAGCACCAATTGTCATACACAGAGCGGTCATATATCCGCCATAGCTCCAGCCAAACATCCCAATGCGTGCCGGATCAACATAGGTTTGCTGCCCGAGGTATTTTGCGGCCTCAATCTGATCGAGAACCTCGTATTTCCCGAGTTGTCCGTAGGTTACCTGTCTGAATGCCTTACCCCGTGCGCCTGTTCCACGGTTATCAACCGAAACCACAATGTATCCCTTCTGCGCCATCATCTGCCACCAGGTCATCTGATAATCCCAATCGTTGGTAACAGTCTGTATTCCCGGTCCACCATACACATACATAAGCACCGGATATTTCTTTTTTGGATTGAATTTGGGTGGTTTTATCATCCAGCCGTTCAACTGAATACCTTCGGAAGTCGAAAAACTAAAGAATTCCTTTTTCGAAAACTTATAGGTATCATCAATCCTGATTTTCAAAGTTTCGTTATTTTCGATTTCGCGGATAAGTTTTCCATCGGCACCAAGAAGGCTAACAACATAGGGTGTGTTGGAATCGCTGTAGGTATTGATAAAACAGGTATAGTTCGCACTAAATTCGGCCTCGCTGGTACCCACCGGCTGAGTAAGCAGCTTTTTATCGCTGCCGTCGAGATTCACAGAATAAACACAACGATTCACCGGAGATGTCTCGCAGGATTGATAAAACAGTTTTTTGGCTTTTTCGTCGTAGCCATACAGTTTGGTAACTTCCCATTCGCCTTTGGTTATCTGATTGATCAGACGACCGCCGATATCGTAAAGATACAGGTGACGGTAGCCATCGGTTTCCTGACTCATCAGAAAGCGTTTTCCATCGTTGAGAAACGTAAGGTCGTCAACAATTTCGATGTATTTCGGGTCGGTCAGCTGAATCATTACTTCGCTGCGCCCGTTGTTAGAACTTGCAAACAAAAGATTCCAGGTGTTCTGCAGGCGGTTCATGAGGATAATCGACAGCATGCCCGGGGTTTTGGTCCACTGAATCCTGGGGATGTAATCATCACCACGGTTGGCAATTTCGATTTTCTGGGTTGTACCATCCTCCACTTTATAAACATATACATCCACTTTTGAATTCTCTTCACCTGCCTTGGGATATTTATATTCATATTTTTCGGGGTATAGATTTTCGTACATGTCGATGCTGTACATTTTTACTTTCGATTCGTCGAATTTCATATAAGCTATACATTTGCTGTCGGGCGACCAATCGTAAGCCTTGCTGAACGAGAATTCCTCTTCGTACACCCAGTCGGGGGCGCCGTTGATAATATGATTCCATTCGCCATCGGTAGTAATGGCTTTTTCGGTGCCGGTGGTCAAATCGAAAATAAAAATATTGTTATCACGCACAAACGAAATTTTAGAACCATCGGGCGAAAAACAAGCCAGCTGCTGTGCCCCGTTTTGCGACAAGGGTTTCAACGATTTGTCGGCAATTGTGTAAATGTAATAGTCGGCTTTGAACGAGTGCCGGTATATTGGCTCATAGTTGGTGCTTATCAGCATTTTTGTTTCGTCGGCATTAAACTGATAATCGAAAATCCAGGCCATTTTTGCATCCGGAAAATCTTTAGTTCGAAATATAGTTTCAACCTGCTGACCGGTTTTATACGAGAACTTATTAATGGCATTCCGGCCGAGATTGAAGTTGGTGTAGTTCTCGCCATTCTTCATCGAAACGATGCCATCAACAGTATTGGCTTGAAATTTATCAGACTGATAAATGTCTTTCAGCGAAATTTCGGTTTGCGCTCCGGCAATCAAAACACCGAAGGCCAGCACACAGAGTAGAAAGAATTTTTTCATAAGGCAAAGAATTTTTTCAAATATAATTAAAAACCATAAATGAGATGTTAAAAAAGGCTTAAGGATTTTTTGATGGTTTCGTGATTTTGAAAAAACCATCGGGAACATCGATTTCGAAACGAAGGTTTTGACGGGTAACCGGATGTACAAAACCTATCATTCCGGCATGAAGACAAAGTCGTTTTATGGGATCGGTGGCGGCCCCGTATTTTTTATCACCAACCACAGGGTGACCCAGTTCCTGCATGTGTACCCTGATCTGGTTTTTGCGACCGGTTTGCAATGTTACCTTTAGCAGGCTGTATTTTTCGTTATGTTGCACCGATTCGTAATGTGTTACCGCCTCTTTTCCCTTGCCGGCCTTGGTTGATGAAATTACTTTCAGATCATCGGTTTCATGCAGCCAGGTTCTGATGGTTTTCGGGCCGGGTTCAACTACGCCCTCCACCACGGCAGTGTAAACACGCTGTTTATCGTGCCAGTTTTCGAGCAGGGCATGTTTCACCTGATAGCTCTTTGCAAAAACAAGTAAGCCTGAAGTATCGCGGTCGAGGCGGTGTACGATGAAAATTTTACCGGAATGATTTTCGCGCTTCGCACGCGCATTGAGCGCATAATACAACGATCCGGTATCTCCCTCGTGGGTGGCAATGGTGTTTACCCCCGGCATTTTATCAATAACCAATAGATACTCGTCCTCGAAAACAACCGTAAAATTAGTGGTTACTTTGTCTGCCTGAGCAGCACGCATTCCGGCTTCTATCCTGTCGCCCGAATTTACCGCTGTATCGGGCAATTTCACCACGATATCGTTGAGCCTTACCTGACCGGCAGAAAGCATTTTCTTCAGTGCGGTACGACTTCGCCCCCGGTACATCGATTCAAGCGCAGCCATTAGGGTAGTTTCACCTTTCACCATATACCGGTCGGTACGGGCAACATCTGATGAATGTTTATGAAGTTCCGGTTTGCGTATCATACATTTCAATTTCACGCAAGTTACATTATTAAGTTACGATGACCAAGAAAAATACTGAATTGTTCCTTTTCGGCACAATGAAGCATTGAAGAATATTCAAACAAAAAAATTACTGATGGTATTTCGTTTCAAAACAGCCAAAAAACCAATCAAAAATTATTGTGTGGAAGAAACAATTACAAAACACATTTTTTTTCGTTTTACTTAATTAAACTATGAATATTTCTATCTTTGAAGTCAATAACTCAATGTGTTTACATAATATATACAATGAAAGCAATTCAAATTTTAATCGTTTTGACTTTGTGCAGTATAATGCTGGTACATGGTCAGAATTATCCGGTTAGCAAAAATTCAGGAATTCTTAGTGGTAGTATGAGTTTTAGCAGTACGCAAACCACGTTGACAGGGCGGTATTTTATTGCTCAGACCAATTTCAGTACATCATACGACCACTTCATTTTTAATCATTTCATGATGGGTTTTGAAACCGGGTTTCAAGGACTTCATTACAAAGCAAATAACGAATCATACATCTATCTGGGGCCGCAATTAGGAGTAGCTTTCGGCAATGCAACATCAACAATATTCCCTTACATTAAAGCGTATCACAGGTATTCAGTACAGTTTATAGATAATAGTACCGGAATGGACAATTACTCCGGGAATACCCTTGCAATAGCAGCAGGAATTATTGTTCCAATAAAATCCCATTTAGGCCTGGGAATTGAATTAGCATACTGCAGAAGCTATTATTACTGGGGGAAACAATTCGATTTATTGATGTCGTTCACAATAAATGGATTACTTTACAAGGACAACTAATTGATGACTGAATAAGCAGTAATTGGGTGACGGAAGCCAACAGATGTTTTCTCTACATATTTGGTTAGCTTTTAATTAGCCTGTAAGATATCGCAAAGTGCGGTACATTTATTATTTTAAAAAAAGCCTACATTTGTTTTTTAAGTTCACAATGATGATTACTGATTTATGCGTCAAAACGAAAAAATAAACACCCAATTTAAGGCAGGTCTGTTTGCGCTGATACTATTCCCTTTAAGTGCTATTATTACCAATCTGAACGCCCAGTGTTGCACCTACACGCTGAGCATGCACGACAGCTACGGTGATGGATGGAACGGAGCCTCACTTCAGGTTTCGATTAACGGAAGCATACTGGGCAACTTCAGCGCATCGGGTTATGCTTCATCGCAAAGCTTCAGTATTTGCCAGGGCGATGAGTTATCGCTGGAATACACGCCGGGAGAATGGGAAAACGAAAATACCTATCAGCTGTATGACAATGGCTGGGAACTCATGTTTTCGGCGGGTCCGAATCCAGTTCCGGGCGAAGTTTTTTCGGCATCGGCTTCCTGCAGTTCTGAACCTACCGATGGCAATCACCCCTGCATTGCCATCGAAGTAGATACGGGGCAATGCTATCCTGCGCAAAATGTAAGCGCAGGCAATTCCGGCATCAATCCGGGCTGTGCCGATTTTCAGGGTAAGGATGTCTGGTTTGTTATGCAGGTGCCTGCGTCGGGAAACATTATGGCCAGAACCGTGGCCGGAAGTCTTGGCGACACCGGTTTGGCGGCATGGCATGGCAACAGTTGTCTGAGTATTTCGTCGCTGGGATGCGACGACGACGGTGGCGGAGGATATCAGTCGATGCTGAACCTATACAACCTTACAGCCGGCGAATTACTCTATTTTCAGGTTTGGGGTTATGGCGGAGGAAC
>Ga0116149_1004592_pt1 | contig 13453 bp, 7 predicted proteins | sample AD_UKC057_MetaG_FD_89787 | JGI IMG/M metagenome (GOLD analysis project Ga0116149, IMG submission 89787) | Active sludge microbial communities of municipal wastewater-treating anaerobic digesters from USA - AD_UKC057_MetaG | ecosystem: Engineered > Bioreactor > Anaerobic > Digestate | place: USA...
ACTGGTGCGCCTGCACGACGATCGTGCCGTTGACGTCGGAGGCGCTCAAGTCCTCCGAGTGCCAGACGAACCGCCCCGACGGCAGGCGCGAGTGCGAGTGCCCCCCCACGATCACGTCGATCCCGGGGACCTCGGCGGCCAGCCGCTCGTCCATCGCCTCGCCGGCGTGCGACAGCAGGATGACGATGTCCGATTGGCGGCGAAGGGCCGCAACCACCCGGCGTGCCGTGTCAATCTCGGCGGCAACGTCGAAGGCTTCCCGGCCGGCGGGATACGACGCCGCTTCGCGCGTGATGAGGCCGAAGACCCCGACCCGTACCGGCCCGGCCCGCCGAACGGCCGACGGCGGCAGGAGCGGCTCGCGGGTGGTGCGGTCGGTCACGTTCGCGCAGAGCAGCTGGTACTTCGCCAGCGAGATCAGGCGCCGGGTGTGCGCGGCCGGATAGTTGAACTCGTGATTTCCCAGCGTGCCGAGGTCGTAGCCGGCCGCGTTCATGGCCGCCACGTCGGCCTCGCCCTTGTACGCGATGGAGAACGGGGTGCCGTCGCTGAAGTCGCCCACGTCCACCAGCCAGGTGGTGCCGCCGCGGGCGCCGACGTCGCGCCGGATCTGCTCGACCAGCGTGGCGCGCCGGGCGATTCCGCCGATGTTCCCGCCGGACGGCAGCCCCTCGATCTGGCGCCTCATGGCGTCGGGATAGGAGAAGGGCGACAGGTGCCCGTGCGTGTCGTTGGTATGGAGGATGGTGAGCGAAACGGTCTGGGCCGAGGCGACGGCGGCGACGCCGGACGGGCAGACGAATGTCAGGACCAGCAGCAACCGGACGAACAGTCTCATGAGATCACCTGGAGAGGGCACACGGGGAAGGAATTGTACTGGAGGAGGGAGGCGGCGGTGAACAGCCGGGTGGTACGGGCGGGCGCCCGCCCCTACCACCCGGTCGAATGAATCAGCCTTCCGAGAGGCCGAGGTCGCCGTCGGTGCGGCGGCGGCTGCGATCCCAGTCGCCCCGTGCCCGGTCGCGATTGGGGTTGGAGTACTTCGGGATGCGCTCCTGGTTCACCTCTTCCTGGATCTCGTCGGTGGTATCGCTGACCAGATCCTGGTCGCGCCGCCACATCTTCGGATTGTCGGTCATGCTCCCTCCATGCGTGGTCATGACAGCCGGTCGTGGAACCTGTCCAAGAAATGTGCCTCCGGGCCTCCCTCCAGAACTGGCCGGATTTAGCGCCGGAAGGAAAGCGCGCCGCGCGCCTGCGTCAGCGGGCCGGCACCACGTGTCCGCCGAGGCGGCTGAGCCGTTGATCCAAGGTAGAATGGCTGGCCCCGAAAGCCCCGCCGGTCGATGCGCTCCGGCAGTGGTATGCGCAGTCGTATGCGATGAGGTCACGATGAGTGTTGAGTTCCAGCGCCTGGCCATCCTCAGCCGTGGGGAGCCGGCGATGCGCGCCATCCACGCCGTCCGCGAGTTCAACCTCGAGCGGGGCACCTCGATCCGGACGATCGCCCTGTTCACCGAGCCCGACCGCCGCGCGCGGTTCGTGCGCGAGGCCGACGAATCGTTCGCTCTCGGCCCGGCCACCTTCCTCGACGCCGCCGATGGGCGGCGCAAGGCCGCCTACCTCGATTTCCCCCGGCTCGAGCAGGCGCTGACGGCCATCCAGGCTGAGGCCGTGTGGCCCGGCTGGGGCTTCGTCGCCGAGCGCGCCGACTTCGTGGAGCTGTGCGAGCGCCTGGGGATGCTCTTCGTCGGCCCCGACAGCCGGATGCTTCGCCGCGTGGCCGACAAGGTGTCGGCCAAGCGAGTCGCGGAGGAAGCCGGCCTGCCGGTCATCCCGTGGGGAGGGGAGGCCGCCGCCACCCTCGACATGGCCTGGCTGCACGCGCAGCGGCTCGGCTACCCGGTGCTCGTCAAGGCGGCGGCGGGCGCGGGCGGCCGCGCGCTACGGCTCGCCGCCGGGGAGCGCGAGCTGCGCGCCGCCTACGACAGCGCACGCCGCGAGGCCGAACGCAGCTTCGGCGATCCCACCGTCTTCATCGAACGGTACCTGCAGGGCGTGCGCCACGTGGAGGTGCAGGTACAGGGCGACCGCCACGGCACGCTGCAGGCGCTGGGCATCCGCGACTGTTCGATCCAGCGGCGCTTCCAGAAGATGATTGCCGAGGCCCCGTCGCCAATCCTGGAGACGGCCGACGTGGCCGCGCTCGAGGACGCCGCCCTCCGCTTCTGCCGAGCCGCCGACTACCGTGACCAGGCCACCATCGAGTTCCTGTTCGATCCGAAGACGCGCCAGTTCGCCTTCATGGAGGTGAACCCGCGGCTGCAGGTCGAGCACGCCGTCACCGAGCACACGACCGGCCTCGACCTGGTCAAGCTGGAGCTGGACGTCTGCCGCGGAGGCCGTCTCGAGGGCGAGCCGCCAGCCACCCGGGGCCACGCGATCGAGGTGCGGCTGAACGCCGAGAACGTGGAGGCCGGTTTCGCGGCGGCGCCCGGCGAGATCGAGCTCTTCAGACTGCCGACAGGCCCTGGCCTGCGGGTCGACACCGGGGTTGCGGAGGGTGACCTCATCCCGGCCGAGTTCGGGCCGATGTTCGCGAAGCTCTCGGCCCGGGGGCACACCCGCGAGGAGGCGCTCGGCCGTCTGAAACGGGCGCTGGCCGAGAGCGCCATCGCGATCAAGGGGGGCGCCAGCAACCGGAGCCTGCTGCTGCACCTGCTCGATCGCCCCGAGGTGCGCGCCGCCGAGACGGACACCGGCTGGCTCGATCGGGCGACGAGCCGGCCGGAGGGGGAGACCGGCCCGTACGCCGGCATCGCGCTCCTTCAGGCGGCCATCGAGGTCTACGACCGCGAGTCGGAGACCGAGCTCGAGGAGTTCTTCTCGTCGGCTGCGCGCATGCGACCCACCGTCCGCGCCGAGGTCGGCCGGTCGGTGGAGGTCGGTTACCTTGGAAACCGCTATCAGTTCAAGGTCTTCCGGCAGGGCACCCAGGAGTACCGCGTCGAGGTCGGGTCCACGCGGATCGACCTGCTCGTGGAGCGGCTCGGCCCCTGCGAGCGGTGGATTACCCACGGCGACAACCGCTACCGCGTGCTCTCGCAGGTGGACGGCGAATCGCACCTCGTGGAGGTCGAGGGGATCCCGCACCGGATCTCCAGGGCCGATGCCGGCCTCGTTCGGGCGCCGGGCCCGGCCGTCGTCGTGGCGGTCACCGTGCACCCGGGCGAGCGGGTGGCCGCGGGGGATCGGCTTGCCGTCCTCGAGTCGATGAAGATGGAGATGGCGGTCTCGGCTCCCTTTGCGGGCATCGTCCGGCAGGTGCTGGTGCTGCCGAACGCGCAGGTCGGGGCCGGGGCGCCGCTCGTGCACGTCGAGGCGGTCGGCCTCGACGCGGGCGAGCAGCCGGGCGCGCGCGTGACCTTCGAGGGAGTGGCGCTCGCACCGGAACGGCACGAGAAGCGGGTCTCACGGGCCCGCGCGATCCTCCGCGGCGTCAAGGCGGGCCTTGGCGAGCTGAAGCGCGGGCCGGGAGCCCGCGTTCCCGCGGTGCTGCAGAACCTGCGCCGGCTCATGCTGGGCTTCGACCTCGATCCCGCTGAGACCAAGCGGCTGGTCGGCGAGTACCTGCGGGCAAGCCAGGCGCTCGACGAGATCGACCCCGAGCAGCGCCGGGCCGAGGACGAGCTGCTCCGGATCTTCGTCGACATCTCCGCCGTGTTCGCGCGCCAGGCCGGAGTCGAGGGCGAAGGACGCCTGAGCGCTGAGGAGTACCTCTACACCTACCTGCGCTCGCTCGACGTCCGGGGGGCGGGCCTTCCGTCGAGCTTCCTCGAGGCGCTCCAGCGGGCGGTGGCCCACTACGGCGTCGAGGGGGCCGAGCCGACGCCGCAGCTGCGCGAGAGCCTGCTGTGGATGTTCAAGTCGCGTCGCCGCGTCGACCAGCAGGTGCACGCGGTGACGGCGGTGCTGCAGCAGCGGCTCGCCCGCGGCGACGGGTCCGACGTCCCCGGCTTCCGGAGCCTGCTCGAGCGCCTGATCGACGTGTCGAGGCAGCGGTTTCCGGCCGTCGCCGAGCTGGCCCGCGACGTGCGGTACCGCACCTTCGACCGTCCGACGTACGAGGAAGGCCGCCGCTCGGTGTACGGCGCGGTCGAGGCTCACCTGGCCGCGCTGGCGCGCGACCCCTACTGCGCCGACCGCCGTGAGCGCCTGGTCGCCATGGTGGAGTGCCCGCAGCCGGTCAAGGAGCTGTTCGCGTCGCGCTTCGAGCAGGCGCCGCCGGTCGTTCGCCAGGTGATGCTCGAAGTCCTGTGCCGGCGCTACTACCGGATCCGGGAACTCGGGCCCTTCACCGCCATCGAGACCGGGCTGCGCAGCGTGGCGGTGACGGGCTACCGCCACGAGGGGCGCAGCGTCCGCCTGCTGGCGACGCACGGCACCGACCAGGACCTGCGCCGGACCATCCAGGCGGTACAGCGGGCGATCCTCGCGTTCCCAACCGACGAGGACGCCATCGTGGATCTGCACGTCTGGACGCGCAAGACGGTGGAGCACGCCGACGCGGCGTCCGACGAGATTCGGCAGGCGCTCGACGAGGCGGGGTTCGACCGGCCCGTGAGGCGCATCGTGGTGATGGTCTCGGGGCCGTCGGTGCTCGCGCCCTCGGGCCAGACGCTGTACTTCACGTTCCGCCCCGGTCCCGACGGGTTCCGCGAGCAGAAGCTGTACCGCGGGATGCACCCGATGATGGCCAAGCGGCTCGAGCTGTGGCGCCTGCGCCACTTCTTCGTGAACCGCCTCCCGGCGGCCGAGGACGTTTATCTGCTGCACGGCGTGGCGCGTGACAACCCCAAGGACGAGCGGTTGTTCGCGATCGCGGAGGTGCGCGATGCGACGCCGGCGAGGGACGCGGAAGGGCGCGTGGTCGGGCTGCCGCAGCTCGAGCGGATGGCCATGGAGGCGCTCACGGCGATCCGGCAGGCGCAGGCGACGCGGCCGCCCGCCGGGCGGCTGCAGTGGAACCGGGTGCTGCTGTACGTCCGGCCCGCGCTCTACGTGGCGCGCGAGGACCTGGAGCAGGTGGCGCGGCGCCTTGCCGAGGAGGCCGAGGGGCTGGGGCTCCAGAAGATGGTCGTCCGGGCGCGCATCCCCGACGAATCGGGCGAGCTACGCGACACGATCGTCCGGGTCGCCCTCGCATCGGGCCACGGCCCGTCGCTGGAGTTCCGCGAGCCCACCGCCGACCCGATCCAGCCGTTGACCGAATACGCCCAGAAGGTCGTGCGGATGCGCCAGCGAGGGCTGAGCTACCCGTACGAGCTGATCCGCATGCTCACCCCCGGGCGCGACGGCGTGCAGTCGGACCTGCCCCCCGGCGCATTCGTCGAGCACGACCTCGACGCGGACGGGAAGCTGGTGCCGGTTGACCGGCCCTACGGCCGCAACACGGCGAACGTGGTCGTCGGCGTGGTGTCCAACTTCACCAGCCGCTACCCGGAGGGCATGCGGCGCGTGATCATCCTCGGCGATCCGAGCAAGGAGGTGGGGTCGCTGGCGGAGCCTGAGTGCCGGCGCATCCTCGCCGCCCTCGACCTGGCCGAGCAGGAGCGCATTCCCCTCGAGTGGTTCGCGCTCTCGGCCGGCGCCAAGATCTCGATGGAGAGCGGCACCGAGAACATGGACTGGATCGCGCGGGTGCTGCGGCGGCTGATCGAGTTCACCCAGGCCGGCCACGAGATCAACATCATCGTCATCGGCATCAACGTCGGCGGCCAGCCGTACTGGAACGCCGAGGCGACGATGCTGATGCACACGAGGGGGATCCTGGTGATGACGGCCGAGGGAGCGATGGTGCTGACGGGGAAGACCGCCCTCGACTACTCCGGCTCCGTCTCGGCCGAGGACAACCAGGGGATCGGCGGGTACGAGCACATCATGGGGCCAAACGGGCAGGCCCAGTACTTTGCCCGCGACGTCGGCGAGGCCTGCCGGATCCTCTTCCGGCACTACGACCACGCCTACGTGCTGCCGGGCGAGCGCTTCCCGCGCCGCGCGCCAACCTCCGACCCAATCGGCCGCGACGTGCGCGAGTACCCGCACGGGAACATCCAGGGCACGGGGTTCGCCACGGTCGGCGACGTCTTCTCCGACGAGAAGAACCCGGGGCGGAAGAAGCCGTTCGACATCCGCCGGGTCCTGCGGGCGGTGAGCGACCAGGACCACGAGCCGCTCGAGCGGTGGGCGCACCTGCGCGACGGGGAGAACGCCGTCACTTGGGACGCGCACGTCGGCGGCTACCCGGTGGCGCTGCTCGGGTTCGAGTCGAGGCCGGTTCCGCGGGTCGGGATCGTGCCGCCCGACGGCCCCCAGCAGTTCACCTCGGGCACGCTGTTCCCGGTGGCGTCGCGCAAGGTGGCGCGGTTCATCAACGCGGCAAGCGGCGTCCGGCCGCTCGTGATCCTGGCGAACCTGTCGGGCTTCGACGGGTCGCCCGAGTCGATGCGGCGGCGGCAGCTCGAGTTCGGCGCCGAGATCGGGCGCGCGGTCGTGAACTTCAAGGGCCCGGTCGTCTTCGTCGTGATTTCGCGCTACCACGGCGGCGCCTTCGTCGTGTTCTCGAAGGCGCTCAACGAGAACATGGAGGTGGTGGCGCTCGAGGGCACCTACGCGTCGGTGATCGGCGGGGCGCCGGCGGCCGCGGTGGTCTTCTCGCGCGAGGTGGACGCCCGGACGCGGAAGGACCCGCGCGTCGCCGCGCTGCAGCGCGAGCTCGAGGCGGCCACCGACCCGGCGAAGGCCGCCGCTCTGCGTGCCCGGCTGTTCGAGCTCTCTCGCACCGTCCGGTCCGAGAAGCTGGGCGAGGTAGCCGAGCAGTTCGACGCGATCCACAGCGTCCACCGGGCGCTGGAGGTTGGTTCGCTCGATCGCATCATCAGGCCGGCCGACCTGCGGCCGTACGTCGTTGAGGCGATCGAGCGAGGGATGGCGCGCGAGCTGCAGCGCGTGGGGGCGTGGAACCGCGCGTAGCGGCGCCGCCTCGCAGGGGCGACCACGCCGAAGCTGAAGCGGAGGCGTGCTCGTCCCTGCGGCGCGGTGACATCCTTACGGTTCCGACAGCCTGGGGACGACTCCCAGGTTGTGGAAGATGAACGCGTAGATGTCGGCGGCCGTCTCGATCGCCTTCTTCGTGCTGCTCGCCCCGTGGCCCGACTTGGTCTCGATCCGGATCAGCACCGGGTTCTCCCGGCTCGCCTTCTCCTGCAGCGTCGCCGCGTACTTGAACGAGTGAGCCGGCACGACACGGTCGTCGTGATCGGCCGTCGTGACGAGCGTGGCCGGGTACTTCGCCGCCTTGATGTTGTGCAGCGGCGAGTACGCGAGGAGCGCCTTGAACTCATCCGGGTTGTCGCTCGATCCGTAGTCGGCGATCCAGTTCCAGCCGATCGTGAACTTGTGGAAGCGGAGCATGTCCATCACGCCGACCTGCGGGATGGCCACGCGGAACAGCTCCGGCCGCTGGTTCATGACGGCGCCGACCAGCAGGCCGCCGTTCGACCCGCCCTGGATGGCCAGCTTCGCGGGCGCCGTGTACTTGTTCGCGATCAGCCACTCGGCAGCGGCGATGAAGTCGTCGAACACGTTCTGCTTCTTCAGCTTGGTTCCGGCCTCGTGCCAGCGCTCGCCGTACTCGCCGCCGCCGCGGAGGTTCGCCGAGGCGTAGACGACCCCCTGTTCGAGCAGCGCCAGGCGCAGCGGGCTGAACGAGGGCGCCTGCACGACGTTGAAGCCGCCGTACCCGTAGAGGAGCGTCGGGTTGGCCCCGTTCAGCTCGAGGCCACGCTTGTGGACGAGGAACATCGGGATGCGCGTCCCGTCCTTGCTGGTGTAGAAGACCTGCCTGGTCTCGAAGGCCGACGGGTCGTAACCGGGGACCCTCGGCGCCCGGAACAGCTCGCTCTTCCGGGTAGCGATGTCGTACCGGTAAATGGTGGGCGGCGTGTCGAACGACGTGTAGGTGTAGAAGACGAACGTGTCGTCGCGCTGGCCGGCGAAGCCCCCGCAGGTGCCCAGGCCGGGAAGCGCGACCTCGCCCTCGAGCGTCCCGTCGAGGGCGTGCACCGAAACGCGCGTGGCGACGTCCTTCAGGTAGCCCGCGAACAGCTTCCCGCCGGCCGTCGTGGCCATCTGGAGCGGCTCCGGCTTCTCCGGGAGGATCGTCTTCCAGTTCGCCTCGGCCGGGTTCTTGGGATCCATCAGGACCACCCGGCCGTTGGGCGCCGCGCGATCGGTGAAGACGAGCAGCTTGTCGCCGACGTTGTCGATCACGCTGAAGCTGTCGTCGCCAATCTCGGGGACGAGCGGGCTGAACGCGGCCTCGCCCGCCGAGAGGTCCCTGACGTGCAGGGAGTTGCCCTTCTTGCCCTGGCCGCGATCCGACACGGTGAGGATCGCGAAGCGTTCGTCCTCGGTGGTCTCGACGATGTGGAAGCGCTGCGGGTTGGCGCGATCCTCGAAGACGAGCCGGTCTTGCGACTGCGCCGTGCCGACCCGGTGGTAGTACACCTGGTGGTTCACGTTGGCGGCCGACAGCTCGTGCCCCTTCTCGGGCGCCGGGTAGCGGCTGTAGTAGAACCCGTCGCCGTGCCACGCCACGCCGGACACCTTGATCCACTCGAGCTTGTCGGCGAGCGGCTTCCGGGCGGCCAGATCGAGCACCTGGTACTCCTGCCAGTCGGAGCCGCTGCGCGAGATGCCGAACACGGCGCGCGACGCGTCCCGGGACGGGGCGAAGGCCGTCAGCCGGACCGTCCCGTCGGGAGACCAGGCGTTGGGATCGAGGAGCACCTCGGGCGTGCTGGAGAGCCCGCGCTGGACGTAGAGGACGTTCTGGTTCTGCAGGCCGTCGTTCTTGCTGAAGAAAAAGTACGGCCCCTTGCGGAACGGTGACGAGTAGCGCTCGTAGTCGTAGAGGGTTTCCAGCCGGGCCTTGAGCGCGGCGCGGAACGGGATCTTCTCGAGGTAGGCAAAGGTAACCTGGTTCTGCGCCTCGACCCACTTCGCCGTTTCGGGGGAGTAGTCGTCCTCGAGCCACCGGTACGGATCCGGCACCTTGACCCCGTGGTAGACGTCCACGTGATCGGACTTGCGCGTGGCGGGGTAGGGCTGCTGGGCGACGGCAGCCGGCAGGGCCAGCAGGGCGAGGGCGGCGGCGAGAATCCAAGAACCTCGGCGTCTCATCGTGCAACTCCTTGCGCGGGCAGGGGAGGCGGAACCCCTGGCGTTTCCGGGGCGGCGGCACCGGAAAAGGAAAATGTCACGTTGACAGGCCTCCACGTTACCATGAAGCGGTGACCGAGGACCGCTTCCGCAAGACGTTCCTGCTGCTGGTCGTCGGCGGGATCTCGCTGCTCTTCTTCGCGATGATTCGCGCCTTCCTCCTGACGCTGCTGCTCGCGGCGATCCTCGCTGGCCTGATGTTCCCGGTGTACCGGTGGATCGAGCGCCGGGTGGGGGGGCGCTCCAACCTGGCGTCGTTCCTCACGCTGATCGTGATGATCCTCGCGATCTTCGGCCCACTCGGGACGCTTGCGGGCATCGTCGTCCAGCAGGCGTTGACCGTGACACAGGACCTCGGCGCCACCCTGAAGCCGTTCATCGACGACCCCCAGTCAATCGGGGAGCGCCTCGCCCTGCTGCCGGGCGCCGACCGCCTGATGCCGTACCTGCCCCGCGTGGCCGAACGCGGCGCGGAGATCGTCGCGGGCCTCGGGACCTTCCTGGTGGGCCTCGCCTCGGCCGCCACCAGCGGGACCGTGGTCTTCCTCTTCCACTTCGCGATCCTGCTGTACGCGCTCTTCTTCTTCTTCAGCAACGGGCCGCGCTACCTCCGCACGGTCCTCTCGTACTTGCCGTTCAGCGAGGAGGACAACGCGCGCCTTCTCGAGCGGTTCGTCTCGGTCACCCGCGCGACGCTGAAGGGGACGCTGTTCATCGGCGTCATCCAGGGAACGATCAACGGCTTCGCCTTCTGGCTGGTGAATCTCCCGGCCCCCGTCTTCTGGGGCGTGGTCATGATCATCCTCTCGGTCGTGCCGGCCGTCGGCGGGGCGCTCGTGTGGGTGCCCGCCGCCGTGTGGCTGGCGGTCACCGGGCGGTTTCTCGAGGCCATCGTCCTCTCGGTGATCTGCGGGGCGGTGTCGGGCAGCGTGGACAACCTGCTGCGCCCGAGGCTGGTCGGCCGCGACACCAAGATGCCCGACCTCCTCATCCTGATCTCAACGCTCGGGGGGCTCGGCTTCTTCGGCGCCATCGGCTTCATCATCGGCCCGCTGGTCGCCGCCCTCTTCCTGACGCTCTGGGAGATTCTCGGGGAGCTGTACAGGCCCGAGCCGAGGGTGAGAACCTAGGTTGCCCACATGAAACGTGCGTGACAGTCGGCGGGGTGGCTTGCCCACGTTAACCACAGAGAGCACAGAGACGCGGAGACGCACGCAGAGGATTCAGATCATGCCAGAAGTCTCTGAACTCAGGGCTTGGAGTGGTTCGAGCGGCAGGTTTCCCGCAGCAGCTGACTGGCGGCTTCGCCAACCGAAACGCGGCCCTCGAGAACGCCGGCCACCGCATCCGCCTCGCGCGGGAGACGAGCGAGCGTGGCCCGAAGCCGGCCCGCCGCCTGCTCGAGGATCGCCTCCCGCACCTCCTCTTCAATCACCCGCCGGCGCCGCGCTTGCCACTCGTCACCGTGGCGGCCGGCGAGGGCCTCGATGCCGTCGGTGAGCGCCTCGACGCCCCGGCCGTCCTCGGCGCTCACCAGGTAGGTTCGGCCGTCGGCGCCCCCGGGGCCCGCCAGCCGAAGCATGGAGACGAGCTCGGCGTGCAGCTTCTCCGCGTCGGGCCGGTCGGCCTTGTTGACGACGAACAGGTGGCCGACCTCCATCAGCCCGGCCTTGAGCAGTTGGATGCTGTCGCCGAGGCCCGGGGCGAGGACGACGACGACGAGGTCGGCGACCCCCGCGATCTCGACCTCGCTCTGACCGACGCCGACCGTCTCGAGGACGACCGCGTCGCAGCCTACCACCCCCATCACGCGCACCACCCCCTTGACGCCGAGGGCGAGGCCGCCGAGGTGCCCCCTGGAGGCCATCGACCGGACGTAAACCATCGGGTCGGTGGCGTGGCGCGTCATCCGGACGCGGTCGCCGAGGACGGCGCCGCCAGTGAACGGGGACGAGGGGTCGACGGCCACGACGCCGACCCGGCGATCGGGATGGCGTCGGCGCCACTCGCGCACGAGCGCGTCGGCCAGGGTGCTCTTGCCCGAGCCCGGCGCCCCGGTGAGACCGAGCAACAGCCTGGGCAGTTCAAGAGCGGAGCCCTGGTCGGCGAGCGCAGCGGCCGCGTGATAGACCTCGGGGAGCCGGTGCGGGGCGTCGGCGAGGATCGACATCAGGCGCGCAGCGGCCCGCGTGCCTTGGCGCTCCGCGGCGGCGCGAACGAGTTCGGCAATGGTCATGTCGGACGGCTTGTGGGCGCCCGATCAGTGTACAGGAATCGACGCGACCGAGAGGCACGCGGGCTCGCGCCGGGGCGAGGCGCGGATCGGCCTCGGTGGGAAGGGCCGCATCCCGGGACGGAACGGCCGGGATGCAGCCCGCGCCTGTCTGCCGGCAGGGGGACGAGCGGCGTCAGGCGACCGGCGTGTCGGGAGCCGGCGCCGGAGGCGCCTCGACCGGGGCCTGGGCCGGCGTCTCGACCGGCGGGGCCGCGGGAGCGGGCTTGGCCACGCGGCGGCGCGGGGCGGCCTTCTTCGGGGCGGCCTTCTGCGGGGCAGCCTTCTTCGCGGCAGCCTTCTTCGGGGCGGCCTTCTTGACCGCCTTCTTGGGGGCGGTCTTCTTCATGGCCTTCTTCGGGGCGGCCTTCTTGGCGGCCTTCCGCGGGGCGGCCTTCTTGGCGGCCTTCCGCGCGGTCTTCTTCACGGCAGCCTTGCGCGCCGTCTTCTTCGCCGTCTTCTTCACCGACTTCTTGGCCGCTCGCTTCGGGGTCCCCGATGACTTCGTGCTCCGCTTCTTCGCCATCTGTCCCTCCTTCACAACGCCGAAGATCGTTTCGGCGATTAGGCCGGCGTGATTATAGCTCATCTCGAGCGAGCGAAATGATCCATCGCACGAGGGTGCGGCTTGATCCGCCCGAAGGCGATGCGTTATCGTCCGGCGGTGACAGTGAGTTCGACGTCGTGCGCGCGCGCGGTCATCCTGGCGCGCGGTCTCGGTACCCGCATGCGGCGTCCCGCCGAGGGCGCCGCGCTCGATCCCCGCCAGGCCAGTGTCGCGGACACCGGGGTCAAGGCGATGATCCCGATCGGCCGGCCGTTCCTCGATTACCTGCTCACAGCCGTCGCCGACGCGGGCTGCCGCGAGGCGTGCCTGGTGATCGGGCCCGAGCACGACGCTATCCGCAAGTACTACACGGAGCAGGTGGCGGTCTCGCGGCTCGCCGTGCGGTTCGCCGTGCAGGAGCACCCGCTCGGCACCGCGGATGCCGTGCTCGCGGCAGAGCGCTGCACCGCGGGAGAGCCGTTCCTCACGCTCAACTCCGACAATTTCTACCCGGTCGGCGTGATGGCGCGCTTGTGCGGCCTCGACGGGCAGGGGCTCGCCGGTTTCGAGCGCGAGGCCCTGGTGCGCCAGGGCAACATCGACGAGGCGCGCGTCGGCAAGTACGCCGTGCTCGACGTGGACGCGTCGGGCGCCCTGCGGCGCATCGTGGAAAAGCCGGACGAGGCGACGTGGGACCGAATCGGGCGCGACGCGCCCATCAGCATGAACTGCTGGCGGTTCGGTCCGGCGATCTTCGACGCCGCGCGCGCCATCGGCCCATCGCCGCGCGGCGAGCTCGAGATCGCCGACGCCGTGCAGTATGCAATCGACGTCCTCGGCGAGCGGTTCGAAGTGGTGCCCGCCCGCGAGGGCGTCCTCGATCTGTCGATGCGCGCCGACATCCCGTCGGTGGCGCGCCGCCTCGAAGGCTTCGAGGTGCGCCTGTGACCCCGCCAGTCATCCAGGAGATGCTCGGGGAGGTGAGAGGCGCGTTGCGCGCGGCCGGACCGGGCGAGCCGGCGTCGGCGTTCTTCGTGCCGGGCCGCGTCGAGGTGCTCGGCAAGCACACCGACTACGCGGGCGGGCGCAGCCTCGTTGCCGCAGTGCAGCAGGGCTTCGTCGTCGCCGCCCGACCCCGGCCCGACCGCCTGGCCGTCGTTCTCGACGTCGAGGGCGGCCGCCGTGCCGAACTGGCGCTCGACCCCGCGCTGCCCGAGCAGGCCGAGGCCTGGGCTCGCTACCCGGCGACCGTCGTCCGGCGCGTGGCGCGCAACTTTCCCGAGGCGGCCACCGGCGCCGATTTGGCCTTCCTGAGCAACCTGCCGCACGCCTCCGGCATGAGCAGCTCGAGC
>Ga0116149_1004596_pt1 | contig 13443 bp, 13 predicted proteins | sample AD_UKC057_MetaG_FD_89787 | JGI IMG/M metagenome (GOLD analysis project Ga0116149, IMG submission 89787) | Active sludge microbial communities of municipal wastewater-treating anaerobic digesters from USA - AD_UKC057_MetaG | ecosystem: Engineered > Bioreactor > Anaerobic > Digestate | place: USA...
CCTTCAACTATTTCTTCTGTGCCTGCCCGGTCATAGGGACAAAGGTAACTCCGCCCAACTCTTTGATTGAGTATCTGTTCTTTTCTTTGGTTACAAGCGTTAGGTTTTGATAAAAAACCGTGCTTCCGAGGGGTATTATGAGGCGTCCTCCTTCTTTCAGCTGGGCCAGGAGTGGCGGGGGAATGTGATTGGCTGAAGCTGTTACCATAATTACATCAAATGGGGCATAAGACTCCCACCCATAGTAGCCGTCCTCATGTTTTGTCCGGATGTTCCTATAGCCAAGCCTTTGGAATCGTGCCTTGGCTGTTTCATAAAGGCTTTTTTTAATCTCAATAGTATAGACCTCCCTTACAATCGCTGATAGGATTGCAGCCTGATATCCGGAACCTGTTCCAATTTCAAGAACCCGTTCATTTCCCTTTAGACCTACCACCTCTGTCATCAGAGCAACAACATACGGTTGTGATATGGTCTGCCCATCACCTATTGGCAGAGGGTGATCAGCATAGGCTTTATTCTGTCGACTTTCATCAACGAAAAGGTGTCTTGGCACTGTAAGCATCGCATTAATGACAAGAGCGTCCTTAACGCCCCTCCCTTTAATGTCTTTTTCCACCATCTCTTGGCGTCTTTTATCAAAAATATCATCAGGAAAAGCAACACCCTGACAAACAATCATTGAGGCAAGGAAGAGCAACGCGGTCAGTGACCATTTTTTAATATGAGCCGTGTATGCAGTCTCTCTCATTTATAAATAGTGTACGGCAATGGTATACTGAAGTAAAGGCCTCTGGTGTATACGCCTATCATCTGGAATCTTGAGTCATGTTTCATCCCTTAACAACAACGATTTTATTGCGATAATACTATGTGGTTTCAGTGTTAAAATACAAGGAGTATAACCTGGGAGGTAAGATGTATGCTGATCAACCAGCTTGATGAAACAGCTATGAGGGATGTTCGTGTTGCCTGCGCCACCCTCTTTTCAGAAGAGCTTGCTTATGATGATTCTTTTATTGAAAACCTGAGTATAGAGACAGTTGAAAAGGCATACTGGCAGAAAGCAAAACGATGCTATCATCACCTAAGCCCTCTTAGCTCCCGTAGTGAAGCCCAGGAAGCATTAAACGACGTCCGGAACTCCCTTGAGACCCTCACATCCTTTCTTCGAACAGACAGCCAGATGGTTGATGAAGCCCCCAGAATAGGTAAAATTATTGCAATAGGCGGGGCAAAGGGAGGCATAGGGAAAAGTATCATTGTTGCCAACCTGAGCGTTCTGTTGGCCTCCAAAGGGTTCAGAGTGACTGCTGTTGATCTTGACCTTGGTGGAGCAAACCTGCATCTGTGTCTAGGCAACAAGGTGTTACTGCAAAACAATATTAATGACTTTCTTAGAAAGAGAGTGGACTCGCTTCAGGATATCGCCATCAAGAGCGAGTACGGTCCATACCTCATTGGCGGTGATAGTGCACAGCTTGGCGCCGCAAATATCGACTTCGGGCGGAAGTTAAAACTGTTGAGGGCAGTGGAAAATTTAAACTCGGACTTCATCATCCTCGACCTGGGCGGTGACACTTCATATAACATCATTGATTTCTTCTTGAAAGCAGATTACGGTATTGTTGTTACTACCAGAGACTCTGCATCATACATCGGTGCATATCATTTCCTCAAAGCTGCTATGTATAGAAGATTCAACAGGCTCTTTGGCCCTGAATCAAGATTCAGGATGTATAAAAATCATCAACTGGAACAGCTCATTCGCGAAATGATGAACCCAGCCGATGGTGAATGGCCGAAATCAATTAACGATTTGTTGGAAAAGGTACGGCAGGAACAACCTGACCACTTCCCTTTTATGTGTGAAGTGGTAGAAAATTTCAATTCTTATCTGGTTGTGAACAAGGTACCTAACCGTCTTCTCCGGACCTTCGATGTAAATCCCATAATAACGAGAATCCAGCAGGTCACAAGGACATGGCTCGCCAAAGAGGTCACATATCTCGGAAGCATCTCATTCCAGCCTGAGGTTGAGAACAGCATGATCGATCTTGTACCTGTTGTTGCCAAATACCCAAAAGGAAAGATGGCAGAAGAGCTCGGCTCAATTATGTCGAAACTCTTCGAACAGGAAATATAACCATTTTCCATTTTATATTATTTCTTTGAACTTTGCCTATTTCCGAACACATGACATGGAACGTTTTTTGAATCCTATGCTAACCGTTTTTTAAATCTCAAGGTACTTGCTGCCAGAATCACTGTTCCTAAAACAAGAAGGGCAACGATCTGTGGCCAAAGGATGTCGACTCCAACACCTTTTAAGAAGATCCCTCTGACAATGATAAGGAAGTACCTCAAAGGGCTGAGATACGTCATGTATTGGAACACTTCAGGCATTGTCTCTATGGGTGTAGCAAATCCAGAAAGGAGAATGACCGGCTGAAAAAAGAAGAATGTTGCAGTCATTGCCTGCTGCTGTGTTTTGGAGATTGTAGAGATCAGAAGTCCAAACCCTAAAACAGACAGAAGATATGCACCCGTACACACAACGAGGAGGAGTACAGCCCCGTTAATGGGTACTGAGAACCAAAACACTCCGAAGACTGTAACAAGCGCCATGTCGAAGTATCCAATTATGGCGGCAGGAATTGTCTTTCCTAATATCAGCTCCAAAGGTCTGATGGGCGTTACCATGAGTTGTTCCATAGTACCCACCTCCCGCTCCCGTACAACTGACATGGATGTTAGCAAGAGACAGGTTAGCATAACGATCAATGCTATTACACCAGGAACCATGTAATTCCTGCTCTTGAGGTCGGGATTATACCAGACCCTGCTTCGAAGATCTAGGCTCCAAACGTTGGCCTTGATCCTGGCATCCATCATGTCCCTGGAATACTTGCCGATAATCGTGTTTACATAACTCATTGCAATGAGTGCAGTGTTGGAGTCGGTTCCATCTACGATGACCTGTATATCGGTCCCTATACCTGTTTGGATATCCCTTCCAAAACCATGGTTGATCTGTATGGCACAGAGAACATCACCCTTGTCGATAAGTTCCCGTACCTCTTCAGGCGACGCAGGTACACGTTTGACAGTAAAATATCCTGATGATTCAAGCCTTCGTACCAATTCTCTGCTTTCAGAGGAGCGATCAAGATCATAGATGGCTGTAGACACATTGTTCACATCCATGGTCGCCACATAACCAAAGACTATAATCTGGATGAGTGGCGTGGCGAGAAGAAAAAACACCGTCCTCTTTTCCCGAAAATAATAGATAAACTCTTTAATCACAAGATTCTTGATTCGTTCAAACATCCTTAATCTATCCTTTTGCGGAACTTCCTGTTGGCAGCAATAAATACCACTACAGCAAAGAGCGTGAGCAGCAACGCTTCTAACCAGAGAACTCTCAATGTACTTCCTTTCAGAAATATCCCTTTAAGAATAGTAACGAAGTAACGGGCAGGGATAAAATACGTGATAACCTGAAGAGGCTTGGGCATATTTGAGATACTAAATATGAACCCTGAAAGTAAGAAGGCAGGAAGGAATGATGTGAGGAGCGCAGCCTGACTCGCCACAAGCTGGGTTTTTCCGGCAATTGACATCAGCATCCCAAAGCTCAGCCCACCGAACAAGAAGATCGCTGAAAGGCCAAGGAGCAGCGCAATGCTTCCACGTAAGGGAACGTCAAAAAGAAGGGTGCTCATTAAAATAGTCAGGAGGGTGCCTGCAAAACCTATAAGAAAGTACGGGATCAATTTACCGAGAATAAGCTCCGGTGTCTTAATTGGGGTGGAGATAAGTTGCTCCATGGTGCCTCTATCCCATTCCCGAGCAACTGTCAACGCGATAAGAAGGGCGATAATGACAGCCATGATGATGGCAATGAGCCCCGGAATAATGAAATTTCTGGATTTAAGCTCGTTGTTGTACCATACTCGGCTTCTCGACTCGATCAACGGACTCATTCGGGAGCCCCGCACCCTTTGGCTAAAACCCTCAGCTATCGCTGTTGAATAGCCCTGGGCAATGGTAGCGGTATTGGAGTCACCTCCATCGATGAGCACTTCCACCTGAACAGGGAAACCTTTTTTTATATTCTTTGAAAAATATTCAGGGATAACAATGGCTACCCTTGCCCTGCCGGAGTCGAGGTAAGGGTCGATGGCTTTATAGCTCTCAACATAAGAATTAACGCGGAAATATCCGGATTCGTGAAACTGATTTACAAATTCCCTGCTCAGGCTGCTTTTATCCATGTCAAATACAACAGTGGGGATCTTGTCGATATCGAAGGTTATGGCGTAACCATAAATAAAGAGGAGAATAACCGGCATGATGAATGCCATGGCAAGGCTAAGTGGATCCCGCCAAATCTGTATGAACTCCTTCTTTGTGATTGCTTTTATTCTCAGTAGTTTCATCGTTATATATTTTTGCCTTCACCTATTACACGTCGCTGATTACGCATCACGGTATCTCACGACACCTCGATCAATGTGACAAAAACATCCTCCAGCGAAGGCGGTATCTTTTCTATTCCTTTGACAGCCACTCCTGACTCTGCCAATACACTCGATATACGTTCCCTGAATGTTTCTTCGTCATCAACAACTACGTGGAGTGTACTCCCAAAGATCGCAGCCTCAATCTTATGAAAGGTCAGAGTGTTGAAGGCCTCAACAACTTTGTCGACATTGACTTCCAGGACGTCTCGTGTCATATGTTTCCTTCTTAAATCAGTCGGTGTACCTTCTGCGACGATCTTTCCCCGGTAAATAAGGGCAAGCCGGTCACAGTAATCGGCTTCATCCATGTAATGTGTCGTGACAAATACAGTGGTTCCGGCCTGCGACATCCCGTTGATGAGGTTCCAGAAGTTCCGTCGTGAAATAGGATCAACACCAGAGGTTGGCTCATCAAGAAAAATTATATGGGGATCATGAAGTATAGCACACCCCAGGGCGAGACGCTGTTTGAATCCTGCAGGAAGAGTACGGGTTAAAGCATGTCTCTCTTCCTTCAGCCCAGCCATGTTCAGAACCCATTCTTTTCTCTCAATCTTTTTCTCTTTTGGAACATTGTAAACACCGCCAAAGAAGTTGATGTTCTCTTCAACGGTTAGGTTATCGTAAAGGGAAAACTTTTGAGACATATACCCGATGACCTTTTTGATAAGCTCGGACTCCTTGTTGATATCAAATCCTCCCACAGTGCCTGTTCCCCCTGTAGGCATGAGAAGACCGCAAAGCATCCTGATCGTTGTAGATTTGCCAGCACCATTCGGTCCGAGAAAACCGAATATCTCTCCCCGTCGGACAGACAGGCTAATGTTGTCTACAGCAACAAAATCCCCAAATGTCCGCCTGAGATCATTTACCTGAACCGCTATGCTGTTCCCGTTCATATCATTATCTATCATCAGAAAACCCGTGACGCGTAACGCATAATCAGTAATCAGCCTCCTTAACACCTAACAGGCCAGAATTTCGCGTCACGGTCTTTTCCCCTCTTCCCTATCCACCAATGCTATGAACGCATCTTCCAGTGAAGGGACTATCTCTCGGTATCCTTCAATCTCCACACCCTGTCCACGGATGACGGTAAGCACCTGATCGACAATCCCTTTTTCCTTAATGCCTACATGGAGCCGGTCACCGTACATGGAAACATTGATGACACCATCAATGGTACTTATAACATCACTTATTACTTTCGCTTTTGCCGAAGAAATCTCCACCATGGGTATTTGAAGACTCTCTCTTATCGAAGAAGGCTCATCAACTGTCAAAATAGTTCCTTTGTGGATTAACCCTATCCGTGTACAACGTTCTGCTTCATCAAGGTAGGCAGTTGACACGAATACTGTTATTTCCTCTTTCAAGAGGTCATAAAGGATTTTCCAGAAGTCCCTCCTGGACACAGGGTCAACACCATTTGTCGGTTCATCAAGAAACAACACCCTGGGCGTATGTATAAGAGCGCATGCAAGGCCAAGCTTTTGCTTCATTCCTCCGGACAGGTTTCCTGCAAGTCTTTCCTTGAAAGGGGTAAGATTGCTGAATCCAAGGAGCCTCTCTACTCGGGGAGGTCTCTCCCTTGCGGGGACACCGTAAAGATCCGCATAAAACATGATGTTTTCCATGACAGTAAGATCTTCATAAAGGCCGAACCGCTGGGACATATAACCTATTTCTTCCTTTATTAACTCTCCTTCGGTAAGAATTGAGTATCCTGCAACCCATGCATTCCCTGATGTGGGCTCCATTATAGCTGCCAGGAGCCGCATAATGGTAGTCTTTCCTGCCCCATCCGGCCCCACAAGTCCGAACAACTCTCCTTTTTTTACCTCCAAATTAAGGTTGTTAACGGCAACATTGCCGCCAAAAGCCTTGGTAAGGTTCTCAGTTCGTATGGCTATCTCGCTATTCATTCCACTTTACTGCCGTGATCCGTAACGCGTAACGCGTGATCGGTAAATTAAATAAACCTTCAACTTTTCAAGTATTTTATAAGACCAACAAGCATCTTTCTTATCCGTTCGATGTTTGTTTCGCATCCAATGTTTTGAAGGAATCCCAGCTTTTCTGATAATAATAGTTGTGTTTCTAACTCCGCCAAGGAACCCAACGAGATGTAAAGAAACTGGATAAACTCCTTCTTTGAGTTCCGTGCGGCCCCTTCGGCAATATTACTTGAAATCGACACTGCCGATCGTCTTATTTGTTGGGTAATACCATACAATTCTTCCTTAGGAAATTTTGAGGTCATAAGATAAACCAGCCTGGCAAGCTCTATAGATTCTTTCCAGACATCCAAATCTTTATGTGTTTTTATCTTGTCCACCATGTTTTATCCTCGAAGTTTCTTACCCATCACGCGTCACTGATCACGCGTCACGGTTACTTTAGTGTTATTCTCACATCTGCCGGCATTCCCGGCTTCAGCTCTCCATTCTCATTCTTCACCTTCACCTTGACGCCAAAGACCAGTTTGACCCTTTCCTCTTCTGTTTGGACATTTTTCGGTGTAAATTCTGCTTCAGATGAAATAAAGGTTACTGTTCCGTCATATGTCTTATCCTTGAAAGAATCTACCTTTATATCTGCCTTTTGACCCAGTTTCACCTGGCCGAGCCTGTCTTCCTTAACGTATACTTTGACCCATGGGTTCTCAAGATCACCAATGGTAAACACAGGTGTTCCCGCTGAAAGAGTTTCACCAAGTTCCACATTTTTTCTTAAAACCACACCCGTGATAGGGGCAAACAGTGTTGTGTCTTTTAAGCGCTCTTCCGATGTGCTTACCATGGCCTTTGCTTGTTGAACCCGATATTCCGCAGCCTGAATATCTTCTTTTCTTGGACCTTCCTGAACAAGGCTTAGAGTCTCCTGTGCACTTCTGTACTGCGCTGTTCTTGTGTTGTAAGCGTTTTGGGCAGCTTCGAACTGAGAAGTTGAAATGGCGCCGTTCTTGTATAGAATATCAGCCCTTTCATAATCTTTTTTTGCCTTGTCCAGATCCGCCGCCTGAGCATCAACACTTGCCCTGGCACGTTCAATCTCTTGAATCCTTGAACCTGACTTTAATTCAGCAAGCCTTGCCATGGCCTCTTGAAGAGTTGCCTTATGCTGCATCACCACGCTGGCAAGTTCAGCATTGTCGAGCCTCGCGATAAGTTGACCGGATCTCACTTGTTGGCCCTCATCTACTGCTAATTCTATAACCCGTCCTGGCAATTTAAAGCCAATATTGGTCTCAGTAACCTCAACATTGCCGGACAGATTGAGGGCGTTGTTATCGTTCTTGGATCGAAAATGATTTATTAGAAATATTGTAATGATTATTAGAATTATAATTCCAGCGATGAGCAATCTCTTTTTTTTCATCTCCCAACCTCCTTCAATCTCAAAACAAAAAACTAAAATTTATTGTTTCGCTCTCAGCTATGGGCTGTCAGCTAATACCCTGTCTCTCCCATTGCTTTCCTTAATGATGCTCTCGCGACTTCCTCATCAAAAAAAGAGCGGTAGTAATCGGCTTCAGCCCTTAAAAGGTCTGTCTGTGCGTCAAGGTAATCCGTATTTGTGCCGGCGCCTGTCTGGTATTTCAGCTTCTCGATCCTCGCGTTCTCTCTTGCGCTCTCGATTGCTTTTCCTGCAACCTCGGTTCGCTCCCTTGCATGTGTTATGTTTAAGTATGCATCACGGACTTCTCTCGTTATAGCAAGCCTTATCAATCTCTCCTCTTCCAGTACCTTTTGAAGCTCAGCCCGCTCCCGGTTTATCTCAGCGCTTATAAGCCCTCCATCAAAAACCGGTATCGACATCCTTGCCCCAAAATACCAATTTTCTTTGAAGCCGAAACTATCTCCAGCCTTACCTCCATATTCACCCCCCACATAGACATCAGGAAGCCTCTTGCCCTGTGCCATCTTAACCCTCTCTTCAGAGATCATTCTCTTTTTCCTTACAGCCCTGTATTCGGGCCGCTGCACTAAAGACTTCGTAAGACTTTCTTCAAGAGACGGCAACAATTGTGGAGGAGCTTTCTGATAATCGATTACAATGTTCTTTTCCGTATCATCCATTCCCATCAGGTTTTTCATAAGCTCATAGGCGCTTTCACGGTTATTTTTAACGGCAAGCCTCTGTTCGACTGCATGGGCGAGCTGGACATCAGTTTTTAACAGATCAATATAAGGCACAGCTCCGGTTTTATAGAAGACCTCAACGTCACTCTTGTGTGCTTCAAGCTGCTTGACTGTTCCATCAGTTGACACGTAGAGTTTTTCAAGTTCAGCAATTTTGTAAAACACGCTGGACATATTGAAGATGAGATCCTGTTTCGATATGACAAGATTCTCCTGCGCAATTCCCTTCCTCAGCTCAGCAACAAGCACCGCCCTGTAAAGGCGCCCTCCCTTAAAAATTGGCAGTCTGAGGGAACCTCCCGCATCGTAGATATTTCGGCTGTACTCAGGTAAGTCCGGACCCGCCCCAAATAATCCTGAAATAACTGGAGGGGTCAAAGGCGCAGGGTAACGATATCTTGAAGCGCTGCTGCCAAAATCAATCCTTGGCATACGCTCAGCCCGTGCTGCATCTATTCCGTATGCCTCTGTATCAATATCTTTTGCAGATATTCTGACCCTGGGATTATTTTTAAGGGCATATACTATTGCTTCAGAAAGGGTATATCGCTCTCCTTGAAGTTTTAAAAGACTGTCATCGGTTTTTATGATAATAGACGGCGTTTCTCCAGATTTTGATAGAGAGTTCTGTTGTGCCTGCGAAGGTCCGACATGAACAATAAAGATCAGAGCCAGAATTAAACATGGGATAAAACCCATAATTTTCAAGCTTCCCCCTGCAGAGCGTGCAGAAAATTTACCACTCATTTCCTCTCTCCTTTCATAGTCTTTCGAAGATCTTTAATAGCCGACAAGGAAAAACCAGCTATATGATCAGCGATTGCTTCCATTTCAGTTCTTCCGAATTTCTGTTCAGGGAAAAGTTTTGCAAGGGCATGACGAGCATAAAGAAAAAAAAGACACTGACTGATTACGCTCGCACAACACATATGAACTCTCATAGCAGGCACTTTTCCTCCTAACAGTTCTCTGATAATCTCAGAAAGAAAAGCAAAAGTCGGGCGCATAGTCTCTTCCACAATCACGTCGAAAGCACTGGTTGGTTCTATATATTCTCGGGACACCAACCTTCCGAAAAGAGAGGACAGGTCATCGCCGAGAATACGCAAAACTAAAGAACGAATAAAAACTCTTAGCCGTATTTCCGGGGAATCCCCTTTTTGAGTGCCCAAATCATGGGGGTATTTTTTGAAAGCCAGCGCCTTACTATATTTTAAGACTTCGATATACAGGTTCTCTTTGTCTCTGAAATGGTAATTGATGGCAGCTACGTTTACTGATGCCCTTGAACATATCTCCCGTACTGTGGCTCGCTCAAACCCTGAATCTGCAAATACCTCAGCAGCAGCCTGGAGTATCCGTTCACGTGTTCCAGGCGTTGATTCGACATTTTGATGATTCTTTTTCATAATATTAAATAATTGTTTTAAACAAATATTTATAACAATTGCTTTAATCTGTCAAGAGTTTTTTATGCTTTTTACACGTTGATAGAACCGACATGACGGGTAGGGCTTCAGAACATTAAATTAATTTATGGCTTTTTAAACAACTGGATTTATAATATAAAATCTATTTCTTTGAAGGGGGTGTGATATTAATGAGAAAAACAAAGGTGCCAGACGTGGTCAAAACCAAATTGAGGCCATACTTAAAAACAGCTCTTGACAATAAAATTACTGACGCAATTGTAATTAAAACATCTGCGGTATTTACAGCCCCCTGGGTACGCATAAAGTGTCAGTTCGGCTGTCCAGGATTTGGTGAAACTCTCTGCTGCCCTCCCCACACACCTACTCCGGACGAAATGCGTAAGATTCTTGATTCTTATACATACAGCATTCTCCTTCACCTCCACTGGACAAAGAATTACAGGATAGCCAATAAATTCAATGATATATTGGTTTATTTGGAACGTATGATATTTCTTGACGGTTATTACAAGGCATGGGCTCTTGGGAGCGGACCTTGTGACAGGTGCAAGACCTGCAATATCGATGGGACATGCCGCAACGCTGACAAGGCAAGGCCTTCAATGGAAGGATGTGGTATTGATGTTTTCAAAACAGCAAGAGAGCAAGGTCTTCCAATTAATGTTGTCCAAAACCACGGCGCAGAAAGGGATCTTTATGGCCTTATACTCGTAGAGTAGAGATTGTTCTTTTCAAACAGAGGAGGGTTATGATTTTGTTACTTCTGACGCATGCTATCTCTCATGATCTTAGCGTTATGGATAATGCGTGCTGGTGGCATAATTGCGCATTTCATGAAAAAAGTCTGGTGGCTGAGAGTTCACCGATCCCTCGGTATATCTGGGGCAATTTTCTTCAACTTTGCCATATTGGCAATTGTCGTCCAGATAACGCTCGCCGAGAGAGAACATTTCAGGATCATTCACTCGTAGATAGGTTTTGATGCCTTTGTTTTTGCTATGCTGACACCTATATTGGGAATACACCAGTTGAAAGTTCGAAGCGTGACCGTCAGATTGCGAAGTTTCCATCGCTGGTCTGGAAGGCTTACACAATGCCTGATGTTGATTAATGTTTTTCTCGGTTCTCCATGATGGGCTAACGAATGTATAATCCTAAACAATCTTGTAAAAACCGTTCTCTTCACAAATAAACCCTTCATGAATAAGGCCCCTGAGTATTCTCTCCAGATGGTCAAGGTTAATGCCAATTGATTCATTAAGGTCTTTCACAGAAAGATTGCTTTCATCAAGAAGTTTCTTTATTATTAAGCCACGTATCTGCCGGTCAGATCCTGCAAAGGAAGGTTGTCTTACATAGTGAGCGCTTCTCCTGTTTGGATTTTCCGTTTTTCTCTTAAGCATGGACCCATAGTCCATGAGTGCCCAGTACCATTCACGGGGATTTTCCCGGTCCATCGTTGCTTCGACAAGAGGGAATATCTCCCCATCCTTCACATCTTCCTTTTTACGAAAGAATTCATGGATAAAAACCCTCCGGATATTCGTTTCAATGAAAACAGACGGCATATTAAAAGCAAAAGCCAGTATTGCTCCGGCTGTCGTTTTTCCAATACCAGGAAGGCTGCTGAGTTTGTTCACGTCCTGGGGGAGTACCCCACCATACACTTCAACGATCTCAAGGGCAAGCTTCTTCAATGCAAGAGCTCGCCTGTTGTAGCCAAGTCCCTGCCACATGGCAAGCACATCTCCTTGAGAGGCTTCAGACAGAACATTGAAATTTGAAAACATCTTTATAAACTCCAGGTATTTGTCATGCACTCGCTCTACCTGCGTCTGCTGAAGCATGATTTCCGATACCAGTATATTGTAAGGATCTGTTGTGCGCCGCCAGGGAAAATCACGACCATGATGTTTGTAGTACTCATAGATTTGCCGCTGAAATGCCCTTATTTCCTCTGTGGTGAGAATTTTTCCTTTCATTGTTAAAGAAGTTATATGCCCTTTGTTTTGCGTTATACAGGTAAAGAATTGTATATTAACACAAGACTTATCTTCCATCGAGGGTTCTATGCATGTGTCCGAGACTCCAAGAGAATTAGTCAGTTTCCTGCTTGATCCCCAAAGTTATCCAGAAAATACCGCCAATGTTACACATATTGAAACCCATATATCCCATGTTTTTCTCTGCGATTCTTTTGTTTACAAGATTAAAAAACCGGTTAATTTCGGTTTTCTTGATTTTTCATCCTTGAAAAAAAGGCATTACTTCTGCAGGAAAGAAGTCGAACTGAACGCTCGCCTTGCCAAAGGCATTTATTTAGGTGTTCAGCCAATCTACAAAGCTGATAGTTGCTATTCGTTTGTAAACAACAAAGAAGGCTCTCCGGTCGAATTTGCCGTGCAGATGAAACGCATTCCCATGGAGTGCCTTCTCTTCAACCTTATCGAAAAAGGAAGACCCCTCTATCGAGATCTGGAAGAAGTAGGCAGAACACTTGCATTTTTTCATACTAATATCAAACCCTATAGGGGCAAAAGATTTGGTGGTTTCGAGGCAATACTCGCTGCTACAGAAGACAACTTTGAGCAGATCAAGCAGTTCTGCGGAATTACTATCAATGAGAAAACTTTTGAAACCATTGCCAGCTACACAAGAGAATTTCTTGAGAAAAATAAGAATAAATTTTACAGACGCAAACAAAATGGATTCATTCGAGAAGGCCATGGTGACCTTCACTGTCAGCATATATGTCTTGAGCATCCACCTGTAATTTTTGATTGTATCGAATTCAACGAGGCATTCAGAATCATCGATGTCCTTGAGGACATTGCATTTCTTTTTATGGATCTGGAGTACCGCGGAAGATTCGATCTGACATCGTGCCTTTCAAAAGCATATTTTGCCGATCTGCAAAAAGTGCAGGATGAGGACTTGCTCAGGTTCTACAAAGTGTATCGTGCTGTGGTGAGAGGAAAGGTTGAGGGATTGACAGCAGAAAATGTGACAACGGCAAAAGAGCAAAAGCTGGCAACGGCAAAGGCGATGAATTATTTTGATCTTGCCTGTTACTATATCAATGATGCTCATAAGGCTTTCAATCCTATCGTATTCATGGGTCTATCAGGGTCAGGAAAATCGACCATCGCCATGGGCTTTTCATCGGACGCTGTCATTTTACATTCCGACGAAATACGAAAAGCAGTTGCTGGTCTGGGAAAAAATGAACATCACTATATTGAAGTAGGAAAAGGAATATACACACCGGAGCTGACAGGGCAGATTTATTATACCCTCCTGGATAAGGCAGTAGGCTGTGCAAAGGAGGGCAAAAAG
>Ga0116149_1004599_pt1 | contig 13439 bp, 15 predicted proteins | sample AD_UKC057_MetaG_FD_89787 | JGI IMG/M metagenome (GOLD analysis project Ga0116149, IMG submission 89787) | Active sludge microbial communities of municipal wastewater-treating anaerobic digesters from USA - AD_UKC057_MetaG | ecosystem: Engineered > Bioreactor > Anaerobic > Digestate | place: USA...
ACCATATAGTGCCACTACCTCATTTCGTTTCAATAAAGTATATGGAAGACCATTAAGCCTGAATTGTGTTTTCAGAATTTTCATTGTTGTCTGTTATTAAATTGGTATGATTAATCCGGATCTAACTGAACCGCTAATCCAGACTAAATTGACACGATCTGTGTTCTACTATTGTATACGTTTTACGAGTGCCAAGGTTGCGTATATCACACTTTAACAACTCATTAAATAGCAGTTTCCTATTGTAGTTTATTCTAACTATCTATTTATAAAATTTCAATTTGCAACATTTCAGCCCGGGACTTTATGACCGGGCTTTTTCATTTTTATTAATCACTAATTAAAACAATATGAAAACACAACAAATAACTATTGCTGAAGTAAAACTTGTCTACAGGACAAAGGTTAAAGCTTCAGAGAGAATACAAATCAAATGTTCAAAGGATGCATTTGACATATTCATGGAAAGTTGGGACCTGGATTCAGTAGAACATTTTGAAGAGTTTAAGCTCATGCTGTTAACCAGGTCAAATAAAGTACTTGGTATTGCTTCAATTTCGAAGGGTGGTATCAATGGTACCGTTACCGATGTAAGAATTATACTGCAATATGCAAATAACAAGTTAGCTTTAATTGCAAAAAAGACAGACATTTACCACCCTAAATATTTCAACTAAATGGACAAGCTTAACATTTTATGGACAACAGACAATAAAGATACTGCCTTCAATATGCTGATCATGTATGCCGCTAATTCTAAAATAAAAGGCTGGTGGAAAAATGTAAATGTGATAATATGGGGAGCTTCGGCTAAACTTGTAGGTAATGACACGCAAATACAATCTGAAGTAATAGAAATGATCAATCAGGGTGTTCATGTCGAGGCATGTAAGGAATGTAGTGATCGGGCTGGAGTAACAGAAAAATTAATTAAGCTCGGAATTAATGTAAGATACATGGGCGAACCTTTTACCAGTTATATTAAAGCTGGAGAGAAAATATTGACGATTTAATAAAGCAACTTAAGCTAATAAATAGGACTCTGAGCGATCGGCAAGACCCAGCGATGAGTCTGTGTTTAACAAGCTGATCAATATTGCGGAAATTAATGAAGAAAACTGATTCTGTTGATACATCATCAAAAGCTATCCGGGGGATTTAGTTCAACAAACGGTATAGGTCATGGCTAACATTCGTCGAACACCTGCATATGAATACTTTAGATACCTCGTCACTAATCTGCCGGGATATCTCCTTAAGCCGCCACGCCCCATCCCACCGAACGTTAGGTTTAAGGGAAAGTATGTCCGAAAAGAGAATAATACATTATTTATTAAACTCCGGGTGCATCTCCCAATCTGATTCAATGGCATTTATAGCATTAAACAAATATCGTTGGCAAAGAACTGAGTCATGCTTATTTTTACATGAATATCCTCTTGGGTCATTATGGTAAAACTCCTTAAGGTAGGATAATGCTTTTTGAGATTTTATCTGGCCTAATGTCCAGATAGCTACATGTGAACGTTGATTAGGAGTGTTTGTCTCATCCAGCAAAAATAATATTAATGCGTCCTCTGCATTTCCATCATACTTCACTTTTGCAATATCAATATTCTTTATAATTTCACTTTTGATACCTGGTCTGTGCCAGGATAGTAACGCAATTACAATCGCATTAAATATTACAAATAGAAATACCGGAACCAGGAAATAATTTAGGATAAACTTCTTCATCTTGAGGAATATTTTACAACCTCACTTTTATTCAATATAAAGGTAAATGTTTCATTTCAAATATCATAATTTAATAATATCATTACTCCCGTTAGCAACTATAAAAACTCTGCCCAATTTTCTATTTTTGAGAATGATTAAGAAGTATATTCCTTATAGCTGGCAAGTCTTAAAATTGAATCTTATTGTTACTCCTATTGCTACATTTTTTGGTACTATTTTATCAAAATCATTCTCTGAAAAGGGTGCTTCGCCGGACAGTATCTTATATTTATTTATGATTAGTTTTTTAGGTGGAGGATTTCTTCTTGGAGTTCTTTATTTTGAGCTTACAAAAAGCCGTGAATATTATTTCTATTATAATCTGGGTATTTCGAAACTGAAATTAGTGCTAATGACTTATCTCTATCATATAATACTGTCAATTCCAATTATAATTCTTGCCCGGTATGCAGAACTCCTTTGAAGCAGACAGCATACGTAAATCCTTTGGGAATAAACAGGTACTGACAGATATTTATCTTAGCTGTAAAACCGGAGATATAATTGGCCTATTGGGTCGTAACGGATCAGGAAAGTCAACACTGCTTAAAATACTTTATGGAACATTATACACTGATTTCAAGCATATCTCGGTAAATGGTGAGTATATGAAACAACCATTTAAAGAAGAAGGGATTGTCAGTTTTCTCTGCCAGGATAATTTTCTGCCAAAGAACTTAACAGTTAAAAAGGTCATTCAATTGTTTGATTACAGTGTCAATGAATCAGAATTCTTCAATGACGATATTCTATCAAAAGTTTATAATACCAAAATTGGGAATTTATCAGGCGGAGAGTCAAGATACCTTGAGGTCAAACTTATTCTTGGTCTTGATACACAGTTTGTCTTTCTTGACGAGCCTTTTAACGGCATGTCTCCGATTCACATTGATATAATCAAAGACTTGATCAGACAAAAGTCCTCAAAAAAGGGTATTGTTCTGACAGATCATGATTACAGGAATGTTCTTGATATTGCCAATAAATATATGATCCTGTTTGATGGAGGTATAAAAGTTTTAAAATCAAAAGAGGATTTTATTTACTGGGGGTACCTTCCAGAAGAAAAACAATAAAAAATTACAGTTACTAATACGGACGGTGAGTAAGTTGTTTGTCACAATTTTTGCTTTTGCTCCTTAAACAAAAAAAAAGGGGGAAACACCAATATAAGAGTCTATTAAAAGGGGAAGAGATCTTTACACTAATGTAAAAAATACTTCAATAAATTTACTGATGAGAAATTTATCATTGTTTTTCCTGCTACTACTTTTGAATAGCACTGTAAAAGGGCAATCATCATATCATTTAATCGAACGGGAATTGACCTCCATTGATTCCTTAATTGTAGTTCAAATAGAAAACTCCGGATTTTATTCATATTGCGATTCAAATTTTGACTTAAGGTATCTTAGGTTCTGGAGTGACATCTCGAATAAAAAGAAACATGAATTGATAGACTCGGTGGGATGTTCTCCTTACTCTTCTTTACTTTATATCTATAAATCAAAAAAATATAAGGATTACTTATTATTCTGGATAACTGATAATGAATATACTTCCGATATTCTGCTTTATATTCTCAAGAATGGTATATTATCTAAATTGGGGCCTCTCAAAATCCAGAATGATTGTGAAGCTTGCGACGATCAAATCTACCCAAGTGATTGGTTCAAAATAACTGGATATAATGATCAGATAATTATTAGATTAACGAAAGAATTCAAATATGATACAGGTAGTGATAACTGGGAAAAATTCAATCCAAATGCAGCTATCATCAAAATAGATAAAAGGAACAAAACGCTAACAATAGCACGAACAAATTTGTAAAATGGAGTAGTAACTACTATTGATCAAAAGGGGAAGTGCCTTAAATCGCATTATTTCAACTAAATACGACATTTAACATTTTGTACATATTCAGTAACTAACTATATATCAGTATAATCAATGCAAATACAACCTGGGACTTTGGGACCAGGTTTTTTTATGATTTTTTTGATGGCTCTGTATAGACCGGAATAAAAAAGGCGGCATCTCTTGTTTGTATTATAATATGCCATAATCACCCATCAGGCAATTTGCAGCCAAGTGAATCTGATCAGGCAATAACCAGGAAAATAAAGGATTCTGGTTTATTGATGGATGTTCAATTACTAGACCACCTGATTATAACTGCAGAGGAAGACTATTACAGCTTTGCTGATAATGGGATTATTTAAAAATATAATATACTATTTAAGTTCCCATAGTCTCGGAATAATTTGTAAATTGAGCGTCAATTGTAAAATTTCAGCAACAGGCATTATTTCAATATGTTATATTACTTTGTTGATATTTTGACTGTGTGACTGACGTGGCGGTGCTGTTATAAGTAGTAACAATAACAGGGGAATTGGGGATTGATTTACGGTATATTAAGTGCTGATTGAGGTAAAAGAGCAGCAGAGCGACAAAGATTTACACTCATGTTACTGTACTGAGTACATAATAAATCAGGAGTCTGTTGATGATTTATAAGGGAAAATTCTGTTTATATATTCAACCGGAGTTGTACAATAACTACGTATTACGTCAAGTATATATGCATTTACAGGACAGATAAGCAGACGTTATCTGTCAGGCATAACAGACAAATAGGTTTACACAATGCGATAGTTACAAGCACTTTGCAATTTTGTTTAAATTTATAATTTGCAATTAAATGAAGAAATTTCTTATTATTTTGCTCTTGTACTACCCTATAAATACCTATTCACAAGGATGGTCGTTTGAATATTCTGCGGGTTACGGCACATATAAATTAACTGATATAAAAAACCTTCAGCATTCAACGCTTGATAATTCAATGCTTAACTATTATGGATTGAAAGAAACTGATGGTTTTCCAGGTTATATCATTCACTCGGTTGCGTTAGGCTATGTTGCAGGAAGCCACCATTTTGGAGCTGGTTTTTCTTATTTTACAACCGGGGGGCGTCTTCACAGGGCAGATTACTCAGGTTCCTATACTATAGATATGATAATGAACGGGAATCGTTTAGGTGCATTCTACAGGTACAATATCAATTCAAAAGCACCAGATTTAAATTTCTACCTGCAACTGGGTTCGGGTATTATGTTTTCAAATCTCAAAATGAAGGAACAGGTAATCATCTATTCAGAATCGAAAGTTGATACTGAACATTTGAATGGATTGGGCATATACATGGAACCTGTAATTGGAGCTAAATATTGTTTCACAAACTGGTTAAGTTTTTCATTAGGAGTAGGCTATGAAGCCGATTTCCTGGGTACATTGAAATTATCAGAGCAGGAAACCCAGCTTAAAGCACGATGGAACGGGCTTCGTCTTTACGGGGGGATTGTTTTTGTTATACCAGCAAAAAGGAAATCACTTTATGAATAAACGGAACATTATATTATTGTTAACAACAATATCCCTGTTTGTTGCATGTGAATATGAACCGACTGGTAGTAATTTCGTGGAATTAAATCCGCCGGAGGAAAATATCCCGGTTGCTATTTCATTGAATGATGTTAATCCTTCGGATACTATATACTTGTATCAGAACACCTCATTTTCAATAAAAACATATTCCCAGAAAGATTTACTGGAGACCACAGTGTTATTGGATGATCAGGAATATAAAAGATTTTTCGGTAATTCGTCAAGTTTTAATATGTCTCCGGACCAGCTGAGCGAAGGAGTACATAAAATAACTGTAAAAGCGATCTTTTCCTCCGGTACCGGCAGCCTGGCTGATAAGATGGGATTGGAAGGATATATGGGAGAAGTATCGTGGAATATTTGTGTTATAAGAGATCCGCAAAACTATTTTGTAGTTGGTTACCGTATTAACGACGATGGATTTCTGGAGATTTCCTGGAAAAACGTGGTTCCGGAAAGTTTGATCAGTTATTATACCGTTCATGCCGGATTGACTCAAAGTTCAGATATTATCATTAATGATGCCACTCAAAAATCTTTTATTGATTCCGGGTATGTATGCGGATCCGGGTATTACGAAGTTACAACCCATTTTAATGACGGGCTTTCATTTATTCAGCGACTTTCAATAGTCAAACCTGAACCGGCAATTTCTTTTGAAGACCTGGGACTTGACAATCTTCGTATCTACTGGACCCGACCCTTTGCCAACGGTCGTTTTATTCTAAGGGAAGGTAATACAACAATTGCTTCGGGAATTCATGATACAACAATTATAATCCCCCAGGTTTTTGGCCAGACTCGTCAGTTTACCCTGGAAACCAGGCCGCAAAATGCAGCGTATGACAACTTTCATAACAAATTCACTGCTTATGGTTCGTTTCGCCTGGGAACTTACCTGGACCTCCCGAACTGGCCATTATACGCATATAACAAAACAGATAACATAATATATTCAAGCAGATATGATAACCTGGTCGCTTTTAATGCCACAACTTTGCAGGTTATAAACACTGTATCTATGGTTGGTAATCCCTGGGGCCTTTTATATGGCGGGAAAATAGCTGCCGCGCCGCATAATTCAGCTGTTGCTGCAATGACAGGTGAAGAGACCTGGATTTTTACCGACAGCCAATTTACTAATCCGGTTAAAATTCCATCATTACGCGGAGATATACATACCCGTTTATCTGCCATCACAAGTGATGACAGGTTATTCGTGGTTCAGGGAGGTACTAATACCTGTAAAGTTTTCAATACTCTGACAGGGGAAAAAATATTTGAAATCCCGTTCACATATAAAACAATATATGACATTCCCGATTTTGTTACTGTATCCGATGATGGTAAATATTTCTGTGCCCCATCAGAAAATGGAATAGAAGTATTTGAGATCAGTGGAACCACAACGAACTTACTATATACAGATACAAGGGTATATAAAGGTGGAATGTTTGTATCGTCAAAGCCCGACCAGCTGCTTCTCAGGGTCGGTACGGATGTTGAACTGCGTCAGATGCCCGGTTTCAGCCTGATCCAGTCAATGGATGTTTCAACATATGGTGCAAGGCTTTGCAATATCGATCCAGCAAGTATGAGTTTACTTTATCATCAGAACGATTCGCTGAGAGTTTGTAAGATCGATGATCTGTCGAAAACCCTGTTTAAAATCAGAAGCAATGCAAAAGACACTAAAATGCTTAATAATAAATTGCTTACATACGGAGCGGGTGGAATAGCTTTTGATATTTCTCCCTACCTGGGGCACTAAATATAATATAATATTGCCCGAACAGATAACTTGGACAGTATGTTTAATAAGCTTGTCACGGTTTTTGAGTCGTTCTTATAACACGATGTATAAACTAAAACATTTATATACCCAAGTACATTTTTTGCATACCGATAGGGCAAAAATTGAGCAATCCCCTCCTGGCGTAGGGGCACGCAAACAAAACATACCGCCGGCCGTTAGGTAACATATGTACTTTATCCGTAAATTAGCTAATAGATTTTGCCAGATTTTGTCTTTCCTTTCTAATCTTTCATTATGAAACGTATAATTTTTATTAGTTTTCTCATATGGTCTTGTCATACAATTCAAGCTCAGGACCTTTTCAATCTTGGACTTACATACTATGAGAAGGGTCAATATGCATTGGCAGATTCGATATTTAAAATTTGCATGGAAGAATCCAAGCCTGATATGAATCTCTGGTTTAATTATGCATCAACAAGATTAATAATGAAGGACACATCCACCTTCTGTACGATGATGTGGAATCTCGGTCATCAATATAATGACAAAGAAGCAAATACACTATTCTTTCGGATATGCGGTTCTGCAGACACTTCCTATTATGACAAAAACTTTGTAAAATGTGATAAAAAAAACGCTCGATATACAGAGATTATTGAGATTCTTAAGAGTAAGGATTATAAAATGTGCTTCTTACATGATAAGAGAAATAAAGGTAAAAGTGTTATAATGAACCTAGATATTGTGAATCTTCAAAAGACAGACATAATTGCTCAATATCAATTATTTAAAGATAGCTCTAAATTATATCTATTCACCGAAACCCCTCCAAGTTATAAGGAAGGAGATGAATCCCGTAGCAGCTATATTGAGAGAAATCCCTATATAAACGATGCAAAAGAAAAGCTCCAAATAAATAAATTAGTTGTTGGTGTAAAGTATGTGATTGACAGAAACAATGTTGTTAAGGATATCGAAATTACTGACACAAACAAACCTGTTTCAGATATGCAGTTATTAAAAAAATATGTTGATCTCATAATCCTTGGTATACCGAGACAATCTCCTGGTAAATTTCGTGATGAATATGTTGATTTTTTAGTCAACGAATCAATCTCAATTTGGTAATATACGTTACCTAATACGGACGGTGCTAATAAACTCGTCACAGTTTTTGCTTTTGCTCCTACACCTATGACAGATTTGTAATAACTTATACCGCGACCGCGCCAGTGCCCGTAATATAACTAAGTATACCTTGACTTGTTTTCTGCTACCGATCAACCTTGCACCGCGACACTCGTAAAACTTACAAAACATGTACCTGGACGGCAAAAACCGCGCCGTACTCTCCTCGCACCTTAACAAATTTCTGGCTAAAGTACCAGGATCCAATTCGGCATTGCGTCTGGCAACAAAACCTCCCCATATTGTCTGGCTGTTAACTTTAACTGAAATCCAATAACTTTGGTAACTCTCTTAAATATGCTATAATCAATGTTAAGATTCTCTCGGGCAAAAAATATAGTTGTAGATAATCATGAGACACAAACGCAATAAGTTTATTTCAATTTTCAAAATAAAGAAAATACAAGGCTCTGTTGAAAGTTTAGCCAAGCATTGGGTAATGGTCTTATTAGGAATGGTATTAACAATACTCGGAATTTATCATTTAATCATAAAACCAAAGTCTGAAAAGACAATAGAAAGTACATATCTTGAAACACAAAATATAAAAGAGGAACTATTAGCGTTAAAAAAAATATTATCGGATAGTAGCTTTTATGAACTAAGTTCGGCTGACTATCCTGGTGTCACAATGGTAATTGTGGCTGATATTCGAAAAAATACAAATCCTGGCGATGCATATATTCTTGATGTTTTGTCTAAAAACAGCAAGGAGAGATTCTCAGTATATCAAACAATATATAATGAACTATGTTTTGTTGTAAAAGACTCTAATTCTGAAAGTGAAGAACTAAAAATTCAACAATCTATTGATGGATATCATAATAATAGAGTCAAATTATATGCTTTTGATTATAGGGAAACGGAGAATTCATCATTTATTAGGATTATAGTAAACAATAAGGAAGCTGGCAAACTAAATATTAATAGGAAGTTAGGCCTTCAAGATGCATTAGATTTTAAGAATGGAACGATCGGTGCAACATACAATGAGCTTGGATGTTCTGATTTATTAGTAGGCATGTCATTAGTAACAGAGTCGGGATTTTCCTATAAAGGATTAATTGATATACAAAATATTTTTTGGGAATATTTGTCGAGAATAGGTTATAATATGCGAGAAGTTGGATGTAAAGGTGTTATTCATTTAGAAAAAGAATTAGACTGGAAACATCCATCCAGAAATGAATAGGAATAATATAAACGGTAGCTATTACAATAGAGATTTAACGGACAGCCAAAACTAATGCAGACAATATGTTCAATAAGCTTGTCACACTTTTTGATAGCTTTGTATTTAAAGTAGCAGGATTCAATCTGGATGCTGCGTTAGGTAACGCTTACTCCCTCAACCGCCGGGCCGTTATGCGTAAGCTTTAACAATCAATTATATAGATTCAAGTTTACATGAAAATACCCTTAAACAAAGAAGACCTATTAGCTCATTTTAATGACTGTTTAAAAAAGCTGGTAATGTTTAATACAATATACGATGCTGGTGAGACAGCAATTGCAAAAGACATTGCTGTTAAACTTAGAATTTTATTTCATGATACTAAGAACTCGAAATCCCTAATAAGTCAGTTAAAGCTAGAACATTTGCGTTTTGTTAATACCGCAGACAAATATGATCCAAGGAACTTTATGACTCATCATGGATTATTAATGCTACTTATGGGAAGCAACTTTGGACAATTATCACCGCAGCTGGGTTTTTCAACATTTAAGTATACATCCTTTAATAACTGGTGGAATCTCGATATCGTTCTCTCTGATCAGAAGAAAAACACTTTTACCAGGAGTAAAATAATTCTCGAGTTGGCAAATACGGATGGGGGAGCCCATGTTGATCCTGGAATAAATGAATCATATTTTGACGTTTCGAGATTAAACTCTATTGGTTGGAAAATTCACGAAAAGAACTCAGAACAGGACAAACCTGTTAATGATCCGATCCCACCTTCTATTCGACAGATTTCATACGAAACGTTGATGACTTTTAAAGACATTGATGTAATTAAAGAAAGTAAACTGCCTTGACAACAAATAATTGATAAAAGCCTACGCATAATAAGGTATTATGTAATTGACGCTCCGCACCGCACCAGATGGCAAAAACGCGCACCACCGGGACTCTGCGCCAACGCCACATACCACCGACCGTTAGCACTAATTCGCAGACAATCAATAAAATCTCTGCAAAAAAAATCATGAGAAACTTCCTCTTAAGCACTATCCTTTTCCTCATTATTCCTTTGAAGTCATATGGAGCTAATGAGAACTATCTGACATTAAGAAATCTCATCTTAAAGATTGAAGAATTTAATCTCCAGCATAGATCTAAGAATGAGATTGTGAGTACTCTTTTTAATGACTTATCAAGTTCTTATGATCTAGGTTTCATAGCGATAGCTGGGGACTCAGCAATTCAAATAATAGAAACCACAACTTATTCAATTCAATGTATTACCAACGAGGATCTTTTATATGTTCTTGGATTACTTCACCAGCATGAAAAAAAGATAAAATCTATTTTGAAAAGCTATCAAATAGATATTGATATGGAAAAATACTTTTGTGATTTCTTAATCAGTAGAATTGATAAGGTCAGAAATTCAAGAATATTTGAAACAAAGGAAATTGGTGCACCACCAAATAAAGTATATGATTTTGAATATCAAATCAATGATGATGATGAATATGAAGTAAGTTGGTATAGGAATAATAATTGTGAAAAGAATGATAGTGTTTCAATGAAACCTGGTTATAAGATTCTAACGGTTAACTCGATACCAACTAAGTACATTACAAATATAATAGCTGATTCTCTGTTCTTTCATAATGACTCTGTAAAACTCGGCTATACTACAGAGACAGGTTTGTTTAATAAAACTTTTAAATTGCATTTCAAGCATAAGGAAGACAGTCCTTATACATTTTCTCGACTTAAACCAACTATCGCCTATCTAAAAATAAATCACTTTTTTGAGCAGGGTATTTCACCCACAATAGCTCAAGAATTCTTAAGAAAAAATTATGACAGGATCATAATTGACTTGCGAAACAACACTGGTGGATATATTCAGGAAATATCAAAATTTACAGGACTATTCTTAAACGCAAAGGATACTATTTCGATTTTCAGCTCTAATAAGGAAATTTCGACTCCAGTTGCTGCTTATCATTCTAAGAATCTTACAAAGCCAGAATTGGTTATTCTTATAAATTCATCTACTGCCTCTGGAGCAAATCTGGTAATTCAAATGCTTCGAAAAGGTAGGAAAGCACTGGTTGTAGGAGAAAACAGTTATATTGAAAATTCAATCCATTCATCACAATACATTCAACCTAAAATGTACTTAGTCAACTTAATTGTTGCGAGAATGGTAATCAAAACAAGGGATATTGCCCCTGATTATTACATAAATGATTGCATAGATGAGAACGGCGATAATATTTTAAATTATGCCTTGAGTCTAAATAAACAGAACTAGTGCTAATAAATGGTATATGTCATGGCTGTCTTTTGTACCGGTCCGAGTTTTGCAACCTTTCGAACATTTCAGCTTATCCCAGGAAATCGCCATCTAGCCGCCACGCCCCATACCGTCAGACGTTATGGGTAATTTGCAGCACCCTGGAAGATCCTAATTGACTAAGATAAAATCATAGGTAAATTTGTAGTGATTGAACACCAACTTTATTCGTTATGAAAATCAATAAGTTTCTTTTACTTGTACTACTATTAATAATTCTTTCCGCTTGCGAAAAGAAGAATGCTTCTGATGGGGATAATTACGTGTTCGTAAAACCTCATTGTGCCATGGTTACAGTTGGAGGTTATGTTGGCATAACAGAGAAATGCTTCAGCATTGGTGATACTGTAATTGGTAAAGAAACAATTGAAGGACAAATAACAATCCGTATTGCTGCTCACTCTGAACTTAACGAAGGTCCCCCAAGTCCAAATAGCTATCAAGAATTTTTAAATGTCCCCTCTGACAAGTTGAAAAAAGTAGATAACGAAAAAATTTTAAATAAAAACAACCCATAATACGGACGGTGCTAAGGTCAAGAAGCTCGTCACAGTTTTTGCTTTTGCTCCTGCATCCTAGACAAATTTGTAGTAGTTCTTGCACTCAGATGTTTCGTCGAGTAAAGCTTACTAAATCCTACCGCCGGGCCTTTAGCCGCATCTTATTGCATTCCTGCACCTTAGAGAGATTAGTTAGTAATCACCTTGGAAATTAGTAAATAACTTGAGTCTTCCATTTACCATGACCAATTCGGCATAAAATTTGCGGCATACCGAGAGAAAGAACCTAACTAACAAACTGTTTCAATGAGAAAAATCTATTTTATCCTGCTGCTTTTGTCCTCAATTGTTGGAATTTCAGGACAAGAAATCAAAGAAACTTCTGATAATAGCTGGTCAATTGCTCTTACTTATGCTCCGTTGACAACTTTCTATTATTACCATGGACTTAGAAATGAGTACCTTGACCATTATTCAATAGGGATTACCGAAACAATCTATCCAAAAGGCGGTAATATAATGATAGATCGTAAAATAAATGACAGGTTGTCTTTTAGTTCAGGTTTTAGTATGAAAACCAAGAAAAATGAAAAAATTGGATTAGGTGCTGATATGTTATATTATGAAACTTCAACTGAAAATAAATACATCTTTGAAATCCCAGTTACCATTAAGTACTATTTTTCAAATTCACCCCGATTCTTTAGTCCATATTTAAACACAGGATTAAGAAATACCTATTTCAAAAGATCATACATTGGAGATTTCAAAGATTATACTACATCCCCTTGGGGTACGACCGGAGAAATAGATAAACATGAAGGAAAGTATTTCATGTTCGTAAACCTTGGACTAGGATTTGATTTGAAATTTTATAAATCATTTTCACTCATACTTGAATCAAACTTGACATATTCGATTTCAGGTTTCGGATACTTGGAAGGTCAGGGAGGCATAAGATATTCATTTAAATAAAAGCAGCATCTAACAAGGACGGGGGCTATTAGTATTATCAACACAGATATAACCTGGGACTTTGGGACCAGGTTTTTTTATGATTTTATTTGATGGCTCAGTATAGTCAGGAATGAATAAGGCAGCATCCCTTGTCTGTATTCCTTAGATGTGCTGTCTGGGAATAGTGAGAAATATCTCGCTGCATTCAAACAAGTGGATGCCACCTGATCAAATATTTGTTTGTTGACCCACCTGGGCTCGAACCA
>Ga0116149_1004613_pt1 | contig 13378 bp, 7 predicted proteins | sample AD_UKC057_MetaG_FD_89787 | JGI IMG/M metagenome (GOLD analysis project Ga0116149, IMG submission 89787) | Active sludge microbial communities of municipal wastewater-treating anaerobic digesters from USA - AD_UKC057_MetaG | ecosystem: Engineered > Bioreactor > Anaerobic > Digestate | place: USA...
AGGGAGGATCTGGCCAACGGCTGCGGATTCCTCGCGCCGGCTCGATGCGAAACCCAGGGTCGCCTGGTGCCCAACCTCGACGCCGAGGAACCGTACAAATCCACTGCACGACTCGGCTTCGAGACCGCGTCGCTGCTCCTGATGCCGGTGACCCTCGAGAACCAAGAACTCGGGCTGATCGCCTTGGGCGGCCCCCAACCGGGCCAGTTCGACCTGAACGACCTCAATCTGGCTCGCGGCGTGGCGCGCCAAACCGCGCAGGCCATTCTCAACGCCCGCCACCGCGAGGAAGAGCAGGCCCGAGCGCGGCACGGGCGGCAGTTTGTGAGGTTCTAGCGAGGCGCGCATCAGGCCATGTTCGATTCTTAGCCGGTGCGTCGAGCTCCGAAAAAGGTCTCTGCGAACCACACAATGACCATCGCCAAGCGCTTGATCATCCTGCTGGCCGTGCCGCTCGTGGCGCTGCTGGGGCTGGGCCTTTTCACGCGGCTGGAATTGGCCACAGTCGAGGAACGCAGCCGCTTTGTAGCGGAATCGCGGATCGTCGCGTTGGCGACATTGGGCAGTCTCTCCCGAAGCTACGCGGAACTGCGGGTGCATGCGTCCAGCTATCTGCTCGCCACCGACGACGCGCAGCGCACCAACGCCCGGAAGCTGTTCGACCAGGAGGAGCGGGATGTGACCAGCCTCTTGAACCAGTACGCCGATGGTCTGCTCACCAGCGATCGAGGCCGACGGTTGCTCAGGACATTCCAGTCGCTGAGCCGGGATTGGCTTGCGGGCGCGAAGCAGGCCATGGCACTCACCGATGACCAGCGCCGCGACGACGCGGTCGCTTTGCTGGAGGGGAGGCTGGCGGAAGTGGCTGCCCAGCTTGGCGCCGTCTCGGGCGAGTGGATTGAGTACAATCGGCAAATGGCCAGCGACGCGGGCCAGGAAGCGGTCACGGCGATCGGCGCGTTCAAAACGCGGATGTTGTTGGCCAATTCGACCGCCCTGCTGGTGACTGGGCTGCTCGGCTACCTGACGTTTCGGCGGATCGTCAAACCGATCCAGGCGCTGGAAGCCTCGGTGACAACGATCGCCGCTGGCGACTATTCGCAGGGTGTTCCGTTCACCGCGGCGGCGGATGAAACCGGCGGACTGGCCCGCTCGATCGAGGTGCTCAAGCAAGGCGCCGCCGCGATGGAGGAGCAGCGCTGGGTGAAATCCAGCGCCGCCAGAGTCACGGGACAATTACAGAGTGCAGCTTCATTCGCTGAGTTCGGGGAGCGGCTCCTTTCCGGCCTCGTTCCTCTGCTGGGCGGCGGGGTCGCGGGCTTCTACCTGCTGGATGAGAAGGCCGGACGATTCCGCCGTGTCGCCGCGTATGGGTTGGATGAGGCGGCGCGGGGTGCCGATTCCTTCGGTTTAGGTGAGGGCCTGGTCGGCCAGTGCGCCCAGGAGCGCAGAGGAGTCACGCTGACGCATCTGCCTCCGGACTATCTGCGCATTGCGTCCGGGTTGGGCACAGCGGCCCCCGTGGAAACTGTGGCGTCACCGCTGTTGTCCCATGACGCCTTGCTGGGCGTGTTGGAGACGGCTTCGTTCCGCGCCCTCAACGCGCGCGAAAGAGCGCTGCTGGAGGAAGTGCTGCCGGTGGCCGCGATGAGCCTGGAGATCTTGCAGCGCAACCTTCGCACGCAGGATTTGCTCGCCCGGACGCAGGAGCAGGCCCGGCAGCTTGAAGAACAGACCGAAGAACTCACGCAGTCGCAGGAGGAGTTGCTGGCGCAGAAGGAGGAACTGCTGAGCCAACGGGCCGAACTGACGGCCCACCGGGAGCAGCTTCAGGTGAGCGAGGAGCGCTCGCGGCTCATCCTCGAATCGAGTGCCGAGGGCATTTTTGGCACGGATGCCGGCGGGCGCATCACGTTTGTGAATCCGGCCGCCTGCCGAATGCTCGGGTTTGCCGCCGAGGAACTCCTGGGGCAACCATCCCACGCCGCATTTCATCACCATCGGCCGGACGGCAGCGAGTATCCGATGGAGCAATGCCCGATGTTCGCCGCGTACACACACGGGCGGAGCAGTCGGATCGACGACGAGTTCCTCTGGCGCAAGGACGGCACCGGTCTGCCGGTCGAATACGGCGCGACGCCGATATTGAAGAATGGCATCGTGGTGGGCTCCGTCATCAGCTTCACCGACATCAGGGAGCGTAAGGAGATCGAGGAGCGAATCGGGGCCTACTTCAACAACTCGGCCGACGGTCTGCTCATTCTGGTGCCCGAACGCGGGTTCATTCACGCGAACCAGGCGGCCGCGACCATGTTCGGGTTTGCCCGCATCACCGAGTTGGTCAAGTGCGGCCCGCTGGATCTCTCGCCGGAACGCCAGCCCGATGGGCGGCTTTCGAGTGAAACGGCTCGGGAACGCATCCAGACGGCCATGCGCATGAGCACCCCCTTGCGTTTCGATTGGGTGCATCGGCGCCAGGACGGCCAGGAATTCCCCTGCGAAATCTCCCTGATTCGGCTCACCCTGGGGGGCCAACCGGCGTTGCTCACCTGCATTCACGACATCTCCGAGCGCAAACGGCACGAGCAAGCGCTAGCGGCCAGCGAACGCCGCAATCGCCGCATCCTCGAGACCAGCGCCGAGGGCTTCTGGCTCATTGACAACGACGCTGTCACCCTCGAGGTGAATGACGCCATGTGCCAAATCCTTGGCCGGACGCGGGACCAGGTTGCCGGGCGCCGCATCTTTGATTTCACCGACGCGGAGAACACCCGCGTTTTCAAGGAGAACGTCGCGCGCCGGGACAAGGGAGAGAAGGGCGCTTACGACATCTTTCTGCAACGACCAGACGGCGGCCTCGTGCCCTGTCGGGTGAGCGCTACGCCCCTTTTTGACGAGCAGGGGGTGAAGTATGGCTCGTTTGCGATGTTCACTGACATCACCGAACAGAAGCGGGCCGGGGATGCCCTCCGCGACCACGCCGCCTTCCTGCAGGCGCTGGTGGACACGATCCCTTACCCGGTCTTCTACCGCGGGGCGGACACCCGGTTTCTTGGCTGCAATCGCGCTTACGAACACGCCTTTGGCGTTCGCCGGGAGACGCTCCTGGGCAAGCGGTTGGTCGAGTTGGATCTCCTGCCCGAGGCGGAGCGGTTGGCCTTCCAGGCGGAAGACGAGTCCATCCTTGCCACGGCAGGGTTCATCGAGAAGGAAATCTCCATTCCGATGGCGGACGGTCGGGTGCATGATCTGCTCTATTATGTGTCGAGCTTTCGGAGGGCCGACGGCTCGGTCGGGGGACTCATTGGCACGATGGTCGATGTTTCCGACCGCAAGAAGGTCGAGGAGATCGAACGCTTCAACCGTCTGGCACTGGGACGCGAGCAGCGGGTCATGGAACTTAAGCGCCAGGTCAACACCCTCGCGGTCGAGCTCGGCCGTGGCGCGCCCTTTTCCTCCGTCGAAGTGAGCGGGGAGACGGCTTTCGAGAGAACGCACGTTGACCTGCAACCAGCGCTGCTCGATGCCACTACCGTCAAGTCGAGGTTTGTCGAATTGGTGCGGGAGAACGAACTGCGGCAACTGGTCGCGGACTTCTGCGAGGGGGTGGGCGTGGCCGCCGCGATTATTGACTTGGAGGGGAACATCCTGGCCGCCGCCCGCTGGCAACGCGTCTGCACGGACTTCCACCGCGCCAACGGAACGAGTTGCGCGCGGTGCCTCGAGAGCGACACCGGTTTGGCCCTCAACCTGCAAGCGGGCAAGGACTACGCCATCTATCGCTGTCGCAACGGCATGACGGACTGCGCGTCGCCCGTTAAGGTCGCGGGTCACCATGTGGCCAACGTCTTCATCGGCCAGTTCCACCTCTCACCCCCTGACGAAGCCTTCTTCTCGGCCCAGGCGGAGGCACTCGGGTTCGACCACGCCGCGTACCTGAAGGCGGTGCGCGAAGCGCCGGTGATCGACGAGACTCGGCTGCCCTCCATTCTGGGATTCCTGAGCCGCTTCGCCCGGCTGGTGGGGTCCTTCGCCGTCGAGCAGTGGCGCGCGCGGCAGGCGGAGTTGGGCATCCGAAACCAAGCGGTCGAGCAGCAGCGCCAGCGCGTGGCGGCCGTCAGCCTGGCCGAGGACGCGGAGCGTTCGCGGGCCGAAGTCACGGCCTACAAGGACCATCTGGAAGAGTTGGTCACGGAACGCACCGCCGAACTCGCCGTGGCCAAGGCGAAGGCTGAGGAAGCGACGCAGATGAAGTCCATGTTCTTGGCGAACATGAGTCACGAAATCCGAACGCCGATGAATGCGATCATCGGTCTTTCGCATCTCGCCCTGAAGACGCCGCTCAACGCCAAACAGCGCGACTACATCAGCAAGGTGCACAACGCGGGCACCTCGCTGCTGGCCATCATCAATGACATCCTCGACTTCTCGAAGATCGAAGCAGGCAAACTGGACATCGAGGCCACCGATTTCCAGCTCGACGAAGTGATCGGCTCCGTGACCACGGTCACGGCGCAGAAAGCGCACGACAAGGGGCTCGAGTTCTTGGCGGACGTGGCGGCCGCGATCCCCGAACAGTTGCGCGGCGACCCGCTTCGGCTGGGGCAGATCCTCACCAACTTGGTCAACAACGCGATCAAATTCACCGAGCGCGGCGAGATTCGGCTCAAGATCGAGTTGCTCGAACGAACTGGCGACAAGGTGCAGTTGAAGTTCTCCGTGTGCGACACGGGCATCGGCATGACCAAGGAGCAGGCGGCCAAATTGTTTCAGCCGTTTTCGCAGGCCGACATGTCCACCACGCGCAAGCACGGGGGCACGGGTTTAGGGCTGACGATTTGCCGGCGGCTCGTGGATTTGATGGGGGGCCAGATTTGGCTCGAGAGCGAGCCAGGCGTGGGCACCACCTTCCTGTTCAGCATCTGGCTGGGCGTCGGCCAGGCTACGCCCTCAGGCCAAATCGTGCCCAACCAGTTCCAGAACCTCCGTGTCCTCGTGGTGGACGACAACGCGGCCGCGCGCGAAATCCTCGTCGAATCACTCAAATCGCTGGCCGAGCGGGTGGACGCAGTCAGCTCGGGACACGAGGCCCTGGCGGCGATCAAGGAGCGCGACGCGGACGCGCCTTACGATGTCGTCTTCATGGACTGGCGGATGCCGGGCATGGATGGCCTCCAAGCCACGCGACTGATCAAAAACGACTCTTCACTGCGCCAACAGCCGGCGGTCATCATCGTGACGGCGTTCGGGCGCGAAGAGGTGCGTGAGGAGGCGGAGAGACTGCACGTGGACGGATTCCTTGTGAAGCCCATCACCAAGTCGATGCTCGTGGACTCGTTGGTGAACGTCTTCGCGACCTCAACTGGCGAAGCGACCGCCGTAGCGGCCGCAACGGCCGAGGAGAGCGCCCGCCTTCGCGGGCTGCGCGTCCTGTTGGCTGAAGACAACGAGATTAACCAGCAGATCGCAGTCGAGTTGCTCGAAAGCGTCGGCGCAACGGTCAAAACCGCCAACGACGGGCGCGAGGCGGTCGAGACACTCTCCGGCGGCCCGCAACCGCCGTTGTTTGACGCGGTGTTGATGGATCTTCAGATGCCGGAGATGGACGGCTATCAGGCCACGGCGAAGTTACGCGCCAATCCGCGTTTCGCGAAACTGCCGATCATCGCCATGACCGCCCACGCGACGATCGAGGAACGCCAGCGCTGCCTAAACGCCGGCATGAACGATCATGTCGCGAAACCGATCGACCCGGCGATGCTGTTCGAAACCCTGGCGCGGTTCTACAAACCGGTGGCTGTCGATGCGCCCTCGGATCAGGGCGTCCCCTTCAGCCCGCAGCCACGCGCGCCGGATGCCAGCCCCGAGACTCCTCCGTCACTCCCGCCCACTGCGGAATCGCCACGAAGTCAGGTTCGGGTGCCGGAGCCGGGCGATCTTCCCGCGATCGAGGGCCTGGACACACAGGACGGCCTGACCCGCACGGCTGGGAATCGAAAGCTCTATCTGAAGCTCCTGCGGGAGTTCATCGAGCAACAGGGCAGCGCGCCCGCCCGGATCGGCGAAGCCCTGGCCAAGCACGATTTCACGCTGGCGGAGCGACTCGCTCACACGGTGAAGGGCGTGGCAGGGAACCTCGGCGCGCGGGAGGTGCAGCACGTGGCGGCTGCGCTCGAGCGGGCCATCGGCGCGGGAACCGCCGCGGACGAACTCGCGCCGACGCTCGAGGAGTTCCGCGCCGTGCTGGACCGTCTCGCTTCACGGCTGCGCGCGGCTTGGGGGCCATCATCCGCGGTGCCGGCGTCCCCCGCTCCGGTGGTGGCGATTGACCCCGGGCACGGCCGGCGCGTCGTGGGCGAAATGCTCGAGCACTTGAACAATTTCGATCCGTCCGCCGAGGGCTGTTTCGAGGCGAACCGCGCGGTCTTTCAGGCGCTGTTTCCGGCAGAGGCGTTGGGCGCGTTCGAGCAGCAGCTCGCCGGCTTCGCCTTCGCCGAGGCGCTGCTGGCGCTGCAACAGGCCGCGACGGCGAAAGGATGGCTATGAGCACCCCGACTCCCACGAGCGGCAGCCGCATCCTCATCGTCGAGGACACGCCGGCCAACATCCAGACACTGACCGCCATCCTCAAGGAGCAGGGCTACCAACTCAGCGTCGCCACCAATGGCCGGCAGGCCCTCCAGGTCATTGAAAAAGTGCACCCCGACTTGGTGCTGATGGACGTGATGATGCCCGAGATGGACGGCTACGAGGCCTGCCGCCACATCAAGGCTTCGCCAGTCTGGCGCGACCTGCCGATCATCTTCCTCACCGCCAAGACCGAGACGGCGGACATCGTGCGCGGCTTTGAACTGGGCGCGGTGGACTACGTCGGCAAGCCGTTCAACCCCCACGAACTGTTGGCGCGAGTCCGGACCCACTTGACTATCGACCGGTTGAACAAGGAGAACATGCGACTGCTGCTCAACGTGCTGCCGGCGCCCATCGCCGAGAAGCTCAAGCGGCAGGCGGGCGTGATCGCCGAACGCTTCGATGAGGTTTCGGTGCTGTTCGCCGACATTGCGGGTTTCACGACCCTCTCCGGGGCCATGCAGCCCGAGCCGCTCGTGGAAATGCTCAACGACCTCTTCACCCGTTTTGACGAACTGGCGCGCGCTCACGGCGTCGAGAAGATCAAAACGATTGGTGATTGTTACATGGCCGTCTGCGGCGTGCCGGAACCTAGTGTCGACCACGCCGCCCGGTTGGCCAGCATGGCCCTCGAGATGATCGAGAGCGTGCGCGCCTTTAACCAGGCCCGCCAGGCTGACCTCCAAGTCCGCGTCGGCCTTAACACCGGCCCGGTGGTCGCCGGCGTCATCGGGTGCAGCAAGTTCATCTACGACCTGTGGGGCGACACGGTGAATACAGCAAGTCGCATGGAATCCACCGGCCTGCCCGGACGCATCCAGGTCACCGATGCGACCCGCCAGGCGCTGCCGCCTGCCTTCGAGCTCGAGGATCGGGGTGAGATCGAGGTCAAAGGCAAGGGGCGGGTGCGGACTTGGCTCCTGCTCCGACACCGTGCCTAGCCCGTATGTTTAACACCCCATCTGTGCACAGGGAGGTCAGACTTCGCAAGAGGACTGCTATGCGGGCTTGCCCGGTAACGGTTGAGCCTTCCCACCCGGATTTGGCCGGGGCCGGCCCCGTTTTCTGGGCTCCAATCTGTGTCTCTGAGGCAAATCGTGGTCTGCGGAAGGGGTCTGCGGAAAGTCTTGCCGAGGATTGCCGAGTCAGCCTCGGCATGCTTGAATGGGCTCATGCAAACCCAATCGCTGTCGCGTCGGACCTTTCTGCAGCACACCGCGCTGGCCGGCGCTGCAGCGCTCGTGACTGCGCCGCCCGTGAGTCTTGCCGCCCGTGGGGATAAGCTTCACCTGGCCACCAACGCCTATTCCTGGCAGGTGTTTTACCAGCGCGAGGGGCGCAACTTTGGCGGCTCGCTGGACGCGGGTTTGAAGGACGTGGCGGCGAGCGGCCTCAATGGATTTGAACCGGGTGTCGGGGGCACCGAAGACCTCAGGGCGCTGCTCCCCTTGCTCAAGAAGCACGGGCTCGAGATGCGCTCCATCTACGTCAACAGCAGTCTGCATGAGCCCGCCGAGGCGGACCGCAGCATCGAGCAGATCCTGGCGACGGCCCGTGCCGTGAAGCCGTTCGGCACCCGGATCATCGTCACCAATCCCAACCCGCTTCGCTGGGGTGGGCCTGAGAACAAGACCGATGACCAACTGCGCACCCAGGCGGCGGCCATGAACCGATTGGGCAAGGAACTCGGCGCCCTCAAGATCACGCTCGCCTATCATTACCACGACATCGAGCTGCGCATGGCCGCGCGCGAGTTCCATCACATGCTGGCCGGAACCGACCCGCGCCATGTCACGCTCTGCCTCGACGCCCACTGGATGTATCGCGGTGCCGGCAACTCCCAGGTCGCGCTCTTCGACGTGATCGAACTCTACGGCGATCGGATCAGCGAGGTCCACCTGCGCCAGTCGCAAGAGGGCGTCTGGTCCGAAACGTTCGGACCCGGCGATATCGATTACGAAGCGCTGTCGGCGGCGCTCATCCGGAAGAAGGTCAAGCCCCACATCGTCCTCGAGATCGCCGTCGAGACCGGCACGCCCAAGACGCTGGATCCCGTCGAGGCGCATCGGCGCAGTGCCGAGTACGCCCGCCGAATCTTCGAAAAGATGGCCTGACGGTCTTCCCGCGAATGCGATCACGCCAGCCTGTAAGGCGGGCGATACTCGCGGCTGAGAAGCTTCGTGGCCTCGGCGTCTCCGGCAATGACCTCGGTCTTCGGATCCCACTTGACCTTGCGTCCGACAAGCATCGCGATCAGGCCCAGATGACCCGGAATGGCCGAGCGATGCGCGGCCTCGACGGGCGTGATGGTCGGCTTTCGGGATTTGACGCAGTCGAGGAAGTTCCGCTGGTGGTCGCGCGAATGATAGACCTTCACCTTGCGGAGGCTCTCCGGCAGCCGGGAGATGTCCTTGAGCTCTTCGTTCGAGCAGTCGAAGCCGCCGCGATCGACCCAGACCCAGCCATCGGTCCCGATCCATTTCGTGCCGCCGCGGATGTCGCCATGACCGCCGGCAATGATCATGGTCACGCCCTCGGCATAGGTGCATGTGATGCGGTACCTGGTGCAGGTGTTCCAGATGGCATCCTTGGCCGGAAACTCCCCCTGCCCTTCGACTTCGACCGGGCCGGTGTTGTCGAAGCCCAGGCCCCAATGCCCGATATCGCAGTGATGTCCGATCCAATCGAGCAACTGTCCCCCTCCGACGTTGTAGTTCCAGCGCCAGTTCATGTGAACGCGCGTCTTGACGTATGGTTCCATCTGGGAGGGACCGAGCCATGTCTCGTAGTCGAGTTCAGGCGGAGGAGCCGACACCGCGGCGTCCCAACCCGGGGTGGCGGGAGTCAGGCGCGCGAGGTTCCTCGGCGCGCCGGCAATCCCTTCGAGTTTCTTGAGCAGTTCCGGGGCCGTGCCTGCGAAGTCATGATGGCCGGCGGGCAGGCCGACTTCGACACGCGTGACCTTGCCGATCAGGCCGTTCTGCACGATCTCGACCGCTTTGTGGAAGTTCTCGACTGACCGTTGCCATGACCCGGTCTGCCAGATGCGCCCGTGCTTCTGAACCGCGCGCACGATGGCCTGCTGCTCGGCAATGGTCCGGGCCAGCGGTTTCTCGCCGTAAATGTCCTTGCCGCTTTCGGCGGCGGCCACCGCGGCAAGCGCGTGCCACGTGTCGGGCACGGCCAGCATGACCGTGTCGATGTCTTTTCGGGCCATCAGCTCGCGATAATCCCAGTAGGCCTTGCAGTCCTCATTGCCATACTTCCTGTTGATCGCGTTGACCGCCGCAGCCAGGTGGTTCTTGTCCAAATCGCAGGCGGCAACAACCTGGCAGTCCTTCTGATTCATGAATGCGCCCGTGTTGCCGGGACCCTGCATGCCCCAGCCGATGGCGCCCAGCGTGATGCGCTCGGATGGCGCGACAGCGCCATCGGCGCCCAGGGCGCTGGCGGGAATGATCGTGGGCGCGGCGAGCGCGCCGGCGGTGATGGTGAGGAACTGGCGGCGGGAAAGACCGGGATGAAGCGAACGTGTTGTCATGAGCGGCATGGTGGAATGCAGCAGCCGGGATTTCGAGCAGAAAAAGAACAGCAAAAAACCGCCTTCTCATGCATCGCGACGGGGCATCCCCGCCGTGAATGTTGCACAGGGCTTTCCGCGGTCCGGTATCCGGGCTTCCTAACGCGCGACGCGATCGAGAACTCGCCCGTCGGCGCCGATCAGGGTCACGTCCAGTGCCATTTGCCCAGAGGCGTGGGTCGAGCAACTCAGACACGGATCAAAGGCGCGAATCCCCGCCTCGACTCGATTCAGCATCGCCTCCGGGATTTCGGGTCCCTGGATGAAATGGCGGGCGATCTGGGTGACTGTGCGATTCATGGCCAGGTTGTTCTGGCCGGTGGCGATGATCAGGTTGACGCGTTGGATCAGGCCGTTGGCATCGACCTGATAATGGTGGAAGAGGGTGCCCCGCGGCGCTTCACTCGCCCCAACGGCCTCGCGGCGGTTGATCCCGGCATCCGCCCTCAACTGCGTGCTCGCAAGATCCGGGTCGTCAATCATCCGCTCGATCCGCTCGATGCTGGCGAGAATCTCGATCAGCCGGGCGTAATGGTACAGAAACGACGAGGTCACCGCGCCCCACCCCATGCTCTTGAAGTTCGTCAGCTCCGCGTCCGCGAGCGGCGTGCCCATCTGGCGGCAGATGTTGAGGCGTGCCAACGGTCCGACACGGTAAATGCCCCCAGGATAGCCGAGTGGACGGTAGTACGGCGATTTGAGGTAGGACGTCTCTTCGACTGCTTCGCCGATGAACTGATCGTAGCGCAGCGGATCGACATGGTCGGCAATGATGTTGCCGCCCCCATCCACGAACCGCAATCGGCCATCGTAGTGCTCCCAGGTGCCATCCGGCGCGATCAGGCCCATGAACAGGCTCGGGAAATTGCCGAAGACCTGGAGTTCGCGCTCGTGGGTCTTGAGCACTTCCTTGAAACACTCGATTCCCTTGAGCGCCACGGCCTTCGCTTCGGGGATCTTGGCGCGAATCGCCTCCCGCCCCGCTTCGCTCAGTCCATGGCGCACACCTCCCGGCACAGCCCACGCCGGATGAATCTTGCGTCCTCCCAGGTGCTCGATCACTTCCTGGCCGAATTGACGCAAGCGAATGCCACCCCGCGCCAGCTCCGGGTGGGCGGCGATCAACCCGAAGACATTCCGGCGCTCGGGCGGCGTCTCCCACCCAAGAAGAAAGTCCGGCGCGCTCAGGTGGAAGAAGCTCAGCGCGTGCGACTGGACGATCTGGCCCAGGTTCATCATCCGGCGCAGGTTCTCCGCGGCCGGCGGGATGTCCACCGCCAGGATCTGATCGCAGGCCTTGGCCGAGGCGAGCAGATGGCTGACCGGGCAGATGCCGCAGATGCGGGGCGTGATGCCCGGCATTTCGGAGAATGGCCGTCCTTCACAAAACCGCTCGAAACCGCGGAATTCGGTCACATGAAAGCGCGCATTGGCGACATTGCCGCCCTCATCCAATTGGATCGTGATCTTGGCGTGACCTTCGATGCGCGTGACGGGATCGATCTTAATCTGTTGGGCCATAGGACAAGAATGTGACGGTGAAGAGTGCGCCCGATCAGCCGAAGCGGATGTTCTCGCCCGACAAAAGGGATCCCTTGCCGGCGATGACGTCCTGAAGCAGGGTGCGAATGCGGTCCGCCGGAGGCGGACACCCCGGCAGGAAGGAATCCACGGGCACCACCTCGTGCACCGGGAGCACCTGGTCGAGCAGCGGCGGCACAATGCCCCGCGCCTGGGGAATGCGCGGACGCAGGTTCGCGGTGTCAAGGTAGGCCCGCTGCAACACCGGCTCCGCCGTGCGGAGCGGATTGCGCATGGCCGTCACATTCCCCGTGACGGCACAATCCCCGAACGAGACAAGCAGGCGGGTCCGGGCGCGGATCAGCTTCACCTGTTCGAGGTTATCCTCGTTCGCCACGGCTCCCTCGATGAGGCAAACCGCCACGTTCTCCGGGTATTCCTTGCGATCGACGATCGGGCTGTAGACGACCTCGACCATGTCGGCGAGGTCGACCAGCCATTCGTCGAGGTCCAGAAACGACATATGGCAGCCGGAACAGCCGCCCAGCCAGACAGTCGCGAAAGTCAGACGATCCATTGCTTCTTCTCCCGTGCGGTGACGATGAACTCGAGGCGCGAGCGATCCCGTTCCATCTCCGCCACCGTCGAACCTTTGTGAAACTTGGCCCCCGTGGGACACGCCTGAACGCACTTGCCGCAGGACGTGCATGTCTCCGATTTCCCCCACGGTTGACTCAGGTCGGTGATGATGCGCGCGCCCGCGCCGCGGCCAGCCACGTTCTTGGTCGCAGCGCCCTCGATGAACCAGCACACCCGAACACACCGGCTGCAAAGCACGCACCGGTTGTGATCCATGCCGAACATCCGATGCGTGATGTCGACCTCGTACGGCGGAAACCGATAGGCGAATCGCACATGGTCCATTCCCTGCGCGACCGCCAGATTCTGCAGCTCGCAGCGCCCGTTGGACACGCAGACGGCGCAGACGTGATTGCGTTCGGCAAAGAGCAGCTCGAGAATCATCCGGCGATACCGCTTCAGCCGCTCGCTTTCCGTCCGCACCTCCATGCCCTCGGTCACCTTGGTGACGCAGGCGGGCAAGAGCCGCGACACGCCGGTGACCTCGACCAGACAGAGCCGGCAGGCGCCGACATCCGACACCCCATCCAGGTGACAGAGCGTCGGGATGGTAATCCCCGCGTCCTGCGCCGCGTCCAGCACGGTCTGGCCCTCGACCGCGCTGACCGGTTTGCCATCGATCGTGAGTGTTCTGACAGGCATAATGCGATTTCCCGTTGCTCAACCCAATCGTTTTACACAGCGCGCCTCTTCGAGACTCAACGCGTCGGATTCGCGTCGGGCTTGGGAGCGTTGCCGGGACCGGCCGGCGCGCCGATCTCGGGTTGCAGTAATTCGAGATACTCGTTCCTGAAAAAGCGCAGCGTGCTCAGCACCGGGTTGGGCGCCGTCTGGCCCAGGCCGCACAGGCTGGTGTGCTTCACCAGGTCGCAGAGTTCTTCGAGCAGTCCCAGATCGCGGGCCGTGGCCTGACGGCGCAAAATGCGGTCCAGGAGAGCGTGCAACTGCACCGTGCCGGCCCGGCACGGGATGCACTTGCCGCACGATTCGTCCATGCAGAAGTCCATG
>Ga0116149_1004628_pt1 | contig 13355 bp, 10 predicted proteins | sample AD_UKC057_MetaG_FD_89787 | JGI IMG/M metagenome (GOLD analysis project Ga0116149, IMG submission 89787) | Active sludge microbial communities of municipal wastewater-treating anaerobic digesters from USA - AD_UKC057_MetaG | ecosystem: Engineered > Bioreactor > Anaerobic > Digestate | place: USA...
ATCCCGGGAACATACGGAATGGACGCAGCGGGCAGAAACACATTGTGGTCAGTGACCGCCAAAAAATCTAACCCATTAGCCTTGGCTTTCAGCGCCAGCTCTTCAAACGTGTGTACGCCGTCTGAAGCGATCGAGTGCACATGCGTATCTCCTTTGAGCAGGCGCAGCGATTTTTCTTTGAGCGTGATCTCATAAAGCACCTCAACTCCTTCTGGCGCAACCTGATATGCACCAACAATAACCTGCCATCGCCCCGCTGAAACGGTACGCGCGCCGTACCCGGGAGTGGCGTACTGCTCGCTCACCAAGATCCTGGTTTTTTCAGAGCCAGAAGCCCCCACCTGCCGTCCGTCTGGCGCGATCAATCCAAGATCCACGATATTCGTTTCAGGAGTGGCTGTAAATATCTCTCCTGGCTGTTCTTCTTTTCTTTTCAAGCGCCGAGGATATTCATAGGTCAATTCGAGCGATTCAATCCCCTGGGGGACCTCGAAGGGAACGGTAAAATAGGACCCCTGCTGACCAGGTTCAATCGTCAGGTTGAAGCGAATCACCTTCTCCATCATCTATCCTCCTCGTGTTCAAAACGTTTGAGCGCGGTTGCCCGTGAGTACTCGATTTCCCTCTCCGGCTAGCTCCCTTGATGACCTTCGCCTGCATAAAAAAAGAAGGAGAATGTCGAGCCTGGCGCATTCTTGTATTATGGTAACCTTTCCGCATGAAAAGACCAACCGCTCAAGTTAGACCGCCCAAAGAAAAAAGGGATATCATTGCTCTTCAGGTATTATCAATCAGTTTCAGGTAAAATTCAATTGTTGCCATTTGCCTATTAGAAACGCCGATTTCAAAGGATCATGCCGATGATTTTCTCCACAGCAACCGCGGTCTCTCACCCCAACATCGCCTTTATTAAATACTGGGGAAACACCGATGATGCCCTCAGGCTTCCTCAAAACGGCTCGATTTCGATGAACCTCGCGGAACTGACCACCCGCACAATGGTCACCTTTGACAGTTCACTGCCGCGGGATATTTTTGATTTGAATGGCGTAAGGCAGAGCGGTCCCTCCCTTGAAAGGGTCAGCCAGCATTTGAACCTGATTCGAGGTATCCGCGGTTTTTCAGTCCCCGCCCACATCTTGAGCGAATCCAACTTCCCGGTTGGCGCAGGCTTGGCTTCTTCAGCCGCCGCCTTCGCCGCTCTCACTGTTGCCGCGGTGCGCACCGCGGGCATGGAGATGAGCGAGAAAGACCTCTCGCGCCTGGCCAGGCGCGGTTCCGGTTCCGCTGCGCGTTCGATTCCCCCAGGTTACGTGGAATGGCTGCCGGGTTCCTCCGATATCGATTCGTACGCGGTTTCAATCGCCCCGCCTGAGCATTGGCCCCTGACTGATTGTATCGCCATCGTTGAAGACGCGCATAAAAAGACAGGTTCAAGCGAAGGTCATCTCCTCGCCCGCACAAGCCCGCTCCAAAGCGCGAGGGTCGCGGACGCAGGTCGACGCATTGACCTTTGCCGCAACGCCATTCAAAAAAAGGACTTTGACCTGCTTTCACAGCTCATCGAGCTTGACAGCAACCTTCTTCACGCGGTCGCTTTCACCTCCAACCCGCCCATCACTTATTGGCTGCCGCAGACGCTGGTGCTTATGCAAGCAGTGAAAGACTGGCGGCGAGCAGGCATACCCTGCGCCTTCACTATCGACGCCGGACCCAACGTGCATGTTATCTGTGAATCAAGCGCCACGAGCATTGTAAAAGAAAGGTTAGGGGCGATCCCCGGCGTAAGCGAAGTACTCACCAGTGGAGCTGGAGGTGGGACGGTACTTATTTAATATGCCCCTTGTTTCGTCCTTCAGGTCACTTTCCTTGACTTTTTTCATCAAATGTCATAAAGTTAAGCTGTCCGAAGCAGACAGGTAAAGTAATCATTTAAAAAGGAGGTGCCACTTAAGGATCTCGCTTTGTTAGTACCAAGCAAGCCCAAAATTCAAATTAGGAGGAGAAACTACATGCGCAAGTTATATGCAATTCTAGGAGTTTTGATTGCTGCGACCATGGTATTGAGCGCCTGCGCCAAGCCAACCGCAGCCCCAACCGCAGCCCCTGAGGTTCCGGCCGCCACAGAAGCCCCCGTGGTTGAAACGGCCATTCCTCACAATGGCAAAGGCGCCTGGCTGGACAAAGTGATCTTTACCGCCGTTGCCGATGCCGACTCAGCCGTAGCTCAACTGCAGGCTGGCGCGATTGATATCTACCCGGTGAGCGTTGAAGATCCTGAGGTATTCGCTAAAGTAAAAGCGGATGAAAACCTGGGCTATGCTACCGTCTATGGTTCCAGCAACCAGTTGATGGTGAACGTGGTGAAATGCGACGACGGTTCACTCAATCCCTTCACTGACATGGAATTCCGTGAGGCAATGAACTGGGCCTTTGACCGCGATTACGTGGTTCAGGAGTTCTTTGGAGGATTGGCAATTCCGAAGTTCACCTCTTTCACTGGCGCTTTTCCTGATTACGCTCGTTACGCGGATGTGATGGCCGCCATTACCAGCACCTATGCCTACGATATGGAAAAAGCACAGGTAGCGGTTGACGCCCGCATGACCGCCCTCGGCGCCACCAAGAACGCCAGCGGTGTTTGGGAATTTAACGGCGCACCCGTAACGATTAAAGTCGTCATTAGAACCGAAGACCAGCGCCTTGGCATCGGTCAGTACTTTGCCTCCCAGCTGGAAGCCTTAGGATTTAAAGTTGAGCGGCTAGAGAAAACCAGAACGGAAGCCAGCCCGATCGTGTGGAGCGCTACCCCCGAACTTTGCGAATGGCACGTTTACACCGGCGGCTGGATCAGCACCGCTATCAGCCGGGATGACGGCTATCAGATTCCGCAATTCAACACGGGTCTGGTACAAACCACCCTGCCTATCTTTAGCAAATACGATCCTTCACCAGAATTTGATGTGATCAACCAGAAACTGCTCTACAACGACTTCACCAGCATGGAAGAAAGAGACCAGCTCATTCGAGACGGTCTTAACCTGGCGATGAAAGAATCCTGGTGGGGCGTCTGGGTAAATGACAATACTGCCATCTCGCCTTATCGGAAACCCTTAGAGGGCGCGTATGACCTCGCTGGTGGTTTCGCCTCAGCCCCGCTTTGGCCATACACTATGCGTTGGGCAGATAAAGTGGGCGGCGTGGTTCGAGTTGCCCAGTCTGGTATTCTGGTTCAGCCGTTTAACCCCATCAATGGTTCCAACTGGACAGATGACTCGATGGTTTATCGCGGCATCATGGACTGGGGTTTGGTCCCCAACCCGTTCACCGGGCTGAATATGCCTAAACTGGTTGAAAAAGCCGAACTGGTCGCCAAGACCGGCACACCCATTATCGAAAATGGTGAAGACTGGTTCAAGCTTTCCTTCCAGGACGCGGTGGAAGTACCTGAGGACGCCTGGGCTGACTGGGATCCTGTCAATGAAAAGTGGCTTACTGTAGCTGAGATGAAGGTTAAAGTTGAAGAAGCCAAGGCAAAAGCCGCAGAAATCGAAGCAGTCAAGGCTGAGGTAGAGGCTAAACGCGCAGAATTAGTTGCCGCGTTTGACACCACGAACATGACGGTTGAAACCATGGCAGCAGTAACAAAAGAATTCACCGATTTTGCCGCGGAGAAATATGGCCTTCCCTGGGACGCATCCGCATTCGTTGATGCTGAACTTCCCGGTGAAGTTGAATGGATCGATGGCAACCTGGCTGCGGATGCTGTGACTGACCGCCAGGGTGAACTTGACTGGTGGTTGGGATACGTAGCAGAATCCACGGATCCTTCTGTATCGGTTGTTGACCTGGCCGGACGTGATTACAGCACGGCCGTAACCAAATCCGTGGTTATCTACCGGCCCGAATTGTGGGATACCACCTGGCATGACGGCAGCCCCTTCACCATCGGTGATGTTGTCTACGGCATGATCATGAACTTCGCGCCCGGCAAAGAAGGCAGCCCCATCTTCGACTCCACGATGAAAGGCCCAGTAGATGCCTACCTGTCTCACTTCAGGGGCGTCAAGATTACATCAGTCGACCCGTTGACCATCGAGACCTACGACAATGCCTTCGCCCTGGATGCGGAGAACAGCGTTTCTGCCTGGTATCCTTCGTTCACCTATGGACCAGTTGCCTGGCATGATCTCACCCCTGCGGTGCTCGCCGAGAGTGATGAGAAAATCGCCTTCAGCAAAGCCAAAGCAACTCAGCTTGGAGTTGACCAGACCAGCCTCATCGCTGGAGAAACTCTGGCAATCCAAAAGAAATACCTGGATGAAGCCGCTGCTGCTGGTACAATCCCCTTCGCCCCAACTCTAAGTGAATACATCACTGCAGATGAAGCTGCTGCCAGGTACGCCAACCTGTTGGGATGGTTCCAGGATAAAGGTCACCTGATGATCGGGACCGGCGTCTTCTACGTCGACGAGGTTTACCCGACCGAAGGTACCGTGACATTAAGCCGCTACGCTGATTACATCTTCCCATCAGATGAATTCAGCGGGTTTGGCGCGCCGATGATCGCGGATGCTGAAATTGACGGACCTCTGGCAATTACCAAGGGCGAAGCTGCTGACTTTACAGTTGCGGTAACCTATGATGACGAGGCTTACCCGAGCGCGAAATTGAACTTTGTCTCATACATGCTCTTTGACGCGACAGGTAAACTGGTCGAAAAAGGTAACGCCACGATGACAGAAGAAGGACTTTACGCAGTGTCGCTCTCAGCTGAGACGACTGGGAAGCTAGAAGTAGGCGGAGCCAAACTTCTAACAGCAGTCTCATCCAAGGTTGTGAGCATCCCAACCTTCTCTGAATATGAATTTGTTGTCCAATAAACAAAACTAATACATTACTCGGTAGGGGTATAAAACCCCCTACCGAGTTTTGCCTATTTAAGGAGCAAGTTCATTATGGTAGATGCGAGCCCAACCATAGACAGCTTTAATGGTTTAGAACAAGAAGTAATTAAAGAAAAAAGATCCAGCACAGCCTTGCGGATTTTAAAATACACCGCCAGTCGCATGGTCATGATGGTGATCACTGTTACCATCGGTGTCTACCTGACCGTACTGATTGCGAACATGGGTGGATATGTTGACACGATAAGAAAGGCGCAAATCCGTGAACAGGTCGGTCTTATTGTAGCCAACGATCCTGTATTACGAAAGCTGTCTCCTGAGGTTCGGAATATTCGAATAGCCGAAATGGTTCGCGACCAGGAAAGTATTTATGGCCTTGATAAACCTTTCCTTGTGAGAAGTTTCCTTTACCTGAAGCAGGCGCTCACGCTGGACCTTGGCAGGGCCATGTCGATGACCAGCAATAGCGGTTCTTCATCTGTACGGAATATCATCATCGAACGACTGCCACCTACTTTATTGTTGTTCGGTACATCCGATCTGGTTTTATTCTTCCTGGCATTGATGATTGCTTTGAGTTTATCGCGGCACTACGGGAGTGTTATGGATAAAATTGTGATCGCTCTCACGCCGCTTTCTTCTGCTCCCGGCTGGTTTTACGGCATCTTTCTCATTTTAATTTTTGCAGCTGTTCTGCGTGTCTTGCCGTTTGGAGGAATGGTTGATGCTCCTCCGCCTAAAGAAACCATGGCATATATTTTGAGTTTATTACGGCATATGCTGCTGCCTGTGGCAGCCATCACCATCAGTTCGATTTTTCTTAGCGTATTTTCCTGGCGCACATTTTTCTTGATTTATTCCAGCGAAGATTATGTCGAAATGGCAAAGGCAAAAGGATTAACCGAAAGAGACGTTACCCAAAAATACATCCTTCGCCCTACTCTCCCAACCATCATCACCAACTTTGCCCTTCTGGTTATTGGTATGTGGGTAGGAGCACCAATTTTCGAAACGGTTTTCCAATGGCCGGGTTTGGGACGGGCGCTTTACCAGGCAATCGGATTGTTTGATACCCCGGTCATCGTTGCTGAAGCAGTCATTTTTTCTTACCTGCTGGGTATCACGGTTTTTCTATTAGAGATCGTTTACGCTCTGGTAGATCCCCGTGTTCAGGTTGGAAATGAGGGACCCAGAGCATGAACTCAATTAAACGTACTTTTAATGAACTTTTCAAATATCCCTCCGCTGTTGCGGGGTTGATCATCATCCTCTTGTTAATCGCGCTATCCATTTACACGCTGATTGCGCTACCATACGATCGAGCGATCAGCCTTTGGCGCGGTGAATCAAAGGACTGGTACGCCAGTCCGAAGTACGCCATGCCGGCCTGGATTAATAGTTTTCGCAAAAATAAGCTTCCGACCACCATCATTTTAAAAACGGATGATCCCAGTGTGGTCAAGACCGAAGAAAAAGCAACGGTCATTTACGAGATGCCCTTTTTATTCACAGCAGACGCCTTCCCTTCTGAGATAAACGTGTTTTTTAAGTCCACCTATACAAGCAGCCCACCTTTTGTTGGTTTATCTATAATCACGCCTGATGAACGAGAAATTAAACTGGGGAATTTCAAGGTAGAACGCTCTCTGGCCTATTACCTGAGCCAGGATCAGAAGTTAGTAAAAAAGTATAAAGATATCCCAATCCAGGAAGCCTTGTTAATGCAGCCTGACAGCAAACCGCGTAAGCCACTCAAAGGCACCTATAAACTCATAATAGAAGGCGTTACCTTTGATGAAGGTTCGACAGTCAGCGCTGAAGCCGTTTTCTATGGCAAAGTTTCTGGAATTGCCGGAACTGACCATAAAAGGCGAGACTTGAGCATTGCCCTCTTATGGGGAACACCAATCGCGTTGATGTTCGGCCTGGTGGCCGCAGTTGGCACCTCTTTGACACAACTGATTATCTCGGCTATCAGTACCTGGTTCGGAGGTTGGATCGATGTGCTCATCCAACGCATTACCAATGTCAATATGGTGCTTCCATTCTTGCCCATCTTAATCATGATCGGCACGTTCTATTCGCGCAGTATTTTTGTCATTCTAACCTGCGTCATCCTATTAAGTATCTTTGGCGCTGGAATACTGACCTATCGAGCGATGTTCATGCAAATCAAGGAGTCACCCTATATCGAAGCGTCACGATCCTACGGCGCGAGTAACTCACGCATCATCTTCAAATATATGGTGCCGCGCCTAATTCCCATGCTCATACCTGGGTTTGTGTCATTGATTCCGTCCTATGTTTTCTTAGAATCTTCTCTGGCGATTCTTGGGCTGGGAGATCCAACCATTCCCACCTGGGGTAAAGTCATCGATGAATCTTATAACAGTGGCGCGCTGTTCAATGGGTATTATTATTGGGTTCTCGAACCGTCGTTTCTCTTAGTTGTCACCGGGCTGGCATTTGCTGTTGTCGGCTATGCTCTTGATCGCGTTTTTAATCCGCGTTTGCGAGGTCAATAATGGCGAACTCACCTACACTGCTCAAAATCGAAGACCTTGTTCTCTATTTTAAGACTATGCGCGGTCCAGTGCAGGCGGTTGACCATATTGACCTTGACCTCAAAAACAATGAAGCCATTGTGATATTGGGCGAATCTGGTTGCGGTAAAAGCTCGCTGGCGAAGGCCATACTCCGTCTATTACCCAGAAACATCGACAAGTATTCGGGCAAGGTTTTATTGAATGGCACAGATACCATGCAGTACTCCGATGAAGAGTTTCGCCGAAAAGTCAGGTGGCGTTCCATTTCGATGGTTCCACAGGCGGCTATGAACTCGCTGAACCCGGTGTTGAAGGTTGGCGACCAGGTTACAGAACCCTTTATCATCCATACAGGTGCTTCAAAAACAGAAGCAATTGCGCAAGCCAAGAAGATGTTCGCGCACGTCGGTGTGCCGAATAGCTTCCTCGATCGCTACGCTTTCGAACTCAGTGGTGGCATGAGGCAGCGTTCAGCGATTGCCATGGCGTTGGTGACAATGCCTGATTTGATCATCCTGGATGAACCCACATCCGCATTGGATGTTTTAACCCAGGCGAATATTTTCAATGTGTTGAAAACGCTCAAGAAAGACCTTGAGATCAGCTTTATCCTCATCACCCATGATATCGCAACCTCAAGTGAATTGGCTGATCGGGTTGCGGTGATGTACGCTGGACAGATCGTAGAAGTCTGTGATGCGACCCGTTTCTTTGATAAACCTTTCCATCCATACTCAATCGCGCTGATGGATAGCGTCCCACGCTTACGCCAGGTGAAAGAACCGGACTTCATCACCGGCCAACCGCCATCCTTGATCAACCCGCCAACCGGGTGTCGCTTTAAGGATCGCTGCCACAAACGCTTTGAAAAGTGCGAAGAAGAACCGCCTGCAGTAACAATTGAAAATCATATTGTTAAATGTTGGCTTTACCAATAAAGGTAGGAGATGTCATGGATCACATAATTGACAAAAACGAGAAGGCAGAACCGTTCCTCCAACAAGACATCCGCGAGAGAGGTGTCCTTCTCTCCATCAGAGATTTAAAGATTTGGTTCGAACTAAGAAAATTTGGTTTTGGTCACGCAGGGTATGTTCACGCGGTTGATGGCGTCAGTTTTGACCTCCACAATGGAGAATCAATCGCTGTCGTGGGTGAATCAGGATGTGGAAAGTCCACCTTGATGAAAGGAATTCTGGGCCTTCACCGCCCCACGGAAGGAGAGATCTTTTTCAGGGGTGAGTCTATAGGCGAAATGAAGTCGAAAGAAATCAAACAGTATCGTTCGCACATCGGTTACATCCAGCAAGACCCCTATGGTGCGATGGCGCCGTTCATGTCGGTTCAACGTATTCTGACAGAACCATTGAGTATCAACGGGATTAAGGACCATCAGCAGATTCAAGACATGGTTCACAAAGCGTTGGAAGAAGTTAAAGTTTTTCCAGTTGAAGATTACTTGAATAAATTTCCGCACATGTTAAGCGGTGGCCAGCAACAACGCATCGTTATTGCCCGTTCCATGATCTTAAACCCCAACTTCCTGGTGGCAGACGAACCTGTTTCCATGCTGGACGCCTCCGTCAGGGTTGAAATCCTCCGGTTGCTCCGCAGCCTGCAAGAATCCAGGAATCTCGCGGTTATCTATATCACCCACGACCTTTCTACGGTCAGTTACTTTTCACGTCGGATTTTTGTGATGTACGCCGGTCAAATCGTAGAGAAAGCATTGGTTCAAGACTTGCTGAACAACGCCGGACACCCGTATACTCAGGCGTTGCTCACCGGCACCTCAGACCCTGATGGTGCCAACGCACATAAGCTGAAAGAAGTTCCACCAGGTGAACCTCCTAACCTGATCAATCCGCCCAAAGGATGCCGTTTCCACCCAAGGTGCCCAAAGATCATTAGAGGGCTTTGTGAAGTAGAGGCTCCGCCAGAATTTGAACCAGAACCTGAGCATAGTGTTGCCTGTTGGCTGCTTAGATGATCATTGACCGCCTAAATCCCAGGAAATTGATCTGGTCAGCCATCATTTTGATGGTTATGGGTGTAGCAATTCCGTTTCTCATGGTCATCCACGTTCTGGACCCGCTATTGAGATGGAATTCAACCATTTATTTGATCTTAAACTTCGTTGCCTATTTCTTCCAAATACTCGGGTTCATTCTTGGAATTATCGGCATCGCTATCTATACTCGCCGTAACAAACATCGAGAATGACACCTCATTTTCTACAAATAGAAAGAGCGAGGAGCAATCCCGCTCTTTTTTCTTATGTTTTTCATATCTGTTCTTGTTTATAATTGGTTTAATATTGAAAACATTGATTGGACTTCTATGAACGCAATCGGTAGCACCGCAATCACCATTCTTGAATTTATCCTCGCCTTCGGCGCGCTGGTGCTGTTACATGAACTTGGTCACTTTTTCGCTGCGCGCCTGAGCAAGATCGAAGTCGAGGAGTTTGGTCTGGGTTACCCGCCCAAGATGTTCCGCCTGTTCCGCGCCGGTGGTACGGATTTCACCATAAACTGGATTCCCTTTGGCGGTTTCTGCCGCATGAAAGGCGAGAACGGAGAAGTGTCCGAACCAGGCAGTTTTTTGGCAGCCAGACCTTCCAGGCGTTTATTGACCTTGTTGGGCGGGCCGTTGACCAACCTGCTCGTGGGGATGCTCATCATCTCTTTTCTCTTCACCCGTATCGGCTCGCCTGATCCCTCTTCGGTTATGGTCGCCGCTGTCACTGATGAAACTCCTGCAGCCGCCGCCGGTATTCTCCCAGGTGACCTCATCCAATCAGTAAACAATGTCCAAATCACCAGCATGGACGCTCTCTCCAAGGTTATTTCGTCCCACCTCGGTCAGGAGGTTGAGATCGTGCTGCTGCGTGAAGGTGTTGCGCTGACGATCAAGGTAACCCCGCGCGCTGAATGGCCTGAAAAACAGGGTCCTCTCGGTATAACGATAATGAACCCTTCCCAAAAAGTCAGCTTCATTCAGGCGCTGCCAAGAGCGTTTATCGCCACCCTTGACCAGGGTTACCAGTTGTTGATGGTCCCGGTCAGGCTTATCAGCGGGCAGATTGCCCCTTCTGAAGCGCGCATGGTGAGCGTAAAAGGGATATACGATATCTACGCGCAGGTTCAAACCCTGGACAAGCAGGAGGCTGTGGAGAATCCCGCGATGGCCGGGCTGAACACGCTTTACTTTTTCGCCATCATTTCCATCGCCCTGGGGTTCACCAATTTACTGCCCATCCCCGCTCTGGATGGCGGTCGAATCCTGTTCCTGTTGCCAGAACTGTTCTTCAAGAAGAAGATCCCTCCCGCGCTTGAGGGGAAAGTGCACATGGTTTTTTATGCCCTGCTGCTGACTTTAATGGTCTTACTGGTCATCAACGATATCGTTAACCCGGTGATCATTCCCAAATAGGCGACCGATGAATAAAGAATCAGGCGAACCCATACCATTTTCTTCGGTTCTTTCAGCATTACAAAATGCTTCAGTTCCCTTCCCGGCGCGCTATCTGCGCAGTTTCTCAGACCTCCCGCCTGCCAACCTGAAGGTCCTGCTCAACTGCTGGCCATCCATCCCTGCCAGGCGCAAGGTATCTTTATTAGAGGACCTTGAAGCCGTGTTGGAAGAGGACACCCTGGTGAATTTTGATAACCTGGCCAGGGCTTTGCTCGCCGACCCCGACCCCCATGTGCGCACCTGCGCCCTGCGCCTGTTATGGGAGTGCGAAGAAAAATCCATCCTTCCCATCTTGGTCGATATTTCTATCAAAGACGAAGATGAAACGACCCGCGAGACCGCGATTTCATTGCTCGGCAAGTTCGTACTGCTGGGTGAACTGGATTCTCTGAAAGACAGCGCGAAAGAAGGGCTGAACCAACACCTGGTGAACATCGTCCGGGGGAAGGACAAAACGCGAGTCAAACAACGCGCGCTTGAATCGCTGGGTTATTCCAGTCACCCAGCCGTGCCTGACCTCATCCGCAACGCATACCAAACGAACGATCTGCATTGGGTCACGTCGGCGATTTGTGCTATGGGACGCTCAGCCGATGATGCCTGGGGTCCTCAGGTAGTAGCCATGCTCACCTCCCCTGAGCCCGAAATCCAGTTTGAAGCAATTCGCGCCGCCGGCGAGCTGGAATTACGCACCGCACGCGAGCCACTGCTCGCATTGCTTGAAGAGGAAACCGAAGACGAAGAAATGCGCCTGGCGTTGATCTGGGCTCTTTCACAAATCGGTGGAGACGCGGTCAGGGAAAAATTGAACGAATTGCTGGAAAACCCTTCCAACGAAGACGAAGCAGAATGGTTGGAGAAAGCCATGGAGAATCTCGACATCTCCACGCCTGGCGATATGAATCTGCTGGATTTCTCACCTGGCGATGAAGAGGATGACGAGGAAGAAGATTTCCTTGGCGATTTAGAGCTGGATGATTTCAACGCTGAAGATGAGGAAGAAGAAGATGAGTAGCTCCCCGCAGGTTGATCCTCTGCCCGAGCGATTCACCACGCAGCCATCCTGTTTTTTTCAATCATCAGCGTGACCCAATAATGGAAATGGCTGAGATTAAATGCATTCATTTGCTGGTTGAAGGCACCGTTCAGGGAGTAGGCTTTCGTTTTTTTGTGCAGCAACAGGCAAACGCCCTCGCCCTCACAGGCTGGGTGCGCAACCTTATGGATGATAAGGTGGAAATTCTCGCCCAGGGGGATGAGAACAAACTGACCCGACTACTGGCCACCGTGCGGGTCGGTCCGCCAATGGCCCATGTAACCCAAGTAACAGTGGAATGGTCAAACCCTGTGGTTTTCTATAAGCGTTTCTCGATTGCCCCCAGTGGGTAAACGTTTCGCCCAATCCAATCCTTACTACTCGATTTCACCTGCCATCAAGCGGGCTTTTTTCCAGGGTGGCAGATCAGATTCTTCAGCCAGGTATGTCTTTAGGTCAATCAGGCGATCTCTGATGACCGCAGCCTGTTCAAACTGCAGCTCGCTGGCTGCCTGTTTCATTTGCTTTTCCAGTTCAAGGATCATGCGTTTCAGATCACTGATCGGCATGCGTGGTTTCTCTTCGCCGGCTGAGTAGCGACCTTTCGCTTCAGCGATCACTGATGAAGCAGAAAGGCGCTCTGTCAGGTCGTGAACAGCCTTCACCACCGTGAAGGGTTCAATGCCGTTGGCTTTGTTGTAATCCATTTGCTTTTTCCGTCTGCGGTTTGTTTCGTCAATGGCGGTTTTCATCGCGCCGGTTATCGTATCAGCGTACATGATGACCTTGCCGTTCACATTACGCGCCGCCCGGCCGATCGTCTGAATCAACGCAGTTGCGGAACGCAAAAATCCTTCCTTATCGGCGTCTAGGATTGCCACCAGCGAAACCTCTGGCAGGTCAAGCCCTTCACGCAGCAGGTTGATTCCCACGATCACATCAAACACACCCATGCGCAGGTCCCTTAAAATGCCAACCCGTTCCAGCGTTTCAACCTCTGAATGGAGATAATTCACTTTTAAACCCAACTCCAACAGGTAATCTGAAAGATCCTCTGCCATCCGCTTTGTCAGGGTTGTTACTAAAACGCGCTCGCCCTGTTCAACGCGCTTCTTGATCTCGCCATACAGGTCATCCACCTGCCCTTTTGTCGGTCTCACTTCTACCTCAGGGTCGACCAATCCCGTGGGACGGATAATTTGCTCAACGATCTGGTCAGAACGGCTCAACTCAAAATCAGCCGGCGTGGCTGAGGTGTAAATGGTATACCCCATCACCCTCTCGAATTCCTTGAAGGTTAATGGGCGGTTATCCAATGCTGAAGGCAATCTGAAGCCGTATTCTACCAGGGTTGATTTCCGCGATTGGTCGCCGTTGTACATGCCCCTG
>Ga0116149_1004629_pt1 | contig 13355 bp, 10 predicted proteins | sample AD_UKC057_MetaG_FD_89787 | JGI IMG/M metagenome (GOLD analysis project Ga0116149, IMG submission 89787) | Active sludge microbial communities of municipal wastewater-treating anaerobic digesters from USA - AD_UKC057_MetaG | ecosystem: Engineered > Bioreactor > Anaerobic > Digestate | place: USA...
CATTTTTTTCAATATCACCCCAACTCCACCACTATCGGACAATGATCCGACATTACCACTTCGTTTTGTATTGAGGCGGAAATTAATTTATTTCTCATTGGTTCAGAAACCATATGGTAGTCTATACGCCAGCCCAAATTTTTCTTTCTTGCTCCTGCTCTATAGCTCCACCATGTATATTTTTCAGGACTTTGGTCAAACACCCTAAACGAATCTATAAATCCACTTTCTAAAAAGTCGGTCATCCATTGTCTTTCTTCGGGTAAAAAGCCTGAAACTCCTTTTTTTGTTTTAGGATTGCTAATATCTATTTCTTTGTGACAAATATTATAATCGCCTGATAAAACAATGTTTGGTCTTTCCTTTTTAAGCTCATTAACATAATTTTGAACAGCATCTAAATATGCATATTTAACTTCTTGACGAACATCGCCCATAGTTCCTGAAGGAAAGTAAGAATTTATTTGAGTGAAATCTCCAAAATCGGCTCTAATAAGGCGACCTTCATAATCAAATTCGTCAATACCAATTCCTATTTGCACAAAATCGGCTTGTTTTTTTGAAAAAATAGCAACTCCACTATATCCTGGTTTTACTGCTGAATGAATTATAGAATGATAACCTAACTCTTTAAATTTATCAACTTCGATTTGCGATTCTTGTGCTTTAGTTTCTTGAACGCACAAAATATCAGGGTTTTCATTTTTTAACCAATCGTAAAATCCCTTGTTTATTGCTGAGCGTATGCCATTAAGATTAAAACTTATTATTTTCATAATTCAATTTTTAGAAAAGTAAATCTAACAAAAGTTTTTAGTTTTTTATAATTTTTCAAATTTATATCCACGTTTTGTATAATATTCTAATGTAAATTCTAAAGCTGGTAACATTTTTTGAGAACTTGCAATATTATCATGAAAAACTATTATAGAGCCATCTCTAACTTTGTTAAATAATATTTTTTTTATTTTTTTTAACGAATAATCAGTTCGAAAATCATAAACCATAACATCCCAAAAAACTAATTTATATTTTTTTCTTAAAACTCTATATTGCCAAGGGAAAATATGTCCATAAGGTGGACGAAAATAATAAGCTTCCGATACTGGCGATTTTCTCAACACATCAGATAGCCATTTTTTATTTTTATGCTTAAAAGCGTCTAAATGCATGTAAGAATGGTTTCCAATGGTATGACCTTCGGCTTTTACTTTGTTAAAAATTTCTGGATAAAGATCTGCATTTTTCCCTTTGCAAAAAAAACTAGCCTTTGCCTTGTATTTTTTTAAAATTTCTAAAACTTTTTCTGTTACCAAAGGATTTGGTCCATCATCAAAGCTTAAATATAGAGTTTTTGGTCTGTCTTTTTTTCGCGACAAAGCTTTGCAATAAAATAGTTTAGGATATCTAATTGGCAAAAAACTCATAAGTTAAAACTCTATTTTAGATTAATTGTTTTATCATAAATTTGTTTTAGCTTTTTATAAGTTTCTGTATTTTCTGATTTTTCATACTGTTTCGCTAAAATCATTAGTTCTTCTAAAGTCTGTTTTGGCTTTATATAAGATTGTGTTAATCCACTTTTTAATTCAACAGGAAGACTATTATAAAACTCTAATTCCTTTTCAACATTTTCTGCTATCATTAAAGTTAATATACTTGCTTCGGGAAATTTTCTTAATCTGTAATATGAATGTACTAATCCAACCGTATAATAATCAAAGTTAACTTTTTTATTAGGGATTACTTTTATGCAATGTGAAATTACTTGTTCCGCAGCATCATAAGCTTGTGCTAAAAACAAACCTCTTGATAATTTTGTATAATCTGCTCTCAGAAGAAATAATATATTTTCTATGCTTTCATCAATATAATTTAGCTTGCCCCATTTGAATTTGTTGATAAAATTATCATACATTTTATAAGAATTTACGTTAACTAAATCATTGGTTGTAAATTCTGTTTTTATTGGGAAAAGTCTGTAAGCCAAACCTTCTAAATATAAATATGATTCTAATCCAAAATAATTTTCCTTATCTAAAAACGATGAGAAATAAATTGGTCTTTCCCAATTGTTCTCATTAATAATCTGATATGCAATAAGTTGAGATTTATTCAAATATTTTTGACTTGTATCAATTTGCCAAATTATTTTATCGACCAAAAGTTCTTCACGCAAGCCTATTGGCTCAAAATATTTTATTGCTTTTGATTTATTTAACTTCATATTAAATTCATAACCTGGACAATAATTAGTTGGGTAATCATAAAATTTTGACGCAATCATTAAACTTGTGTCTTCGGAAAACATAAATTCAAGTTTTGATTCTAAATTTCCAAGATATAAAATTTGAGAAGTTAAAAAATTGTCTAAATCTGAAATAAGTTTTTTTGCTTGTTGCTCAGTAATGCCATAATATTTTTGAATTTCATCGTCTTCTAAATTATAAATTATTGAACAAAAATCTTTAAAGTTTTCGTTGTTACCAAAAGCTTTTATATTTCTAAAATATTCTTCGAAACTTTCAAATTCTAATTTATATTTATTGGCATAACCAGATTTTTTCAATAAACTGCAAAACTCATCATGAATTTGGCTATACTCTTCGTCAATTTTTTCATATTCTTTATCATAAATAAAAGAATAGTATTTTGCAGTATTGTCTATAATCGGCAGAATATCAGCTTTTCCTGAAATATACTTACGCCTATCTAAATTTAATTTTATAGCTTTATTTCCACGCTCAGCTCTTTGAATTTGGTCTATATACCAATCATTATTTAAAAAACTTAAATTTATTACTCTTACATCTGTTCTAAAATTTTCACATTCTTGCAAATACCATAGTGGAAAAGTTTCGTTATCGCCAGACACAAACAAGATAGCGTTTTGGTCGCAAGTATTTAATAAATTTCGTGCAAAATGATAAGCAAAATCGTTGTTGGTTTTATCTTGAATTTTGTAATTTTTCAAAAGCATTTGAGCTGGAGAAATTAAAATTCCTAAAATTCCCAAAGCAAAAATTAAAAATTTCTTTTTCAAAAATTTGTGTAAAAACAAATATAAGCCCGTAATACCTAACCCAATCCAAATTGTGAAGGCATAAAAAGATCCCAAAAAAGCATAATCTCTTTCTCTAACTTGGTAGGGACTTTGATTTAAGTAAAAAGCAATTGCAATACCTGTAAAAATAAAAAACACAGAAATCACAAACAGATTTTTTTTATCGAATTTTAATTGTGAAAAAATCCCTATAAGTCCTAAAATAAAAGGTAGAAAATAATATGCAGTTTGATTTTTCTTTAAAAAATCTGGTTTTTTCTCTTGATTTCCCAAACGAAAATTATCAATAAATTTTATTCCACTTATCCAATTTCCATGAATTGCATCTCCATGTCCTTGAATATTATTTTGTTTTCCAACAAAGTTCCACATGAAATATCGCAAATACATATGTCCGAACTGATAGCGAAACATAAAACCAAAATTTTGCGAAGCTCGTGGAATTTCACTATTTGTAATATTTGTCCATTCTGAATAAGCATAAATATGAAGAGGATTATCGCTCCACATTCTTGGCAAATATCTAATATCTGATTTTTTATAGTTAGTAACTGGCTTATGGTGAACAAGTTGGTACTTACCATTAGTTTTATCGTAAATTGCTTCTCCTTTTTTGTAAGGTTTTGCTTTATCTAATTTGCTCGAAAATTGTTGTCCTCTCCATAAAGGACGGTCGCCATATTGTTCGCGATTTAAGTAAGAAACAAAATTGTAAATATTTTCAACATTATTTTGGTCAATTGGTGGATTAGATGCCGACCTGATTATAATAATTGCATAGCTTGAATAGCCTATTACAAACATTAAAAAACTTGTAAAAATTAAGTTTAACACTTTTTTATTTTTTACTCCTGACCAATAAATTCCCAAACCTATAAGCAAAATAAAAATTAACGAAAAACTAATTAAGCCAACATAATATCCAGCAGATAAGTGATTTGTAAATATTTTCTCGAACCAAGCTAAAATTTGTGGTAAACCTGCAACAAAAATTTGAACAAAAATTAATATTCCAATAGCCAAAACTATTGCAATTGCAAATCCTTTATAAGAAAATTTACATTTATAAAAATAAAATAAAAACACTAAAGCTGGAATTATCAAAATATTAAGTTGATGAACTCCAAGACTTAATCCAAGCATTAATGCGATTAGAACTATCAAATTATTTGCTTTTTGGTTTGCCTCATCTAAATATTTTGTCATCAACCAAAGGCATAAAGATGTGAAAAACAAAGAAAGAGAATAGACTTCTGCTTCGGTTGCTATTGCCCAAAAACTTGAAGAAAAAGCTAAACTTAGAGCTCCAATTATTGATGCAAGAATTGAAACTAAGTAAGAATTTTTAGGGTCTAAATTACTCTTTTTTGCAATTAATTTTTCACTAAACCAAAAAATAGTTTTAAAAACAAAAAATATTGCAAAAGCAGCCGAAAAAGCAGAAAACAAGTTTATTGCAAAAGCAATTTTTTGTGGACTTGAAGCAAAGATTGAAAAAATTCTGGCAAGAAGCAGATAAGTTGGATTTCCAGGAGCATGGTTTATTTGTAAAGTATTAGCACAGCAAATAAATTCGCCTGAGTCCCAAAAATTTACTGTTGGCGACAGAGTTAAAACATAAATAATAAAACTAAAAACAGCGGTAAGAACTGCTATTAAATTATGTGGTTTTTTAACAAACTTCATTCACAAAAAATTTACTGCTAAAATAAAAAAATGCTTTAAAAAAACCTATATATTTTTAATAATAAGTGCTTTTTATACGTTTAAATACTATATCTTTGTATCAAATTTTAAGAATTATGCTTTATAAATTACAGATTTTTGGATTTTGTTTATTATCAATGCTTTTGTTGCGAGCATGTGGTCGTCCGCCTTGCGAAACAACAGTAATTGACAATGGAGTTTTGCCCGAATCGGCGTTAGAATATGTCCCATATATTAGCGGTAAAACATATAAATTTAAGCACTCAAACGGTCTTGTAGTAAATTTTGATGCTAGTAGAGAAACACAAAAACGTGAGGAATGGTCTAGTTGCATGAGGTCTTGTCCTTATGTAATTCACTATGAGTGTAATACTACGAGATTAATTCCTGATTATCCGATTTTTAATTTTGAACTTAATATCTGCAACTTAGACACTTTAAACTATAACTGCAATGTATCCTTAGGAAAATTTGGATTTCACATACCAACTGGCAATTTTGATACTAATTATTACGAACAAGTTGATTCAATTAAAATTGATTCAGTATATTATTACCAAGTTTTTAAATTAAAATCTTACTACGACAGATATTCCTCACATGACTCAATTTATGCTGACAGCATGTATTACAGTTATGATAAAGGTATTATAAAAATAACGCTTTCAAATAATGAATACTATACGTTGTGCGAGTAAAGGAATTGTGTTTCTTGCTTTAATATTGCTAACTGCTTGTGTAAAAGAGAGAACTAATTATTTTTCTCCTGAAAACAAAGATTGGATAACGCCCTACAAGATTGGTGATAGTTTTGTTATGAAAGATAATAATAACATATCTCATAGTTTTACTTTGCAAAGTAACAATTATTATTTTACTGAATCTGCTGGAGGAATTCTTTTTTTTACAACTAGGAGAGCAAATACGGAATATCATTTTCAAGAATTTACTTCAAATTATAGTGCAAAATTTTCATTGTCGCTAACAGCAGCTTTTTATAATGATGACGAAGGCGATGAAATTTATATAGACCTTAATGATATTTGCTTTGCATACGATTTAAAAAACAAAACTATTTCTCGCATTTATACACCATTTGGGAATTTGTCAAACTCAACATACGAAGAACTTGACGACAATACGCAAATTAAATCAACTGCCGAAATTCTTGATTCTTATGTTGTTGGTAACTCTAACTATTCCGAAGTTTTACATTTTGAATTTAAAGATTTTACAGAACAATGGAAAGATTTTACTGTAAAAGAAATTTTTGTTGCGAAAAAATACGGATTGATAAAATATGTTTTAAACAATAACATAACATTTGAAAGGGAATAAACTGAAACAAAATAATTTAGATTGAAACTAATATTTTGTTAAAAATTTTTAACATTCAATAATTATATTAAATTTGCATTTATAAATATGTATTCAAAAAATATTAATAAAAAACGATAATGACTTAATAATTATAAAATAGTAAAATAACGAAGCGTTAACTTTTATTTTTGCTTTCGAAAACCGCCAATTTTCAGAAACACATCAGAAATAACAAGTTCAAATGCTCACGCTACGGCGTGGGATGTACTTATTTGATGTGTAGGTGTCTGGCGGTACCTCGAAAGCAAATAAAGTTACAGTTCCACGCTTTTTTTTATAAACCGCCCAATTGGAACTTAAAGGCACAAAAAGTAACTAAAATGTTAAAGACAAGAGAACCGCCTAAATGTTGCCAAATCTTCAAACAATCTTAATAATTTAAAAAGTGGAAATCAGAAACCACTCTAAAAAACGAGGCGTAACCGAAAAGCCATATGAGTAGGAAAAATAAATTAAAAGAATTATAACATGAAAAAAATTATATTTATAACAATTTTAAGTGTTTTATTTACTATTGTATTAAGCAGTTGTACAAAAGAAGAAAGTGAAATTTCTGGTCAAATTATTTATACTGGAGCTATAAGTGGAATTCAGTACTATGCTTCAGGTGCAGAAGTATATTTGTATTATGGCTCCACAACTTTATGTGATGATCCAATTAAAACAATTGCCGACCAAAATGGAAATTATAGTTTCACAAATTTAACCGACGGAAATTGGCAAATTTATGCCACAGTTACAGTAAACGGCATCAAATATCAAGCCCTTACTGATATTATTCGCACAACTGGAGACGATACTCAAACTGTCAACTTAGTTCTTGTTAATTAAATGACAATTTGCTTGGATAAACTCATTGTTCTGTTGACTAACAATCAGTTCAATGAGTTTATTCCATTCTACTAAGCAAAACAAAAAATACAATTTAAAACTAAGAAATAATAGCAAACTTGATTTCCCATCACTTTTTTGCAAGCATTAATCTCCTAAAAATTTAACTAACAAACACCTGTAAATAAAAAATATTTTTATCCTATATTTTTTGAATTAAAACCATTATTTTTGTATGAATATTAAATTTTATTGCAATGAAAAAATCATTTATTAAACAAATATTTATAATTCTTGTGATGTCGGGCATAGTATTTTCTTGTGTACCTGCACGTCAGTTTGAAGATGTTAAATCTCTGAAAGACAAATATCAAAGCGAAAGAGATGAGCTTAAAAAAGAAAATGAAAGATTAGCAACAACAAACAACGAGTTGCAAGCACAATTAGATAAGCTAAAAATTGATTTTAACGCTTTAGCGACCGACACTTTAATTAAAGGTAATGCCTATAGAACATTGACTGTACAATATGACAAAATTAATGAATTATATTCTCAATTGTTAGCAAATCAAGAAAAACTTAGACAAGGTGCAGATGCTGACGCACAAAAAGCTATGGGTCTTTTACAACAAACACGAGAAGAATTACAAAGAAAAGAAGATGAATTGCGTAATTTAGAAGCAAGATTAAACCAAGAAAGAGCAAATCTTGATGCTATGAGAATCCAAAACGAACTTAAAGAAAAAGAATTAGCCGATAAAAATGAAAAAGTTCAAGAATTACAAGCTCGTTTAAATGCTCAAGATTCTATAATGAATGCTTTGCGTAAAAAAGTTTCAGACGCACTAGTAGGTTTTGAAGGCGATGGACTAACAGTTACACAAAAAGATGGAAAAGTTTATGTTTCACTCGAAGAAAAATTATTATTCAAATCTGGAAGATGGGATGTTGATCCAAAAGGTGTGCAAGCTCTAAAAAATCTTGCTTCAGTTCTAGAAAATAATGAAGAAATAAATATTTTGATTGAAGGACATACCGATGATTTAGCATATTCAGGTGGTGGGAACATTCAAGACAACTGGGATTTAAGTGCAAAAAGAGCAACTTCTATTGTGAAAATTCTTTTACAAAACTCAAATATCGACCCAACAAGATTGACAGCTGCAGGAAGAGGTCCTTATTTACCTATAGACCCAGCTAAGACAACCGAAGCTAGAGCAAAAAATCGCCGTACAGAAATTATTCTTACACCTAAGTTAGATGAGCTTTATAAACTGATGAATGCGAACTAACAAATCAGTTAAAAGTTCATAAAGTTTGTAAAGTTCATAAAGTTTTTAAAGTCTGATTGAAAGAACTATATAGCATAGTGTAGGGACGGTGTATGTCGTCTTTTGTTACCAATGCAAATCTATTTTTCATCCTTGCTCGCGCGGATTTGCAATCCGTGCGGAAAAATATTTAATTGTGAAAACACTCGGATTGCAAATCCGAGCGAGCAAATGTTGTGAAATTATCCTAATCAAACAACCAAGGTGGCTTAGAAGTGTTCAAATGCACATCAGTTAAAAGTCGAAAGTTGAAAGAGTTTTTAGTGTTTAGTCTATTGCTCAAACGGATTTAACTTTACGAACTTTAAAACTTTTTAACTTTTAACTGATTTGATTGTGTTGCCCTTGCGGGCAAGGCTTTTGAGGAGATCATACCGCAGGCTGCGCCTACGGTTAATCACATGTTGCCCTTCGGGCAAACTTTTGACAGTCAAACACTTACCTTCTTTACGAACTTTATAAACTCAAGTCAGGACACTTATAAGCCACCGCCTTTATCAAATATTGTTCAGGACAAAATAATACATAGCTTAATAAAAACCACTAAACCAAGGTGGCTTAGAAGTGTTCAAATGCGAGGCGTCTGAGATTGAAAACGAAGGAGCGTACCAGAAGCGATGCACTGAGCAAAGCCGAAGTGTACGTGACTGAGTTTGAATATCGAAAGCAACGTGGTTGCTGAACGAAGTTGAAGTAAAGCAGTTGAATACTTATAAGCCACCGAAACCGCCTAAAAGAATTTGGCACGCTTAATTAAATATGGTTTCAAAACTTCGCTAAAGTCTTTGTTTATATCAGCTTCGATTATATCAATTCCATATTGAATAGAACGGTTTGTAAGTTCTTGCACTAAATTTTGAGTTCTTTCTATATAAGTTTCTCGAATTTCGTTTGGGTTAAGTTTTAAAATATTTCCTGTTTCTAAATCAACAAATTTGTAAGGTCTGTTCGAAAAAGCAAATTCTTGCTCAAATTTTTTATCAGTAACATGGAAAATTATCACTTCGTGTTTGTTGTATTTTAAGTGTTGAAGTGCTGCAAAAAGTTTTTCAGAATCTGTGTCTTTACTTGTGAACATATCGCTAAAAATAATAACTAAAGAGCGTTTGTTTATTATTTCAGCAAGTTGATGAAGCACTTCTGCGGTATTTGTCTTTTTCTGTAGTCCTATATTTTTTGGATTAAGATATTTTCTAAGCTCATTATAAATCATTTGTAAATGAACTTTCGAAGAACGAGCATTTGCATGAAATCTAATTTCGTCATCAAAGCTTGAAAGACCAATAGCATCGCGTTGACGAATAAGCAAATACATTAAAGCTGCTGCGGTGTAAATTGAAAAATTAAGCTTATTTATAATTTTATTTTCGTAAGGGAAAAGCATTGATGAAGAAATATCTAAAAATATCTGACCACGCAAGTTTGTTTCTTCTTCATAACGTTTTATAAAAAGTTTTTCGCTACGAGCATAAAGTTTCCAATCAATATGCTTGGTACTTTCGCCTTTGTTGTAAATACGATGTTCGGCAAATTCAACCGAAAAGCCATGGAAAGGACTTTTGTGTAAACCTGTAATAAACCCCTCAACCACTTGAGAAGCGATAAACTCAAGATTATCAAACTCTGGGAAATATTCTATATCTCTTAGGTTTTCCATTCAATAATTTTTGCAAATATACGAAAATACAATTGTTAATTCATTTTAAGCCACATATTTTGTTTTGACAAATTATATGTTGATATTTTAATGTTAAGAAAATCTTAAAGTTTTTTACAACTTGTTTAAAAATATTAATTTTGTCCAATGTTTAAACAAATTCATCTATTTCAATATTAGGCAGTTTTTATGAGCGATCAAATCAAACATGAATGTGGTATTGCTTTAATGCGTTTAAGAAAACCTTTATCGTATTATCAAGAAAAATATGGAACTTGGCGTTATGGTGTTAATAAATTATATTTATTAATGGAAAAACAACATAATCGTGGTCAAGATGGAGCTGGGATTTTAGGTTTAAAATTAAACATGCGAGCAGGCTTAAAGTACATGCACAGAAAGCGTTCGGTTAGTTCAACACCTATAATTGATTGCTTTAATGAAATTTATAGAAGTTTTGATATTGGTATAAAAAGCTCTCCCGAAAAAGCTAATGATGCAAACTGGGCAAAACAAAATTTAGATTTTGTTTGCGATTTATATATGGGTCATTTACGCTATGCAAGCTATGGAAAAGACAATATTGATTATGTTCACCCTTTGTTGAGAGTGAGTAATTGGCGAAGCAAAACTTTAGCTTTAGCAGGCAATTTTAATCTTACTAATGTAGATGAATTATTTCAATATTTAATTGAATTTGGACAGCATCCTAAAGAATGTGCCGATACTGTTACAGCTTTGGAGTTGATAGGTTTATTTATGGAAGAAGAAAATCAAAAACTTTTCCGTGAATATAAAAATCAAGGCTATAAAAACTATGAAATCACAAATCTAATTGAAGAAAATATTGATATTGCTAAAGTTTTAAGAGAAGCTACAGCAAGTTGGGACGGCGCTTATGTAATGGGTGGTATTACTGGTCATGGCGATAGTTTTCTGATTAGAGATCCAGGAGGAATTAGACCTGCATTTTATTATTATGATGATGAAATTTTTGTTGCAGCCTCAGAACGTCCAGCTATTCAAACAGCTTTGAACATTACCGCTGAACAAGTCCATGAATTAGATCCAGGAATGGCATTAATCATAAAGAAAAATGGAACAATTAACACTGAAATGATTAAAATTCCTGAGAAAAAAACTCCTTGCAGTTTTGAGAGAATTTATTTTTCAAGAGGAACAGACCACGAAATTTATAAAGAAAGAAAAAAACTTGGCGAACTGCTTGTTCCAACAATCTTAAAAGCAATAAATTACGATTTTGAAAATACTGTTTTTTCTTTTATTCCTAACACTGCCGAAACAGCTTTTTATGGTATGCTCAAGGGCTTGGAAACTCATTTAAACGAATATAAAACCAAGCAAATTCGTGAAAAAGTTGACACAATGACTGATGAAGAAATCAGAAACTTGTTAGAACTTCGTCCAAGAGTTGAAAAAATTGCTGTAAAAGACGTGAAAATGAGGACTTTTATCACTCAAGATAAAGATAGAGAAGAAATGGTAAAACACGTTTACGACATTACCTATAAAACTATTAATAAAAAAGTTGATACACTTGTAATAATCGACGACAGTATTGTTAGAGGAACAACTTTGAGACAAAGTATTTTAAAAATTTTAGATAGATTAGAGCCTAAAAAAATAATAATTGTTTCTTCTGCTCCTCAAGTCAGATATCCCGATTGTTATGGAATAGACATGCCTAGGATTGGTGATTTTGTCGCTTTTCAGGCGGCTATTGCTTTAGCAAAAGAAAACAATAAGGAGGATTTAATTAAAGAAGTTTACCAACTTTGTAAAGAGCAAGAAAATTTACCAAAAGAAGACGTTGTAAATTATGTAAGAAATATTTACAAAGAATTTTCTGCAGAACAAATATCTCAAAAAATTGCCCAGCTAATAAAAAACGACTCTGTTAATGCAGAATTTCAAGTGATATACCAAACAATTGAAGATTTACATAAAGCTTGTCCTAACAATCATGGCGATTGGTATTTCACTGGTAATTATCCAACTCCCGGCGGAAACAAGGTTGTAACACATTCATTTATAGACTTTTATGAAAAAGCATATTAGTTTGTAAAGTTCATAAAGTTTTAAAGTTCGTAAAGTTTGTAAAGTTTTTAAAGTGAGATTTTAGTATTTTCAACTCCCCAAACACCTTCTAATTTCCTCCATTTTTCTTTCTCTATCTAACGAAAATGTTTTATTAGTAAAAATGCAAAAGAGCCAATTAACTCATTGCTGACTTATTGGCTCTTTACTATTTTTAGAAGTTTATACCAAACAGTTCGTTTTGTATCCAATTGACCTATTTAAAACATTTAAAATCAGTCTATCTTTTCTATACACTTAATTTTATGCACACTAGGTACACCATAGTAACGACAAATTTCTCTCTTTATTACTTTGAGGCAAATTTTTACATCAATTGTATCTTTTACTCTAAAAGCTTTAGGGATATAACCAACTATATGAACTCCATGACCTTCTGGGGTTATATATAAACCGCTAGTTTCTGTTTTTTCAGCACAAAAAATAATTTCTTGTGGTTCTTCATAATACACAAATCTACCTATCTTTTCGTCACAACAATCGCAATTACTCTGTTTAACACAACCTGTTGTAATAAAACATAATATAATTACAATTAAAAATATAATATATAATTTTTTTTTCATAATTTTAAGTTTTATAAATTGTGCCTACTTCGGTTTTTAGTCTCTTTCGGCATATTCCGACCAAAAACAGCTTTATTTATACCCTCGCTTAGGTTGCTAATACTGCAACCACCATTTAAACGAGGGCAAACAATCAAAATCGTTTTTACATAGCTTCCAAATTGAAATAAGTATATATATTGCTGGAATGCTGTTATTAGATATATGTGTGTATCTCCTTAAATACTGCAATATTTATAATTTTGTCGTATAAAAAAATACAGCTATCTACTACAATGTAAACGATCTTCTTAATTGAATTTAAAAGTAAATATAATTTATTACAATGCAATAGTTTTGTACATAGAAACATTAGTAAAATAAAATTTACAATATTTACATGTGCACATACATTTTTCGTTTTTACAACAAACCTCATCAACTAAACATTTCTCAAAAATACAATATTATTTTTAGAAAATCAAGAAAAATGTAAGTATTTATTTTAAAATTTTAAAAAAGTCCAGGGGTTAAAATTTGTACTGTTTTGGTAATAAAATATAAAACTTCATTTTGAAAAATATCTAAAAATGAAAATTATAATACATTTGACTATTTCAACTCCCCAAACACCTTCTAATTTCCTCCATTCTTCTTTCTCTATCTAACGAAAATGTTTTACTACTAAAAATGCAAAATTCGTAAAGTTGAAGTGCTTTTTC
>Ga0116149_1004631_pt1 | contig 13352 bp, 11 predicted proteins | sample AD_UKC057_MetaG_FD_89787 | JGI IMG/M metagenome (GOLD analysis project Ga0116149, IMG submission 89787) | Active sludge microbial communities of municipal wastewater-treating anaerobic digesters from USA - AD_UKC057_MetaG | ecosystem: Engineered > Bioreactor > Anaerobic > Digestate | place: USA...
CGTATTTTACGACGGTCGAACCCAATGGCGGGCAAGAAAATAAATGGCAAAATAATGTAGCTGAGTTTTACTTCCAGCTTAAACCAACCTGTCGAAGCGTTTTCGGTAAAAAATATTGTTGAAATAAAGCTTAACACATAAAGCAAAACCGGCAGTATAATCAGCAGATGTTGTCGTTTCATCAACCTGAAAAGGTATAGCCAGCGGTAGAATATCAAAGCCAGCGATGCCCATACTATCAAAATGATAGGCACCAACTCACGATTCAATGGCAGTGCTATTGCTGTGAGCATCATAAAAATCAGACACAGCAATTCGGTGAGTTTTATATGCTTACTACGGCTCAGGGTCATGTTGATAATCTGGATATGTATTAATTGGCTTTTGCCGGAATAAGAAGGACGATGAATAGAATGCGAAAAAAACAACCCCGATCTGAATGGTCATAATATCATCGGTGAAGAACATTAGGAACATAAATACTGACCAGAAAAAGAATGTGATGTTTTTTTCTTTCACCGATTTATAAAACATAGCCCCAAACATGGCAAGCAATGCAAGCAATCCGGTAATCCCGTTCATGATAAAGCTGAATAGATATTGATTGTGGGGATTGGTCTGATGAATGTACGCGCCACTTTTCCCGTGCTGATTGTACCAACTGAGCATCGATTTCTGAACATCTCCTGTACCAACGCCTGAAAACAGATTTTCTTTGATAATGTTTTTTGAGGCTTCGAATGCCGAAAGTCTCAGGGCTGTGGATTCCTGACTTGCAGATTGATTTACTTTATCGCTCTCAAGAACCTTATAGGCAAACTGAATACGTCCCTTGATGTTTGTGGTCTGATACAAATAGAAACCCAGCATCGATACCACGGCAATGATAATCACCGATTGCCATACTGGAATTACCCTGTTTATTATTAAATATAAGATAAATGCAGCCACGAGTACACAGAAAATTAGAAATGCAGCCTTAGAAGCCAGCAGGAATAAAAAGCACATCAATATCAATAATGCCAGTACCTTACTGATTTTTGAGTTGTAGAGTATCAGATTGCTGACCAGACCGGTGAGATCAGTTACAATAAGCAGGATTGCCCATAATACGTAAAACGACAGATGGTTTGGGCTCATAATGTAACTTGATAAGCGTGCGTAAAAAAAGTAATCTTTATTGTGATAATGGGCGAAATTCAGGTAAGCAAGCCCTAGACATAATAAAAATGCGGTGGTAATACCCAGTATAAAAAACGAATTGATATATTGATATTTATTTTGTAACGGGTTCTGCCCGAACGAAATAAATACAAAAGGGAACAGCACCAACGACGACAATACAGTAACCAAACCCCAGCCCTGCGAAAAGCTGTCGGCATTAATCAGTCCTGCAATGGCCACCAAAATGGGTGAAATAAACAGGTAGTACAATGGGTTTTTTAACAGAGACAGGTACGCCTTCCGGTTATCTTTAAGGATGAATGAACTGAAGAATAATAATATAAGTGTAAAGGATGTGAGTTTTATGTACAAAGGAAAAACAAATGCGGTAAGGCAAAGGAAAAACAACTGCAGTTGATGGTATCTGTTTCTCATAATGTAGGGCAAAATTAAAAAAATCAAGCGAAATGACAATCTGGCGAAATCTTTATTGATAATGTAATTGGATTATTTGTCAGTTGCGTGTTTTGTACTCTTTGGTTCATAAATCGGTTTACACTGTTTAAATGAATCAAAACAATTATATTTGTGGCTTTCATGGTATTCCGATTATGAATAAAACACTGAAGAATATTATTCAGTTTGCCCTCTTCCTAGGATTTGGAGCATTTCTGTTCTGGCTTGTTTATAAAGACACCGATTGGAGCAAGCTTATCGATGGGGTTAAACAGGTAAATTATTACTGGTTTCTGGCCATTCTGGTTGTTGGTTTATTCAGTCATGTGAGCCGGGCAATCCGGTGGAATATGCTCATTGAACCACTGGGTTATAAAACCAGGTTCTGGAATACTTTTTTTGCTGTAATGACCGGTTATTTTGCCAATCTGGCGATACCCCGGCTGGGTGAGGTAGCCCGGTGTGGCGTGGTAGCGAAATATGATAAAGTCCCGATTTCGAAGGTGTTGGGTACAATGATCAGCGAAAGGATAATCGACATTTTTACCATGCTGCTTTTTTTATTAGTGGCAGTAATTGCCGACAGCGGGTTCATAAAAGATTTTCTGAATGCTAATCCCGGTGTTGCCGAAAATGTTCAGGGTTTGTTTAATGTAACCAGCCTGGTAATTCTTTTTGTAGTTGCAGTAGTTGGCATTTTTCTTTTTTATCTGATTATGAAGGGGAAATTCGATAGAATTCCATTCTTTGTTAAGCTCAGGAATTTCACTAAGAATCTTTATGCCGGATTGATGAGTATCAGGCATGTAAAGCGTAAATTCTGGTTCGTTTTCCACAGTCTGTTAATCTGGGTATTGTACTATTTAATGGTGGTAGTCAGCCTGCCGGCTTTTGGATTTACCGAGCATCTTGGGTTTCAGGCTGCGCTGTTAATTTTTATCGGCGGATCCTTTGGAATGATTGCCCCTGCGCCTAATGGAATGGGAGCCTATCATTTTATGGTAATTCAGGTCTTGCTTCTGCTGGGTGTTGTTCGCGCTGACGCAGCACTCTACGCCTTTCTGATTCATAGTCTGCAAACGCTGATGCTGATTTTGGCCGGACTTCTGTCGCTGCTCATGTTGCCTCTGATTAACCGGATACCAGCTAAGGGCAATGCCACCACTACCGACCATGAAGCAAAAACCTGATATATGGTATTGGCTTAAAGTTTTAGTAGTAGTCCTCGCCTGGGCTTATGTTATTTATAGCCTGTCGGTTGCTCCTGATGTATCGAATGTTTTTGCGGTGTTGAAAAACATAGGTCTATTTGATTACCTGTTGCTTTTTATTGTTGTTTTACTGATTCCTGTAAACTGGGGTTTCGAGGCCATAAAGTGGAAGATTTTACTGAGACCCCTGCACACCCGGAGTCTTTCGCACTGTTTTGCCGATGTGTTGCGGGGTATCACTGCAGGAATGGCTACACCAAACCGACTGGGTGAATTTGCCGGACGCATTGTTAATTTACCTGCCGAAAAGCGTGCCGAAGCTGGGGTTTTGAGCCTTACCGGAAGCTTTAGTCAGTTGTTTGTTACTTTGTTGGTTGGAGCTTTTGCATTTGTTGGTCTGATGATTTACATTCCTTCGGGTCAAAGCACTTTTTCGGTGAGCGATTACACGATTCTGTCGGTTTCGGTGGTACTGATGGGTATTTTGCTTTGGTTGTTCACGCATACGCAAAAATTATCGAAATGGGTTAATAAAATTCCTTTTGTAAAAAATACTCAGAAGGTTTCAGGTGGAATCGAAAATTTGTCGGGACCTGTCGGCCTGTCAGTGATGCTGTTGAGCTTAGCCCGCTATGCAGTTTTTTTACATCAGTATTATTTTTTGCTGATGATTTTTCGCGTGGACGTTAGTTATCCCGAGGCCGTACTGGCGATTGGGGCCATTTATCTGCTTATGGCGATAATTCCGGTTGTTGCCGCCGGTGAGCCGGGAGTCAGGGGATCGGTCAGCATGTTGGTTTTTGGTCTGTTCGTTGCACAACCGGCAACTGTTTTTTCGGTTTCGCTGCTGCTTTGGTTACTCAATGTGGCAATACCTGCAATAATCGGGAGTACAATGATGCTGCTTCGTAACCGAAACAATGTTCCATTTACACCTTAAATATATTTTGCGATGATCATACGAAAAGCGGTTGTAACAGATATCGAAAACCTTGTCTCATTTCAATTGGCGATGGCTTCCGAAACCGAAAACCTCGCGCTCGATGCTGTCATCCTACGAAATGGGATTCTCAACCTAATCAATTCAGATTCAAAAGGCGAGTATCTGGTAGCCGAAACCGAGGACTCGATAATTGGCTGCTGCATGTTAACCTACGAATGGAGCGATTGGCGTTCGGCTACTTTTATCTGGCTTCAAAGTGTTTATGTTTTACCACAGTTTCGCAGGCAAGGTGTTTTCAGCGAATTTTACAAGTTTGTAAAATCTATGGTAAATAATTCAGACTCTTATGCCGGCATCCGGCTTTATGTTGATAAGCAAAACTCAACTGCTGCGCACGTCTATCAACAGCTTGGGATGATGGAGGAACATTACGTAATGTACGGGTGGGTTAAGAAATAATCAACTGCATTACTCCTTTCTGTTTTCCATTTAGCACGATGTGTTAGGTAAATTTGCTATCTTTACCTGAAATCAAAACTTTATTGCCATGAGCGAACTGATAAACAATTCTTCGGAACGAAAAAAACGCTTAAAAGAGCTGATTCTGAAACTTCATGCCGGCGACCCTGAGTCCCTCGTAAAGCAGGAACTGGTCGATACGCTGGGAAGTATCCCCTATGGTGAAGTGGTAGAAGTGGAACAGGAACTCATCAACGAAGGCCTGCCTGAGGCTGAGGTCTTGAAGTTGTGTGATGTGCATGCCTCGGTATTGCATGGGAATGTCGATTTATCTGCCGCCGGAAACATCCCGACGGGGCATCCGCTCGATGTGATGATTCATGAGAATATTGCATTAAAGAAACTAACCGATGAAACATCGGTAATTCTGCAAAATCTGAAAGCACTCGATGAGGAAGAAATTCCCCTAGCCATACTTAAACTAAGAACGGCTTTCAATAATTTGTATGATGTCGATAAACATTACCAGCGAAAGGAATATTTGATTTTTCCATACCTCGAAAAGCACGGAATCACAGGCCCTCCAAAAGTAATGTGGGGCAAGCACGACGAAATCCGTGAGCTAATCAAGGGTAGCATCGAGGCACTGCAAACCCCCGATATCAGCCTGGACGAAGTGGAGGCTTTGGCCGAAATACTGCTTTTGCCGGCCATGCGTGGTGTGAGTGATATGATTAAGAAAGAGGAGGAGATACTGTTCCCCATGGCATTAGACAAGCTTATCGAAACCGATTGGTACGAAATTCACCGCCAGTCGCTCGAAATCGGATTTTGTCTTTACGACCCACCGGTTGACTGGAAGCCGGATTGGGTTCACGATAGCAGCCTGCATGAAATGAATAAATCGCTGAATCACATTCAGTTGCCGTCTGGCTCATTCGAAATAGAAGAGTTGCTTTGCCTGTTGAATACCTTGCCGCTTGATATGACTTTTGTGGATAGAAACGATAAGGTGAAGTATTTTTCGCAGGGAGCCGAACGGGTATTTCAGCGAAACCGGGCTATTCTGAACCGCGATGTAAGGCATTGTCATCCACCTGCCAGTGCCCACATTGTCGATAAAATTATTGAAGATTTTAAATCGGGGAAAGCCAGTAAAGCGCCATTTTGGATTAAAATGGGGGATAAATATATTCATATCGAGTATTTTGCCATGCGAAATGCCGCCGGTGAATACCTTGGCACCCTTGAGGTTTCGCACGATGTTTCTTATTATCGTAATCTTACCGGAGAACAACGTATCCTGTCTTACACAAAATAGCTATGGAAGAAAATAAAATAATAATCAGCCCTAAAACAAAAGTTTTACAGCTGATAGAAGCATACCCTCATCTCGAAGATATTTTAATTTCACGGGTACCTGCTTTTAAAAAACTTAAGAATCCTGTGCTGCGAAATACCGTTGCAAAAATTGCCACCTTGCAGCAGGCAGCTGCCATCGGAAACATTAAAACAGAAGAGTTAATCAACCTGCTCAGGCTTGAAGCAGGGCAGGATATGACAAGTTTCGATGACGACAAAACTTATACAACCCAACGCCCTGAGTGGTTTGATGAAACCCTCGTTTACAAAGAAACCAATATTAAGCCTATGCTCGACGCCGGTGATCAGCCGGTGAATCTGGTGATGTCGGAATTAAACGAAATGCCTGCAGGTAGTATTTACAAAGTAATTGCACCCTTTATTCCAGCTCCCCTCATCGACAAATCGCTGAGCGTGGGTTTTCTGCATTGGGTAAATCACGAAAGCGACGACATGGTTCTGGTATATTTCGTTAAGCCCCGAAGGAGTTGAATTTGCTGTAAATAATTTTTTGAAGCAGCATTTCTGTGTTTTCGCTTGCAGAAAAAACTTAAATTTGTAGCTTGAAAATCGGATACAAGTGACGATTGCCGAAAAAATATCAGACTTAAAACAACAATTGCCGGCAGGTGTGCAGTTAATTGCGGTTTCTAAAACTCAGCCTCCTGCTGTAATTTTTGAAGCTTATCAGGCCGGACAAATGGTGTTTGGCGAAAACAAAGTTCAGGAACTTTCTGCAAAACAAGCAACGCTGCCTGCCGATATTCAATGGCATTTTATCGGACATTTACAATCGAATAAAGTTAAGAAAATTGCAGCTTTCGCGTCGCTGATTCACAGTGTCGACAGTCTGAAATTGCTTGAAGAAATCAACCGTCAGGCCTTAATTCAGCAACGAAAGATTCGGGTGTTACTCCAGTTTTATATTGCCGAAGAAGAGAGTAAATTTGGCTTTTCATACGATGAGGCCTGCCGGATGCTCGACTCCAAGGAATTTTCCATTTTACAGAATGTGCAGCTTGCCGGGGTTATGGGAATGGCAAGCTTTACACGCGATCAAAACCGTATCCGTACCGAATTTAAAACACTTCGAAAATACTTTTCTCAGCTAAAATCCGTTTATTTCAGTAGCGATGATGTTTTTAAAGAAATCAGTATGGGAATGAGCGACGACTGGCATATAGCCATCGAAGAGGGTAGCACAATGATTCGTTTGGGAACAGCTATTTTTGGTAGCCGGGTCTATTCACAACAAATTGCAGGCCAATGAAACACACAGGCATGACAATTTTGATGGTGATTTTTGTGGGCTTTCTGTCGGCGCAGAATATTCATGTACATGAACAGTATGTATTCGACCGGTATTTGTTGAATCCTGCATTTTGCGGGCTGGGGGAGGGGACTAATATCAAGCTTACACACCGTCAGCAATGGGTGGGTTTCGAAAATAGCCCGAAAACCTCTTTTCTTAGTTTAACCTCGCGACCGGCAGGTCAACCCATGGGTTTGGGTGCCTATGTTTATAATGATATGAACGGACCCAACCAGCGCATCGGTGCTCAGTTTACTTTTGCTTATCACTTATTACTGCGTTCGCGCCGTTACGATCAGACAATTCTTTCGATGGCACTTTCATTCAACGGACAGTACCATATTCTCGACGAATCAGGTTTCGACCGGGATATGTTCGACCCTATCATAACGTATACACGCCTCAGTTCGTATCTTCCCGATTTTAATGCCGGGGCGGTGCTTACCCATACCAATATGATGGTGGGTTTTAGTGCCGATCATCTCATTCCGGGCTATGACAAAATCTATAATCGCGAACTGGAAGAAGCCTTACCCATGGTTATGAATATGCATGCGGCTTACATTGTTAACCTGCAATATAATTTTAAGCTGAAACCATTGTTAAATGTGCGTACCGATATGAAGGGTCACACACAGATGGAACTTATGGCGCGCGTTTCGTATGGTTATGGTAAAAGAATCCAGTCTGTGGTAATGCGTTACCCCAATGAGTTTTATGTCGGATTTTGCTACCGGCACACTCTCGATTACACCAATTCGGCTCCTCTGAGCTTTCAGCCTTTCTTCGGTGTTAAAGTCGGCGCATTTACTTTTTCGTATATGTTCGACATGGGCCTGACAGCCATTCAATTAAATAATTATGGTTCTCACCAGATCTCAATCGGATTATTTTTTGTCGGTGATAAAACCATGAATGTTGGCAGGAACAAAATACCCATTAATAACAACGATTTTTAATGCTCAATAGGGTTATACATATTGTGTTTGTTTTGTTGGCGCTACTGCCAATCAGGTCTTTTGCCGATTCGATGAGCGATTCAGTAAATTGCCTGCATAGCTTGAATTTGTCGTGGGTGAAAACTGCAGGAAGCGATACCCTCGATGCTGCAACGGGTGTTTGTGCCGATGCCGGCGGAAATGTGTATGTTACAGGTTATTTTAAACATAACGCCGGTTTTGAATCGACTGAGGTTATTTCCGGTGGACTAAAAGATATTTACCTTGCAAAATATGCTCCTTCCGGCGAACTTCTTTGGGTGAAAACTGCCGGCGGATCGGGTGACGATGTGGCTGCAGGTGTTGTTTGTGGTACGTCGGGTGACATTTATATTACCGGTATGTTTACCGAATATGCCCTGTTTGGAGATGTCGAGCTGTATGCTTATGGTATGCAGGATGCTTTTATTGCCTGTTATGCCCCGGATGGTGAGTTGAAATGGGTTGAACCGGCCGGTGGTTGGCAGAACGACTGGGCTACCGATATTGCCGTCGGTGAATCGGGCGATATCGCCATAACGGGCACTTTCGATGAAGCCATTGGGATTGGTAGTACCACACTGCTGGGAATCGGTGGAAACGATATTTTTATTGGTGTGTTTTCGTCATTGGGAAGTTTCCGTTGGGCAAAGGCAATAGGATCATTGGGCAACGATGAGTCGGTGGCTGTAAGCTTTGGAACCCAAAATCAGGTGCTTGTTTCGGGTAATTTTACCGGCAACATGACACTGGGATCTCAAACCATAAGTGCTTCAGGGAATCTGGATGCTTTTGCAGCAGTATTTTCAAATTCGGGAGCTCCCATCTGGCTTGTTTCAGCCGGCACCGATGGAAACAACGATAAAGCAGGTGGTATAGCTTCCGATTCGCAGGGCAATGTGTACCTTACCGGATACTTCGACCACGACGATCAGCATGCATTTATCAGAAAATTTAACCCCTCCGGTTCTGAGGAATGGACTAAGCTGACAGGCGGAGACTCGAATGCAAGGCTTGTTAAAGCAATTTGTGACGTTAACGATTATGTTTTTGCAGGAGGCTATTTTACCGGAACTGCAGTGTTCGGAAATAACTTGTTTACTTCGTTGGGCAACAACGATATGGTTTTTATAAAGATTGGCCCCGACAGCGAAATTATTTCGGTTAAAGTCGCCGGCTCCGGAGGAAACGACCAGATTACCGATATAAGCCTCGATAATCAGCAGAACCTGCTGGTATCGGCACTGTTTTCTAATAATGCTTTTATCGAAGGGACACCGTATACATCAAACGGACTGACTGATGCCGCTGTCATACGCTATAGCAGGCCCCTAAGCATGGGAAATTTTGTGTTTTCAGGTATTGGCTGCAGCGATGATAATTTGTGCGCCGAAGTGAATATGCTGCAGGGAACCGAACCTTATACCTACTACTGGTCAACAGGAGATAATACGGCACAGGTTTGTGGTCTGTCGCCCGCTTCCTATTGGCTAACGGTTGTTGATGCCGGAAATTGTTTTATCGACACGCTCATTGTATTACAGCCTTCATCCATCCCTGATATTGAGCTACCTCCTGCCATGAATATCTGTCTCTGGGATACAGTAACCCTTGATGCCGGATCCGGAATGGTTTCGTATCATTGGAGCACGGGCGACAACACCCAACAAACCACCATTACCGAAGGGGGAACCTATAGTGTTACCGTAATGAACCAGTACGAATGCGAGCAGACTGCTTCGGTGGTGGTAACCGAGGGAGGTAATATTGAATTGTTCAGTGTCGACACGGTTTTTACCTGTGTGGGTGTTCCTGTTACGCTGAGTTTGTCCGGAACTTATTCGTCTTATCTATGGAGTACCGGTGCAACTACTTCGCAAACCATTGTGAACAGTACCGGGAACTATTATGTGAGGGTGAGGACAGGCGGATGCTATTATTACGATACCATTCCTGTTCGCAATTATCCCCAACCCGAAATCAATCTGGGTGGCGACCGTGTGTTGTGCCGTGGCGATGTGTTACAACTTTCGGTTGATGAGGGGTTTGCAAATTACCTCTGGAATAATGGGGATGTCGGTCATTCCACCGATATTGATTCCGAAGGTGGAGTTACTCTCACTGTTACCGACATTAATGGCTGCATAGCCTACGATAGCATCTATATTACCGAAGCCGAGTACCCTGAAGTGAATCTGGGACCCGATCTCGAATATTGCGATAACCTGTTGCCTGTTATTGATGCAGGAAGTGGTTTCGCAACGTATGCATGGTCAGATGGAAGTATCGGACAAACCATCAGTCCTGATGTTTCGGGTACCTATAGGGTTACGGTATCGAATGTTATGGGTTGTACAGCCTCCGATACGATTGAGGTAGTTGTTCGACCTGCTCCTGTTGTAAATCTTGGCGACGATATCGAAGCCTGTGCCAGCGAAGAAGTTGCGTTGTCGGCACCACTGGGTTATACAAATTACCTTTGGAGTACAGGTTCCGAAATACCCATACTAAATATCGATGAATCGGGTACCTACTCATTAACAGTAACCGATGCCACCGGATGTATTGCAATCGATACAGTGGAAGTGTTAATTTTTGACCCGGTACTGCCTTCACTGGGTCTCGACCGGATACAGTGCGACAGTTTTCCCGCTATTCTCGATCCCGATGGCATGTATGAATCCTATCTTTGGCAGGATGAATCTACCGCTGATATTTTCACTGCCCTAAACGAGGGTACCTATTCGGTGACCGTTACCGACGAAAACGGATGTACAGGAACTGACGATGTTAGGGTAAAACATGCACCATCGCCCGTTTTGACCGAAGACTTCAGTGCTTCAGGGCGCATCGAGGTCAGCGCAAGCGGAGGCGTTCCTCCCTATATTTATTCGGTCGATGGCAGTGTGTGGTCGCCCAATAATGTATTTAATAACCTGATCGAGGGTTGGTACACCACCTATGTGCGCGATAGCAATGCCTGTGTTGATACGGTTAAAGTGTACGTTGATAATTATATTATTATTCCGGAGTTTTTCACCCCCAATGGCGATGGGTATAACGATACCTGGGAAATTCTGGGTATGTTTCATTACCCCAATGCCGATATTATGATTTTCGACCGTTTCGGGAAAATGATGGCGCATTATAAAGGAAGCGATCAGGGTTGGAATGGAACCTATGCGTTTCAGAATGCTCCATCCGACACCTACTGGTATGTAATTAAATTGAATACCGATAGTGGAAGTAATACACCTTACAAAGGTTCTGTCACTTTAAAACGGTAATGCCGAAGACATTAAATTATTTTTTATTTTTGTTGTGTAGATCGTCGGATCATTAATAAGATATATACAAATGAAAATGAGGTATTTAATATTATTGGGCATTATTCTGGCAGCATTTCTGGGAACTGCTTGCGAAACATTCGAAAATGGCGACCGTCATAATTATGATCCCAATCGCTTGCCTCCCATCGATACGTTGAAGTTCACTGCAGAAGAAAAGGCTTTGATAAATTCCGGTGATTCTGCGGTACGTTTCGAACTGATGTACATTAACGAACAGCCTGATTCGTTAATACTCCGCACCATTAGCCGCGATATCAGGCTTACCGAAACCGACATAGACCTGCTTACCGATCGTATGTATGCTACCGTCAGAAACCCGATGAACCCGGGTGTTGGGATTGCTGCCCCTCAGGTTGGTGTAAATCGCCGCATTGTCTGGGTGAAGCGTTACGATAAAACCGGTAAGCCCTGGGAAGTCTTTTTCAATGTGAGAATTACCGATATGTCGGATACACTTAAATTACGCAGCGATGGATGCCTGTCGATTCCCGGGGTCAATGGCCAGTCGTATAGAGCAATCTGGTGCGATATTGAGTACGATTTGCGCGATGGTACCCACGTCACCGAGCGTGTAACTCATGAATATACGGCACATATTTTTCAACACGAAATCGACCACCTCGATGGTATTATCTGGACCGACAGACGCCCAACCGGAAAACAGGTTGTTATTGAAACCGCCCCTGATGTCTACGACGGAAAACTAATGCCCCGGGTAGATTAAAATGCTGTTTATTCCTCAATTTTTTTTACTACAAAGTTCAGGGTAACCGACACCCCAAAAACCAAGGGCTTGTAAATCATGAGGTTGTCGTTGTACATGGTGAAATAGCCCTCGTTTAAACCTTCGTTAAAAGGAGAAAGATTGATTCTCCAGAAAGGCATGGTGTAATAGGGTATTATGTCGAAACTGAATTTATTTCCACCAATCGAAATCGGCCATTTCAGTGATAGCGAAAGGTGAACCCGGTCAATATAGCGGTTATACGAAAAATTGGTGAAGGGTTTGTATTCGCTGTCCATCAGACGGTATTTATCTAAGTTAAGTCCCAGCATTGGCCCCGACCTGAGCTTCTTCCAATGAAAAAAATTGATGCCGAAAAACGGTGCCAGTCCTACATGGCCTATTTTTATCCTTTTGTAATAGCTGCTGCCATCGATGGCAAGGGTTCCCGTTGCTACCGATTGGTGCGAAGGCATGTGAAGTTCGCAACCGCTGGTGATTTTTTCTCCCGAAAGCTTAAACCCGATTATGATACCATGCAACCAGTCGGGTGCTGTCAGGGTATCGGTTGCAATGTTGTTCTCGGCACGGTTATGCTGATTATAATCGCTGATAATGGTGCGGATTCCATCGCCATACCTGATTTTTTCGAAACCGTAACCTATGGTGAAGTTGGTGGTACTTTGAGCTACAGCCGTAATTGATATTGTTAACAATAAAAGCAATGAGCCAAATGAAATTGAAAAGGCTTTTTCGCAATTCATCTGAATAAAGTTGATACAACAAATATATCAACAAAATAGATTAATCCCACGTGATTTTTTATTCGGTAATCACAAATTTTTCTGTCAGGATGTTCATGCCATCTGTAATGCTGTAATAATACATCCCAGCTTTGTAACTGCCAACATTAACCGATGTTTCGAACCGGAAGTTGTTTGCCTGAATATTGTGTTTTTCAATCATTCTTCCATAAGTGTCAAAAACACTGATATCCATAGGGTTATTGGTCGACGTTTTGCCGCTGATGTACATAATTCCATTACTGTTAATGTAAAAGTCCGTCATCAGATTCTCGGAATATGATTTCAATTGTGCGCTGACAATGCCGGAGTATTGATAATTACCATCGAAATCAAGCTGTTTTAACCTGTAGTAATGAACGCCATTGCCTGGTTTATTGTGAAGAAATTGATAGGCGTTAACATCCGATGAATTACCCGAACCTTTAATAAACCCGATACTGCTGAATTGAAAATCGGAACCGGCGTGCTCAACCACAAAACCTGAATTATTGGTTTCTGAAGCAGTTCTCCATTCAAGTTCTATATCTTCGAAAATGTTTTCAGCCTGTAAACTCAACCATTCTACCGGAAGGGTTACATCTTTGTTCA
>Ga0116149_1004632_pt1 | contig 13350 bp, 8 predicted proteins | sample AD_UKC057_MetaG_FD_89787 | JGI IMG/M metagenome (GOLD analysis project Ga0116149, IMG submission 89787) | Active sludge microbial communities of municipal wastewater-treating anaerobic digesters from USA - AD_UKC057_MetaG | ecosystem: Engineered > Bioreactor > Anaerobic > Digestate | place: USA...
ATAAGGTATCCGATGCGGGCAAAAAAGCTGCGACTGATCTCGCTCTTCAGCACGGAAATGAAATTCTGGGCTACTCCTTCGGCGGTTTTGATAACGATGTTTCCGGTAAAACCATCGCAGACTACCACATCCACTTTTCCGGCAAAGACATCTCGTCCTTCCACGTAGCCGATGTAATTGAGCTTGGTTTTTTTCAATTGCTCGTGAGTATCGCGAGTGAGATCAGTGCCTTTGCTGTCCTCTTCGCCGTTGCTGAGCACGCCGACGCGGGGCTCGGGAATTTCGAAAACATGCTGAAAATACCCGGAGCCCATGACAGCAAACTCAATCAGGTTCTCCGGCTTGCAGATTGCATTTGCACCAGCATCGATAATGACTACCGTGCCGCTGGCTGAGGGCATCCGCGCAGCAATGCCCGGACGAATAACATGCTTTAATCGTTTGAGTACAAACAAAGCACCATATAGTACTGCTCCGGAATTGCCGGCACTGACAATAGCATGGGCTTCATCATTTCGTACGAGGTCAAAAGCCACTCGTAACGATGATCTTTTCTTTTTTCGAATCATGTGGTGCGGCTTTTCACCCATTTCGATTACTTCCGGGGCGTGACGCACCTCTAGGGAAAGTCCTTGGTACTTGTGTTTTTCCAGCTCTCGCCAGAGAATATTCTCATCACCCACAAGTATAAGTGTGATGTCGAACGCGCGTGCGGCCCTAAGTGCTCCCTTTATCGCCATAGCCGGAGCAAAATCCCCTCCCATGGCGTCGAGGGCAATTCTTATCGGTGCTCGGTAACTCGTTCTGTCTTGCATACGTTGATATTTCCCTCTGTAAGAACTGGCAATTTCCGGGAAAACGATGCGAATGCATCGAACTGGTCAAATACCGCCGAACGTGTGCAGTTTCGCTGAGCGGAGTATAAGAAGCGATGCTAATGGTTAAAAGATCGATCTCCGTTACGGGCCTTGTTTCCAATGCACCTTATTCTTTATCGGCCTTATCCCGCATCTGCTGATCCAGCATTTTTTCGATTCGCTGTAGTCTGCCGTTGAGTTCGTTGATTCGTTGATGCAGTTCAGTGTTCTCCTGCTGTGCTCGTGCATTCATGGTAAGAGCACGCAAATGAGCAGTTATTGCACTTACATACATCGGATTGTCAGAATCGAATAATTCTTTCAACATTCGGACGGCATGGCCGAATGCATCAGCTGAATAACTGTCTGATTGATCACTGACCGAAGATAGTGATTCTTCCCGACCAAGCACGTCATACTCCTCCGATCCGCATGCTTCTGGGAATTCTTTGCGAGCACCGGGGTATGGCTCGCCAATCCCAAGGAAGAACCATCTCAAGCTGAAATTAAATGCCTCAGAAAACGCGACGAGAAAAGAACCCTTGGGCTCAGCAAGCATCTGCCGGTAATTATTAATAGTACCGACGCCCACAGCGAGTCGTTCAGCAAGCTTCACATTAGAGAGGTTTTCTTTCTCTATGATATAATTTATGGCCCATTTGGTACGTTTTTTTATTTCATCTGAGATCATTTCTGATCTTTCTCTTGGGTATCACATTCGCCGGAACATGTAAAGCAATGCGTAAGCGGAAAGGAGCAATTAAAATTAATAGAAATCAACAAAACAAAATACAGGATCCAGGATGGATTAAAAATGCACAGATACCATAAAAATTATCTTGACATGCTATATTTTATGTTCTATTTTGGTTATCAAACATACGCCAAGCAGAGATAACCTGATGCGATGAAATAACACTAAATACTTCCGGGCCAATTCAGCATCCAGGTTGAGCTCGGAAGCAGGCCATTCCAAAACACAGTGCCCCACGGAGCCTGTCCGATGCTGTCGTTCTGAGGCGAGAGCCGAAAAATTTCAGGATGACGAAAATCTCCCTCAGAGGTTATCGGACAGGCAATACCTCTGGTTGTCTCGTGCGTACTGGTACCCCATACATCCGCTTATTTGCTTGTGGGAGGATGTTGCATTACACTGCTTTCTTCAACACTCTGGTAGAGCTGGTCGTATGCCATTGGTCAGGAAGAGCAAACCTGTGCTTATTGCGAGCACTGAGACTTCCTGCGATCGACCAGGCTCTTTGATTATCCAATCCATTCTGCAGGCGATAGCTAGATGAAGGCATTCTGTGTCAGCAGCCATGTCTGCTGCCGATACCCGTTTACTGCAGTTGGAAATGTACAGTGTAGCCCAGAAGTGAGGCATTATGCAAGAGCAACCTATAACCATCATCGGCGGTGGCTTGGCCGGGTGTGAAGCAGCCTGGCAGGCGGTTCGGGCCGGAAAGCGTGTTGTCCTATGGGAGATGAAACCGAAGCGGTTTTCCCCTGCTCATCACTCGGCTTTTCTGGCGGAACTTGTGTGCAGTAATTCCTTGCGGGCGGAATCGTTAGAGAACGCGGTCGGACTCCTGAAGGAAGAAATGCGGGAAATGTTTGCTCTTTTTATGGATGCCGCAGACAACAGCCGAATTCCTGCCGGAGGAGCTTTGGCGGTCGATCGTGAGTATTTTTCCGCTCGCATCACTGCTACGCTGATAACACATCCCGGCGTTACCCTGGTTCGCGAGGAAGTGAAAGAGATCCCCGCAGACCGGCCGCTCATCATTGCTTCGGGGCCGTTAACTGCGGACGCCCTGGCTCATTCGATTCAACAGTTGATCGGCGAACCCTACCTTTCTTTTTTTGATGCTATTTCGCCAGTGGTAGGAGCAGATTCGATTAATATGGCAAAAGTTTTTTGGGGATCGCGATATAATCGCGGTGATTCGGATTATCTGAACTGTCCGCTGACCCGGGAAGAATACTATCATCTAGTCGACGAAATCATCCAGGCGGATCAGGCGCCAGGCCATGATTTCGATGAATCTCCTTACTTTGAGGGTTGCCTTCCGGTCGAAGAGATGGCAAGCCGGGGAAAAGAAACCCTTGCTTACGGGCCGATGAAACCCGTTGGTCTGATTGACCCACGCAGCGGAAAAACGCCTTTTGCCGTGGTTCAGCTGCGAGCCGAAAATAAAGAGCGCACGCTGTTCAATCTGGTGGGCTTTCAGACTCGCATGCGCTGGAATGAGCAGAAAAGAGTCTTTCGGCTCATCCCCGGATTGGAAAACGCAGAGTTTGTTCGTTTGGGAAGCTGCCATCGCAACAGCTTTCTGCATGCGCCGCGAGTGCTTCGACCCACGCTGCAATTCCTTCGTGATCCGGGTATATTCTTTGCGGGCCAGATTACTGGCGTTGAAGGGTATGTGGAATCTGCTGCTACGGGAATGGTGGCCGGTATCAATGCCAGCCGCATGCTGGACGGAAAGCCGCTCCTCTCGCCGCCGCAAACCACTGCCATCGGCAGCCTTCTGCACCATCTTTCGAGCAGCAATCCCGACCAATTTCAGCCTATGAATGTGAATTTCGGTTTGTTTCCACCTCTTGAGACCAGAATCCGGAAGAAGGAGAAAAGGAAGGCGTTTGCCGACCGTGCGCTTGAGGATCTGGCAGGATGGAAGAAACAGCTTGCAGAGGGTTGATTCTTCGATTCAACGCAAGGCTCATTCCAACAGTATCCACGCTGCTCTCCCGACCCAGCATTTTTCTCGGTGAAAAAAACCATCACACGCTCTTCAAGCGGCGAAGATACCCCATCGCACTATGTTCCAGAAATATCCCTCCGTCTCTTCATCAGTGTTTTTGCTCAATACTACTATGACTGCCTGGCCTGGACATTAATTGCATTGACAATACTGTCTGTAGTTTCTAATATCGGCTCATTTAGGGTGTTAAATTTTGTGCATTGCGCCGGGTTGCGACGAAGTGCGCTATCGGAGGAAGATTATTCGTTAACCCTATCGAATGGACCAGAAAGGAGGATACAAGAATGTCTATGCTGGTTCCACCTCATGGCGGAGGTTCGTTAAAGCCGTTGTTACTCGAGGGAGACGCCCTTACCGAAGAAATGAAGAAAGCCGGGAGCCTGAAGAAAATTCCCATCACCTCCCGTGAAGCCGGCGATGTGCTGATGATGGGCATCGGCGCATTTACTCCCTTGGAAGGATTCATGGGCTATGACGACTGGAAGGGTGTTTGCGACGATTACCAGATGGCGAACGGCGTCTTCTGGCCGATTCCCATCACCGTCTCAGCTACCAAGGAAGATGCTGAGAGCATCGCTGCCAACCAAGAGGTTGCTCTTTTTGATGTTGAGAATAATGAGATAATAGCCACCATGACGGTATCGGAAAAGTACCGGATCGATAAGATGCATGAATGCAGGCAGGTGTTTCGGACTGAAGATGCCGAGCATCCCGGCGTTGCCAAAGTTCTGGAGCAGGCGGAGTTCAATCTGGCCGGTCCGGTCCGGGTGTTAAGTGAAAGCTATTTCCCTTCAGAATTTGCAGGCCTTTATCAGCGCCCACGCGAAGCACGCCGGATCTTCGAAGAAAAGAAGTGGAGCACGGTTGCCGCCTTACAGCTTCGCAACCCAATGCATCGATCCCACGAGTATTTAGCCAAAATAGCAATTGAAATCTGCGATGGCGTATATATCCACCAGCTTCTCGGCAAATTGAAGCCTGGTGATATCCCGGCCGACGTGCGAGTCAAGGCTATCAACGTGCTTGTGGAAAAGTACTTTGTAAAGGACACCTGCATCATGGGTGGTTATCCGATGGAGATGCGATATGCTGGTCCGCGGGAGGCATTACTGCATGCTGTCTTCCGTCAGAATTATGGCTGTAGCCACCTGATCGTCGGCCGTGACCATGCCGGCGTCGGCGATTACTATGGCCCGTTTGATGCGCAGAAGATATTTTACGAAATCCCCGAAGGAGCGCTCAAACTGAAACCGCTTCCAATCGACTGGACATTCTATTGCACCAAGTGCGACGGTATGGCTTCGATGAGAACTTGTCCGCACGGCAAAGACGACCGGGTAATGCTGAGCGGAACCGTGGTCAGGAAGACACTCTCCGAAGGTGGAACCTTGACTTCTCAGTTCTCCCGACCAGAGGTGCTGGAGATATTGAAAGAATACTACATGGGACTGGAAGAAAAAGTGGAGGTGAAACTCCATGGCGCAGCAACCGGCGAAGTGAAGGATAAGTAGCAGCAGTCCTGCAGTTCCGGGCAGCATTCAACAACATTCCTATCGGACACGAACGAGCGAGCTCTGCAGGTGCTTTTTCATGCCTGTAGAGCTCAGTCATCTGCCCGATGCTGCTCTGTCGCAGCACCTGAAGGCAGCTGCTGCTTTCTTGACAGTTTTTGATCGCTGTTGTTAAGGTATATCATTTTTGTTCTAATGAATGTTTTTCCCGTCTCTAGGGTGCTCACCTCTTTCGAGACAAGCTGTCGACAAACACAGCGACGCCAGCGAAGTGTGCCTTTTCCTGCAGGCCAGAGATCATGAAATCAGTCTTTCCATTCCAGATAACGACTGTGGATTCGGTGAAGAGAAATCGCAGACGGTCACGGCCTTTGGAAGCGGCCCGGGACATTCGAGCACGCGGGAACGGGTTCAGTTCTCCGGAGGAACGCTATGCAGTGAATCCGTGCCGGGAAAAGGCACTCGAATCTCCGCCTCATGGCCTCATAAGCAACGGAAGTGAGTCTCCCCGATTTCTGTCCATATGGAACGATTACACAAAAAGGAGGATTTTGTGAACCATACTCGAAAAACAATCTTTGCGCTTCTGGTGCTCTTTCTCGCTCTAGCGGTTTTTTCCGGCGCTCTTTTTGTGGTCGGCACGAATGTGTTAGATTCGATCGGAAGTTATCTTTCTTCACTGCGTACTACCGCCCCGCATGCCGAACCAGAGATAATCAGTGTCGAGCGGTATGTCAGCACCATCGCGTCGCTCCTGGCGCCTGTTGTTTTTGGAGGTGCATTCGCTGTCTTTATTCTTTCCTGGCTGGCAATGAGAATCTTCGTATTTCCTCTGCTTCAGCAGCCCGGGGGAAAAGATGTTCAAGACCTCCAAACGAAAGAGCACGCTGGGAAGGCAGCACCTCTGGAAAAAAAAATTGATACAGCCTCGGCAGCCTCTCTGCTCTCGCTTCTCCAGCAAGAAGGAAGGCTCATTGATTTTCTCCAGGAAGATTTATCACAGTATGAAGACAGCCAGATAGGAGCAGCAGTGCGCGGTGTTCACGAAGGATGCCGAAAAGTGCTGGCAGAATCACTGCGACTTGATCCGGTCGTTTCCGGCGAAGAAGGCACCGACTATGTGGTGGAGAAAGGATTTGATCCGGCCCGGATCAAACTGATCGGCAATGTCACCGGTGAACCTCCGTTTAAAGGTGTCCTGAGACATCATGGCTGGCAGGTATCACGCCTCAACCTTCCTCAGCATGCGTTGAGTCAGGGTGAGGCGGTTATAGTGCCGGCGGAAGTGGAAGTTGCCTAGCGGGGTGTTGAAAAAGGCCCATCTGCTGTGTTGTGCTTATCCTTCGTCATTGCGGCGTACTGATGTGTACGCCTCATTCCTCAGGATGGCGCACGCCTTGCATCTGAGCCTTTTTGAACACCCCGGGAGCAGGTGGGAGTTGGCATACCGTAAGGATATTGATCGTGGCCGACTAAATGTGATTGACACTAACCGACAAACGCCAACCGATTCTATCGGCGAACGGATAATGATGAACAGTGAACGCGACCCGCAGGGTCACGACACGGAGGGACCAATCAGTGGCAGAGAAAAAGCCACGCTACATTGTAGGCATTGATTTGGGGACAACCAATTGTGTTGTCGCGTATAGTGAGGTGACTGATCAGGAAGGTGCTGGTTCATCAGTTGCGATCTTTGAGATTTCCCAGCTTGTTCAAGCAGGACTGACCGCAGAACGATCGCTTCTGCCGTCGTTTATCTTTCTACCCGGGCCTCACGATGTTCCTGAAGGAAGCCTGGAGCTTCCCTGGGACAGTAATAACGATAGTGCTGTTGGTGAGTTTGCCCGGGCCCGTGGATCTGAAATCCCGTCGCGAATGATCGCTTCCGCAAAATCCTGGCTGTGCAATACGGCTGTGGACCGTAATGAAAAAATCCTGCCTTGGGAAGGATCTCCGGAATCGAAAAAACTTTCTCCTGTCGAAGCACAAGCGTATTTTCTGCAGCACATCAGGAACGCCTGGAACTTCACGATGGCTTCGGACGACAAGGGGGATCGTCTGGAAGATCAGGAAATCCTGCTGACGGTACCGGCTTCGTTCGATGCTGTAGCCCGGGAGCTGACGGTTCGGGCTGCTGATCAGGCCGGACTGCCCCGGGTGACTCTGCTCGAAGAGCCCCAGGCAGCATTTTACGCATGGCTGGACAAGGTTGGAGATGACTGGCGCAACCTGGTGACCGTAGGGGACATGATCCTGGTGTGTGATATCGGTGGAGGCACGACCGACCTCAGTCTCATTGAAGTGGCTGAGCAAGACGGAGAATTGGTCTTAAACCGAATCGCAGTCGGTAACCATATTCTGCTCGGCGGAGACAATATGGATCTTGCCTTGGCTCATACGGTGCGCCAGAAACTGCTCCGGCAAGGGAGCAAAATCGATTCCTGGCAGATGCGGGCGCTCTGGTATGCCTGTCGAACAGCTAAGGAAGCGCTTTTTCAGGAGCCGGAGCGACACTCGTATCCTTTGGTGATCCTTGGACAGAGCTCTAAACTGATCGCCGGTTCTCTGCGCACCGAGCTCCGTCGGGAAGAGATGGACGGAGTGCTGCAGGATGGTTTTTTCCCCATGTGTCAGGTAACCGACAAACCCGAAGAGCGACGCTCGGTCGGCATAAAAGAGTTGGGGCTCGCCTATGCTGAGGATGCCCGAATCAGCCGGCACGTGGCAGCGTTTGTTCACCAGCAGTGCGCCAAGGGGTCTGACCGGCTATTTCCCACTGCTGTTCTTTTCAACGGCGGCGTGATGAAGGCTGAGGTTTTGCGCCAACGACTTCTTGAGATGGTACGAGTATGGAGATCTGATGATGACCGGGATCGTTCTCTCAGAGAGCTTGACGCTGCGGATGCAGATCGAGCAGTTGCCTTGGGAGCGGTTTACTATGGGCTGGCTGCCCGGGGCCGCGGCATTCGTATTCACGGCGGTACGCCGCGTTCCTATTACATCGGTATTGAAAGTGCTCTGCCGGCGGTTCCAGGTATGCCGGCGCCGCTGAAGGCGCTCTGTGTTGTTCCCTTCGGCATGGAAGAAGGAACCGAGGCGGACATTCCCGGTCAGGAGTTCGGCCTGGTGGTTGGTGAGACCGCACGCTTCTTCTTTCTTGGATCCACGGTGCGGCACGAGGACAAGGTGGGCGATGTTATCGAGGATTGGAACGAAGAAATCGATGAAATCACCACCATGGAGGCACACCTGGAACATGAGCAGGGTGAAGGGGTGGTTATTCCCGTACGGCTTCACAGTAGGGTTACCGAAGTAGGAACCCTGGAACTCTGGTGCGTCGCCCGCGACGGCAGACAGCGATGGAAATTGGAATTCAATGTGCGGGAGCAGAAATAGAAGCAAAGAGCATGGAGCAGCGGAGCAATGGAGCAAAGGTAATCAGTCGAACGTTGAATGTGTGATGTAGGGGCGCTGCTTGCTGCGCCCTCCTGGAAGTCGAATCCGACGTAGGGGCAGCCATGTAGCCCGCATAGAGCTTTGAATGACGTGAACCCCCTAAAACTCTCGGTTGAAACCGGCGCAGGGGCAGACCTGCGTGTCTCCCCATAGGAACTGATTTTATAATGGACAGGGAGAACTTATTCTCATGACGGAAAACAAAAGCCGATTCCTGATCGGTATTGACCTGGGGACAACCAACTCGGCTGTTGCTTTCATTGACACCCAGGTCGGCACCAGAAAGTCGGAAATTCAGCTGTTGCCGATTCCTCAGATCGTTTATCCGGAAAGAGTGGAGTCAAAGACGATCCTTCCGTCGTTCCTCTACCTGCCTGGACCATACGATCTGCCCCGTGAACAGCTTGTTCTCCCTTGGAACAGCAATCCTGACAGAGTGGCGGGCATCTTCGCCCGGGAACATGGATCGCTTGTTCCCGGGAGGCTTGTTTCTTCTGCCAAGTCGTGGCTCTGTCATGGCGGTGTCGACCGAACCGCCAGAATTCTCCCCTGGGGTGCTCCTGCTGAGGTTGAAAAGATTTCTCCGGTAGATGCTTCGGCGGCATATCTGCGTCATATGCGGGATGCCTGGAATCATGCCCAGCAGGAGAAGGGCGAGAAGAACTGGTTTGAAGAGCAGGATATCGTACTCACGGTGCCCGCTTCCTTTGACGAGGTCGCCCGGGAACTTACTCTCGAAGCCGCCCAGAAGGCGGGTTTGCCTCACGTCACGCTGCTGGAAGAACCACTAGCTGCGTTTTATGCATGGTTACGCAGTCACGAAACGGACTGGTCTAAGCTCGTGCAGCCGCAGCAGGTCATCCTGGTATGCGATGTGGGCGGGGGTACTACTGATTTCAGTCTCATTACACTGGTTACTGAAAACGAGAAGCTCAGATTCAGACGGATTGCGGTTGGCGAGCACCTGCTGCTGGGTGGCGACAATATCGATGCTACCTTGGCTCGCAGGATTGAAAGCCGTATTCTCGGCAGACCGGGCAAGCTTGATTCAGCCCGCTGGCATACGCTCTGTCACCTCTGCCGTGCTGCGAAAGAGGAAATCCTTTCCCGGGAAGATGTTTCGGAAAAGACTATTGCCCTCATGGGACGCGGCACAAAGCTCATCGGAGGCACACTGCAGGCACGACTGAGTCGTCCTGAGGTCGAGCAAGTCGTGCTGGAGGATTTCTTCTCCGTCATTGACTTGAATGAAGCATCGGGCGAAGTCTCACGCCGGACCGGACTCTCTGAATGGGGCTTGCCCTATGCCGCCGATCCCTGTGTGACGAGGCATCTGGCCCGCTTTCTGCAAAGTCACGCAGCAGAAACCAACACGGAGCTAGCGAGGCCGGACCTCATTCTTTTTAACGGCGGTGCTCTTATTCCCCGAATGATCAGAGACAGGATCGGGACCATCGTCAGCAGTTGGTTTTCTTCTCGAGACGGACTCGCCTGGCGCCCTGCTGTTCTGGAAAACGAGAGCCTTGAGCTGGCGGTAGCCCGGGGCGCTGCGTATTACGGATGGGTGCGGAGAGGATTCGGGATCAGGGTGGGCGCCGGTATGCCTCGTTCGTATTACATCAAGGTTGCTCCCCCCAGCGAAGCGACACCTTCCAATGAGAAAACATTTTCCGGTTTGTGCGTTATCGAACGAAACATGGAAGAAGGGGAAACAGTCACCGTTGAGCGAACGTTTGATGCCTGGGCCAACCGGCCGGTAGCCTTTGATCTCTATACGTCCAGTGTGCGCATGAATGATCGGGCCGGCGAGATGTACCGCCTGAACGAAGACCAACTCCATGCTCTGCCGCCGGTGCGTACGGTGCTGCGTTTCGGAAAAAAAACGGGGGCGACGACAGTTCCCGTGCGGCTGCAGGCTCAGCTTACGGAAGTGGGCACACTCAGTCTGTGGTGTGAATCCAGGACTACCCCTCATCGTTGGCAGCTGCACTTCGATCTGCGCAAAGGGCATCCTTCCGGTGAAGAAGAGGTGGTGATGGAAGAAGAAACGCTTTCCGCTGCTGCCGAACTGCTTAGTCGAACCTTCACCCCTCCGATACGCAAAGATGATGATCCGGAAAGCATCCTGAAACGTTTGACTGAGCTGCTGGGGATGAAGAAAGAGCGCTGGCCGCTTCAGGCCAGCCGTCATTTGGCCGAAATCCTCATTTCCGCAAAAGACGGACGGAGGCTTGGTCCTCAATACGAAGCACGCTGGTTGAATCTTACCGGGTTTCTTCTGAGGCCCGGCTTCGGTCATCCTCTGGATGGCTGGAAGATCAAAGAAGTGTGGAAGATTTTTCCTCAAGGTCTATATGCAGCGAACGACGCTCAGTGCAAAGCGGAGTGGTGGATTCTCTGGCGCCGCATTGCGGGAGGACTGGAGACCGGACATCAGCTTACCATTTTCGATCGACTAAGGCCATACGTGCTCCGGCAGGCCAGCGGAAAGGCCGGAAAAGGAAAACTCAGGGTTGAACCACAGGAACTCATGGAGATGTGGATGGCAGCAGCGAGCTTCGAACGGCTGCCGATAGAAATAAAACAGGAACTGGGAGATACCTTGCTAGCCTCGATCAAAGGAAAGAAAGCGGGCAAGCTCGAACTGTGGTGTCTTTCCCGATTGGGGGCCCGGATGCCGTTTTATGGACCTTTGAATCGAGTCGTACCTAAGGAGGTTGTTTCTGTTTGGATAGAGAAACTTCTCGACCTGGAGGTGAAAAACCCTCAGCCGGTTGCTGCCGCTCTTTCTCAGATGGCACGCCTCTGCAATGACCGGCAGCGGGATTTGGATGAACGCCTCATTCAACGTATTCTTGACCGGCTTGCTCAGTTTGAAGGGAAGCAGCGTTACCAGGAACTGCTGATACATCCTACTGAAACTGCTGAAGACGAAAAGACGGAAATCTTCGGAGAATCACTTCCACCCGGCCTGGTGCTGCGGGAACCGGATAGCGGGCAGGACACACAGCCTTTATAGGGAACTTGTATTACCCAACAATGTTTGGTAAACTGGTCTTCGAGGATGTGCAATGAGCATTGTGGTCAAGAAAATCGGCAATCAAAATTATGCCTATCGTGCATACCGACAAGGCTGTAGAGTAATCAACCAGTATCTGGGGCCGATGTCCAATGAAGCGGTTCAGAAGAAGGTTGAGGCGATCAAGGCGGAACAACAGGTGCCGCAACGCTTTCGGCCTTTGTTCTGGGATACCACCCTTGCGCACATCGATCTCAAGAATCATGCTCCCTATGTTATCGAGCGGGTTCTCGATCTCGGTGATTTCCCGGCGCTGCTGTGGCTGCAGCGGGTCTATCCTACCCGACTCATCACTCAGACTCTCGAGATAAGCAGGAAGCTTTCGGAAAAATCAAAAAACTTCTGGAGGATCTGGTTTGAAACGACTGACTGTGGTCGGTGAATGTCTTCACCAGCGCTGTATTCCTGCCCAAACTCTGACCATTCTAAGCGCCCTGAAAACAGTGCTGACTGGCCAACACTTTCTTCTGGCAGGCGGAACAGCATTGACGCTGTACCTGGGGCACCGCATCTCTGCCGATCTCGACTTCTTCAGTGAACAGCCGTTTTCAACCGATCAACTGTACCGGCGCATCGAACACGAAGGACTTCAGCCGGTGGTGATCCAAGAGGATGAGAGTACACTCACCTGCACGGTTGCGGAAACCAAGGTATCATTTTTCCACTATCCCTATCCCTTTATTGATGAGAAAACCGAATGGGAAGGCGTCGAACTTGCCGGAGTTCTCGATATCGCAGCCATGAAAATGATTGCCGTTGCGCAGCGTGGTGCGAAGCGGGACTTTGTTGACCTCTATTTTGTGGCCCGGGATGTTCCCTTTCGTAAGATTGCAGAAAATGCCGTGCACCGCTTCGGACCAAACCGGATCAATCCCGTTCACATGGGCAAATCACTAGTGTATTTTTCCGATGCTGAGCTTGATCCTGATCCGCAGTACTGTTGTGCCGACCTGCCTTCCTGGAACTCTATCAAGCAGTTTTTTACCAAAAGTATTCACCAATTAGTCTTTGACTTGCAGCGGGCGAAAGAAATCCCGGCCGGGGAGTAAGAAGTAAAAAGTAAGCGAAAGCCTCTGGGCGGAGCCCAGGTTGATCGCAGAAGAAGCAAATCGCATTGATTGTAAGAGCAAACTCCCCTTAACCCCCTTGTTGCTCAAGAGGGGGAAGCTGGTCAACACCTGGTGCGGCCAGCGCTACTTCCTGCCGCAGGCTCTTCGCTCTATGCTCTTTGCCTTACCCCTTCTGCTCCCCTCTTTTCCAAAGAGGGGTTCGGGGGAGTTCACGACTCAAGAGCGCTTCAGCACGCCACAGGGTCCATCATCTGCTGCTCACCGAGGAGCTGTTCTGCATGCGAGTTTCATTCGAGAAGTTGGGGAGAATAGGCACGCATCAGCCATCGTCTTTTCACTCCTCACTCTTTACGCCTTACTCCTCACTATATTTACATTTCACTCCTCAAGACGTGCCGCAGCAAACTGCCAGTTGAGCAGCTTTTCGATCACCGCATTGACATAATCGGCCCGCCGGTTTTGGTAATCGAGATAGTAGGCATGCTCCCAGACATCGATCGTCAGCAGGGGTTTCATGCCCTGCGTCATCGGGTTATCGGCATTGCCGGTTTTGACGATTTTGAGGGTGTCACCGGCAAGAGCCAGCCAGGCCCAGCCGCTTCCGAACTG
>Ga0116149_1004634_pt1 | contig 13342 bp, 15 predicted proteins | sample AD_UKC057_MetaG_FD_89787 | JGI IMG/M metagenome (GOLD analysis project Ga0116149, IMG submission 89787) | Active sludge microbial communities of municipal wastewater-treating anaerobic digesters from USA - AD_UKC057_MetaG | ecosystem: Engineered > Bioreactor > Anaerobic > Digestate | place: USA...
GGATTTTCCAATGTACTGGCAGGGTACAACGCAATGTCAGTATAAGTTGGCGTAAGTCCAATATAGAAAACTGACAAATCAAAGTTCACAGTCCCTAAGCTCCTTATTGCCATCGTTCCATTCTGTGAGTCGTTGTAGGTGATACCTTGAAAATTGATTGTCGTTGTGCTTTTAGTATTCAAAATACTATTTGCGTAAGCTCTGCAATTTATGAATTTTATTGTCGTGCTGTTCCCATCATTGTAAACTGCTTGACATACTCCTGTTTTTTGAAAACTATTCTTAAATGTAATTATCGAACCTGCTCCACTGTTGTAAAAACCATGAGAAGTACTACCACCACCCTGCTGATTTCCGACAATACTGGTAAACGTTGCTGCTGCATTGTTGTAAAAACCATGAGAATAATTACCACTACTACCCTGCTGATTACCGACAATACTGGTAAACGTTGCTACTGCATTGTTGTAAAAACCATGAGTACCATTAATACCACCCTGCTGATTTCCGACAATATTGGTAAACGTTGCTACTGCATTGTTGTAAAAACCATAAGAACTAGCATTACCACCCTGCTGATTTCCGACTAAATCAATATCGTAGGTGCTGCCATTCCAAAAACCATAACAATGATAAGCACTACCACCCACATCATCACCAACTCTATGAAGTGTATTCGTATGAGTAGCTAATCTATTAACACAGGCGGAAAGAGGATTGCCCGAAGTTTGAGTTACATTGCTCCCATTTACCTGACCTGTCAAAGTAATTTCATTCGCACCATCAATCTGAAATTGACCGCCCTGTGTAATATTGTAAGGTGCTTCTACCGAACTTCTGTTCCAACTATTATAAGATTGTGATGTTGTAATCGTTACGATATTATTGTTGGTATATACATCATCAGAAGCACCAGGCAATGCAGTTGCTGCAACCCAAGCTGCACCATCCCAAATTTCCCAAATTGCTAAGGTGGAAGCATCTCCTGAACTTATTGCTTTATAAATTGCCATAATTAACCTCCGTAATTTTCATTTATCAAATCTTCTAAATCAGAAATAAACTTTGTGTCTTTTTCTGTCATTTGATTGTAATTGATGACTTTTCTAATTACAGTGTTATCATCTTCTTTTGTGAAGTTGATAATTAAGGTTTGATTACCTGTCTCCAAGTCTTTGTCGATTTTAATAATAATTTGTTCCATATTCTTTTTATTTTTTACAATAAATATCTATTTGCCCATGCTACATTGGAGAATGTTTGCAAAGACACAACATCCCCTTCTGCATCACTGATCTGTTTCATTATATTCCATTGCTCATCTGCTTCTTCTGTTCCCTCTGTTGCTACACCAATATAAACAGTATATTCATTCCATATAATATCACTTCTTGTAATATTACTTTGTGTTCCTGCACTTCCATTGATATATATATGTTTATCTGGTGTAATTGTAAATGTTATATTTTCCCCTTCCTTTAAGATATCCACTAATTTTTCAAAAGTTAAATATTCTGTATCAAATTCATTGGTTGCCTTTCTTTGCAGTCCAAAATTCATGGTTAAAATATTTGTATCAGCAAAGCCTTCAATTCCATTTATGCCTGAACGCAGGGTACAGTATAAATATCTTGAACCATTTAGCACGAAATTAGCCCTGTTATTTAAGACGGAAATAATACTATTTGCCTTTACGTATGCACTTTCATAATCCACATCACGAACCCATATCATTATGCTTTCGAATCTATAATTCTCATTATCATAGGTATTTTGAATCTCTTCATTGGAGGTATCATAAAGAACAACACAATTATAAGGTTCTGCTGGAATTGCAGAAATAAATAAATCCTGTGCAAATACAAATCCACACTCTTTCACCAAAATATCTTTAATATCTACACTTACAGGGTTCATAAATTGGATACCTCCTTAGCTATTATTTCAACAATTTTTTCTTTATTTCTCCACAATGCGGTCTCAAAGAATTTAGCCCCTGATTGAGGAAGATTGTATTTAAAGGCATTCCCTTTAGCCGAAACCCCCTCATGTACAGCCATCGCATAACGAGCTGAGAAGCCCATAATCAGTATTGGTGTGGGTGAAGTCTCTACAATAGAGGACGCATTAGAAGTTACTGCAGAATGGTCAGAAGCAAAATTAATCTTACTTCTTTTATTTTCTACAAATCTTGCACCTACATCTTTTTTTCTTTTTGTAATTACATACCACGAGGCATTTAGATTTCCTAAATCTACAGGGATTATTGGTGATTGTTTTGCCATTGAATTTCTAATAAGAATGGAAGCCTTGATTAAACCAGCCTCTGAGACCTCATCAACTCGTTTATTTAATCCTTTTTGAATGGCTTGTACAGCTCTTTCAATTCCTTTCAATGTCATCATCTTATTAGCCATAATTCCCTATAAATATATAATTCTTACAAATTTGTCCGTACTTCTAAATTCAGGTGTTTTTTCTATTTTTTTTATTGGAAAAACACCCTTAACTCCTAAGGGAAATGATTTCTCAAATTCTTGCAAATCTTTTACCTTACCCAACTTTAAATATCCTGCAACATCAATATCCTGTGTAACAAGTAATTGAGCATTGGAGACAGTCTCAACACCATGTCTATCCACTATCTTTTCCGTGCAATCATCCCAACGGCAAGGAATATCAACCGCTGGGTAAAATGTTGTTTTCCCAAAACCGTCAGTCCCTTTTGGTTGCCAATATATAGCATTCTGAACACACACTCTTTCTATGAAATCTTGTATTGCCATTCTTTATTCCTTTGGTACGATGAATTTAATATTTAACCTGCCTTCCTTTGCCAATTCCCCTGAGGTATCCAGATTTAAACATGCCTGTCCATAAGGTGTCGAAGTTAATCCCATACCAAAAGTCCCAACATATTCCACCTTAGCTGAACCCGCTTCCTCTTTCTTACTAATCCGTTCTTTCGTGGAGGCGATTAAATGTGCAGTAAACCAAAGTTCTATCTGTCTTAAAATGTCTTCACTTAGACCTACATTTCCAAGCCTTTGGTTCACATACACATTTGAGGTAGTGATATATGAAAGAATTTGGTTCACATTTAATTCAGTATCAATTATTCCCTTAACTTCTTCCCCTGTTACTCGCATAATCTTACACTCCTGCTTTCATTTGCTTCAAAATCTGGTCAGCCTTAATGGACGTTACATCTTCCTTAACTACATTTCCCTTACTGTCTAACACAACGTATTTGCCAAAGCCTTTATGGACTTTCTTAAATGGAGGTGTGAAATTCATTTCCTTAACATCCTCAACAGTAGGTTTTTCTACTTCTTCTGTTACAGTAGGGTTTTCCACTTCTTCTGTTACAGTAGTTTCTTCCTTTTCTACTTTTTCAGGGATTTCTGGTTTCTCTACTTCAATAGAATTTTCCTTTTCTTCTTTTTCCTCAACCACGTTATTTTCTATTGTTGCAACAATCTGAACCCTGTCCCTATAAGCCTCTGGAATATCAGATAGAGAAGCCTCGAAAACTTCTCCACCTGTTATTTCCCTGCCGTCCAACAAAGGCAAACTATTCTTTTTGTTTTGCAAATTTAAGAATTTAACTTTCTTCATTTTATTTCCTTTCTTTTTTATGCGACTGCCTTGGTCCAATGACACACACCACATTGACCTGTTTGGGTGCTTCTAATTTGTGGAACTTGGATTGCCATTACTTTATACTTAAATACCATATTGCCTTCTTCACTCCAAGCTATCACCTGAGGTTTAAAGCCATTTACAAGGCGTACAACGTCTGATGTCATTTGAACCAATATTACATTGTCATCTGGAAGGTAATCACTCACTTTAACTGCCTCAATGCCTTCAATCTTCAAAATACGTTGACGTAAAGTGTCGGATGTGCCATTTGAAGTTGTATCGTAATCTTTATCCATCAAGGTTTCATACTTAGTTGGAATATACAAGACATAAGCACCGTGAAATCCTTTCTCAATGAGTTTGCCTTTCATTGCTAAGACATCATCCACAATTAAAGCCGTAGTCTTATCACTTGCATTCCATGCAGCAGTTGCAGTTGCTAATTGTCTGTCTGGGTGATTTACGTAACTGTAAATAGTTCCGCTCCCTTTTGTGAATGTAGTAGTAGAAAACAACATCTTTTCAAGTGTCTCCATAATACGGCGTGTTCCTTGCTCTGCCTTTGTGGTGTCTAATGGATTGCTTAGGCGTCTGGACGCTTCTAATTCACGTGCATTTATTTCAAAATCACAATGTAAGATTGGAATTGGAATGGATTGACCTTCAAATTCAGGTCTATCATTACTACCTCTACTAACTCCGTCCATTGAGATTACAGCCTCCATACCATCGGACATAGTTTCCCAATACAATGAGGTTGTACCCATTGGATTGTTTAGGTTATAAACAAGCCCCCTACTTTCAAGGTCTGCAATACCTCCCAATCGTGAACGTTGTACCGCTAATACTGCTTCATCAAATTGAACCCATTCATCACGTCTCAAAGTAGCCCTATCATTTGCCTGCAATTCAACAGCTTTATAAACTTTTTTTCCGTCCTTGTCTTTTTCCCCTGTATATACGGATACGTAAGAACGTGTTATACCATTCTCATCTGTATGAAGAAATGGACGTTTTAAAGATATATCAGCAAGATTTTGTAATGCTTGCGCCACTCTACCTTCAACTCCTTGTTGGGTTATGAAATCTAATTGTGTATTTTCCATTTTATCTTCTCCTTTCTTTAGATTATTCTTACTTTAATTCTCTTTGTTGCAGAAGTAGTTGTAACTGCTTCTAATGCTACTGCTACTGCCTGTAGTGGGGTTGTTACTGCTCCTGCACTTGCACCACTATCACATTTAATTGCAGTGAATTTCTCAAGTGTTCCATTACCTGCACTTGCAAGCAAATCACCTACAACTATTGTTTGCGAAGTGTTAAGAATAGCATTTACTTCATCACCTCTTCCTGCAACCATAACTCTGGCCAAATCATCTTTAGCCACATTGTCATTTATGGTTTTCCCCAAAATCGCATCTTCCATTACAAAATAAGGAATTGCATTGCCTTGAGCCGTAGCATGGTTCTTTACTTTTCCAGCACTTGTAACTTCTACAAGTGAACCAGGAGTGATAGCTTCATTCGCTATGGCTTCAAATTGTACGTTGTTGTAACGTTTCAAAATAACTGTCTTCATATTTTTCTCCTTTTTTTAAAATTTATTTATAATTAAACTATTCTAATGGTGGAAGTGCTGGAACATCATTGCTGGTAGCTTGTTTTCCTGCTCCTCCCCCGACAAATACATTTGGTTTTGATGTCTTATGCAATTTCTTTAAGAAACCTGTTTCCATTGCATTTAATTCTTCATCCCCCCAAGCATTATGGGTATTGGCTTGAATTTCTTTAATTAGATTCGTTCTTTCTTCCTTTAATAAATCCAAACCCTCTTGTACTGCCTTTGCATGCACGTCTGGAAGCAATAACACAATGTCTTCTATAGACTTGTACATGGATATATGCGACTTCACACCTTCTTTATCTACATTCAAAGATTTTGGCGTGATTGCCTGCAGTTGTTCCTCTGTTAATTGAGATAACCAATCCTTATCCTCTCTGGATAGACTTAACTGTTTATTTGCAATGAGTTCTACCACCTTTTGCTCACAACATCTGTTGGTTTGTGGTTTCTTTTCCTTTTCTTTATCCTCTTCTTTTTCAGTTGCTTCATCCTCTTCTTCTTTCCCTGTGTCCGTTGCTTCTTCCTCTTCTTCCTTTTCTCCCACCTTCTTGTAAACAAATTCACCCACAACCTCGATTTCTTCATCAGAAACCACAAGTTGGTCTCCGTCAATGGTAAACTCTCGCATGTAGGTCTTAGTCTTGTTTTCCCCATTCTTGTTTGATTTCTCATAAACCAAGGAATTTTCTGTTACATCTAATAACCAGAAATAATACTCATCCGTCTCCAGCCCATTTACATAATTTCGAGCCAAACCAATAGGCTTATCCTTATACGTCTCTAATGTAAACCTATTATCTCGTACTATTTCACGAGCCTCTGTTAATTTTTCTTTATTCATATTTTTTTCTCCTTTTTGATAAACTCTAATACCACACCCGTCCACGTAAGAACACGCTCCAATATCATCTGGAAGTATAGCCACGTGGTCTGGAATATAACTTACTGTCTTCGCATCATAATCTTCTCCTTTAAAAGTCCCTTTTTCTTCAATATTTTCGCTAAAAGCACCAATGGATACTTCAATAGGTTCATAGGCTTGTAAGGACTCCAATGTCTTGGGACTTATTTTAGATAATTCATTTACATCTAACACTAATTCCGTCTTTAAACCGTCTTCCCAGATAGTGTGGGTTGTGTGCCCTGTGATATATTCAGGACATTCTGCCACACCTACATAATTCCCCCCTTTCATTGGGTGTGTAATTGTAACAGGAATATTATCCCAATCCTCTACATTTACACTTAAATATTCCGCAGTATGTAGGACTTTCCCTTGCGAACCATGATGCACACCCTCCACCATTATAACAGCGGGGACGGATATATATTCTTTTCCGTTTTCTTCAAAGATAGTGATTGAATATTTTTTCTTTTGTCTCGCTAATACTGTTAATATGTTTTTATTTTGCGTTTTCACGGCGTTTTCCCCTTTATTTTTACTTTTTAATAGTTTTATATTGTTTTAATTTATCTTGCTTAAAATCATGCTTAAAATGCGTTTTATTAGCAAGCATCTCATCTATCTCCTCAATGTATGGTAAAACTATACATCTACAATTAGGGTGAACAGGGATTAAATCCTCTGCTTCATCCAATGTGTATTTCTTTCCATCCAATTCTCTACATTCCTCACACAATCTATCATCAAAATTGGCTGAAAATTCCGCCTGTACAATTACCCCCGCAAGTGCATATCTTCTATATTCTGCGATATTGGCTTTATGGTGAGCCCTTATGATTTCTGTCCTTGCTATCATTGTGGCACGTGCTTTCGCTGAAATAGTTCTAACAGGAATGCCCGCCGCATTCTTAACCGTAAGCTCTAAACCCCCTCCAATTACCTTATATAGCTTGGAAGCTAACACTCGGGGACTATCCCCATCAGCAATTCCTTGAGTTAATATACGGCTTATCTGGTTAGCCATGTCATTGGACACTCCTTGCAACTCATTAAATGTACGTGTGTATAAATACCTCAATCTATCACTATGTATGGGGGTATCCATAACAGCATTAATCCCCCCTCTCTCTTCTATGCTCGTATATCCAGAAGGTTTTAATTTCTTCATCTCTAAATCAGCACGTAAAACGCCCCTCTTATATGCGTCTGAAATGTATATATCCGCCCAATTAGTCTCTCCAAATTCACCCAAAGAATATTTTTCTTCTACAGTAAGCAATTCTCTATTTATTTGTTCGTTTAACCAAGCCATGAATAACCTTACTTTTTCTTGGTCATTCTTAAATTGGAACTTCTTACGTGGGATTTTATTATCTGCATATATGTTTAATTCATCTGTAAGTCCAAAACAATCATTTGTAAGAATGGAAGAAACAATCAACCTTTGAATTTTAGTTAACCTCCTTCTAAATTCCTTAGCAAAAGAATTTCTTAACGTTGTGGTCCTTGTAGGGTCTAATTTAGCAAGACGTCTGAAATCTTTACTTTTACTTTCATTAACGGTTATATGTTCACAAATCTCACACATTTATATTTCTTCATTTATATTGTTTTCTTCTAATTCTTCTGGCAATTCAAAGGCATCCGCTTCAATCATAGATAATACTTCTTGAACCTGCTCTGCAGTGAATCCCATAAGTAATTTCAAAAAGGCTTCTGGTGGCATGATTTCTGAGGCTAATGGTGAACTTGCATATGCACGTAAGGCTTCAGATTTTAATCTTACTACTTCTGCTTTATCTTTTTCTGAGATATCATATAAAGTCTCCCATTCTATTATGTAATCCTCATCAGGCAGAATATTATATTTCTTGCAGACTTCAATAAATGGTGTTATTATCTGCATTTCTGCAATATACAACCTCCTATCACGGATTACATCTACCCATGCAGTAGCATCTTGAGAACTACTTAATTCCCCTCTTTCACTCCCTAATAATATTCTTTTCGGGATTGCCGTTGCGGCGGATATAAGATTTATCTGCACTTCTAAATGGTTCGTCGGGTCTTCTACCTGGCTATTTAAAGACTTTAATTCAAATCCTTCTGCCATTATAATTCTACTCAAATCATTCTCATAATCATTTATCTTAGATTTTAAATGGGATTCTAAGATGTCATCTATCTGGTAATCTTTATCCACGACACCCTGAAATCCTGGTCTTGCACCTCGCCAAAACATTTCCGCACTTCCACCTGTTATTTTCTCAACGTCTAACAGCCTATTATATACCTTTTCAAGAACAGGCTTACCTTCAACAAATGAGGTTAATATTTCCCCTACAACGTGGATTATACGTGAATGGTGTACACGAAAAGAAATGGTTGTGTTTTCTATTTTAGTTTGAATTTGGTAGATAACAGGCATTCCGTATCTTTCAGAATTTACATTCCTATCATAATCTATTACCTTAGCGTCAACCTGAGAATACACTTGAACATATAGCAACTCCCTACTACCTTTCTTTACTTCTTTCGCAAAATCTGAGGTGGCGTGAACGTCATCGAAGCCTAATAGCATAACGGCGTATTTTCCTATGCTTGCGAGTTTATCAACTGTCCTGAAATGGACGGATAATTTTAACCTATCATATAACTTCTTCCATGTCTCCTGCATAGTGTCCGTCTTTACGTTTGGATTTGTTATTGATACGCCCCCTTTCCATGTGTAGGCAATTGGACGTTCTATGATGGCGTATGCTAAATCTTGACGTTCATATCTGGTAAAATAATCCTTAAATTCAATGTCTTGTGGGTAATTAAGAATGTGATTAAAATTCTTATGTATATGCCCAACGTTCATTGTACGTGCCAACAGCCTTCTATTATATAACTCGTCATTTGATAATTGATTTCTCTGTATATTTGGATTATATGTGGGGTGTTTGGTTCTCATTTCACTCTTGCCTTTCTTTTACTTGTCAACATATTAAAGGCTCCTGATGAGCTATCTATCTGGTCTTTATACTTAGATAATGGAAAATTTCTCATTTCATTTATATATGGTTCATTCCAATCCCCACGCAGTAGTAATACATTTCCATAATTAACTTGAACTGAAAATGGATCGGCTCTTAAACTCTTATCCCCACGTGGTAAATCTTTTGTAACATTATACCCTGCTAAATTACGAATGGTGGCTTCTGCACTTTCTTTTCCTCCACTTCCAGGTTCTTGTTCCAGCCCTATATGAACGCTCTTTCCGTCAGCATTGGCAACAGCCTTAATCATTCTTTCTCTCTCATCAGTACCCCATTGCCCACGCTTAACGTCAGAAATTAGAAACCTACCATCTTTCAACTTGGACATACGTGTTCCTGCAGTATAAGCACCACCCCCCGCAGTACCTGCCTTATCCCAATACCTAACTGTAAATTCAATTTCATGTGGAAGTGGTGGGTTATTGATTATCTGTAAGAAATCTACTTTAAACATTCCACCTTTTGATGATACGGGATTTTGAAGAAACTGCCCAGAATATTGGTAGTTTCCTAAATCGGCAAGCATTTGATTTAAAACACCCTTTGAAAGTCTTTCTGGGTCTAATAAACCGTCCTTGTAGTACATTTCAACTTCTTTTGGTTTCAAAAATTCTTTGCCTTCTGAAATGTCCGCTGGTAAACATATATGTTTTAAACCCCTGTCGTGTGAATTAGTTTTAATCCTTACTTTTTCTTTTGCTATCCAATTTCCGCTTGGGTCGTTCTCGTGTAGTCGTTGCATGACCATAATTGTAAGGGATACGTCCTTATCCACCTTTCTGGTAGGGATTACCGAATTAACCCAATGATTAGTAGTGTTGAGTAATTGGGTGCTCAACGCCTGTAAAGGGTTTAAGGGGTCATCTATTATAATTAAATGCCCGTGCATACCCGTTACTGTACCACCTACCGAAGTACTAAATCTAAAGCCCCCTCGCAAGTCTTCTTTATCCTCATCACTATTTTTCTTCATTATCCTGAAATCGGATTTACAGTCCTCATCCGCCTTAATATATAGCTCTGGGTACATTTCTTTGAATTTCTGACTTCTGATTAAATCTCTTGTTGTGGATGCAGATTTTAGGCTTAATTGCATACTATATGAAGCTCCAATCACTTGAAACCATTCCCATTTGGTCCAAATCCACGCATTTAACATAATGCTCAATAACGTGGTCTTGGTAGTTCCTGGAGGAATATTTATTAAGAGGTCATTTGTACATGGAAGACCTAATGCCACTCGTTCTACAGCCTCCTGAACCTCTGCACATAGATAAGATAAATGCCAATTTGGAACTAACTTGGCCTGGGTGATAGTATCCCAGAAATATAGGAAAAAGTTATAAAATGACCTATTATTTAACTCCCTCTGAATAGCTATGGGACTTGACACCATCACATTAAATTGGCTCTCCTCTGAAATAATAGAGGTTATTTTCTTAGCCTTTTTCTTACGTGCATTTAGGACACCGTTCTTTAAGAAAAGACCACTCTGGATACCTGCCAATTCACCTTTTGCCATTTCTTATTCCTTTAGTTTCTGAATATTTAATGCTATTCTTTTCAAATCCTCTAAATCCTCATCACTTAAATCTTTCATATAATCTTCTAAATCATTAAAATCTATAACCTGATTAGTAGTGATTTCCCCAGATACATCTCTTCTATTTTTCCAATTATCTGGGTCAACATTGGTCAACGTGAAAATAACGGCGGCAGTATCTGGCTTATATACCTTCGTAACCTTGGAAGTAACCTTTATCACTTCTCCTTGCTTATTTAATTTTTCCGCCACTGTTACATCTGTAGCTTCAAATCCTTCAATTAATCTTCTTAAACTGTTCTTTGCAATCACGTTAAAGTTTTGCCTTGCAATGATTTCAGCATTTTTAAGGGCCTTAAAGAACTCAATGTCCTCCTTCATCCACTTATCAAGAATGTAATTGGAAATGCCTGCCATATTACATATTTCCTCCTTTGTATATGTGTCGGCAGCAACTAATTCAACTATCTTAGCTTTCGTTTCCTTATATGGGTCATCAACCCCATCAATTTTCATATGGGGTCTATAAGTTATTTTCTTTCTTTTGATTGCTTTTATCTCTTCTTCTGTATTTACCTCATTTATAACGGTACTTTCTACAGTTGAAGTATCTTTTATATTTTCTTTTGAAATGGGGTTAATCTTACCTTTACCAATGTAGTCTTTAGTTCTGGTTTTAGTTGTGGTTAATTTATTTTCTTTTTTTTCAGCCATTAGAAGTATTGTTTATTCGTTACAAAAATAAACAATAAAAATATGTTTTACAACATAAAATTTAGATTTTATACGAAAGTGTGTTTATTTTCTACGTAGGTATTGAGAAAAAATCTACAAAATACAATTTTTAAATTAATTGGAGGCGTTTTTTATTTGTTTTTTTAAGTCTTTAAAATTTGATTTTCTTATTTTTCGGCACTTTTTAAATTCTTTTTATTTTCTTTTTGCATTTTCAATTTGTTTTTCTGTATATTCCATCATTGTATGTTTTTGTTTAATTATTATACTACAAAGATAACCCCTAAACACACCTTTTCCAAATTTTTTTGTATGTTATAAAACATATTTTGTACTTTTGTGCTTATTTATACTAATTCTAATTAGGTAAGGCTAAACAAGCTCCACCTCCGTATCAAGATAAATCCCTAATTCTTCATCGACAAAAGAACAGAATAATTGATGTCCTTCCACATTACCATTCCACGAACAAATCAACCCATTCCCATAGGAATTGATTTTGACCCATACCTTATTGCTTTCTGGGTGTTTAAACCTCGCCCCAGTTGGAGCATCTTTGAATTTCATTTTACCTTCCATAATTCTAAATTTTTAATTATTATTCATTTTAAACATTCGTAAACGCCACGTTAAACCAGCCCCATGCGTTCCATTTCCTTAATTGCTGAATAATGGTTAAACCCTTTATTTCCGCATGTTATTTGGATAAACTTTTCCTCTCCAATAAATATTGCCAAATGGTCTTTTTTAGGCAACATTAGAAAAAATTCTTCATCTCTATCGTAAAGTCTATAAACTCCACTCATGTGGTGCATTTCGCAGTTTTCAAAGTTTATGAATTGCTTTACTCGTTCTGGAAAGCCTACTTTTGCGATTTGAATTAATTGTTCTTTTGTCATCGTTTTGAATATTAACTACCACACTTCGGTTTTTTCAAAACCGTTTGGATTGCTGTTTTGTAACTTACACCATTATTGGTTAATTTCATCATTTGTTCATATCGTTTCGGTTCTCTTTCTTTTAATCGTTCAAATCTGCCTTCTTTTTCCAAATGGCAACCAAAACCACAATAAGCACATCCTGTATTAGTTTCGCCTTTGTCGTAAACTTCACAATATGGAACATTATACTTTTCAATGTAATTCCAAATATCTTCGTCATTCCAAATGCCTAAAGGTCTGCTAACTGCTGATTTTTTACCATTCAAAATATTACAACCATATTGCAAGTAATTGCCTCTCCTCTGTTGGCTATTGTCTGCCATTATTCCCGTAATTGCAAAAACTTTATTTTGTTTCTGGTATTCGGCAAATGGTTTATGTTTCAATATTTCACAACATTTATGAGTAATATCAAAAACTTCATCTTTCAAAAAATACCATTTTTTAGCAAGTTTATAACTTTCACATTTTTGCCCTTTAGAATTATAGCCAGTCAAAACTAAGTTGCGAACTTTATCATTTTTGGGTGATGGGTATTTAATATACTGTATTGATTTAGCCACTTTTTTGGAAATTAAAGGAAAACCGTATTTTTCAACTGTTTGAAAAAATGTCATTTTTGGTCTTATTTCATCAACATTCTCTGTTTGCCTTACAAACTTTAATATTTCTGAAAACTCGTTTGTAGTATTTACAAAAACTGCTTTAATATTTGGGTATATTCTTCTTGCTAAATGCAATAAAACCGTACTGTCTTTTCCGCCAGAAAACATTACTACGCATTTCCCATCTGTATAATTGTAGAACTGTTCAAGCGTTCCTAAACTGTGGTCAATTTTTTGGTCAAGTGTCCACTTTTGCCTTTCGTGTAATTCTTTTGCTGTTATTTTCATATTTTTGATTTTTAAA
>Ga0116149_1004636_pt1 | contig 13341 bp, 11 predicted proteins | sample AD_UKC057_MetaG_FD_89787 | JGI IMG/M metagenome (GOLD analysis project Ga0116149, IMG submission 89787) | Active sludge microbial communities of municipal wastewater-treating anaerobic digesters from USA - AD_UKC057_MetaG | ecosystem: Engineered > Bioreactor > Anaerobic > Digestate | place: USA...
ATGGTTGCTATATCGCCCCGGCCTTGGATGGTTGCCGCTTTCAATGTGTCGATGGGGTTCTTTACCTCAGGCACTACCTTGCTGATGCTGAACACTCTGTTGGAAGTGTCGCCCGCCGAGAACAGGACGGACTTCATCGCGTACCACAATGCTGCCGTAAACCTGACGTCTTTCATAGGGCCCTTGATAGGCAGGGCATTGGTGGATTCACTCAATATCCGCTGGGCGCTGGTCATGGCCGGTGCGTTCCGCGCGGCGGGAAGCCTTGCGTTTGCGGCTCTCTCGCGCCGATCGGAGCATGAGGCGCTTCACGTGACCGGCCCGCGAGGAGGCGAAGCATGTTGAGGCAGAAAGCTAGTCTCATGCCGTTGGTCTTTTCGCTGGCAACCCTACTTGCAGCTGCGCTCATCGTTAGCGTAGTCGTACCCGGCTTCGGGGGAGGAGCCGGCTCGGCGCAGGCTGCGTCGTTACCGTACCTTTCAGAGGCTCTCAACCAGGAGGCGAAGATGTCCGTGGCAGAGCTGGCCGCCATACGTGTCACGGCCTACTACAACTGCCCAGGCAATCTCACTACAAGGCTGGTTAGGCAGAGTGCGCGCTGCTTCCTCGGTTCCACGTCGATCGATCTGTTCGTGGATACCCGCACTCAGCCGGGGTGGGACACGCACCTGGGGGCGGCCGACTTCAGCGTGAGCGACGCTGAGGTGGCAGCGGCGTACGCAGAGGCCGGGGCCGTGGCGACGGACTGGCTTACGCGGTTCTTCCCTGGGGTTTCGCCTCAGAGTATGCGGGTCATTTTCACCGTCAAGGGATACCAGATAGGGATCTACACCGCGGGCCGGTTCACGATAGTCAGGTAGCAGGTATGGGATGGGCAGGTCCGGTTCGCATGTGCCAATCCGAGCAGTCCGCCTGCGCGCGCCGGCGAATATGCTGTCGTGCGTGGTCCAAGACTTCAAACGGAGGTGGCGCACGTGCTCTATCCGCAGGCCATGATGGACGACCCTGGATACGCGGCTGGCGCTATGACTGCTCCTGACGCCCAATCAGGGGTGAATGCGGCACAGTTTTTCCCCTGGTTCCGGCCATTCTGGGGTTTCCCGGGCTTTGGCTTTCCGGGCTGGGGATTCGGCCCTTGGGGATTTGGGCGACCGTGGTGGGGATTCGGATTCGGCCCGTGGGGATTTGGCCGACCGGGGGGATTCGGATTCAGCCCATGGGGATTCGGCCGGCCGTGGTTCTGATGTAAGCTCTGACTGTGAGGGAGGGCGGGCCAACCGCCCCCCTACTTGATTGACCGGGAGGGCTGAGCATGGTTGATCCGGAGATTGGCGCCGCTCGTGCGCTTGACGTGGTCTCGCGGATAGTGCGGGAAGCGCGGATGGAGCAGGATGCCGATGGCGTGCGGCGGGCCGTTGCGCGCCTTACGGCGGAGTGCATGGGCTACCGTGCCGCTGCCCTCGGCGTCATCGATAGCGCGGGTCTTCTCAAGTTCACAGTTTTCGGCGAGGCGCCCGATTGCCAAGACGAAAGGGCGTGCCGCGAGGCGCCTGCGCGCGCTCCGGACGGGTCCTGGATATCGGCTCCGCTTGCTGGCATAAGTCGCTTCATTGGCACCCTGATCGGCTACGGACATGGCACGGGCACATTTGACGCCGATGATCTCAGGATACACGCCAAGCTCTGTGATTCCGTGGCTGTCATCCTCGAAGCCCAAATGGCTAGGGCAAACCTGGTCGAGACGATGGACCGGGACCCGGTCACCGGCCTGTACAACCGGAGGCACTTGGTGAAACGGATCCACGAGGAGATATCGCGGGCCGAGCGCTACGGAGGGCGCTTCGCGCTGGTGTTCCTGGACATCGTGGGCATGAACGACATCAACGCCTCGTTCGGGTACGGCATGGGCGACGCAGTCATAGAGGCCGTTGCCAGCGCCCTAGGAAGCAGTTTTCGCGGCAGCGACGTCGCGGCCAGATTTGGCGACGATGCGTTTGCAGTGCTGCTTCCCGGCGCAGACAAGCCGCGGGGCCAGATCGTCGCCAACAGGATCAGCAGGACCGCGGCGAGGATTCCGGTAGCGAGCGACGGCGCGAGAATGCAGGGGCCGGACATGGAATGGTGCGTTGTGTCGTACCCGACCGATGGGAACACCTGTGACGAGCTGCTGGCAGCGCGCAACATGGTGTCGTGACCTAGACATGGGCGGGACACCTTCTGCGGGAGAGCCAATATGATGGCATAGGCAGTCTCCTGCAGGAGTGATGAGCGTGGTTATCCATGTTGTCGTGCTCGGCGACACTCTCTATGCAATTGCCCGCAGATACGGAGTGTCCATTGAGTCGATTGCTGCGGCCAATGCCGTCTCTGACCCCAATGTCCTGGTAGTAGGCCAGGCCCTGGCCATCCCCGACGCGCGCGTGCCGGCGCCGCTCGTCTATGCTGTGAGGCCTGGCGACACGCTGCATGTCATAGCCGGCCTGTTCTCCACGACAGTACAGGCAATCGCCGCGGCCAACGCCATCGCCAATGTCAACCTGATCTACGTGGGCCAACAACTTGTCATCCCTGGATGGACCTACCAGCTGTACGCTGTGACCGCCGGCGACACCCTGTCGCGGTTGGCATCAAGGTTCTCTGCTACAGTCGCGCTCTTGGCGGTCGTTAACCACCTGACCGACCCGAATCTGATCAGTGTGGGGCAGTCACTGATTATCCCTGCAAGATCAGTCCCGGTTGCGCCAAGAACGCCGGCGGAGACGAATGGTTATCTGTTCCCCGTGTCGGAGAGCTCTACAAGGCGCATACTCTCGGGAATTGCACACGATCTCACATACGCGACTGTTTTCAGCTTCCCCGTGGATGGACGGGGCGGAGTAGCGTATACCCCGGGGGCGGCTGGACCAGCCGTGAGGGCGATTCGCTCGCTCGGCATCGTCCCGCTTGCCGTGATATCCAACTTCGACGGCTCGAATTTCACGCCTGAGCTTGCACGACGCGCCATGTCGGGGCCGACGGGCGACGCAACCATCGCCGGCATAGTGGAGTTCGCGGAGTCCGGGGGTTTCCAGGGTATCAACATTGACTTCGAGAACATGTATCCAGAAGACAGGCAGTTGTACACCTCATTCATTGCGGCGCTGTCGCGTGCTGCCCACGCAAGGAGGCTCACCCTCTCAAACGCCATGGCGCCCAAATGGGCCGACTGGCCCCATCTGCCCTGGGTCGGCACGTTCGATTACGCAGCGCTAGCCCAGCATCTCGACTTCACCATGTTGATGACGTATGAGTGGGGATGGTCGGGAGGTCCGCCGATGGCCATAGCCCCTGTGAACTTGGTCAGGCGAGTGCTGGAATACGCAGTCACTAGGATACCTCCCAGCAAGGTTCTGATGGGCATACCCCTTTACGGCTACGACTGGATCGTGCCGGCGCCGCCGGGCGCATTCGCCAGAACTGTGACGCCACCCCGGGCCGTTGAGTTGGCAGCACGCTACGGTGTGGACATCAGCTTCGACCAGACTGCGCAGGCGCCCTGGTTCAGGTATACAGATGAAGCCGGCGCGCAGCATGAGGTGTGGTTTGAAGACATACGTTCATCAGTGGCAGCGCACGCGCTCATTGACACGTTCGGGCTACGCGGCGCCAGCTACTGGAATGTGATGTACGACTACCCGCAGAACTGGTTGGCTCTTGAAGACCGCCATATTGTGCGCAAGGTGGGCTGAAAATCACCCGCTCGGGCGATGGGCAAGCCGCTCCAGCCGTTCTAGTATGGTTTTGGAACGGTAATTCGGGGGGTGATTTTGTGATATGTGAGCTGACCGGGCGCCGTTTTCATCGGCGAGCCGCGCTCGCATGCCTTGTGGGCCTGGCAGTGATGACTCTGTTCTACTATTGGCAACCGTCGGTGGTCTCGGCGGCGGCATCCCACATCTTCCCGCAGGTGGAGCCGGTCCACATGAGTCTGCGCGAGTTCCTGAGCGCCGCAATCCGTCTCGATCCGTACTGCGCTGAGGCGAGCGAGCGTCTCGCTGCGAAACTCGCAGCAGCGAGCGGAGCGTCGTCCTGGCGTCCTGTCGTGGGTTTTCTGGCATCGACATCGACACTTGAGGCGTGGGCGGCGGCAGAAGGGCCGCATGGTGTGCTCTGCCGTTTCGCCTACCAATCCGGCGACCCTGGCGCCAGTCAGAACCAGGCGATGGCGACGTGGAGAGGAGTGATTGAGGCGCCGCTATCGTACATCTGGCGGGTCATTCAGCCGGATAGCGCCAGCTCCGGGCAGGCTAAACTGAGAGCCGCCGAGCTCAGAGTCGCCCAGGGAGAGGCTCGGGCCGCGGCTCGAGCGATCGACATGCTGAGGAAGGCTGAGGCTCTTGCGATGCAGGGCGATGCGGACGGCGCGATACAGGCGTACGGTGAACTCTCTCTGCTGATTGGGTTACCTTCCTATGAGATCAGGCCAGTGGTGATAACCGGCGACGGTCCGGCGCTTCTCGCTGAGCTGATTCGACGCGCGCTTGACGCTGATCCGGAATTCCTGATGCGTGAATGGATTGCCCATGATCCCGATCTGATCGAGGCGCAGGCCTGCCTGGCGGAGGCGGGTAGCGCAGGTAGCCTGCTTGACGCAATCACCTTGTCCGCCGGCTTTGAGTGGGATCAATCATCGGGCGGTCCTCGATGGCAGGCGGGGGCGGTTGTTGCAGTTGGAGCGAACATGGTGGGCAAATCCGGCCGGCCCGCCGATGCCTATGAGCACACGGTTCTGCTCCAGCGCCGCGTCGATGCCCTGACGGCCCGCAGCACCGCTCGGTTCACCCGGGCCCTTGGCCAGTTGCGGTCGGTTGGGGTTGAGCCAACCGGGCCAACGGACTTGGGCGACCCGGGAGCAGCGCAGGCCGACGCGCGCCGAGCTGCCGAGGTCGACGGCATCGCTTTCCTCTCTAGGCTGGGTGTGTTCATCTGGAAGTCCCAATAGAAGATCGCCTTCTCACAGAGGATTTCCGAGGGCGATGTCAAATACCGCGTCAGTAGCGCGGCATTCGCCTGAATCATGTGGGAAGGTGTGATCCATGTTGAACAGGATGCCCCTGATTCTGGGGCACCGGGGCGCGCCGGTTGTTGCCCCAGAGAACACATTGGCCGGATTCCGCAAGGCGATTGAGATGGGATCGGACGGCATCGAGCTGGACGTGCATTTGTCGCGCGACGGCCAGATTGTGGTGATCCATGATGAGCGTCTGGAACGCACGACTAACGGAACCGGGCTGGTTGCCCAGAAGAGCCTTGCCGAACTCGCGGAGCTCGATGCAGCGGCCAAATTCGCAGGCGGCGCCGAGGTTCAGAGGATACCCACTCTTGATCAGGTGTTTGATGCCGTGGGAGATGCGTGTCGCCTGATCAATATCGAGATCAAGAGCGGCGTGGTACTGTACCCCGGAATCGAGGAGAAGCTGGTAGACCTTGTGCGCAGGCGCGGCGCAGTCGACAAGGTGATTTTTTCATCCTTCAACCATTACAGCCTGGTTGAGCTCAAACGGCTGGCGCCCGAGATGGCCATTGGTCTTCTGTACATGGGAGCGCTTGTCGATCCATGGCACTATGCAGCGCAGCTGGGCGCCGAGGCTCTGCATCCTATCCACTTTACTGTGTTTCCGGAGTTTGTGGCAGGCGCCCACGCAGCAGGAGTGCAGGTGAATGCGTGGACTTGCGATAGCCCTGCCGATATCCGCCGTATGCTGGCATCTGGGGTCGACGCGATCATAACCAACGATGTGTCGTTGGCCCTCAGGATGCGGGAGGAGGAATCGAAGCAGTCATGACAGGGAAGCTCGACTATCCTCGCACGTTCACTCTGGGGCTCGGGTTCTTCGCGATCAGCCTGAGCTGGGCGTTGTACAATGCGTTTGTGCCTGTCTTCCTCGATAATGTTCTGGCCGACACTGCGCTCAAAGGCACGTTGATCGGTTTCATCATGACGTTCGACAACATTGCCGCCGTCACCTTGCAGCCCTACTTCGGCGCGGCCAGCGACAGGACGTGGAACAAATACGGGCGGCGCATGCCGTACATACTCGTGGGTATGCCGCTGGGAGCGTTCTTCTTCGCTCTCATCCCGCTGTTTCGGTCTTCACTGGTTCCCATGATGACCGCACTGATAGCAATGAACCTGTCCATGGCGATTTTCCGTGCTCCCACAGTCGCTCTCATGCCCGACATCACGCCGCCTGCGCTTCGAAGCAAGGCAAATGGCGTGATCAACCTGATGGGAGGGCTTGGAGCGCTCCTCGCCTTCTTCGTGGGTTCTCGGCTGTACAATGTGAACCCCACGCTTCCTTTCGTGTTCTCAGGCATCCTGATGATCCTCATCACCTTGGTACTCCGATTCCGCATTCGCGAGCCGGAGACAGTCGAAGGCGCCGGCGAAGGCGGCGAAACGGTGGGAATCCTCAAGGCCCTCGGGGAAGTAAGGCGTGATCCCGACCGCAGCGCCAGGTTCATGCTTCTTGCCATCTTCTTCTGGTTCATCGCATGGAACGGAATCGAGGCCTTCTTCACGCTGTACGGCAAGGACGTGTGGGGAATATCCGAGGCCAGCGGTGCGCTGTACCTGGGGTTCTTCTCGCTTGCTTTGGTGGCGTTTGCTATACCCGCCGGTTTTTTGGCCACAGCCATCGGCCGAGCACGCACCATCAAGATCGGAATCGTGGGGTTGGCAGTCTGCCTGTCCATCATAGGCCTAGTGGGCAGCGATGCTCTTGGCCGGCCTTTATTGGTCGTTTTCAACAAGCTATTCTACGCGGGATCGGTTCACGCCGATGGTCAGCTGGCCATCGTGGGCGCGATGCTCGCCCGGGCATCTGTGATAGTCCCGGCCGTTCTGGCGCTCGCAGGCATGTTCTGGGCCGCAATCAACATCAACTCATATCCGATGGTGGTAGACATGGCCGCGAAGTCCAAAACCGGCGCCTACACAGGCCTCTACTATCTGTTCTCGTCGCTTGCGGCTATCACCGGGCCGCCCGTCTTCGGATTTCTCAGAGATCTTTTCGGCATGAGGGCACTGTTCCCGTTTGCCGTAGTGTGTGCGCTGATCGCTCTCGTGTTCATGGCTGGAGTGAAAAGGGGAGAACCGCAGGTCTAGGGGGTCATCATCTTGCAGATCGCGATAAGTCTTTATGGTTTCGGCAATGTAGGGCGCGAGTTCGTGAGGCTGCTCAACAGGAAGATGCCCTACCTTAAGTCGCGCCATGGCATTGAGCCGCGAATGGTGTCGATAGTCACCCGCAGAGGCGGAGTACGGGCAGAATCCGGCATCGACTGGCCGGTTCTGGTGAATCTGGCTAATGCGGGCACACTATCGGAGCAGGAGGGCTTTGTCGGCGGCGCCGCCGATGATCTCGACCGATGGCTGCCTCCAGAGGAATCGGGGGATATCCGAGTGCTGGTCGACGCCACGTGGTCGGATCTGACTACTGGCGAACCTGGGCTTTCGAGGCTGAAGCAGGCAGCCCGGCGCGGGTGCCATCTGGTCACTCTCAACAAGGCGCCTCTTGTAGCCGATTTCGACGGCATGGTGCAGGCCGCTCGGGAGGCGCGCGTTCGGCTGAAGTTCAGCGGCGCTACAGCCGCCGGTCTTCCTACCATTGATACTGTCAGGGTTAGCCTTGCAGGGGCCGAAGTCCATTCCATAGAGGGCGTGCTCAACTCGACGACCAACTACATCCTCACGTCGATGTCCGACAACGCGCTCTCCTATGAAGAGGCCCTGCGGAGAAGTCAGGCTCTGGGCCTTGCCGAAACCGATCCTGAGCGTGATGTCAGCGGCATCGATACCGCCTGCAAGATACTGGTTCTAGCCAACGCTGCCATGGGCGCCCGCAAGCGACTTAGCGATGTGAAGGTTACGGGGATAACCGACGTGACTCCCAGGCAGATAGCTTACTGGGCAATACAAGGCCGTACGTTGCGCCTGATAGGAAGGGCCACTCGCAACGGCGACGATGTCAGCATCGAGGTGAAACCCACACCCGTTCCATACAGGGATTTCCTGGCCCAGGTCACAGGCGACGGCAAGGGCGTGAGATTCACGACTGATATGTTCGGAGAACTCACTATTGTGGGCGGCGCCGGCGGGCCGTCGGCTGCGGCCGGCTCGGCTCTGAAGGACCTGGTCAACCTGGCAAGGGCCGTTGACGGCGACCAGGGGCTGATTCCATAGAGGCGGGAGGCGCGCCATGGAGCGCACATTTGTGATGATCAAGCCCGATGGGCTGATGCGTGGGCTTGCGGGAAGGATCATATCCATGTTCGAGGCCCGCGGGTTCAGGCTGGTAAGGGCGCGTACCTTGATGATGCCGGAAACGCTGGTGCGCGAGCACTACCATCACCTGGTTGAGCAGCCGTTCTTCGACGAGATCATGGCATACATGATGTCCGGCCCCGTGCTTGCCATGGTCATGGAAGCGCCGAATGCAGTGGAGGCCGCTCGGCAGATACTGGGCGCCACTGACCCAATCAAGGCGGCGCCTGGAACCGTGCGCGGCAGCTTTGCGACTTCTGTCACTTACAACCTAGCGCACGCGGCCGACAGCCCCGAGGCCGCTCTCGCGGAGGTAGAACGGTTCTTCGGCCAGGGAGCCCAGTGACAGGGAAATGAGGTTATGTAATGGATCACCGGATAGTCAAAACGCAGTTCGTAGCTGACTTGAAACCTGGGATGACGGCGGACACAGTCTTCCTCTGCGCAGATGTTAAGTCCAGAATGACGAGGAACGGCTCGTATTTCGCGGATGTGAGGTTGGTGGACAGGACCGGCGAGATCAGCCTGAAGCTTTGGAGGTATTCGCCTGACGCCACTTTGGGGCTGGAACCAGGCGCCTGTGTGCGCGTAAGCAATGTGCCGGTGGAGGAGTATGGCGGGAGCCTGCAGTTGTCGCAGGATACGTCCAGTTTTGGTCGTTCTGTCGCGCTGTGTGATGTATCACAGTGTAATCTGGCCGACTTCGTTCCCGCCACTCCGCGAGATGTTGACGAGATGACTCGCGAGGTTTTGGACGCTGTGTCGGGCGTGTCGAACAAGCCGATCCGTTGTCTTCTTCAGTCATTCTTCTGCGATCCCGAGTTCATGGCCAGGTTCTGCGAATGGCCCGCCGCGATCAGGCACCATCACGCGTACTGCGGCGGTCTTCTAGAGCACACCGTCAACGTCCTGCAGATATGTCGTCAGGCGGCTAAGCAGTACGATTCGGTCAACTGGGACGTTCTTTGTGCAGGCGCGCTTCTTCACGATATTGGGAAGGTCCAGAGCTACGACTACGACCGGGCGCGCGCGGCTGCGGCCATGTCGCCGGACGGCGTCGCGGTCGACCACATAGTACTGGGAATGGAATCAGTTGCAAGACACATCACCCAGCTGGTATCTGACTGCTCTCATAGGAGCGCTTGCTCCTCACCGTGCTGGACACCTGGGCTCACGCTGGAAATGTCGCACCTTGTAGCGAGTCACCATGGTACGCTCGAATGGGGTTCTCCCGTGCAGCCCGCGACGATTGAGGCGTGCATTCTTCACCATGCCGACAACATGGATGCTCAGGTCAACAAGTTCGAGAGGACGCTCCGAGAGTCATTCGCTTCGGGCGAAGGGGAATACCGATATTCCGAGCTTGTGGGCAGGACGGTGTGGATGCCGTCGAGGTCCGAGTATCGAGAGTAGAAAGTGACGCCACGGCGCTCCCCCGGCAGGGGGAGCTTTTTTGCAGCTGCCCGGCCGGGCGATCCGACATGAAACTTGAGCGGTCTGTTGGCGTCATATATACGTACGAGGGGCGCGCTAGACATGCAATAGCGCGAAAGCCTAAGGAAGGTGAGTGCGAATGGTCACACATAGGCGGGCTTCGGCCGCAGCACTGCTCGCGTTGGCCGCTCTCATAGTAGGGCTGGCGCTCGGCGCAGGCGAGGCTACAGCGCAGCCCGCGAGTCTGGTTGGAGGATCCGCGCCTGCGGTAAGGGCCGCTTCGCTCGATGGAGGCGAGGTCGTCATACCGGCCCGAGGAAAGGCCATGTTGGTTGTGTTCTGGAACACGAAGTATCGGCTGTCGGCTGACGCTCTGGGCGCTATTCAGCGTCTGCATGATCGGCACCGCGCTCGCGGGCTGCTATGCGTGGGAATCAACGACCTTGGCGAGGACGGGCGAGCCGTCAGCCAGTTCGTTTCCGGGCTCGGAGTAACATTCCCAGTTGTGGGGGGACCTGCCGGGCCTTCGGCTGCGGCTGCGTACCGCGTGCGTGGCGTGCCTGTCGTGTATATAGTCGACAGGTCCGGAACCATCTCCTATGTGAGAGAAGGCTGGGATAAGCGTGCGGAGGACGAAATCAGCAGGAAGGTAGAGGCATACATGTAGCCTGACTGGGCGAGCGAGTACATTTGTCCATACGTAAAGGGAGGACTTTGGTTCTTTAGGCAGAATCATAACCCCGCGACTCCACTTAACCACAAAGGAGGTACATGGGGGCTATGAAGAACCTAAGGTTTGGTCTGGCTGTGCTGTTGTTCGTGGTCGTCATCGCTAGCACCGGCGTGATGGGCCAGGCGGCGAGAGTCTATGAGGTAGCGATCTTCGAGGATCCGACCACTCTGAATATCTGGGCATCGTTGGGCCCCGACGCCACTGTCTGGAATGCGTACGTTGGCGACCGGCAATCCTACGTCACCCTCTACGACAATGCTGAGCCCGACTTTGTACTTTGCCCGTCGGCGGCGCTGGGCATGCCCACGCCCATCAAGGAAGAGAAGATAGACGGCAAGACGTTCTACACTTCCAACGTTCGGATGCGCAGGGACCTCAAGTGGAGCGACGGCAAGCCCCTCACCGCTGATGACGTAGTGTTCAGCTACATGGCGCCGCTGGCGCTCGATCCCAACAAGCTGGGCGGCAACTGGCCTGGTTTGATCGATCCCAACATCCTGGCCCGCGTGGAAAAAATCGACGACTATTCGGTCAAGTTCCTCCTCACAGAGCCTCCGGGGCTTGCGCAGTGGCAGTATGGTATGCTGCAAGCATACATCCTGCCCAAGGCATACTGGAGCCCAATCGTGGATAAAGCCCTGAAGGCGGCTGACCCTGTGAAGGAACTCCTGGCTCATGATCCGGTAGGCCAGCCGGCCGCGGGGGCGTGGGTAATTGAACGCTGGGAGAAGGGCGCGTTCGTCACGCATACGCCGAACAAGTATTACGGCCTCAAAGGCGACACCAATACCTTCTACGCTAACGGCGCTTTCGTGCTCGAGAACAAGAAGACCGGCGTGAAGTGGAGCACAGGGGACGCTAAGGGCGACATCAAGCTCCAGGTAGTCGAGGGTCCCTACGTGGATCAACTAAGATTCCGCATCCTTCAGAACCAGAACGCTGCAGTGCTTTCGCTCATGAAGGGCGAGGTCGACTTTATCCTCAACTCCCTGGGCCTGCAGCGCGGATTCCAGGAGCAGCTCAAGAAGGCCCCCAATATCGCCACCATCGAGAACAGCGTGAACGGCTTTAGGTACATGGGGTTCAACCTCGCGCGTTACCCATTCGGGATCAAGGAGTTCCGTCAGGCTGTAGCCACGCTTATCGACCGCGAGTACATTACTCTGAGAGTGCTGCAGGGCGTGGCGTTTGCCCAGTACTCCGTAGTACCTCCGGGCAACGCCTACTGGTTCAACTCCGATGTCAAGATGTGGGGCAAAGACATGACCCGCAGCCAGCGGATTGCCGAAGCTGTCAAGCTACTCAAGAGCGCAGGGTTCTCGTGGGAGGTTGAACCGCAGGTAGACCTGGGGAAAGACAAGGTACTGAAGCGCGGCAAGGGCTTGATCATGCCGGATGGCAAGAAGATGCCGTCGTTCGAGTTCATGGTGATGACGGCCGGCTACGACCCGCTGCGCTACACGTTCGGCCTGAACATCGGCACATGGATGCAGGAGATCGGCATACCTTGCGAGGTGGTTCCGACCGACTTCAACGTGGTCCTCACCAGGACCGACGAACGCGACTACGACGCTTTCCTGTTGGGATGGAGCCTGGGGCTGTATCCCGACCACATGCACTGGTTCTTCCACAGCAGCCAGGCGCCTGCCGGCGGGTTCAACGCCACTCAATACGTCAATCCGGAGTTCGACAAGCTGTCAGAGTCGTTCCTCGCCGAGCCGGATCTGGTCAGGGCTCGCGAGAAGGCCTTCCGGCTGCAGGAGATGCTGGCGGAGGATCTGCCTTACATAGTGCTGTTCGACACGCCGCTGATCGAGGCTTACAGAAGCGATAGGGTTGAGTACCCGTTCACCAAGAGCCTGAGCGGCCTTCAGTACAATGGCGGCATGACCACGACAGTCAAGCTGAAGAACTAAGAGCGTTCGCTGAGTAATTCCCGGCCACGCGCGGGCCGGCGGCCCATCCAGGGCCTTTCGGCCCGCGCTCCGTTTTGGAAGAGAACAGCTGAAAGCTCGGGTGATAACGATGCGACGATACATGCTGGGCCGTGTGGGCCAGTTGATACTGACCTTGATCATATACATGACCATGGTGTACTTCCTCATGCAGGCGATGCCGGGCGACATATCTCAAGTGTACCTGGCAAACCCCAGAATCCCGCAGGCCGCGCGGCAGGAACTCAAAAAACAGCTGGGCCTGGATCAGCCGGCGTTCTATCAATACCTCAGCTATATCAAGAACTTCTTCACAGGCAACCTGGGCGTATCGTTCAGCCAGTACCCCAAACCCGTGTGGGATATTCTCATTGAACGTCTCCCTCGCACTATAGTACTCTTCGTCACCGCCAACTGCCTGTCGTTCTACGTCGGGTTTGTGCTCGGGCGGATCATCGCGTGGCAGCGGGGCGCGACTGTGGACCATATTGCCACGATAGTCGGCATAACGTTCTGGACAGCCTTCTACCCGCTGCTGTCGCTCATTCTGATCTGGTTCTTTGCCTTTATCCTGCAGTGGCTGCCTCTGAATCAGTTCATTGAACCTTCTTTATGGGTCAAGGCCCCCTTCACATCCAACACGGTCTTCGGCTACATGGTGCTGGGAGCTTCAGTGATTGCTCTCGCAGTGTTCTTCATATTCTGGGTTTTCCGGCGCGGGCTGCGCAGAACGCGCAGAAGCGCCGCGACGGCATGGGCGATGACGGCCGGAGTGATCGGTTTGGCGATCTGGATCGCGCACGCGACAGGGACGCTCGTCTACATATGGGATATCATCCGACACATGATACTGCCCGTATGTACGCTGACGCTGATCAACTTCGCGGGAACGATGCTGCTGATGCGCGACTCCATGCTCGAAACGGTTCAGGAGG
>Ga0116149_1004638_pt1 | contig 13336 bp, 9 predicted proteins | sample AD_UKC057_MetaG_FD_89787 | JGI IMG/M metagenome (GOLD analysis project Ga0116149, IMG submission 89787) | Active sludge microbial communities of municipal wastewater-treating anaerobic digesters from USA - AD_UKC057_MetaG | ecosystem: Engineered > Bioreactor > Anaerobic > Digestate | place: USA...
CCTGGGCCCGCACCAGAAGAAGGCCCTGGACGAGTTGTACGAGGCCAAGCTTCAGGGCATCGAGCCGGTGACGATGGAACTGCTGCTGCACCACAGCGGGGTCTCGTTGCAGAGCGCGCGACGGCTGAAGGACCGCGACCTGGTGCGGATCGAGCAGCGGCCCGTCCGCCTGCCGGAGTTGTCTGACGAGGCCGCCGGCGACGCCTTCGAACCGAACGCCGACCAGCAGGCGGCCCTGGCCCAGATCGAGAAGCGGCTGGGGGCGGGCTTCTCGGTGACGCTGCTGCACGGGGTGACCGGCAGCGGCAAGACCGAGGTGTACCTGCGGGCCATTCGCAAGGTGATCGCCTCCGGGCGGCAGGCCATCCTGCTCGTGCCCGAGATCGCCCTGGCCACGCAGACGCTCGCCCGGCTGACCGCCCGCCTGCCGCGGGTGGCCGTCCTGCACAGCTCGCTGACCTCCGCCCAGCGGGCGTTTTACTATCAGCAGATCCGCGACGGACACGCCGCCGTCGTCGTCGGACCGCGAAGCGCCGTCTTCGCCCCGACGCGCAAGCTCGGCCTGATCATCGTCGACGAGGAGCACGAGGGCAGCTACAAGCAGGACAACGCCCCGCGATACCACGGGCGCGACGTCGCCGTCATGCGGGCGTCGCTGGCCGGCGTGCCCGTGGTGCTGGGCTCGGCCACGCCCAGCCTCGAGTCCATGCACAACGCCCGCCAGGGCAAGTACCACCTCGTCCGCCTGCCCAGCCGGGTGCGAGGCCTGCCCATGCCCAGGCTGGAGATCGTCAACCTCCGCAAGGAGATGCAGCCGGGGCGGATCGAGTTGATCGGCAAGACGCTGACGATGCGGATGGCGGCCGCTCTGGACCGAAACGAGCAGATCATCCTGCTGATGAACCGTCGCGGCTACGCCAGCTACGTATTCTGCCCCTCGTGCCAGTGGAGCTACCAGTGCGACAACTGCACCCGCCCGATGGTCTTTCACCAGGCGACGCGGATGGTGCAGTGCCACTACTGCGAGGCGACGGCGGCCCTGCCCGAGTTCTGCCCCGCCTGCCGGGGCAAGCTGACGCTGTTCGGGCTGGGCATCCAGCGGATCGAGGGGGAGCTGGGGCGCAAGTTCCCGACTGCCCGCCTGGCCCGCATGGACAGCGACACCATGACCACGCCGGGGCAGTTCGAGAAGGTCCTGCGGGAGTTCGCCTCGGGCGAGATCGACATCCTGCTGGGCACGCAGATGGTGGCCAAGGGGCTGGACTTCCCCCGGGTGTCGCTGGTGGGGGTGGCGTCGGCCGACACGTCGCTGATCATCCCGGACTTCCGCGCCAGCGAGCGGACGTTCCAGCTTATCGTGCAGGTGGCCGGGCGGGCCGGGCGATCGGACGTGCCCGGGCACGTGGTCGTCCAGACGCTGCACGAGGACGATCCGGCCATCCAGTACGCCATCGGCCACGACTATGACAGCTTCGCCGCCTGGGACCTGGCCACGCGCGAGTCGGTCCGCCTGCCGCCGGTCACGCGGATCCTGCGGTTCATCGTCCGCGACACGGTCATGGAGCGCGCGAGCGAGTCCGCCGGCAAGCTCGCCCGCGAGTTGCGGCGTCTGCTGGCCGGGCAGGAAGTCGAGATCATCGGCCCCCAGCCGGCGTCGATCCTCAAGCTTCGCAACCAGTTCCGCATCGAGATTCGCTTGACCACGCCGCGCCCGAACGTCGTCCAGCCGATCGTCTACCCCCGGATCGAGCAGCTCCTGCACGACGTTCACTCCGACGTGATCGCCGACGTGGACCCGGTGAGCCTGGCGTGAAGAACGCCACAGTCCCGATCAGGGATGCCTTCGGCAAGCCACGGAGGACACAGAGGAAGCTACCATGACGTCGATAAGTCCCGCACGACCCACGCAGCATGAAGGAGCGGTCTGTTGCTGACACGACGAGGTTTGATCGGTTGCGCCGCGGCGGTGTTTGCGGCGGGACGTTTGAGGGATGCCTCGGCCGCTGAGTCGCTTGCGGCTTCGCGGAAGGCTGCTCCGCTCCCCGGCTGCCCGGACCCGGCTGGCTGGCAACTCGTCTTCTCCGACGAGTTCGACGGCGACAAGCTCGATGCGGACAAGTGGCAATGCGAAGCCGGCTCGCCCGGGCACATCCAATCCAGCCGCTGGCCCGAGAACATCGTCGTCAAGGACGGTTGCTGCCGCCTGCTCACCCGCAAGGAGAAGCGTGGGGGCAAGGAGTGGACGTCGGGCCATTTCTGGACGCGGAGCTTCGCGCCTCGCTACGGGTTCTTCGAGTGCCGCATGAAGACGGGCGGTGCCGCCGGCCTGAACAACGCCTTCTGGCTGATGGCCGACGGGAAGAAGGACGACGGCAAGAAGTTCGAGATCGACATCTGCGAGAGCCACTTCCCCGACAAGGTCAACACGAACCTGCACTGGTGGGGCGGAGAGCACTGGGCCAAGAGCTTCCAATGGAAGGCCCCGTTCAACCTGAGCACGCGCTTCCACACGCTGGGCCTGGAGTGGACGCAGGACGAACTGCTCTGGTACTTCGACGGCAAACAGGTCCGCCGCCAGGAGCACGCCATCTGCCGCTCTCCGGCCCGCGTGCGGTTCAGCACGGCCGTCATGCCCTGGGCGGGCAAGATTACCGACGCCCTGGACGGCACGAGCATGATCGTGGATTACGTGCGGGTCTGGCAGCGGAAGTAGAATCGCACGGGGCTGTGTGCCAAATTGTCTCTATTTCGTTTGACGCGGTTTCACTGATTAGACATAATGTCTATATGAGAGTGATCAGCCTGAAGCCGTTGCGGGAGTTCTGGGAGCGTCATCCCCAGGCCGAGACTCCACTTCGGCAGTGGTACAGGATCGCCTTGGATGCTATCTGGCGAAGTCTGCGGGATGTGCGACAGACTTATCCTCATGCCGACGGCGTCACGAACAACCGAGGTGAGACGTTGACCGTGTTCAATGTCGGGGGGAACAAGTATCGGTTGGTCGCGAGGATCAACTACGAGTATCGACTCGTAAACGTGCGAGCTGTTCTGACGCACCAGGAATACGATGATGCGAAATGGAAGGAATAGCCATGTCCACCATTCAGACTGACAAGACCAGACTCCCCGGGCGCCTGGAAGAACTGGGGCAGGTCATGATGCCCCGGGCGATCGAGAATGACGCGGTATATCAAGAGACTGTCGAGATGATAGACCGCCTGATGTCGATGCCGAAGTTGACCAAGGGCCAGGAGGTGTACCTGGAGACTCTGGTGCAGCTTGTGCAGGCGTACGAAGCTTCTCATTATCCGATCGAGGCGGGCGATCTGGGGGGCATCTCAGCCCTTCTCCATCTGCTCCAAGAGAACGGGATGAGCGCGTCGGACCTGGCCCGCCTGCTGGGCGTGCACGTCAGCATGGGTTCTAAGATCCTGAACGGTGAGCGGTCTCTGACGGTCGAGCACCTGCTGAAACTAGCCCAGCGATTCAGGGTCCGGCCGGAGTTGTTCATGCCGCGATATGATGCTGCCGCGCAACAGCCCGGGCGCAAGGCCAAACACAAGATCGCGGACTGGAAGGACTGACGACGCTACTTCTTGCGTGCTGCCTGGCCCACCGTGTCGGTCGGTCCGGTGAAGCCGGGTCCGCCGGCGGCGACGTACCCGTGGCTGGCGCCGTTGGGCGCCGGGCTCACCCAGAAGGCGTACAGGCTGGCGCTGGTGAGATGGAAGCGGAAGCGAACCGGCTTGCCCGCCACAGCGGACAGGTCGGCTGCCCCGTCCCACGTCACAGCCGTCAGCGTCTTGTCGCCCTTCACCGCCCTGCAAGCGTCGCGGGTGAAGGGGGCGATCACCTTGCCGTCCGCATCCAGCACTTCGGCCCGCAGTTCGCCGCCCCCGGCCGCCACGTTCACGAACAGGTGCTTGCCCCCGAATCGCACGGGCCTCGTGGTGAGCGTCCCGCCGGAGGCGCCCGCGTCGAGGCTGGCGAAACCGTCCCGCCGCAGGAACGCCACGCCCATCGACGCGCCGGTGTCCCAGAACTGCTCGGGGCGGGCCCGTCCGCTGACGTAGAAGTACAACCGGTCGCCCACGACCAGGCACGCGCCGCCCGCCGACTGCATGTTGCCCCAGTTCCAGTCGCCGTCCTTCTCCGTCACGCCCAGGAACCGCTCGCGGCAGGGGCGGTCCCAGTGGAAGCCGTCGCGCGAGAAGCCGATCAGCAGTTCGTTGCGTTTCTGAATCTTCAGCTTGGCGCACGTGGAGTTGGGCGGGCCCTGGTGAATGGCGAACAGGCCGATCATCAGGCTCTCGTAGGGCGTAGCGTCGAGGTTGTAGAGCTGCGGCTCGACGTCCGGGTACTTGGGGTGGCGCGGGTCAAGCTTGTCGGCGCAGGTCCAGAGGACCTTGTCGTCGTCGCTCCAGGTCAGGCCCTGCTGAGCGTCGGCGTGCTCGCGGTAGGCCCGGCTGCGCCCGATCCCGCCGCCCAGGCCGATCCGCAGGCTGTAGACCCACCGCTTGCGGAACGGGTTGTAGAACACCGTCGTCCGGTCGCCGATCGACGGCGACAGGGCCAGCGGCTCGGACCAGTGGATGCCGTCCGGAGAGGCGTTGAGCTGGAGCTTCCAGCCGCCCTTGTTGGTGGCGGTGAACATCTTGAACCGCTTCTGCGGGTCGCGATCGAAGTGGTCCAGCCAGACCGTGCTGGAGTCGCGGGTGACGGCGATCACGCGGTTGGTGCCGGCAAAGACGTCAAACTCCGGGCGCTGCCACCGCAGGCCGTTGTCGCTGACGGCCAGGCACGTCCCCTGGAAGTAGGGGGCCATGTACCACATCTTGAACTTGCGGTCGGCAGGGTCGTACCACACGCCGTCGCTGAAGGCGGCGGCGAACGCCCCCTTGCCTTCCTTCTCCCACGGTTTTTCGGGCTTGAGCACGGGGTTGCCTTCGTGCCAGGTAGGCTGGTGGAAGGTCCGCGTCAGGTCGGTCTGCTCGACCAGGAAGTCATCGACCAGGAGTTGTCGGCCGACGTCGATGGGGATGACCTTGGGGATGTTCTCCAGCCAAGGCACGGGCATGACCTCGCGGGTGAGCTTGTCCGCCCGCGGCGGCCAGAGGTCCGGCAGGACGATCCCGTTGTAGAGGGTTTCGCCCGCCTGGGAGGCCGCGGAGAGGACCAGGCAGGCCAGGAGCGTCAGCGTGACGACAAGCCGCGAGCGGGACATGACGGGTTCCTTTCGCTTGAATTATGGCGCGGGGACATACTGCGGCTGGGGCTTGCCCCAGAACGTGCCCTTGGGCAGATGGCGGACCTGTCCGCGCTTGACGATCAGGTCGTAGTGATCGAGGCACCAGCGGGCGATGCGGTCGCTCTGCTCGGGCGTGGCCTGCCCGGAGTACACGGCGAAGAGCGACCCCCAGATCGACGGCTGGGGCCACTTCTCGCTGGCGGCCACGAACAGGCCGACCTTGTCGTCCCACAGGCTGGTCAGCGACTGTCTGACGCGGTCGGCCTCGCGCCGCCAGGGCTCGGCCCGCTTGCCCTGGCCCGCGGCGTCCAGCAGGTCGGCGAGCTTGCGGCAGGCGTCCCAGAACAGCACCGAATCGAACTGCTGGTCGCCGACCAGCGGGACGGTGTCGAAGAAACTGTACGGTCGGAAGACCTTGGCGTCGGTGATGACGACCAGGGCGGTGGCGGCGCTGCGCGGGGTGAAGCGCATGGCCTTCTCGAGGGCGTCTGCCGTGCGCCGGAAGGGCTCGAGGTCGTCGTATAGCTTCCAGTACTGGTGGCAGACGATGACCATGAACGGCGACTGATCGACCGAGCCGTTGCTGGAGAACTGCCTGTTCTCCGGGCCGGGCGAGTACACGCCCCGCCCGTCGGGGCGGACGCGGTCGGGCATGCAGCCGTCGGCCCGCTGGGCGGCGGCGAGGAAGTAGTACCCGTCGCGGATCTCTTCACGCGTGAAGGCGTCGGGGCAGCCTTCGATCTGGTAGGACCAGTCGCGGACCCAGAAAGACCCGTACCCGCCGGTGGCGTCTGGGGTGAAGATGCGAACGCCGCCCTTGCCGACGCGCGACCCGCCCCGCAGCACGCGCCGAGCCTGCGGCCGGAGCCACGCCTCCGCCCGGTCCACTCGCTTGGCCAGGTCGTCCGGCAGCGTCCGGCCCGCCTGCTTCAGGTGGGCCCGCAGACGTCGCAGCCCCGCCAGGGGCATGGCCGCGCTGGCGCAGTAATCGCGGACGCCCGCTGGGCGGGCCGCCCGGTCGTTGACCCACTCGTTGATGTCCTTGCGGGACTGGAAGTCCTCGACCGCGTCGCAGAACGCGCCGGCCGCTCGCGACGGGTCGACCCGCATGAGCGTCGCCATCAGCCAGGGCAGGGGCGTGGCCCAGTACCCGCCGTCCTGGTACGTGCCGTCGTCTCGCAGCGCCCGGTCGCCCTGGCCTCCGGCCGGGGCCGCGGCCGCCAGCGACAGAGCCGCCAGAAAGACCAGAAGGACCTTTGTTGCGACGCGACTCACGCGAGTTCTTGGTGTCATAGGAGGCTTAACGTGCGAGCGGACGCAGTGCGTGCATGTGCAGCCTTTCATTCTCTGGCGGATGAAGGCCCGATGATACACGCCGGAGCGCGGGCAGAAAAGAAGAAGGTCCGACAGACGAACGCTCCAGTCTCAATGGTCGAGTGAACGGCCGCATCGTCGACCGTTCACCATTCGCCGCTCATCTGTCGTGCATTCTCTTGGCTTGCGTGTCCTTGTCGCCTCAGTAGCCGGCCGCTACCGCAATGGCGTGGGCAGGAAGTCCCAGTCGAGGACCATCTTCTCGGTCAGTGCCCGCTTGAGCTCCGTCTCCGCCTCCCTGTGGGCGGGGTCGCCGGCCAGATTTCGCAGCTCGCCCGGGTCCGCCTGGAGGTCGTACAGCTCGAACGTGGGGCGCGGCGTGGTGAAGTAGGCCTTGACGAAGGGCTCGCCCAGCTTGCCGGCGGCGTGTGCGGCCTTCATCTCCTGCCAGGAGGGGTCTCGCTGGCTGTCGACGGGCGCGACCGGCTGGTGGGGCGTGCAGTTGTAGATGAGCTTGTAGCGGTCGCTGCGGACGCAACGGACGAGGTCGAAGATGGCGGCCGAGATGTCGGGCTTCATCCCGCCGTCGCCCCCGTGGGGCCCGCGTTCGGCGAAGATGTACTTCCGCGGAGTGAAGGGCTCGCCGCGAAGCAGCTTCAGGAAGCTCACGCCGCTCATGGCCTTGGGCGGCGTGACGCCGGCGGCCTGGAGCATCGTGGGGGCGAAGTCCTCGCCGGAGATAAGCGCCTGCGTGGCCTGGCCGGGCCTGGTCATGCCGGGCCAGCGGACGATGAGGGGGACGGCGATGCCGGGGTCGTGCAGGGCGCCCTTGCCGTGGGGCAGGGCCAGCCCGTTGTCGCCCATGAACACGACGATGGTGTTGTCGGCCTGCCCGCGCTTCTGGAGCGTGTCGAGCACGTCCTGAACGTCGGCGTCGAGGTGTTCGATCTCGGCCAGGTAGCGGGCCAGATCGCCGCGGACGCCCGGCAGGTCCGGCAGGTGGGGCGGCAGGGCGAGCTTGGCCGGGTCGAGCGATCCGCGGGGGCCCTGCGTGTTCCACACGTGGTGCGGGTCGCTGAAACCCAGCCAGAAGAACCATGGTTTGCCCTGGGGCACTTTGTCCAGGAAGGCCGCCAGCTTGCCGCCGAAGTCCTTCATCCCGCCGCCTTTTTCCACGTAGTCGACGCGGGCGGCGAAGGTCCGCAGGTTGTGCTTGTCGATGGCCCCGCCGACGTTGACGGCCGCCCGCTGGCCCTTACTTGACGGGCCGTCCAGGTGGTAGCTTCGCCCGCCCACTCCGGTGAAGTAGCCCGCCTGGTCGCGCAGCAAATCGGGCAGGGCGGGCAGGTCGGCCGGCAGGGGCGAGGTGAACCGCACCATCCGCACGGCCACCGGCGAGCGCCCCGTCATCAGCGCCGCCCGCGAGGGCACGCACTGCGGGCACGAGACGAACATCCGATCGAACCGCATGCCCTCGCCCGCCAGGCGGTCCAGGTTCGGCGTCCGCACGTCCGGATTGCCGTAGCAGCCCAGGTACGGATAGCTGTGGTCGTCGCTGAGCAGAAAGAGAATGTTCGGCTTCTCGGCCGCCTGCGCTGCGGCTGCGATCAGCAGCGAAGCGAGCACGGCCGTTCGGAATCGTGTGAGGGACGTCACGGCTTCTTCTCCTTGGCGGGCAACGGTGCGTCCGGCACGGGCCAATCGTCGGTGCGGAACGGGGACGCGGGAAGCCCGCGCGCATTGGCGAGATTGCAGTCGGGGACGGTCTTCCACGCGTAGCGGACGGCGGCGGGCTTCTCGACCCGCGGGCTGGAGACGACGACCTTATCGCCCTCGATGCGGGCCTGGGCGGGCGCCCACTGGCGGTCCTCGCCGGCGATCTCGAATCCTTTCAGCTCCCCGCCGCGGGCGACCAGTCCTCCGTCGGCATGGGTGAAGGACAGGATCACCTGCGAGCCCTTCACCTCGGAGCCGGCCGGCAGCGGACCGCTGGTGGCCACGTCCTTGCGTCCGTAGACCTCGCCCAGGGCCCACATCCCCAGGCGCAGGCCCACGTCCTGCTTGTTCTTGGGGTGAATGTCCTTGGCCTCGCCGATGTCGATGGTGATGGCCATGCCCGTCGCGGGCAGGCGCAGGGCCTTGAGCTGGGCCTCCTGGACGAGCAGCCAGCCTTCGCCGGGGCGCTGGAAGTTGGGCAGTTGAACCCAGGCGAAGGGCATCTCCCGTCCCCAGCGATCGCGCCAGTCGCTGACCAGCAGCGGGAGCTGGTAGCGGTACAGGGCGCCTTTGCCCGGGTGAGAGTTGGCTTCGCCCTGATACCACACCACGCCGCGGAGGGCGTACGGGATCAGCGGGGCGATCTTGCCGTTGAACAACCCGCCGGGCCCGCCGCGCCGGCGGCGCGCCTCGAGCGGGTCTCGGGGCTTCTGGGGGGCAGTCTGCCCGGCCTTCTTGGCCTGGGTGGCCTTGTCCTTCCATTGGGCCAGCGCCTTCTCGTAACGCGCCTTGGTCTGGGCCTCGTCAAAGGCGGCGTCGGCCCGGGCCGCCTCGTCCAGCAGGACCTTGAGCTGCGGCAGGCGGGCCTGCGCGTCGGCGGCGATCCAGGATTCGATCGGCGTTCCCCCGACCGACGAGTTGATCAGGCCCACGGGGACCTTCAGTTCGCGATGGAGATGGCGGCCGAAGAAGAACAGCGTCGCCGAGAACGATCCCACCGTGTCGCCCGAACAGACGGACCACTTGCCCTTGGCGTCGGCCTGGCCCTCGCCCGCGGCGCCGGACTCCTCGCGGAACATGCGAATGAGCGGCAGGTCGGAGGCGGCCTTCTCCTTCTCGAAGTCCTTGGCCCGGTTGACGGTCATGGCCATGTTCGACTGGCCCGAGCCGAGCCACACCTCGCCCACCAGGACATCGGCTGCCTGGCACGTGCGATCGGGCTTGGCGCCCCGGGCGACGAGCGTGCGCGGCTCGGCGCTGGCGGGCAGGGGGTCAAGGGTCACTCGCCACTTGCCCGCCTCGTCGGCCTTGGCCGTCTTCTTCTGGCCGGCAAACTCGACCGTGACTTGCTCGCCCGCGTCGCCCCAGCCCCACACGGGCAGCGGCAGGTCACGCTGAAGAACAACGTGGTCGCAGAAGACAGCCGCGAACCTCATCTCGGCGGCCGGGGCAGTCGTCGCCGATGCAACGACGCAGAGCAGCAGGGGCAGAAGACGTTTCATGGGTGGTCCTTTCTCTCGGGTGGCCTGTGTCCGTTCCTGGGTGTCGTGTACTCGTCCAGCAGCCTCCGGTAGCAGCGGTACTCCGCGAGCGACACGCCGGGCGGCGTCTGGTGGTCGACGCTGGGGATGAACCCGCCGCTCCTGCACAGCGGGAGCAGCCGCTCGAACTCCGCCCGCATGGCCGGCTCGCCCTTGTTCATGACCATCTTGTCGTAGTGGCCGATCATGCGGAAGGTGGGGAACCGCTCGCGCAGGGCCATGCCGTCCACGCCGGCCTGGCGCTCCAGGGGCAGCACGCCGTCGACGCCCACGTCCTGAAGCCAGGGCACCAGCAGCGTCACGTCGTCGTCGGTGTCGACGATGGTCCAGATCTTCTTGCCCGGCATGTTCCGCACTCGCTCCAGCAGGCGGCGGTAGTAGGGGGCGACGAACTCCTCGAACGTCGCCTGCGAAATCATCGGCCCGTTGTTGTAGGACATGTCCTCCGCGACGGTCATGAACGTCGGCACGCAGACCTTCTCGATCTGGTCCAGCAGGGCGAGGTTGAACTCGAGCAGGTCGCCGTTGATGCGGTGGAGCAGCTCCGGCTGATCGTAGAAGGCGAGCATGAGCTTCGTGAAGCCCATGAGCGTCCGCGGGAACCAGAAGAAGCCTTCCAGCGTGATCCACACCACGGCCTCGCCCTCCGCCTGGCGCCGGGCCCACGGGGCCATCGTCCGGATGGCATGCGAATGGTCCGGGAAGAACCGCGGCCGCAGGCGGAGATAGTCGTCCATGTCGCTGACGATGCCCTCCACGTGGTGCTGGGCGGCCTCGATGACGTTCTCGGTCGTGCTGAACCAGTACTGCTGGTACGGGTCCAGGCCGAAGTACGCCGAGATGTCGAAGACGCTCTCCAGATTTGCTGGCAGGCCCTCGCCGCGCCAGCGGGCGATGGTCTCGTCCCACCACATCGCCCACTCCCACCGCGGCAGGCGGTCGACGGCCTGGAACTCCATGACGGCGCGGAAACGCTCCACGTGATTCATGCGGTGACTCCTTCGCGGCTGGCAGTGTACCGAAAAGAGATCATCAAGACCACCAGGACCACAGAGACCACAAGGAGGAATGCAGATCACAAAGACAACAACAGTTGACTTAGCCGGGCGACGCGGTAGCCTAACGGTCGTCACCTCAGCGACAGAACAGGCAGGACAACATGAGTGATTCGAAGTGCCGTATCAGTCGTCGCCGCTTCCTGGGCCGCTCCGCTGCCGCCCTGGCCGCTCCCCTGATCCTCCCCAGCCGGGTGCTGGGCCTGGCCGGCCAGACGCCGCCCAGCCAGACCGTGATCGCCGCCCTGATCGGCTGCGGCGGGCGCGGGGGCAGCCTGCTGGGGATGCACTCGATCCCGGGCTGCTCCATCGTGGCCGTCTGCGACGTGGACCGTCAGCGCATGGAGAACGCCCAGAAGCGCGTCAGCGCGGGGCTCGCCTTCCAGGACTTCCGCCGCATCCTCGACCGCAACGACATCGACGCCGTCGTCATCGCTGCGCCCGACCACTGGCACGCGCCCATCACGGTGATGGCCTGCCAGGCCGGCAAGGACGTCTACTGCGAGAAGCCCCTCTGCCGCAGCGTCGTCGAGGGCCGGCGCATGGTGCAGGCCGCCCGCCGCCACGGGCGGATCGTCCAGATGGGCACCCAGTACCGCTCCATCGCCCGCACGCGTCAGGCGTGCGAGTGGATCCGCAACGGGCGCCTGGGCCAGGTCCATACCGTCAAGCTCACCCACGCGCCCAACCCGACGCACCCGATCGAGCCCGCCCAGCCGGTTCCGGCGAACCTCGACTACGACCTGTGGCTGGGCCCCGCCCCGTGGGCGCCGTACCATCCCAAGCGCTGCCACTTCAGCTTCCGCTTCTTCATGGACTACGGCGGCGGCTTCATCGCCGACAACGGGGTGCACATGTTCAGCGTCGTCTCGTGGGCCATGGGAACCGACCAGACCGGGCCGGTGAGCGTCCAGGCCACGGGCACGCCGGCCGGCAACAGCCTCTACACCGTCCCCGTGGAGCTGCGGGCGGAGTTCGAGTTCGCCGATCCGCCCTGGCGGATGATCTGGGAGCAGGCCCCCGGGGCCGGCTTGAACCTGGAGTTCATCGGCAGCCGGGCGACGCTCAGCGGCTTCTGGGACTTCCGCGTGACGGCGGGCGAGGCGGACCTCTCGCCCACCCGCGGCAGCGAACTGCACCTGGCCAAGAGCCTCGACCACTCGATCAATTGGCTCGAATGCATCGCCACGCGGGCACGCCCGGTCATGGACGTGGAGACCGGCCATCGCGTCACCACCTGGAGCCACCTGGGCAACATCGCCTGGCGCCTGGGGCGAAAGCTCCGCTGGGACCCCAAGACGGAGAGCTTCATTGGCGACGAAGAGGCCAACCGGCTGCTCCACCGGAGCTATCGCGCGCCGTGGCGATTGTAGCGTTCCGCGAAGCCGCGAGCGGAGTGGGCGAAACCAGCGTGCGGGGACGGGATCGAAGAGATGAACAACAGAATGTTCGCAGCGGTGGCGATTGGGATGCTCTGGGTTCCGGTGATCGTTCACGCGACGTCCGTGCGCACGGACGAGCATGCGGCGGCGCGGGCGTGGGCGGCGGCGAAGTTCGAGGACAAGGCGGAGGCCCCCCGGCAGGACCTGCCGGGCCTCAAGGTGCTCGCCAACAACGACCCCGTGCAGCTCAACGCCCGCGGGGGCAGTCCCATGCGGATCGTGGACAAGCCGTACACCCGCGGGCTCTACTGCCACGCCGTCAGCAAGGTCGTCGTTCGCCTGCCGGGTCCGGGCAAGACGCTGTCGGCCGTCATCGGCGTGGACTCCAACGACCAGACCCGCCCCGGCAAGGGCAGCGTCGTCTTCGCCGTGCGGGCGGGCGAGAAGGAACTCTACCGCTCGAAGCTCAAGCGCGAGGGCATGGCCGGCGAGCCGATGTCGGCTGACCTGGGCGGGGCCAGGGAGTTCGTGCTCGAAGTGGCCGACGGGGGCGACGGGATCGGCTGCGACCAGGCCGACTGGGCCGACGCGAAGGTCACGCTGCAAGACGGGCGGACGCTCTGGCTGGGCGAACTACCGCTGCTGGGCGAACCGCAAACCGTGGCGACCGACCCGCCGTTCGCGTTCGTCTACGGCGACAAGCCGTCCAGCGAGCTGCTCAAGGGCTGGCCGTGCAAGCGCGAGTCTCGCAAGCTCGACGCGGCCCGCACCGCCCACACGCTCGTCTGGAGCGACCCGGCCACGAAGCTCCAGGTCCGCTGCGAGGCGATCGAGTACCACGACTTCCCGACCGTCGAGTGGACGGTGTACTTTCGCAATGCCGGCCCGGCCGACACGCCCATCCTCCACGACATCCACTCGATGGACATGGGCTTTCATCGCGGCCAGGGGGCCGAATTCGTCCTGCACCACCACGTGGGCAGCCCCTGCCGCGCCGACGACTACATGCCCCAGGAGACCGAACTCAAGGCCGGGCAGTCCAAGCGCATCTCGGCCGCCGGCGGCCGGCCCACAAACAGC